>Ga0209809_1000056_pt1 | contig 107477 bp, 92 predicted proteins | sample YNPMSTMetaG_FD_186172 | JGI IMG/M metagenome (GOLD analysis project Ga0209809, IMG submission 186172) | Anoxygenic and chlorotrophic microbial mat microbial communities from Yellowstone National Park, USA - YNP MS-T MetaG (SPAdes) (version 2) ...
CGAGTACGGGCTGCGCTACCTGCGCGATCGCTGCCCCTGCGCCACCTGCACCGACAGTCGGGGCGGCGCCGAACCCTCCCCCTTCCCGATGTTCCAGCCGGCCCTCCGCCTCATCAACGCCGAGCCCGTGGGTCGTTACGCGCTGAGACTGCATTGGAGCGATGGACACAACACGGGGATCTACAGTTGGGAATACCTGCGCAGCATCTGCCCGTGCCAGGAATGCAACGGGCGAACGGATTGAGCGGGGTCAGGGAAGGCGCAGGCGCCAGCCGGCCTTACAACAGGCGGAAGTTCACCTCGACGGTAGCCTCTACAGCCACGGGCTTGCCGTCCTTGTAGCCGGGGCGGAAGCGCCACTTGGAGACGGCTTCGATGGCCTTCTCGTCCAACCCCATCCCCAGCGGACCGATCACTTTGATGTCGCGCGGCCGGCCCTCCTCATCAATCACGACGGAGAGTACAACGGTGCCCTGGTACTTGTGCTTGCGGGCCTCCTCGGAGTACTCCGGCTCGACCTTATAGAGGATCACTGGCTTGGATACGCCGCCGCCGATCCGGTAAACGCCGCCGCCGATACCCCCACCTTCGCCAGGCCCATAGCCGCCTCCGCGACCCGGACCCACGCCGCCGCCGGACCCGGTGCCGATACCACCCCCGAAGCCCGGCCCGCTCGAGGGGGGACCCAGCCTCGCAAGCGGGTCACCGTAGTTGGGTAGGTTCACGCTGGGCAGCGGCACATCGGGCGGCATGATGAGCGTCGGCTCGATGGCCAGCTTGGGGTTCGGGTTCTGGATCACTGCCGTGGGCGGAGTGAACTGCCGGAAGGAAGGCTTCGGCAGCCTGCCCTTGCTGGGCGGCAAAGGCGAGCGGTCACCCCCGCCGCCGCCCCCGCCCATCTGTGTATCCTTCGGTTTCAGAGGAGGCAGGTAAGGCGCGATGTCGGGCGCCACCAAGGTGACCGTGTCGCGAACCGTTTGCTGGACCACGGGACTCGAGGCCGCGGTGAAAAGCAGCACAACCGCCAGTCCGTGGATCAGAGCCGAAGTCAGGCCGGCTTGCTTGCCATAGCGATAGTCGCCCCAGATGTCTTTGACAGCGACCGGCTTGGAGGTTACCTCGAGCGGCGGCAGCTTGGGCGGGAACAGCGTATCGCGCAGGTTGTTCCAGAAGGAGAGGTACCAGGGAACTTGGGTCTCCAGAGGCAGCAGCCTCGCGAGGTGGTCCTCAGGCTCACGGACCTGAAGGGGGGCGCCGGCCACAACCTCTTGTCGCCCTTGGTTGGCCGCCATGTCTGCCATTGTATCGCCTGCCGAACGGTCGCTCGGCGCGGGTGCGCGAAGCCCCGGGGAACTCGGCGCTTCTGCCTGTTAGATGTGCCCGCGCTGCCCGGCGTTACCGATCTACGAGAAATTGTAACACAGAGCCGTGGCCGAGTGAACCAAATTCCAATCCTTGTAGCCCCGGGGCGTCTCGCGCTAAGGCCCAGCCAGCAGAAAGTTGCGCGACCGCTGCCAGATTTCGTCCAAGGCGTCGAGCAGCTCGTGATCGGAATCCACCAGTTCCACCCGGACGTTGGGCCGGGTTCGGGCATAGTCGAGGGACCATTCGGGGCGCACCACGGTGTCGCGCGACCCGTGGAAGATGAGGGTTGGCTGGCTGACGGCGGGCTCATCCTCGTACAGGAGGCCGTCCTCGATCAGCCGGTAACGGACGGGCCGGAGACGACCCTCGCCGTAATGGAAAACCATTTTCCATCCCTTTTGTTTCCACTCGCGCAGCTCCTCGCCGAGGGCCCCGGCCCACCGCCGCGCAAACCCGAAGGCGGGGGCCAGCAGCAACAGGCGGTCTGTCTCCGGGCGTCGCACCGCGTACAGGGCCGCCAGGTAGCCGCCCAGGCTCGAGCCGATCAGCGCGACGCGCCTGCCTGCGGCGGCCCTCTCGATGACCTCCAACTGACGCGTGATCGTGAGATTCTCGAAATCGCCCTGGCTGAGGTCCGGAATCTCGACTCGGCAGCCTTCAGCTTCCAGGCGCCGGCGGAAAAAGAGCGCTTTCCGGGAAGTCGGCCCGGAAGCAAAGCCGTGCAGATACAGAAACTCTCGCGTCATGGAAACTTGATCTCTGCGTCGGCGGCGAACATGCGGAAGGGCGAGTACCGGAAGACGTCCTCTTCCAGGAGCAGCTCTCCGGCGTGCAATCTCCGGACGACGGAGACGGGGACGAGGACGCCGAAGGGCGCCGGAGCGTACTCGATGGTGGCGTGATCGGACAGGGTGTCGGGTCCCTGACGGCGTTGGCTCCTGAGGACGATGCGCAGGGGCAAGCCGTCGGTCTCGCGCACCCAGAGTTCGCCTTCCAGCGCATGGCGAACGACCTGCCGGGTTTCGAATACGGTGAGGGAAGCGGGACCGCCGGTTTGGCGAAACCGCAGGATCAAGGCCGGCTCGGCGCCCACGCGGGCTTTGCCGCCGGCCTCGAAGCGATAGTCGCCCATGCGACCGGGGGCAAACAGCAGCAAGGCGGGCCCGAAATCGGTGGCTGCGCCGCGCAGCGTGTAGCGGGCGAATTCTTCCAACATGCTTTGCCTGGCCCGATCATCGGGCGAACTCAGCCCGGCCAGCAATTTTCTGCGCGCCCGGGCGGGTGCGGAGACGGGGCGGCCGTCCACGCTCAGCACCTGCCGGAATTCATGCAGCGAACCCGGGGAGTGGCGCAGCACACCGTAGCTGTACTCGGAAACGATCTCCCTGGTGCGATAGACGATCGGGGGCGGCTGGGTGGCGGCCTGGCCCGCGCGCGGCCGGAAACGCGGTGGCGGTTGCAAGGCTCGCTGGCGCAGGGTCTCCTGCGCGATGAGCTTGACCGCGGTTCGGCGAAACACCTCGGCCTCTTCGCTCACGCGGGCCAGCAGGCCATCGATTTGGGGATCCGCGAATCCCGCTGTCAGGAGCAAAGACAGCAACAGAGGCCCGTACCCCATAGCCGGATTGTAGCGGTTCGGCGCCCTCGCAAGCTGCGGTTCCGCGCGCCGGCGCCGGCGACCAGTTGCGGCGGCGAGCGTGGTGTCGTTAGAATCACCGTTTGCGGCCCTGTAGGGTCCCGGCGCCGGAGCGTCGGGACAAACCGGGTTCGACGTTGTGCCCAGCAAACCGGAGGATTCATGTCGGTTGAGCAAAAAGTGAAGCAGATCATTGCGGAACAATTGGGTGTGGACGAAAGCCAGGTGGACAATACCGCCTCGTTTGTGGACGATCTCGGCGCTGACTCCCTGGACATTGTCGAACTGACCATGGCTTTCGAAGAGGCGTTCAGCCTGGAGATCCCCGACGAAGACGCCGAGAAAATCACGACCGTCAAGGACGCCATCGAGTACATCGAGGCCAGGACCGCCAAGAAGTAGCTCCGGTCCGAGCCACGGCCTCACAGAGAAAGGAGCCGAGTCTTGTCGCGCAGGGTGGTGGTGACCGGTGTAGGGCTAGTCTCGCCCTTGGGCGTGGGTACGGAGCAGACGTGGCGGGCGATTCTGGAAGGGCGCAGCGGCATCGGCCCGATCACCGCCTTCGACGCCTCGGGGTTCCCGTCGCGCATCGCCGGCGAGGTCAAGGGCTTCGAGCCGGAGAAATTCATCGAGCGCAAGGAACTCAAGCGGATGGGGCGCTTCATCCAGTTCGCCATCGCGGCCACGGAGTTCGCCATGCAGGCATCGGGCCTGAAGGTGACGCCGGAGAACAGCGAGCGCGTGGGGGTTTACATCAGCAGCGGGATCGGCGGCTTCGAGATCATCGAGCGCGAGTTCGAGGCTTTGCTGCAATACGGTCCCAGGCGCATTTCCCCGTTCTTCATTCCCGCCACCATCATCAATCTGGCCGCCGGCTACGTCTCCATCCGGCTGGGCGCCAAAGGTCCGAATTCGGCGACGGCCACGGCGTGCACTGCCGGCGCCCACGCCATCGGAGATTCGTTCAAGATCATCCAGCGCGGCGATGCCGACGTGATGATTTGCGGCGGCTCGGAGGCGCCGATTTGCCGCATGGGGATCGGCGGCTTTGCCGCCATGCGCGCGCTGTCCACGCGGAACGACGAGCCGGAGCGCGCCAGCCGCCCCTGGGACAAGCTGAGGGATGGCTTTGTGGTGGGCGAGGGCGCCGGTCTGCTCATCCTGGAGGAACTGGAACATGCCCGGCGGCGCGGGGCTCCCATCCTGGCGGAAATCGTGGGCTACGGCATGACCGGCGATGCCTTCCACATCACCGCGCCGTGCGAGGACGGCGACGGCGCCTACCGCGTGATGTGGAACGCCCTGCGGGACGCGGGCATCGAGCCGGCGCAAGTCCACTACATCAATGCGCACGGGACTTCGACCGACGTGGGCGACCGCATCGAAACCCTGGCCATCAAGCGCTGCTTCGGCGAGCATGCCTACAAGCTGGCGGTGAGCTCCACCAAGTCCATGACCGGCCACCTGTTGGGCGGCGCCGGCGGTCTGGAGGCCGGACTCACGGTGCTGGCCGTCCGCGATCAGATCGCGCCGCCGACCATCAACTACGAAGTGCCCGATCCGGACTGCGATCTGGACTACGTGCCCAACAAGGCCCGGCCTATGCCGATCGAGTACGCCCTCTCGAACTCGTTCGGGTTCGGCGGAACCAACGGCTGCCTGGTCTTCAAGCGCTTCGCCGGTTGAGCGCTGCTCAGTGCGCGCTGCTGAGGTAAGCAAAGCGCAGCGCGAAGAGCGCGGCCAGCAGGTAGACGAGCCAGTGAACCTCGCGGTAGCGGCCGCGCAGCATTTTCAGGGCCGCGAAGGCGATGAACCCGATGGCGATCCCGTTGGCGATGCTCGAAGTCAGGGGGATCGTGATCATAGTGAGGAAGGCGGGCATAGCCACCAGGGGATCGGACCAGCGAATTTCAGCCACCGTGCTTACCATGAGGCTTCCCACCACGATGAGGGCGGGCGCGGTGGCGGCGGCCGGGATCGCGCCGGTCAGGGGCGCCGCGAACAGCGCCAGGATGAAGAGCAGGCCGGCGACGATGGCGGTTACGCCCGTGCGACCTCCCGCGCTCACGCCCGCCGCGCTCTCGATGTAGCAGACCACGGGGGAGGTGCCCGTCAAGGCCCCAGCGACGGTTGCGGTTCCGGCGACTCCCAGCATCGTGCCCGCGCGCGGCAGGCGGTCGCCGGCTTCGAGCAGGCCCGCCTTCTTGGCCACGCCGATGAGCGTGCCCACGTTGTCAAAGAGAATGACAAAGTAGAAAACGAAAACAATTTCGAGCAATCCTGTACTGAGCGCGGCGCCCACGTCGAGCTTGCCGGCGGCGGCCGTGATTTCGCTCCAGTGCAGAGGCTGCGGGCGCCAGCTCGTCAGCCCCAAAAGGACGCCCACCGCGCTCGTCGCCAGGATGCCCAGCAGCATGGCGGCGCGCACGCCCCACGCCGCCAGGGTCGCGATCAGCAGCAACCCGAACAGGGCCAGCAGCGTGTTGGCATCCCGCAGATTGCCCAGCGCGACCGTGGTCTCGGGATTGGGCACGACGATCCCCGCGTTGCGCAGGCCGATCAGGGCCAGAAACAGCCCGATGCCCGCCGCCACCGAAGCATGGAGTTCGAGCGGGACAGCCGCGACGATGCGCTGTTGCACGCGCAGGACCGTCAGTAACAGGAAGAGCAGGCCGGCCAGGAAGACGGCGCCCAGCGCTGTCTGCCACGGCACGCCCATGCCCTTGACCACGGTGTAGGCGAAGTAGGCGTTGATCCCCATACCCGGGGCCAGGGCAACGGGGTAGCGTCCCAGCCAACCCATGAGGATGCTGCCCAGCGCAGCGCAGAAGCAGGTCGCCCCGGTCACGGCCGGGGCAGGGAGCCCGGCTGCGCCGAGGATGGCGGGATTGACGAAGACGATGTAGGCCATGGTCAGGAAGGTCGTTGCGCCCGCCACAATCTCGGTGCGCCAGTCCGTGCCCAGCTCCCGGAACCTGAAGTAGCGCTCCAGCCGCGTCCTCATGATGCTCCTCCGCGTGCACTCGATCAACCATGAATGTACAACGCCGGCCGCAGAGGGAAGAAGGGGCAGGCGAGGCTATAATGGACATCTTTGCCGGAGAGGTGGCAGGCGATGACAGAGGCGAAACGAAGGCGATTTCTGGCTGCGCTCGCCGCCGCGCCGCTCGTGCAAGGCGCCGCGCCGGCGGGCGAGTCCCATCCGGTGGAGATCCCCGGGGGCCTGTCCCACTTGTTTTTGGAGCGTCGCGCGCGCACCCGCCGGTCTTCCAGCTATGACCGCACGGGCGGCAATGCGGACGGAATTCCGCTCGCGGCCGGCGCCACGCACGTGCTGGCCGATTTGCAAGGTCCGGGATGCATCCGTCACATCTGGATCACGTTGCACTCGCTCGAGGAGCACTACCTGCGCCGTTGCGTGCTGCGCGCGTGGTGGGACGGGGAGCAGCAGCCGAGCATCGAGTGCCCGATCGCCGACTTTTTTGGCGTGGGGCACGGCGGGATCGCGACGTTCTGGTCGTTGCCGCTCAACATGGTCACGGGCGGCGACTCGATCCCCAAGCATCGCGCGGCCATGAACTGCTTTTTCCCGATGCCCTTTGCGCGCTCGGCGCGCATCACCGTAGAGAACCAGGGAACGCAGCCCCTGCGCGCGCTTTACTATTACGTGGACTGGGAGCAATACGACAGCCTGCCCGAGCGCGCTTTGCGTTTCCACGCGCAATGGCGACGGCAGTTCCCTTTTCCCGCTCAGTACGACGTCGCCAAACCACCCCAGCCGGAGCCGCGCAATCCCGACGGCAAGCACAACTACGTCATTCTGGAGGCGACCGGGCGCGGGCATTACGTCGGCTGCGTGCTCTCGGTGGATCACATCAATCCCCACCCCGGCTTCAGTTGGTTCGGCGAAGGCGACGACATGATTTTCATTGACGGCGAAGAGCGCCCTTCCTTGCACGGCACGGGCACTGAGGACTATTTCTGCGCGGCATGGGGATTTCCCGGCGGAGCGTATTCGACTCCCTACCACGGCGTCTCCCTGGCGGGGAGAATGACTGTGCCCGACGGCTACGCCGGCAAGTGGAGCATGTACCGATTCCACATCGAGGATCCCGTCTGTTTCGAGAAATCCATCCGGGTGACGATCGAAAGCGGACACGCCAACGCTCACGCCAACGACATCTCGTCAGTCGCCTATTGGTACCAGCGGGAGCCGCACGCGCCATTCCCGGCCCTGCTTCCGGTTGAACAACGCCTGCCTCTGTCGGAGCTGGAGAGCCTGCGGCGGTTTTGGAAGACGCTTTGAGGCGGTTTTACGGCCTGGCCTCCAGCAAAAGCAACAGCAGGGCGCGGGCGGCCCTCTGGCCGGCTTCTTTCTTGGAAGGGCCTTCGCCCCGCGCCGTCCAGTGCTCGCCCAGCCGAACTTCGACCGTGAAGCGGCGGGCGTGGGGAGGGCCTTCCTCAGCCACCACGACGTAACGCGGCGCCGGGAGGTCCAGATCGCGGGCGGCCTCTTGCAAGGCGCCTTTGTAATTCGACCACGGCGAGCCGCCTTCCTCGCCCGCCGGCCGCTCCTCGGAAAAGACGTGGAGGGCGGCGAAGCGTCGGGCCGCCTCCAGTCCCCCGTCCAGATAGAGGGCGCCGATGAGGGCCTCGAGGGCATCGGCCAGCACGCCGGCCTTGGCGCGGCCGCCGCTCATTTCCTCGCCGCGGCCCAGCAGCAGGTGTTCGCCGAGGTTCAGTTTCTGCGCCACTTGGGCAAGATGAGGCGCGCTGACCAGATAGTTCTTCAGGATGGAAAGCCGCCCTTCACGCCAATCCGGATGCTGCCGGATCAAATGTTCGCTGGCGAGCAGTCCGAGAACAGCATCCCCGAGGAACTCGAGGCGCTGGTTGTCCCGTTCGGGACCGGAGTTCGCTTCGTAGGCGTGCGAGGCGTGGGTCAGCGCCGCCCGCAGAAGCTCACGGTTCGTGAAGCTATGCCCGATGATGACTTCCAGCCGTTCCAGCTCGAGCGACATGCACCGTGCGCCGCAATGCGGTGGGACCGGGCGCGCGAACGTGCCTGATCGTCAGGGCTGTTTGGCTTCCGGCTTCGGTTCGGCCTCCGGCTTCGCCTGACCAGCCTGTTGCTGAGCGGCCTGCCGGAGTTGGAACGCACGCGCGCGCTCGGCCTGCGCAAACTGCTTGATCGTGGGGTGGACCTCGGCGTCGGCCATCACTTTGTCGAGCACGGCGATGGCCTCGTCGTACTTGCCGGTCATGTTGTAGACGGCTCCCAGGCGGACCATGGTGGCCGGATCGGGGTTGGCGGCGCCTTCGATCGCCAGCTTGAACTCGGCGATCGCCACGTCGTACTTCTTGCGCGCCAGAGCGGCCAGTGCCAGAGCTTCGTGAGCCTGGGCGGTGAAGTCCTTTTTGGCGGCTTCCCACTGATCGTCCGGCACGTCGGGACGCGGCTTGGGCAGGGTCTTCAGGATCTCCATGGCGTCATGGGCGTACTTCTCCGCGCGCGTCAGTTTCTCCTCGCGATCCAGGTCAAACTCGCGCGTGCGCTGGGCGATGCCGGTGGCGAGCATGAGCATGGCGTGATAGCTCTTGGGATCCACTTCGAGCGTGCGTTCCGCCCAGACTACCATGTTTTCGAAGTCATTCTTCTGCTGGTAGGAGGCCGCAATCATTTGCATGGCGATGGCCTTGAACTCGGTGTCGGCGAACTTGGTCAGCAACTCCTGGGCCGCCTTAATGCGGGAGTCGGCGTCAGGCGCCTCGAAAATGGCCATCACGGCCTCGGCCTCTTTTTGGGATTTCACCTGGGGCTGCCGTTGGATTTCCTGGGCAGCCAGATGGGACAAGCAGACTGCGCCGGCGATCAGCAAGCCGGCGAACGCCCGGTGCGGTTCTCTCATGTAGGATTCCTTCCTGAGATATCTTGTGTTGATTGTACTTTACTCCGGCGGACGCCGGGGAGCTCGGGCTCCCAAGGCCGCCAATCCTTTTTCGGCCGCGGCGCGCGCCGCCGCCGATGCGCCCTCCAGACGGAGCGCCGCCAGGTAGTGTTGCCGCGCTTGCTCGGTTTCCTCGGCCGCTTCCGCCAGACGCGCCAGGTACACGTACGTCCAGGCAACGGTCTGCGGGTCCGGATCCAGTTCGAGGACGCGCTGGAAGAGCCGCTCCGCAAGTTCGGGATCCTTTTCGAGCGCCGCGATGCGGGCCAGCCCGTAGTAGGATCGGGCCAGCAGCCTGCGGTCGTCGGTTTGCCGCACGATGGCCAGGAACAATTCCCGGGCCTTGCCCAGCTCGCGTTTCGCGTACAGGTCTTCGGCTGCCTGAACCTGCAATTCGGGGCCGCCCGGGGCCGGCCTGGGTTCGGCCGGGGCCGGGCGTGCAGGCGGAGTGGGCTGCTGCGCGAACTCGACCCTGTCCAACCGCTGCGTTTCCCGTCTCAAATCAATGCCCTTGACCATTTCCGGGAAGTAAAAGCGCAGCGCCTGCTCCTGCTTTTCGTACGCCGGCAACGCCTCCGCAAAATACGGCGTCAGGATGTAGCCCTCGCGCAAAGCCTGCTCGACAAGCGCCTGCCGCTTCGACCCCGACGCCAGCCGGCTTTCGATCGCCTTCACCAGGCACTTGGAAACCAGCAAGGGGAAGTCTTTCTTGTAAGACTCCGGCAACAGCGGCGCCCCGAGGGCGAAGTCAATCAGGGACTTTTTCTCGTTGACTTCCTCGGCGTGACGCAGAACGATGGGGTCCACCAAATAATGAAGGTAGGCGTGCCGGATCTCTTCGATTTGGGGTTCCCGCGCCGGGGTCACGACTACGAAATAGTCGTTGGCGTAGTTGCGCACGTGGACTTGACTGGCCGGCGCCAGCAACTCGACATAAATCTGGAAGCGACGGCCGAGGACGCCGCTGGTCGGACTGCGGACGTAAGCATTGGCCTCCAGCACCGCACGGGCGACGGGGCCGTGATAGCGTTCGATGACCTGCTCGTAGCGCGGCTGGGACTTCTTCCACAGTTCTTCCACGCCGCTCTCCTTGAAAAAGCGGGCCACGAGCTTTTCCAGACCCTGCATGCCGAAGACGTCGGGCGGGAGCTGGTTCAGCAGGAAGCGATACTTGAACTCAGGCGGTCCGTGGACGCTGAGCGCAAAAGAAACATACTGGCTGAGGTCTTCGACGGGATTCCGCTGGCGGCGCTGGTCAAAGAAGCTTTTCAAAGCGGGCAAGCTGGCAGGTTTGCGCTCGAGTACGGCGGCGACCACGGACTCGCGCAGGTTCTCGTCGGCCGCGCGCCAGGGCTGCTCGGGCGAAGTGGCGGCATGGTAAGCGGCCAGCACCGTGAACAACGACAGGCTGGAATCCAGTTCCCCCTGCCCGTCAGCCCGCGCCAGCAATGCCGGCAGCAGGATGCCCGCTATCAGAACCCGCAAAACCGCGAACCTTCCTGCACTCAGTGTAACGCAGCGCGGATGCCTGGCGGCGCCGCCTGGTTCACTGCCCGGCCGCCTCGCGCATCATGGCGCAGATCTCGGCTTCCACCTCCTGCGCCACCGTGTCCAGTTCCGGAGAGCCGAACAGCTTGAGCATGGCGGTGGGCAGGATGGTGGCCAGCTTGCAGTGATCGCCGGAGCGATAGACCGAGATGCGGCAGGGCAGGGCGGTGGAAATCGCGGGATTCGCGGTGAGCACTTTGCCGGCCTGGTGGGGGTTGCAGACCTCGTAGATCAGACATTCACCCGGGTAATCCACGCCTTTGTTGCGCATGGTCTCGCGGATGTTATGCACTGCGAGGATTCCGAACTTGTGCCGCGCGGCCGCTTCCTGCAAGCCGCGATCCAGTTCCTCCATGCTCTTTTGGGTTTCGACTTCGAACAGCACGACATTCCTCCTCAATTTTGTTCTCGGCGGGCGTCCGCCTCGACGGTCACGACCGGCTCGGGTTCGCGTTCCACCACCGTGAGCACGGGACAGGGGGCATGCCGGACCACGCGCACGCTGGTCGAGCCGATCACCGTGCTGTCGAAGAAGCGGCGGTGCTGGGCGCCGATGACCAGCAGGTCGCAGCCTTCTTCGGCGGCTTGGGCGATGATCTCGCGGGAGGCCTCGCCGCGTCGCACGATCTCGCGGATCCGGCACCGCCGGCGCTGTTCATCGGGCACCCAGGCGCACAGATCCGCGATGCGATCCCGGGACGATCCCTCGTCCACGTGCAGCAGGGTGAGGGTCGCGTCCAGGCAGTGCGCCATTTCGACGGCTTGCCGGAGCGCGCGCCGTGCGACCCGGGTGTCGTTGACGGGACAGAGGATGTTGCGGATGACCAGCGGGCGTTCGGGCGTGCGCGCGCTGCCCCGGACCGTCAGCAGGGGGACGCTGGTTTCACGCAGGACACGCTCGGTAACGGAGCCCAGCATCCAGCGGTTCCAGCCGCTGCGACCGTGCGTTCCCATCACGATCAGGTCGGCGCCCGTTTCCTGGGCGGCGCGCAGGATGGTTTCGACGGGCCTGCCCTCGACCACGCGGACGGCGGGCATGGGGGCGTCGGGTCCCAACGCCTTGCGCACGAATTCGCGCAGATCCCTTTCCGCCTGGCGCTGGGCGGCCCGCAAGCGGGCCCGCAGCTCGTCCACTTGCCCTTGCGTGAAGTAGGGCGGAGCTTCGAACGAGCTGGCGTGCAGCACCGTCAGGCGCGCGCCGGAACAGCGCCCGAGTGCGTCGGCATATTGCAGGCCCAGCGCGGACAACTCGCTGAAATCCACCGGCGCCAGGATGTGCCTGGGATGTTCCAGTTGCATGGGGCCTCGCTGCGGGCGCCGGGCGCCCGTCACTCTTTGTGATGCGCCGTCGAGGCCCGGGGTGACGCGCTAGCCTGTCGTGACGCGGTTTTCCAGCACTCCCACGCCTTCGATCTCGATCTGCACCAGCGCGCCGGGCGCCAGCGGCCCCACGCCGGCCGGCGTTCCGGTGGCGATCAGATCGCCCGGCTCCAGCGTCATCACTTCGGAGACGAAAGCGATGATGCGGGCCACCGAAAAGATCATCTCGTCCGGGCTGGCCTGCTGGCGGACCTCGCCGTCCACCCGGGTGCGCAGCCGCAGTGTTTCCAAGGAAACTTCGGCGACGGGGACGATCCAGGGACCAACCGGGCAGAACGTGTCGAAGCCTTTGGCCCGGGTCCACTGCACGTCTTTCTTTTGCAGGTCGCGGGCGGTGACGTCGTTGACGCAGGTGTAGCCCAGGATGTAGGCCTGCGCCCGCTCGACCGGCACGTTGCGCGCGCGCCGGCCGATGACCACGCCGATCTCGCCCTCGTAATCCACGCGCTGCGCCAGCGGCGGCACCACGATGGGGTCACCGTGCGCCGCCAGCGCGGAGGGCGGCTTCAGGAAGATCACCGGCTCGGCAGGCGCCAGGTTGCCCAATTCTTTCGCGTGTTCTTCGTAATTCCGCCCCACGCAAACGATCTTGCTCGGCCAGCAGGGGGGCAGCAACCGGACCCGGCTGAGCGGCCACGATTCTCCGGTGCGTGCCGACCAGCCGGCCGCGGTCTCATAGACCGTCTCGTTTTCCACCACGCCGTACCTGACGAGCGGCGAAACGTCAGGCGTGGTTGCGGGTGTCGAAGGATCGAGGCTGAAACGTACCAGTCTCAAGGCGCATGTACCTCCACGGGAGATGAAAGTGCGCTCTCGTTGCCGCGAAGATCCACGGCCGAGATCGCGTAGCGATATTTCTTTCCGGATTCGATGGTGCGATCCGAGTAGGCCGGCAGCTCGACGAGTTCGGTGAGCGGCTGGAGCGAACCGTCGCCGAGGGCGCGCCAGACGCGGTAGCCGCGCAGGTCGGGTTCCGCGTTGCGCTCCCAGAGCAGCTCGACGCTGCCCACACCGGGCGTGGCTTGCAATCCCCGGGGAGGCGCGGGCGGGAAGCGGTCCTCGGGGACGATGCGGACGGCGTCGGACAGTTCGCTCAGGGCTTCGTTCTGCCCGGCGACGACAAACGCCTGCACCGCGTACTCCCAGAGCCTGCCCAATTCGGCGGTCGCATCCACAAACTCGGCGGCGTCGGTCTCGCCGACGGGCCGGGCCTGATCCTGAGCTTCCGCGCGGCGGAAGATGCGATAGCGCAGGCCTGCGCGCGTTTCGCCTGCCCTCCAGCTCAAGCGCACGCCGGAGGCGGTCGCCTCGACCGCCAGGTCGGCGGGGCGAAGGAGGACGGGTACGACTTCGAGCGCCACCAGATTGGACCACGCACTCAGACGGCCCTTGGGTCCGGACGTGCGCACGCCCAGAATCAGTTCGCGGCCCGCCCATTCTCGCGCCGGCAGAGAAAGCTCGACGGGAGCGGCAACGGAGCCGCTTACCGGCAGGCGCCTTGCCTGCGCGGCCCAGCGTTCGGTATCGAAGTTGCCCTCGGGCGGCGGACCGGCGCGCAACTCGACGTCGCGGAAGCGCCGCAGGAGGAGGCCGTCGGTGGTGAGCTCGGGCAGCGTGAAACGCACCAGGATCCGTTCGCCGACCTGCTGCGCGCGAAGATCCGAGACCGGCTCGGGAATGCCCAGGGACGGCGGCATGGGCTCGCCCGGGGATCCGCAGCCGGCGGCGAGCAAAACAAGCAGGATGAGCGAGTCCGCCGGCCGGCTCACAGGATGTAACGGGTCAGATCCTGGTCTTTCATGATGTCGGCCAACTGCTTGCGCACGTAGGCCGCGTCAATGCGCACGTGCTTTTTCTTGAGGTCGGGTCCTTCGAAGGAGACCTCCTCCAGAACCTTTTCCATGATCGTGTGCAAACGACGGGCGCCGATGTTCTCGGTGGTTTCGTTGACGTGGGCGGCGCAGCGGGCGATTTCCTCGAGGGCGTCGTCGGTGAAGGTCAGCTTGATGCCCTCGGTCTCCAGTAAGGCCGTGTACTGTTTGACCAGCGCGTTCTTGGGTTCCTTGAGGATGCGGATGAAGTCCTGCTCGGTGAGAGGCTTGAGCTCGACGCGTATGGGGAAGCGGCCTTGCAGCTCGGGGATGAGGTCGCTGGGTTTGGAGACGTGGAAGGCGCCGGCGGCGATGAACAGGATGTGATCCGTGCGGACGAAGCCGTAGCGCGTGTTGACCGTGGTGCCCTCGACGATGGGCAGGATGTCGCGCTGAACGCCCTCGCGGCTCACATCGGGGCCGTGACCGGTTTCGCGGCCGGCGATCTTGTCAATCTCGTCCAGGAAGATGATGCCGCTCCTTTCCACGCGCTCCAGCGCCGCACGCGTCACCTGATCCATGTCAATGAGCTTCTGTTCTTCCTCCTGGGTGAGATAATCGAGGGCTTCGCTGACGCGCATCTTGCGCTTGCGCGTGCGTCCGCCGAACAGGCCGGGCAGCATGTCGCGGATGGAGACGTCCATTTCCTCGACGCCCGTGCTGGTGGTGATCTGGAAGGTGGGGCCGGGCTCGCGGACATCAATTTCCACGATGCGGTCGTCGAGTTTGCCGGCCCGGAGGCGTTCGCGCAGCTTCTCGCGCGAGCGTTCGTAGCTCTCGGTGATTTCCGAGGGCGGCGGCATGAGCAGGTCGAGCAGGCGCTCTTCGGCGTTGCGTTCGGCGCGGTCGCCGATCTCCTCGGCGCGCTCTTCGCGCACCATGTCAATGGCGATCTCCACCAGATCCCGGATCATGGACTCCACGTCGCGGCCCACGTAACCGACTTCGGTGAACTTGCTGGCCTCGACCTTGAGGAAGGGCGAGTTGGCGAGCCGGGCCAGGCGACGGGCGATTTCGGTTTTGCCCACGCCGGTGGGGCCGATCATGAGGATGTTCTTGGGCATGACTTCCTCGGCCATTTCGGGGTCGAGCCGCTGGCGCCGGATGCGGTTGCGCAGGGCGACGGCGACCGCCCGCTTGGCCTCGGTCTGGCCGATCACGTACTTGTCGAGCTCGCGGACGATTTCGCGCGGAGTAAGTTCGTCCAGCGCGGGTTCCTCCTCGACGGACTGTACGGGAAGATAGATGACCATCAGCCCAGCTCCTCGTAAGTTACTTTCTGGTTGGTGTAAATGCAGATCTGCGCGGCGATGGTCATGGCCTCTTCGGCGATGCGGCGCGCGTCCAGGTCGGTGTTGCGCATCAGGGCCACGGCGGCCGCTTTGGCGAAGGGCCCGCCCGAGCCGATGGCGGCCACCCCCTCGTCCGGCTCGATGACATCGCCTGCGCCGCTGAGGATGTACGTGTTGCCGGCATCCGCCACCAGCAAGAGCGCTTCCAGGTGGCGCAGGACGCGATCCGTACGCCACTCCTTGGCCAGCTCGATGACGGCCCGGGTGAGGTTGCCGCCGTGCGCTTCCAGCTTGGACTCGAAGCGCGCGAACAGAGCCACGGCGTCCGCGGTGGAGCCGGCAAAACCGGCCAGGACCTTGTCGTTGTAAAGCCGGCGCAGCTTGCGGGCCGAGGCCTTGAGCACTTCCTGCCCGATGGTGACCTGGCCGTCGCCGGCCATGACCACTTTGCCGTTTCGCCGGACGCAGAGAATGGTGGTGGAATGCACGCGGGCGCACGAGCCCGACGCGCGGCGACGTTTTGACATGGATCCGTTCCTATTCTAACGCGCCGGCGATTGCGCGTTTCGTCCTGCCTTCGATTCGCTGTCGGAAGCGAGAGTCGAAGCCGATTGGCTAAGATGAAAGGAGAAGTTTCCACTCCGAGGGGCTGGAGACGAACTGACATGGCTTACGTGATTGCGGAACCCTGCATTGGAACCAAGGACACGGCCTGCGTGGACGCCTGTCCGGTGGATTGCATTCATCCCAAAAAGGACGAGTCCGGTTTTGGGGAGGCGCCCATGCTCTACATTGATCCGCAAGAGTGCATTGACTGCGGCGCCTGCGTGCCGGTCTGCCCGGTCTCGGCGATTTTCGCGCTGGACGATTTGCCGGAGAAATGGGCCCATTATGCGCGAATCAACGCCGAGTATTACGGCCGGTAAGTGGCGGTCGTACTGTCGGTCTCCCAAAGCTTGACGCGAGCCACGCGGACTCTGTCGGCGGCGGTGCTCTGCTGCAAGGCCCGGGCCAGCTCTTCGTAAAAATAACGCGCCATGTTTTCGGCCGTGGGATTGAGGCGATCGAAGGGCGGGATCTCGTTGAGCATGCGGTGGTCGAGCCGCTCGATCAGGTTGCGCAGCCAGCGTTTCAGCTCGACGAAGTCCACGAGCAGCCCGGTCTCATCCAGTTGTTCGCCTTCCAGGGTTACTTCCACTTTGTAATTGTGACCGTGCACGTTTTCGCACTTGCCGCGATAACCGCGCAGGGCGTGGCCGGCGGCAAAGCTTTCCTCGACGGTAATTTCAAACATCGAAAAACTTCTCCACGTCCTCCAACCGGGTGGTGAACGAGTATTCGGGCAGGCTGGCGAAGAACACGCGCCCGTAACGTTGCCTGCTGATCCGATTATCCAACAGCGCGAGCACGCCGCGGTCGCTGGAGGCGCGGAGGAGGCGTCCGAAACCCTGCTTGAGGGCCAGAGCGGCCTGCGGGATCTGATACTCGTAAAAGGGGTTGCCGCCCTCCTCGCGGATGGCGCGGATGCGCGCCTCGACCACGGGATCGGTGGGCACGGCGAAGGGGAGACGGTCAATGATGACGCAACTGAGTTGCTCGCCGGGCACGTCCACGCCCTGCCAGAACGAGGCCGTGGCGAACAGCACGCCGTTGGGCGTCTGGCGGAACTCCTCCAGCAGGGCGGTGCGGGGCCCCGTGCCCTGGAGCAGGCAGGGGTACTCGAGCGCCGGCGCGACCCGGTCGTAGACCTGCCGCATCTGCTGGTAACTGGTGAACAGCACGAAGGCGCGGCCGCGGCTGATGCGGAGCAGGCGGAGGATTTCTTCCGCGGCCCGGGCGGCAAAGTGCGGCTCGCGGGGATCGGGCAGGTGCTGGGGCACGTAGAGCAGCGCCTGCCGCCGGTAATCGAAGTGGCCCGGCACGATAAGGGTTGCGGCGTCAGACACGCCCAGCCGCCGCTGGATGTAGTCGAAGCTGCCGCCCACGGCGAGGGTGGCCGAGGTCAGAACCACGCTGTCCACGCGCCCGAAAAGTTTCTCCGCCAGAATGGTGGAGACGTCAATCGGCGTCGCCTGCAAGAAGCAGCCGCGGCCGCGGCGCTCGATCCAGTACACGTAACCGCGTTCGCCGGACTCCATCCAGAAACGCAGGTTGCGGGCAAGCTCAGCGGTCCTGCGCAGCAGGGGCAGGACTTCCTCGGGCGGATTCTTGATCAGGCCCAGGTGGGCGCCGGTGAGCTCCAGCGCGCGTACCAGGTCCAGGTACGACTCCTCGTGCCGCTGGAGAAACTCTTCCTGCTCGCGAAACGCCCAGCGCCCCTCCTCGTCTCCGAAAAGCGCAAAGAAACGGGAGGCCAGTTCGTCCAGGCGGTCCAGGATCCGGTCCAGTTCCTGCGAGCCGAACTGCTTGCGACGCGCCAGCGCGGCAATGTCCCGCCGCAATTCCTGAAACTGGTAGTTGGAGATCTGCACGCCGAAGTACTGGCCGGCCACTTCCTCGATCTCGTGGGCTTCGTCAAATACGACCGCGGAGTATTCGGGAATGATGGAAGCGCCTTCGTTCTCCTTGAGCGCCAGGTCGGCGAAGAACAGGTGGTGGTTGACGATGATGATGTCGCTGGCCAGGGCCCGCTGGTGCATCAGGGTGAGGAAGCAGCGCTCGAACTGGGCGCACTTCTGGCCGGCACAAAGCTCTCGTCGGGCATCCACTTTGGCCCATACGCTGCTGTCTTCGGGGAGATCGCGGATCTCGGCCCGGTCGCCGGTTTGGGTTGTCTTTTCCCAGTCCCGGATAATCTGGAAATCGGCCACCTCTTCCAGACCTTCCAGAAGCAATTCTTTGTCGGCATCGTAAATTTTCTGGCGGCAGGCATAATTGTTCCTGCCTTTCATGTAACAGACATTGAGGGAACGGCCGAGGTGTTTTTCCAGGAAAGGAATGTCTTTGTAGAAGAGCTGGTCCTGAAGGTTCTTGGTTCCGGTGGAAATCACCACGCGCTTGCCGGAGAGGATCGCGGGGACCAGATAGGCGAGGGTCTTGCCTGTGCCTGTGCCTGCTTCGACGATGAGGTGTCGGCCCCGTTGCAGAGCGTCCCAGACCGCCTCGGCCATCTGCACCTGGCCGGGCCGGTGCTCGTAGTTGGGGTGCCAGCGCGAGAGCGGTCCTTCGGGGCCGAAAAACTGGCTGACCGTAAGCTCGCGCGCACGGGCGGGCATGACCTACTCCCAGTATAGGAGCGGCCCGCCCGTTTCCTCAGGAGATCACTTCGAAATCCCAGCCGAAACCGGGTTGCTCGGACGGAAGCGCGTAGATGCCTTCGGGTCCGCGGGTGAGCCGGTTGTCCTCTTCGTAGCGCCGGTAGACCTCGGGCGGGCCGCCGGGCGGGGGCATGAAGAACTCGGCCCAAGGGCTGTTCGGGGTGGCCATGATGAAGTGCAGGGAGTCCCGGCTGCCGCCGCCGTGCGGGATGACCGGGATGTCGTAGGCGGCGGCCAGGGCGGCGATGCGCCGGATCTCGGTCAGCCCGCCGCACCAGTGAATATCGGGTTGCCAGATGTCGGCCGCCTTGTGTTCCAGCAGTTGGCGGAAGCCGTAGCGCGTGTACTCGTGTTCGCCGGTGGCGATGCGGGTGGTGCGAATGGCGGCGCGCAGCCGCCCGAAGCCTGCGTAGTCGTGGGGCGGCAGGCACTCCTCCATCCAATAGACGCGGTACGGCGCCGCCATTTCGGCCATCTCGCGGGTGTAGTCTTCGGTCCAGGCCATCCAGCAATCGAGCATGATGTCGCCGTCTTCGCCCAGAGCTTGCCGGGCGCGCCGGATCAGTTCCAGGTTCTTCTTCATGCCCGCGCGCCCGTCGGCGGGGCCGTGGGGCATGGCCAGCTTCAGGCGGCGGTAGCCGAATTCGACATGCTGCTCGATGTCGTTGCCGGTGCAGTAGGCGGGGATGCGGTCTTTGGTGGCGCCGCCCAGCAAGCGGTAGACCGGCTCTCCCAGCGCCTTGCCGATCAGGTCCCAAAGAGCCAGGTCTACGCCGCTGATGGCGTTGATCACCACGCCCATGCGCCCGTAATGCATGGTGCCGCGCCACATCATGTCCCAGAGTTTTTCCACATCGAAGGGATCCTCGCCGATCAGCAGCTTGACCAGGTGGCCTTCGACCACCACGCCCCCGCCCGGTCCGCCCATGCCATAGCCTTTGAGACCCTTGTCCGTGGAAACTTCGACGGTGAAGCTGTCCAGCCGTCCCGGATCCGGAAAGTAAAGCGAGCGGCGCGCCTTGTATTTCGGGTAGATGGACATGGGGCCGGCGACTTCGGTGCCTTGAGTGGACCACGAGCCGGGCGCGGGCTGATAGGCGGGCAAGGGCCGCCTCGGACGAGTACGCACCAGACGTACGCCGGTGATTTTCATGCGGCTTTTTTCGCCCTGGAACGGAAGGGCAGGTGTGGAGACGGCGGGCGCCAGCGCGGCGTGCCGAAGGAAACTCCTGCGATTCATGCGACCCTCCCAGGCCAGTATGATCTCCACCGGGACATGGAAGTCAAGGGACGGCGAGGGAGAATTCGGCGAGCGTGTGCTACACTAACGCTCTTGAGCCCCTGCGGGCTGTGTTGCCATGCAATTGTTTCGTTACGGTTTCCTGCTGCGGAACCTGATCTTGAGGGATTTCAAGATCCGCTACCGCAACATGTCGCTGGGGATCTTCTGGTCGCTGCTGAACCCGCTGGTGATGATGGGAGTACTGACGTTTATTTTCACCAGGATTTTCCCCAGTCCTTCCATCAAAAACTTTGGGGTGTTCGTCCTTTGCGGGCTGGTTCCTTTCAATTTTTTCGCGGTTGCGTGGGTAAGCGGGACCACCTCGCTGCTCAATAACGCCGCGCTGGTCAAGCGCGTGAGGATGCCGCGCGAAGCGGTGCCGGTTTCGGTGGTGCTGGCCAACGGGATTCATTTCCTGATCCAGATCGCCTTGTTACTGACTTTCGTGCTGGGAACCGGCTACGGGATCAACCCGAACTGGCTGTGGCTGCCTTTCATCTTCGGCCTCGAGGTGGTCTTCGTGTGCGGGCTCTCGCTGGCCTCCTCGGCCCTGGACGTGTTCTTCCGCGACGTCCGCTACGTGGTGGAGTCGGCCAATACGGTCTTGTTCTGGCTGGTTCCCATTTTTTACTCGTTCGCCATCATTCCCGAGCAGTACAAGACGGTGTACCAGTTCAATCCTGTTGCGGCCGTGGTGATGGCCTGCCGGCTGATTCTGCTGGAGAATCGGCAGCCGCCCTTCTCGTTGCTGTGGAAGCTGGCGCTGGTATCCACGGTGGCGCTTGTGCTGGGTCTGGCGATCTTCCGGCGTTCCAAACGCAAGTTCGCGGATTACCTGTAACATGCCGCCCGTGATCGAGTTCCGGCAAGTATCCAAGCTTTATTACCGGCACCATACCCGGCGCTTTTTCCATCGCTATCTGATGGAAAAGTGGGGGCGCGCGCCCAAGGAGCCTTTCTACGCCCTGCGCGATGTCAGCTTCGAAGTCGAAGAGGGCGACAGTCTGGCAGTGGTAGGGCCGAACGGGGCGGGCAAGAGCACGCTGCTGAGCTTGATTGCAGGTCTGAGCTTTCCGGACGAGGGACAGGTCGAGGTCCGGGGGAAGGTTGCCGGCCTGCTCGAGCTGGGTTCGGGTTTTCATCCCGATCTTACCGGCCGCGAGAACCTCGTGGTCTATGCTTCCCTGCTCGGGTTATCGCGCAGCGAGCTGCGGGAGCGCTTCGACGAGATCGTCGAATTTTCGGGCATCGGGGATTTTCTGGACGAGCCGCTGCGGACGTATTCGGCGGGCATGATCCTGCGACTGGCTTTCTCCGTGGCGATCCACGTCGAAGCGGGCGTCATGCTTTTTGACGAAATTCTGGCTGTAGGCGACCAGAGCTTTCAGGCGAGCTGCTTCGAGAAGATCGTCGAGTTGCGCCGCAAGGGCTGCACGATCGTGTGCGTCTCGCACTCGGCGGACGTCCTGAAGCGTCTCTGCGCCCGGGCGATCTGGCTCGAAGGGGGACGCGTGGTGCGGGACGGCCCGGTCGCCGAGGTCGTGGAAGCGTACCGGCTTTCGGCCGGCGCGCATGCACCCATCGCGGGCAAGGGAGGCGGCTAGGGCCGGAAGCGCAGGGCGTAGAGATCGGCGTCCTTGAGCCGGATGCAAAGTCGAATCGTCTTGCCGGCCAGCTTCGAGACGTCGCTTGCGCCGCGCCAGCGCGCCGTTCCTTCGAATTCATCGCCCACGATTTCTGCGCAGTCCTCCAGCGAGTAGCCGGGCAGCGGTTTGCCTTCGGCGTCGGTGATGGCAATGCGCAGCATGCCCGCGGCCGAGGTGGAGTAGTTAATTTCCAGCTCCCGGCCCTGGAAACGCAGGGGTCGCGTCCAGGCCTCGCCGCCCTGGTAGCCGGCGTAAAGGGAGGCGATGCGGTCCAGACCGAGCACGTAACGGCTCAGGTGGGCTGTGGGTTGCCCGTAATGACGCGCCACATAGAACGACATTTCCTGCGGCCCCGTGGGCACGATATTCCGGGCGGGGTAATTGGTGCGGGAGACCCAGTTCGAGGGGCCGGGCCCGGGTCGAACAAAAGCTTCGAGAAATGTTCTTTCGTAACGGCTGCCTCCCCGGCTGACGAGCAGCACCGCATCGGAGCAGTCGCCGGCGTAGCGCGGGTCCACGCCGATGGCCTGCGCCTGCTCAGGCGTGAGCGCGCGGCGGCCCGGCGCCAGGCGCGCCGCCAGGCCCAGGTACAGGTGCGGAGCGCGGAAGTAGGGGCCGGTTTGATTGGTGTAAAGGTGTTCGGGCGGCGCGTCGCCGAACTCCATCTCCACGGGCGGACTCCATTGCAGGAAATCCCTGCTCGTGGTGCGCGAAATCCAGCGGTAATTGACCTCGCCGACTCGTTTCCAGCTGCGGAAATAGCAGACGTAGCAGCCTTCGCTTTCCGACCAGAAGGCCACGTTCTGCGAATCGAAGGCCGAGCGATCGGGCGCGGGGATGACGGGTGCGTCACGCAGCCGGCGCCAGCGCAGGCCGTCAGCCGAGACGAAGGCGTGCAAGCCGCTTTTCGAGGTCCCGGCCAGGGCCTTGTAACGTTGATCCGGCTCCACGCCCGGGCGCACATCCAGGAACGGGGAGAAGTTGTGCGAAAAGGGCGACTGGCCGGCGAGAATCACGTTGTTGTCCCGTGTGCCCGCCACCTCGAACAAGCCGAGCTTCGGCTTGGTCCAGTGAATGGCGTCGCGCGACTCGGCGTAGCAGGTCACTTCGCGCGGGTTGCCGTCGGGGCCGGCCGATGGCAGGCCGCGGTAGTACAGCCGGTACAGGTCGCCGTCCTCGATCACCGTGAAGTAGCCGCTGAACGGGCCTTCCCATGGCGCGTCGAGCCGGAGCACGGGACCCGCTTCGCGGGGCGGCACGGGGCGCAGTTCGACCCCGGTCATACGTTCGATCAGGAAGCGGTCCACGAACAGCTCCCGGCGCGAAGCCAGCTCGATGAGCTGCCCGTGCGCGGCCAGCGCGGCCAGACCCAGCGAAAGCAGCCGCCACATTCCATCGAGTCTATCTCAGAGGCCAAGCGGGTATACTGGACAGCGTATGTCGCCGAGTACCCGAAGGAAATTCTTATGGATGTCCGCCCTGACCTGCCTGGGCCGGGCGCGAACGGTCTCCGCGGCGGAGAAGATCCGGGTTGGCCTGATCGGCTGCGGGGGAATCAGCCGCGGTGATTTGACGGCATTCCTGAGTTACGCCGAAGTGGACTGCCCGGTGGTTTGCGATGTGGACGAGGCCCAGCTCGCCAAAGGCGTTGCCCTGGTGGAGAAACTGCGCGGGCGCCGTCCCGATACGGTGAAAGATTTTCGCCGCGTCATCGAACGCAAGGACGTGGACGTGGTGCTGGTCTGCACGCCGGACCACTGGCACGCGTTGCCCACGGTGCTGGCTTGCCAGGAAGGCAAGGACGTTTACGTGGAAAAGCCGCTGGCCACGACGGTGGCCGAGGGACGCGCCATGGTGGAGGCGGCGCGGCGTCACGGGCGCGTGGTGCAGATGGGCACGCAGTGGCGCAGCGGCCCGCACTACCAGGAGGCGATCGAGTTCGCTCAGTCCGGCAAGCTGGGCAAGATCCGCCAGGTCCGGGCCTGGGCCTACCTGGACTGGGTCGGGGGCATCGGCAATCCGCCCGATCGCGACCCGCCGGCGGGCGTGGATTACGATTTCTGGCTCGGTCCGGCGCCCCTGCGTCCTTTTAATCCCAACCGGTTCCACTTCAATTTCCGCTGGTTCTGGGATTATGCCGGCGGCCTGATGACGGATTGGGGCGTGCACCTGATCAACCTGGCCTTGTGGGCGATGGGGCCGGAGCCGCCGCGCGCCGTGACGTCCACCGGCGCCAAGTATGTTTGCGAAGACAACGCGGAGACGCCCGACACGCAAGTGGCGGTCTATGAATTTCCCGGTTACACGATGATTTGGGAACACCAGATGCTGGGCGGCGTGGGCATCGGCGGGCGGCCGCACGGGCTAGCCTTCAGCGGAAGCGAGGCGACGCTGATCGTGGACCAGCGCGGCTGGGAGGTCATTCCCGAACCGAAAAAAAAGAACCTGACGATCAAGCGACTGGTGGACCCGCAGGATCGGGACGCCGACGGCCGCCGCGCCCACGTGGGCAACTTTCTGGAATGCATCCGCACACGCCGCCAGCCCGTCACCAACGTGGAGGTGGGTCACTTCGTCTCGGCGGTCGCGGCGCTGGGCAACATCGCCTTGCTGACGGCTTCGCGCATCGTCTGGGACCCTGCCGCCGAGCGCATTCCGGGACATCCCAAAGCCGATGCTCTGCTGACCCGAACCTATCGCAAGCCCTGGACTCTGCCGTACCTGCGGAGCTGAGTGAACTCTCAGCCGCGACGCTCGGCGGGTCGGGTCTCCAGCAGGGCCCGCACCTGCGCCTCCAATTGCTCGACGCGGCGGGTCAGGTCCTCGATGGCCTGGCCCTCGGGGTCGGGCAGCTTGCCGTGTTCCAGCTCGTCGTTGACGGAAACGCCGCCGATACGGACGACACGACCCGGAACCCCCACTACCGTGGAGTGGTCCGGAACCGAGCGGATGACCACCGAACCGGCGCCGATCTTCACGCAGTCGCCGATGCGGATGTTCCCCAGCACCTTGGCGCCGGCGCCGATGACGACGTGGTTGCCGATGGTGGGGTGCCGCTTGCCTTTTTCCTTGCCCGTGCCGCCCAGGGTCACGCCCTGGTACAGCAGGACGTCGTCGCCGATCTCAGTGGTCTCACCAATCACCACGCCCATGCCGTGGTCAATGAAGAAGCGCCGCCCGATGCGCGCTCCCGGATGGATCTCGATTCCGGTAAGCCAGCGGCTGAACTGCGAAATCAGACGCGGGATGAGGGGAATGCGCCAGCGCCAGAGCTTGTGCGCCAGCCGGTGCAGCAAAACGGCATGGAAGCCGGGATAGCAGAGCAGGATCTCCAAAACGCTGCGCGCCGCAGGGTCCGCGCGAAAGATGGTCTCGATCTGCTCTTTGATGGTGCGGAACATCCCGGTTGCCCTCCATTATCGCGCAAACCGGCGGACGATCCGGCCCCGGGCGGCGGCGTCGCTACAATACGGGGTGATGGATCACCTTCCGGGCATGCATTTCCTGCGCAATCTGATCGAGCGGCGCAGCTTGTTGTTCCAGCTCGTGCGGCGCGATTTCGAGCAGCGCTTCGTGGGTTCGGCGGCAGGCTGGCTCTGGGGCTTGATTCATCCCTTGGTGCTGCTGGCCAGTTGGACCTTCGTGTTCCAGGTCTGTCTGAGGATCCGCCTGCCGCCCGGCGAGGTGACCCAAAACTACACGTTGTTCCTGTTCGCCGGCTTTCTGCCCTGGCTGCTTTTCCAGGAGACCGTGCAGCGGTCGGTGGGCTGCCTGCTGGACCACAAGAACCTGATCACCAAGACCCTGTTCCCCGCCGAGCTGGCGCCGGTCTCGATATTCCTCTCGTCGCTAATCAACCATCTGATGGCGCTGGCCATGGCGGTGGCGGCGATCGCCTTCTGGGGAAAACATTTCGGGCCGATGTTGTTGGCCGTGCCGCTGTACATGTTCCTGCTCGGCCTGTTCGCGGTCGGGCTGGGCTGGATCGTCTCCAGCCTGAACGTCTACTTGCGGGACACCGCGCACGTGCTGCTGGTGGCCCTGACCGGGTGGTTCTGGCTGACGCCCATCTTCATCACGAAAGAACAAATTCCCCCTCATTTGTTATGGTTGGTGCGCTACAACCCCATGACCCATTTCGTGGAGGCCTACCGGGAACGCCTGCTGACCGACCTGCCCATCAACCTGCGGGAGCTGGCGGCGCTGGCGACGGTGGGCGTAATGATGTTCGTCGCCGGCGGCCTGTTCTTCCGTCACCTCAAGCGCGGTTTCGCCGACGTGCTCTGAGGAGGTTCGCGGGCAGGGGACGGATCAGGAATCCTGGTCCAGTCGCGTCAGCCCGGCTTCCCGCGCCCAGCGCAACGCCTGCTGGTACTCGAGCCACGTCAGGCGGCGCGCGATCTCCGGATATTGAAAAGCCTTGTGCTCCGGCCGGTACTGGGCCATGATATTGACGTACGTGGACTTGGTGAGCTTTTCCGCGACCCAGCGCACGAACTTGTCGGTGCCTGCGATGTTGTTGGGCATCACCAGATGGCGGATGATCAGGCCGCGAAGGGCGATCCCGTTTTCGTCCACCACCAGCTCGCCCACCTGCCGGTGCATCTCTTCGATGGCCGCTGCCGCCCGCTCGGGGTAATCGCCGGCGCCCGAGGAATACTTGGCGGCCATCTCGCCGTCCATGTACTTGAAGTCGGGCATGTAGATGTCCACGATGCCGTCGAGCAGCTTGATGATCTCCACCGGCTCGTAACCGCCGCAGTTGTACACCAGCGGGATGCGCAGCCCCATCCGGATGGCGGTGCGCAGCCCCTGTACGATGTTGGGCACGACGTGCGTGGGCGTCACCAGGTTGACGTTGTGGCAGCGCAGCTCCTGCATCTGAACCATGAGCCGGCCCAGCATTTCATCGCTCATGTAACTGCCGTCGCCCCGGTGGTTGATCTCCCAGTTCTGGCAGAAGCAGCACAGCAGGTTACAATGGCTGAAAAAGATCGTCCCCGACCCCCGACGTCCCACCAGCGGGCGTTCCTCGCCGAAGTGCGGGTGGGCCGAAGCCACCTTGACGCGCGAGGTGGCCTGGCAGACGCCCTTCTCGCCTTTCAGACGGTTGACGCCGCACTGGCGGGGGCACAGTCGGCAGCTCTTGTAAATGGCCCACAAGGCGCGGGCCCGCTCGGCCAGCTCACCCGAGCGCTCCAGCTTCAGGTAGGCCGGTTCAAAGTCCTTGCGTAACATCGTGGGTACCGGCTTGCGCGGCCGGGCGACGAGGCCGCCCGGTAACAGGATCGTAGCGAATTCCCGGCGGGTCGGACCATCCATAGGCATCCCCGCCATTAGAATAGCTCAGTCGGACTGCGGCGGCAACTCCCAGCGTTGGTCCTCAGCGGATCACGAACACGGCGTCGTAAGCTCCGGCGGCCCCTTGGGGGAGCGGGGATGGATCCGGAACCCGCTCCACACGCAGGTTGGGATCCCGGTAATAAAGCCGGAGGGCCAGCACCGGCGCCCAGTCGTCCTCGGCAAAGGGGTCCCCTCGCAGCAAGACGCGGGCGCCCGGCGGCAGCGGGGACCGCGACCGCGAAGCGGCCTCGAATACCTGTCGCAGCTTCCGCTCCTCTTTGGCGACCCAGCCTGCGGCCAGGGGCTTGTGAGCCTGATGAACCGAGTGCAGCAGGAGCGCCAGGACCGCCAGCGCCGCCGGTCCCGCCAGTGCCGTGGCCCGCTCGCTCATCCCGAGACCTCGCGCCTTTTGCGCCAGCGTCGTCGCCGCCCGGGCGGCGGGCTGGGCGAGGTACAGGGCCAGACCGAGAGCCGGCACATACGTCACGAACGCGCCACGCGGGGGAATGAACATGACGGGCAGCGATCCCGCTATGAAAAGCAGCCACGCGAAGGTGAGGGTGCGACTCCTGGCCAGCACCGCGGCGGCGAGGGTGGCGGCGCAGAGGGCCAGCGTCGCCGGTGCGCTCAATCGCTGCGGGCGGTAAAGCAGCAGGCTCAGATAGTGCGAGAGGTTTTCCAGATAGGTCTGTACCGACCATACCGGCTGGTAGGCGAGGTTCGACGTCATCGCCGCGGGCCCGCTCAGTCGCGGCGCCAGGTAAACGATTCCCAGGATCGTCATGCAGGCAACGCATCGCCAACTGCCGGCAAGCCGGCTGGGCAGGTTGGACTGGCGCGCGGAGAATCCGGCCCACGAGATCTCCCAGGCGAGCAGGATCGCGGGGAGCGTGACGGCGATTTCCTTGGAGTTCAAAGCGAGCCAGAACAGGGCGCTCAGGGCGAGGCAGCGTCGCCCGCCGATCGGCCGGTTCTGTTGGCGAGCTTGCACATACAGCAACAGACAGCCGTAATAGAAGAAACCCGCCAGCAGATCGTAAATGGCCGCCGAGCTGTAGTACAGGTCCGACAGGTGAGCTTGATAAGAAAACAGCAGGGCGCCCAGGATCGCAGCCGTAAAGGACTGCGTCAGTCGCCGGATGAGGAGAAAGGCCAGGCCCAGGTTCGTCACGAGGAGGAGAAAACAAACCATCCGGAAGGCTCGAGGCTCGAGTCCAAAGAGAGCGAACAACGGGGCATAAAAGAGCGCTCCCGCGGGCCGGTAACTGGCTGCGAACGGGTTCAGCAAATCGGCGGCAAGGCGCCAGGCAGGCTTGGTCCAGTAACCATACAGATTCATCATGTCGTCGGGCATGAAGCCCGAGCGCAAGCCATCGCCTGCCAGGGCGAGAAAGTGCACTGACACCAGGGCCGCGGCGGCTGCTTTCGAGAGCCGGGCCATGGGAGCCTGCTCGACCTGGCTCGGGAACCGGCGCCTAAGTTTCCCGTGGAGGAAACTCGGGATGGGGCGGCGGAGTCTCCCGTCGCTGCCGGCGCACCGGATCGAAGGCCATCACCTTGCCGTAGCGGTAGGATTCCACTCCGAGCGAGATCGCTACCTGAACCTGGTAGCCGCGGAGCGAGTTATAGACCGGCGGCTTTCGGCTGCGCATGGAGTCGAGCCAGTCGTCGGTAAGACCCACACCCGGCTCCGGCTCGATGATCACCTCCGTCTTGCCGTCGTTGGCGGCGCGGAACTCTTCGATGAATTGCTTTTCCGCGCGAATGACGGCGACGGCGCGCGGTCCGCGCTGAGCGCCGGGCGGGGCTTTGCGCTGATCGCCCATGGCGTCCATGGCCGCTTGTCCTTCGAGCACTTGCAGGGTTCCCCAGTTGCCGTAAATGGTCAAGGGGACCGAGGTGGCGTTGGCCATGCAGGAAACCATGTTGATCGAGTAATCGCCGGGATACTCGACGAGCGTCAAATACGTGTCCGGCACCTCGCGGTTCTTCTGCACGTAAATTCCGCCGACGGCGACCACGCGCGTGGGGAAGTCGAAGCCCAGCATGGTGCACATGGTGCCCAGGCGGTGATAGAGCAGGTCGCCGGCGTTGCCGGTGGAGTAATCCCAGAACTTGCGCCAGCGGAAATAACGTTCGGCGCTGATGGGACGTTTGGGCGCGGGTCCCAGCCACATGTCCCAATCCAGGTTCTCCGGACCGAACTTTGCATCGGGCCAGTGTTCGCTGCCCACGCCGGGGATGGGGTAGTCCCACATGCCTTCCCGCGTGTTGCGGTTGTAACTGATGAGGCCCCAGAGAATCTTGCCCATCTTGCCGGCCTTGATGTACTCATGCACTTTCCAGTTCAGGCGCGAAGCCGGGCCGCTGCCGCCCACTTGAAGCACGCGGCCGGTTTTCTCGACCAGCGCGTGCAGTTCGGCGGCTTCCTCCAGGGTGCGGGTCATGGGTTTTTCCAGGTAGACGTCCTTGCCCGCTTCCAGCGCCTCGCGCGCCATGCGGTGGTGCCAGTGATCGGGCACGGCCAGCACGACGCCGTCGACGTCCTTGCGCTGGAACACTTCCCGGTAGTCGCGGTAGGCCTTCTCCGCGCCGGATACTTTCAGGCCGTTGTCCAGCCGCGGCTGCCAGACGTCGCAGACGGCGCTGATGTGGACGTCGTTGCGCTGCTCGCGCCGCCGCTGGAACATTTCCACCAGGCTGAGGAACTGCATGCCGCAGCCGATGAAGGCGATGTTGATCCGATCGTTGGCGCCGAGCACACGCCCTGCGGCGGCGCAGGCGAAAGCCGCCACGCCCGCTTCGCGTGTCAGAAACCGGCGCCGGGTCAGCTCGAACCGGTTGACGCTCATCAATGCCTCCTTGTCAGACAGGATACTTCGCGAGGCCGCTGCCGGCTACATGTACATGCCGCCGTTGACGTTGAGCACGTGTCCGGTGATGTAGCCGGCCTCCTCGCCGGCCAGGAAGCGGACGGCGGCCGCCACGTCCTCGGGCCGGCCGAAACGTTTCAAGGCAATCATGTTCAACATGCGCTGTTTCACCTCTTCCGGCAGCCGCGCCGTCATGTCGGTTTCGATGAAGCCGGGGGCGACGGCGTTGACGGTGATGTTGCGGCCGGCCACCTCCTGGGCCAAAGCTTTGGTCAGGCCGATCAGGCCCGCCTTGGAAGCCACGTAGTTGGCCTGGCCGGCGTTGCCCATCAATCCCACCACCGAAGCGATGTTGATGATGCGGCCCCACCGCTGCCGCATCATGTCCGGCAGCACTTGCTGGATGGCCAGGAAGGCGCCTTCCAGGTTGACCTTCAGTACCAGATCCCAGTCGTCCCTCTTCATGCGCACGGCCAGCGCATCGCGGGTGATGCCCGCGTTGTTGACCAGGATCTCGATGCGCCCGAACTCTTGGGCCGCTTTGCGGAAAGCCTCGCGGATGGATTCCGGCGAGGCCATGTCCACGAACAGAGGAAAAGCCTCGCCGCCCAGGGCGCGGATTTCCGCGGCCACTTTTTCGTTGTTTTCCGGTTCGTTCGACGCCACCACGATGCGCGCGCCGGCCTGCGCCAGGCTCAGCGACACCGCTCGCCCGATGCCGCGGCCGGCCCCGGTGACGAATGCCGTTCGAGAGCTGCTCATACCTTCTCCTGGATGAAACAGGGCGGCGCGCGGCCGCCCGCGAATCCTCAATCATAGTAAAAAGGGAGCCGACGCCGATGGCCTATCGCGATCTCCGGGATTTCATGCGGGCCTTGGAAGCCCGTGGCGAGCTCAAACGGATCCCGTTCGAAGTGGATCCGGTGCTGGAGATCACGGAGTTCGCGGACCGGGGGGTGAAACAGGGCGGCCCGGCTTTGTTTTTCGAGAGGCCGCGCGGCTCCACGGTACCGGTGCTGATCAACGCCTTCGCCAGCATGCGGCGAATGGAGCTGGCGCTGGAAGTTTCCTCGATCGAGGAAATCGCCGCCCGCATCACGGAGCTGCTGGCGCTGGAAGCGCCGCAGGGGCTGTTGGGCAAGCTGAAGATGCTGCCCAGGCTGGCCGAACTGGGCTCGTACTTTCCCAAACGCGTTTCCGGCGGCCCGTGCAAGGAGGTCATCCGGCGCGATAAGTTTTCCCTCCTGGACTACCCCATCCTGAAGTGCTGGCCGGGCGACGCCGGGCGTTTCATCACCCTGCCCCTGGTTTTTTCGAAGAATCCCGAGACCGGCAGGCGCAACTGCGGCATGTATCGCATGCAGGTCTATGACGAACGGACGGCCGGCATGCACTGGCAGACGCACAAGCAAGGGGCGGAACATTACCGGCGGCTGGCGGCGCGCGGCGAGCGGCGCCGCATGGATGTGGCGGTGGCGCTGGGCGGCGATCCGGCGACGATCTTTTCCGCCATCCTGCCGCTGCCGCCGGATCTGGACGAGATGCTGTTCGCCGGTTTCCTGCGGCGCGAGCCGGTCGAGATGGTTCCCTGCGAGACGTGCGATCTGGAAGTGCCCGCCCATGCCGAGATCGTGCTCGAGGGTTACGTCGAGCTGGGCGAGCTGCGCTGCGAGGGGCCTTTCGGGGATCACACCGGCTTTTACTCGCTGGCCGATGACTACCCGGTCTTTCATGTGACAGCCATCACGCAGCGTAAGGATCCCGTTTACCCGGCGACCATCGTCGGCCCCCCGCCGATGGAAGACTACTTCATGGGCAAGGCCATCGAACGGATCTTCCTGCCCTTGATGCGGCTGCAACTGCCCGAGATCCGCGACATCTCGATGCCCGCCGAGGGCGTTTTTCACAACCTGATGCTGGTCTCCATCCGCAAGTCGTATCCGGGCCACGCGCGCAAGGTGATGCACGCGCTGTGGGGGCTGGGGCAGGCCATGTTCACCAAGTGCATCGTGGTGGTGGATGAGGACGTCAACGTGCAGGACGTGCGGGAGGTGGCCTGGAAGGCGCTCAACAACATTGATCCCGAGCGCGACATCGAATTCGTGCTGGGACCGGTAGATTCCCTGGATCACGCGAGTCGCCTGCCCAATTTCGGCTCCAAAATGGGCGTGGACGCCACGCGTAAATGGCCGGAAGAGGGATTCACGCGGCCGTGGCCGGAGGTCATCCGCATGAGCGAGGAGATCAAGCGGCGCGTGGACGAGCTGTGGAGGTTGGCGGGTCTGTAGCCCGGCTGGCTCGCGTCACGGGGGACACAGATTCGATGCGAAGCCAACGAGAGTATGTCCGTTGCCGGTCCTTGTTTCGAAGGCGATCCGGGCCGATGTGTTAACTTCAGAATTTGTACTCAGGCGGATGTCGGGCGCCCGGCCTGGCAGCTATCGCTCTGAGTGGCCGGGTTCGTGCCGGAGCGGGCGGGCGTGAGAGCCCGGGGATGCCGCGCGGTTCGAGACGGGGTCACAGGTGTTGCGCAAGCGTGACATGCGGGTTATCAGGGTATTGTGTTCCCCTCTCGCCGTACTGCTCGTGTTCGCGGGAGCAACGCCCGCGATCGGTGCGGAGATGTGGAGCTGGCATACGTTCGATTTTGCCGTGGTGAAGAACGCCCGTTTCGATTGGACGCTGCACACCAGATTCCGCACGAGGGAGGGTGCGCTCCAGCAGGGCCGCTCGGGCGCCATCGGGAGGTTTCAGGTTCACCCCCGGCTTTCCCTGATCGCGGGGTATTACTACGGTCGGGAGGAGATCCGCGAAGAATGGCGAGACTTCCATCGGCCCTTCGGAGGCCTAGAGGTTGGTGTCTTCAAGCGGGGTGCCGCAGCGCTGGCTGCGCGAACCATGACGGAGAGGTTTCTCTCCGGGAAGCGAGCTGATTTCACGCGGTTTCGCCACCGCTTGCGTTTGTCGACGGATCTGCGGCTGGGGCCGTTCGCGAGCACCGAGTGGTTCTTTGATCGCAGCGGGTATTTGTCGGCCCGATACTCGGCCGGCGCGCGCTGGCGCTTTTTCCGCGGCGGCGCCGTGGAACTGGGATACCTTTATGACGCTCGCGCTGCCAGGGTAGGCGGGCCGCGGCACGGGGTGGTGACCCAGTTGTACCTGGAGCGCTCACAGAAGCGATAAGAGGAATGGGTCCCCGGCCGCTCCGCACCGGGATGGGGCTTGGGCCGCTCCAGTCCAAGATGAGTCAGGCGGGAGCTATGGGCGAAATGAGGGCGGCGGTTCAGCTCCTCAATCCGACCGGATCGGCCAGCACCCAGCGCAGCGCCGGACGCGCCGTCTGGGATAGAGAAAGCCTCAGAGCGACGAGCGCGGACCCGACGAACGTTCGGCTGGCGCGGCTGGCGAGCTCACCCAGCGGCCGCACGGTCCCGTCCTCGCATCCATAGAAAAAGCGCTCTTTCCAAGTGAGAGGAGGGCCGGAAGGCGAGGGGAAGGCACGGAAATAATCCCAGGCCGTCTCGAGCCATCGCACGCGCAGCGGCTCGCGATATCGGGGCAGAAAGAGCACGTGGCTGAGGCCGTCGCAGCGCACCTCGGCGACAAATTCCGTGAAAGTCTCGGCGCGGGTGAGGTTGAGGAGGACGTTAGGCTCGACGCCGTGGCGGTCTCCTCCGGAGACGACCGGCTTGTTCCAGGCGCGGGCCAGCTCGAGCACTTCCTGGTTCTCGCTCCAAGGCCGATAGCCATTCAACTCCAGCGCATGGATCGCCGCGCCGTGACGGCTCAACAGCGTCCGCAAAGCCTCTCGGTGGCCCTGCTGTCCGATGCTGAGCCCGTCCCACAAAGGGTGATTCAAGACCAGCAGCGCATCCGGCTGCCCGTCTACGAGGGCAAGCACGTCGTGCAAGCGACCGGGTTCAGGCCGCGCACTGTAGTTCAGGAGTTCGCCTGCGACCTGTCTCGCCGTGGCCCCATTCAGGTTATGGACTCCCAGGTGGAAGACCGTCGGGCCGAACGGGACCGTCCACTCGAAGGAAACCGGAAAGGATGCTGTGGCGCGCTCAGTTTGCAGCTCCAAGTTGCCCTCGATGGTGTCGTGATCGGTCAGCGACACCATCGCTCGCAGTCCCAGGCGCTGGATCTGTGCCTGCTCGGCGTCGGCGACCTCGCGGGCGGACAGAGGCGGATTCCAGCCGATGCGGGACAGCCGGAGCGGCGTCCTGCCGGCGCCCTCGAGCTGCCGCTCGGCAACCTTCAGCAACAGCCGGAGCAACAGGTACTCGCGCTTGTAACTGCCCACGTACCTCATGGTCTCGCGGGAGTGCCGGCTGTGCGCGTGGAGGGAAACGGCGCTCGGGAAACGGCCCGGGAGGTCGGGGTCCCGCCAAAGGAAATTCAGTGAGGTATTTTTCATAGCCGCGCTCGAAACATCAATAACCAAATTTGTTCTCTGAGCTTCAGGCTAGGCCGTGCAGGTTTCACTACGATGAGAGCATCGTGAAGTTCCGGTGATTTCGCCTCGTGGACGAACTCCGCCGGCCCGTTCGCCTTCCCGGGCCCGCGCCAGCCGGGCTCGTTCGCTTGCCCGGGATCACACGGGTCCTTCGACTCGTTTACTTCAGGGGCAAGCGGTCCTCGAGGGTAGAGTCGGTTCCCGGTCGGCTGGCAAAGCATGGGCGTCCGATCCATCGCATTGTTGAAGGGCGGCAAGTCTCGAGGTAAGGGGGGCGCCCGTCAGGCGCCGCGAAACGCCGTCCGGTGGGCAGGAGATAAGTCCTTCCGCGCGCCGGATGCTCGTCGCCGCCGGGCGCGGCGCGACGTCCGCCAGGCAGGCGCGCCCGTCGAGCCACGGCCTGCTTCCATCACAAACCGGCAAGTTGACGCGGCTGCGGCGGCGATCAGAAAGGACAATGACTCGACCGTTCAGAGGGTCCGGCTCGAGCCCCGACTGCTCGGGGCCCGCCGCCGGCGCACCGGCGCGCACTACCCATCCATCGAAAGCCTTCCCCCGGGCTAGTGGCGCTCAGGACCGAATAGCTGCGCGGGGCTCCCAAAAATTTCCTTGCGTTGTGAACGATGTCCCCGTAGACTGGTGGTGATGCATCTCCGCCGGGAATACAAGGCTCTGGGCGACCTTGGGCGGTATTACCACGCCGCGTAACTGGCCGTAAAGATTGCGCACCGCGCGTAAAGGAGCGGTCAGAGCTCCAATTTTCGGGGGAGGAGAAAAGGAGAAGCGGATTGACGACAGGCAGACTTCTTGTGTGTGTAGCCGTACTGCTCGGGGTCACCGGCGCCCCCTTGGCCGGCGGGATCATTGGAAACTGGAGCGGCAGTTCGCGTTCCTGGAACCACCCGAGCTTCGCCACGATTCGTTCTTTGATGATCTCCCAGGGCCACACAGTCCTGCCCGACAGCGCAATTAGCTCCGGCAACCTTGCCGGGGTGTCGCTGTTCGTGATCGGGGAACCTACCACCACTCCTGGGAGCGCGGAGTTGAGTGCTTTGCAAAGCTGGGTCCAGGCTGGCGGCGTGCTGCTGCTTCTGAGCGACGCCCCCGGCTTTGACTCGGTTGCGGTACGGCTGAATGCCATCTCTACCGGTTTGGGCGCCAGCCTGGTCTGGTCAGGGAACGCCAGTAACAATACACCCCTCGCGGGCGGCGTCTTCGCCACCACCGGACCGCCGTACAACGTCGTGGGTCAGACCTTGCAGGTCAGTCCGGCAACGGCGGTCAGCGGTGGCACGGCCCTGGCAGGGGACTACCTCGGCTACCAGCAGATTGGGCTTGGTTACATCTTCGGCTTCGGTGACCGCTCGGACAACAATTTTTTCAACCCCAGCACCAGCAACGTGCACGGCCAGCTCTTTCTTAACTTGGCCGCCGGGGCTCCAGGTCCGCGTCCTCCGGACGACGGGATGGTGATTCCCGAGCCTTCGACTTTCCTGCTACTGGGGACGGGGCTGGCCTTGGTCGGCGTCTGGCTGCGCCGTCGCCGCTCAGGTTCAGAACAGGAAAAGAGGGCATAAGATCTAGAGGGCGGCCGCTGCTCAGCAACATACTCAGCTGGCTGGTGGTGCGCATGAGATGGATGCGGATGTTCGCTCGGAAGACGAATGGCGCCCGAAGCCTATCCCTGCTCGATCGCGGGGATGAGCATGTCGTCCACGCTTCCCCGGGCGAGGCCCGCCGGCTCCGGTAACTGACGGACTTACGTTCGGCTCTTGCAGGGCAAGGCCGCCAACGCCACGAGCTGGGCGCGCGATGGTGGGGCATCGCCAAGCGTCCCGCACCGGGCTGAGAACGCGATGGCGAACCTCATCCTTGTCAAGGGCGTTTTCATCCGCGAGCAAGACCAGGGTTGCCAATTCGCGCCCATAACTTGTCTCCGTGCTGCCTGCACGAATCCCATCCCTACGTCCCAACCTAACCCCGCGCATGACATCCTTCGCGAGGTCCCGACACGTTGGGACAGGTCGGTACTCAGTTCTGACTCGCCGTACTCAACAAACCGCACCCGTCCCGACCTGTCGGACCAACTTACCTCACCACCCCCGGACGTAGGCCGCCCCCCGACAAGCCGGGGCCCGCTACCTTCTCAGAACGGCAGCTCGATGCGGCTGCGGCGCCCGGGAATTGCATTGACAGCTTCGCGGCTCATGTTTTCCGCTCCGTATCGGATCTCCGACTCGTCAAGAAGGCGGTGGGTTTGATGCATTCGGAGAGACTGCGCCATACTGGGACCATGACGGAATCCAATCCGCGACGCACTTTCTTGCTGGGACTGGCGGGATCGGGCGCTGTGGCGCTCCCCGCGCCTGCGCAGGCGCCTTCCCCGATTGGCATTTTCAACGTGAGGAATTTCGGCGCTACGGGTGATGGCAACCGTCTTGAAACCAAACCGTTACAATCCGCCATTGACGCTTGCGCTGCGGCCGGCGGTGGAACGGTGTATTTCCCGCCGGGGCGCTACCTGTCCGGCGGATTGATTTTGAAAAGCCACGTGCACCTGTATCTCGAATCGGGCGCCACGTTGGTGGGCAGCACGCGGCTGGACGATTATCCGGTGACGCGGCCCCAGATCCGTTCCTACACAGACAACTACACCGAGCGCAGCCTGATCTTCGGCGAGGGGCTGGAAAATGTCGGCCTCCACGGGCGCGGGACGATTGACGGGCAGGGAGGAGCCTTCAAAGGTCCTTACAAGGTGCGGCCGTATTTGATCCGGCTCGTCAGTTGCCGCCATGTGGCCGTGACCGATCTGACGATCCGCGATTCGCCGATGTGGGTCCAGCATTACCTGGCCTGCGAGGACGTGGCGATCCGCGGCATCACGGTGCACAGCTTCGTTAACGCCAACAACGACGGCATAGACATAGACTGCTGCCAGCGCGTGGTCATCTCCGATTGCAACGTGGCTTCCCTGGACGACGCCATCGTGCTCAAGAGCACCTCCGATCGTCCCACGCGCAACGTGGTAATCACGAACTGTGTGCTTTCCACCTGGTGCAACGCCTTCAAGCTGGGCACGGAATCCAACGGCGGCTTCCAGGACATTGTGCTTTCCAACTGCACGATGTACGACACGCGGCTTTCGGGTATCGCGATCGAGATGGTGGACGGCGGCCTGTTGGAGCGCGTCAGCATCTCCAACGTCACGATGCGCGACGTGAACAACGTGATCTTCATCCGCTTGGGCGATCGCGGGCGTCCCTTCCGTGAAGGGGATCCGCGGCCGGGGGTCGGCAAGCTGCGCAGCGTGCAGATCCGGGGCATCGAGGCCACCGGCGCGAGCACGATCGGCTGCCCGATCTCGGGCATACCGGGCCACAACATCGAGGACGTGACAATCCGCGACGTCCACATCGTTTTCAAAGGCGGCGTCCAGGAAGTGCCCGAGGACGTGCCGGAACATCCCGACCGCTATCCCGAACACAAGATGTTCGGCCTGCTGCCCGCGTACGGGTTCTTTTGCCGGCACGTGCGCAAGATTCGCCTCGAGAACGTGCGAACCAGTTTCGAGCAGGCCGACGAGCGGCCCGCCGTGGTCTGTCACGACGTCGCGGGCTTGGAAATGGCCGGATGTTCGTGGGCGGCGCGCAACGTCGCCGTTCGCCTGCGCGGCGTGGACGGGGCGTTGGTGAGTGGCTGCCGGTTGCCCGGTCCGGTGCCGGTTTTTCTGGAGACGCAAGAGTCGAGGAACATCAGCCTGATCGGCAACGATCTTTCGCAGGCGGGCGAGGCGTATCGGGGCGAGGGGGTTTTCGCGACGTCGAATCGTCTCCGCGCCTGAGGCGCACGCCCCAACTCACCAAGAAGAAGGAAACCAGGGGCATCAGGCCTGCCGCCACGAAAACGGGGGTATAGGAGAAGCGGTCCACCAGATACCCGGTCAGCAGCGTGAAGACCATGCCGCCAGTCGCTGCGCCCGTGCCGCTGAGTCCCGAGACGGAGGCCACCACAGCCGGCGGGAACAGATCTGCCGGCAGCGTCAGGAGGTTGGAAGCCCAGGACTGGTAGGCAAAGGTGGCCACGCTGATAAGAGCGATCGCCGCCCATGCCGCTTGGACCGTCACTGCCGGGATACCGGACATCATGAGCACCGCGCAAGCGACCATCACTGCTTTGCGCGCGCGAATCGTGTCATGGCCCCGTTTGATGAGGCGTCCCGACGCTGCCCCGCCCGCCAGGCAGCCCAGCACCGCGGCCAGGAACGGGATCCACGCAAAGTAACCGATCATCGCAAGGCTGAACTGTCTCTCTCGTTTGAGGTACTCGGGTAGCCAGAAGACGTAGAACCACCAGACGGGGTCGGCCAGCATGCGTCCCAGCACCAGTCCCCAGACCGGTTTTTGGCGCAGCAGAGAGACCCAGCGCACGTCAGAGGCCCTGGTCTGCGTTCCTCGGCCGCTTTCGATGAGCTCACGTTCGTCGCGGCGGAGCCAGGGGTGGCGCTCGGGCGGTTTGTAAACGACGAGCCACGCGGCCAGCCAAAGGAAGCCCGTGGCGCCGGTGATCACGAAGGCTTCTCTCCAGCCGAAAGTAAGGGCCAGCGCGGCCACCAACGGGGGCGCGACCATGGCGCCGGCCGTCGAGCCGCTGTTGAACAGGCCCACGGCGAACGCCCGCTCGCGCAAGGGGAACCATTCAGAGACCGCTTTGACGCCGCCAGGCCAGTTGCCGGCTTGCGCCAGCCCCAGCAGGAAACGGAAGGCGCCCAAATCGAGCGCCGACCGCGCCAGGCCGTGCAGCATCGCGGCCGCCGACCACCAGACCATGCACAAGGCGAAACCGGCTCGCGTCCCCAGCCAGTCCATCAGGCGTCCCGAGGCGGTTTGCCCGATGATGTAGGCCAGCATGAAGGCGGAGACGACGCGCGCATAGTCGGTACTGGACATGGCGAACTCATCGCGCAGCACCGGCGCCAGCACGGACAGGCATTGCCGGTCCACGTAGTTGATCAGGGTGGCCAGGAAAAGCAGGCCCGCGATCCACCATCTCAGTTGCGGCATTGCGCCAAGTATAGTGAATGCGGATGACCGGCCGAGAGAGAATCCTGGCGGCGTTCCGGGGCGAGGCGCCCGACTTCACTCCTTTCGCCCCGAATCTTTGCTACTGGTTTTACAGCCGCGCGGCGCGCCACTCGCTGCCCGAAGAAATTGCCCGGGCGCAGCATCCCTTCGATGTGCTGCGTCACCTCGGCGCCGATATTCTGGCGCGGTGGGACACGCAGTACGCCACCCGCGAGGTCTTTCCGTCAGACCGCTACTCGGAGCAGTTTGAGGGCGAGTCGGCATTCGAGCGCCCTGTGGTGACGGCCTTCCATGTGTACCCGCCGGGAAAGAAGCGGCTGCGCCGGCGGCTGGAAACTCCGTACGGGCCCCTGACCTGCACCTGGGAGCTGAGTGAAGAGGCGGTGGCCGATCTTGTATGCGAGCCGTGGTGGAAGGACTGGAGCGAATACGAGGCCGTGCGGTTTCTCATCGAGTCGCGCGAATTCGTCTTCGATGCGGAACTGTTTCGCTCGTGGGTGGGCCGCGTGGGCGAGGACGGGCTGGTCATGGCCAGCGCGACGTATTCGCCGCTCAAGAATTTTCACTGGCTGGCGGGGGCGGAAAACGCCAGTCTCTTCATCGCCGACCATCCCGAGGAGATGAAGGCTCTGGCGCGCATCCATGAGGAGAAAGCGCTGGTGCTGATCGAGCACATGGTGAAGGTCCCCGAGGTGGAGATCCTGATCTCCAACGACAATCTCGACTCGGCCTTTCACCCGCCGCGCCTGTTCCGCGAGTACTGCGAGTCGTTTTACCGCAGGGCCGCGGAGATCGTTCACGCGGCGGGGAAGATTTTCGCGGTGCACGCCTGCGGGCGCAACAAGGCCCTGATGCCGCTGGTGGGAGGATGCCGCATTGACTGCTTGGAGGGACTGACGCCGCCGCCCCACGGCGACGTGCCGCTCGGGGAAGCGCGGCGGATGGCAGGTTACGATAACTTCACGGTGAACGGCGGCATGGATGCGCCGCGGCTCCAGATCCGCGAGGCGGCGGAACGCCGCCTGCACGAATACACGCGCGAGCTGTTCGCCTCCATGGGTGACGGGCGTCACTTCATTTACGCTTCCAGTTGCAGTACACCCGCGGATGCGCCGTGGGAGAACCTGAAATACTTGCGCGATGCGGCGCGCGAGTACGGGCGCCTGGAGTGAGGCCGGCGGGTTTGGTCAGCTTTCCATCACGGCGACGGCGCGGCCCACCAGCTCACCGCGCCGGAGCCGTTCCATCATGCGCGGCGTATCCTTGAGAGCGAACGTTTCCACCTGCGGGCGGCCCACGCCGCGTGCAGCCAGCCGGAAGACTTCTTCGAGTTGCTCGCGTGTACCCAGATAGTGGCCGCGTACGGTGATGCCCTTGAGGATGGTTTCGAACAGCGGCAGCTCGGGTCGCGCGGTGCTCAGGCCCACCAGCACCAGGGTCCCGCCTCTTTTGAGCGCGCGAAACGATTCCCGGATGGCGTCGGGCGAGGCGGTGAGCACCACCGCGGCATCCACCCCGCCGTAGCGCTTGAGCAAGGCGCGTCCGGCGTCTTCGGCAGCAAGGGTCAGCTCGGCACCGAGCTTGCGGGCCAGATGCAGCTTGGCTTCGGAGACGTCCACGGCCACCACCCGCAGGCCGCGCTCGCGCGCGTATTGTACGGCGAGGTGTCCCAAGCCGCCCATGCCGAAAAGCGCGAGGCGCTGGCCGGGCTGCAAGCCGGTCTCGCAGACCGCGCTCCAGGCGCTCCAGCCCGCGCAGCACAACGGGGCGGCTTCGGCTGCCGAAAGATTTTCGGGCACGCGCACCATGTAATTCACCGGCGCGACCGCGCGTTCGGCCAGCAGCCCGTGCCGGTTGAAACCCATGTTGGATTGCCACGGGCAGAAGCGCTCGAGGCCGTTGCGGCAATACTCGCACTGCCCGCACGTGGCGGCCAGGAAGGTCACGCCGACGCGATCGCCCGCCCGCCAGCCATCCACGCCGGGACCCAGCGCTTCGATCCGGCCGATCCCTTCGTGACCCAGCACCAGCGGCGCAAGCGGAAGCTTTTGCATTCCGGCGACGAGCAAGTCGGCATGACAGAGCCCGCAGGCCTCCATTCGGATCAGGACCTCGCCGGGGCCTGGTTCAGGAATCGAAATCGTTTCCACGCTCACCGGCCCGCAGGGGGCGCGCAACAGCAAAGCAACGGTGGGCAGCATCCTTCCACTGAGCATAGCCGATTTGACAGCGGGGTCCGGGCTCTGCTATTGCCGGGATTAGCCATGCGCATTCTGCTGACACTGCTGGTCGCGACCACCGGGCTGACAGCCCAAACCACGCTGCCCCTGTTTCGCCCGGGCGCCATCCGGGCATTGATTCTCTCCGGGCGCAACAACCACGACTGGCGGACCACGACCCCGGAGCTGCGACGCATTCTGCTCGAGACCGGACGCTTCGACGTCCGCGTGATCGAGGAACCGATGGGGATCACGTCGGAGACGCTGGCGGCCTACCAGGTGATCATCCTGGATTACAACGGGCCGCGGTGGGGCGCCGCGGCCGAGCGCGCGCTGGAGAACTTCGTGCGCTTGGGCGGCGGTCTGGTTCCGGTTCACGCGGCCAGTTACGCCTTCGTGGGACTGCCCGTGCTGGGCGACAATCACGTACGCACTTCGATCGTCGAGCCGCCCTGGCCCGAATATGCGGAAATGATCGGCGGGCATTTTTCTCTGGATCCGCCGCGCACGGGACACGGGCAGCGCCACACCTTCCGCGTGCGCATCGTCGATCGGGAGCATCCGGCGACGCGCGGCCTGCCGGAAAGCTTCCTGATGAACGACGAGCTCTACCACAACATGCGGATGAAGCCGCAGGCGAAAGTGCTCGCCGTCGCGTTCGATGATCCAAAGTACGGCGGCACGGGCAAGGACGAGCCGGTGTTGTGGACCGTGCAATACGGCAAGGGTCGCGTGTTCCACACCGCGCTGGGGCACGACGTCGCGGCCATGCAGGAGCCGGGATTTCGTCTGAGCTTTGCGCGTGGCGCCGAGTGGGCGGCCCGGACCGAGGTCGCGCCCGAGAGCGTGTCGGCGGCGCCATCCCCGGTGCGCGTGCTCGTGGTGACGGGAGGGCACAGCTACGATCCCACCTTCTATCGAGCCTTCGAAGGGGACGAGCGCATCCGCGCCGTCATTTTCCCCCATCCCAATCCGTTTCAGCGCGACCTGCGCAAGAGCTGGGACGTGCTGGTGCTCTACGACTTCGTGCAGGAAGAACACATCGGCGAAACGGGCAAGGCGAACCTGCGCGCCTTCGTGGAAAGCGGGCGCGGTGTGGTCGTGTTGCACCACGCGCTGGCAAATTACTTGGGCTGGACATGGTGGACGGACGAAGTAGTGGGCGGCAAGTATTTGCTCAAGCCGGAGGGGGAGCGCCCTGCATCCAGCTACCGGCATGACGTGGAACTGGAAGTGGAGCCGGTGGCCAAACATCCCGTGCTGACGGGCATCACGCGCATGCATATCTGGGACGAGACCTACAAGAACCTGTGGATCTCGCCGAAAAACCTCGTCCTGCTCAAAACCGACCATCCCAGCAGCGACGGGCCGGTGGCCTGGATCAGCCCTTACGAGAAGGCGCGAGTGGTTGTGATCCAGTTGGGGCACGACGCCAAGGCGCACCTGCATCCGGGCTGGCAGCGGCTGGTGCGCAACGCCATCCTGTGGGCTGCGGGCAGGCTGGAGCCCTGATTGGGTATGCCCACGGAGCGCCCAAGTCAGGATCGGCCCGGGTACGTCAGACACGACCCGATCCAGCGCTTGAAACGCTGGGGTGTGAGTGTCTAATGCCCCCGTAAGGCAATCCAACTCGGGAATCCCCGCCAATTGCGTTGGGGGTCCAACGTGGGAGTGCACGGCGAAAGGTCGCCGATCGTTCAAGAATCGGCGGAGTGTCAGGCAGAGTCGGGAGGTGACAGGAGGTTGCAAATGATGAGGGCTGCTCTCCGTAGGCTGAATATCGCGTGGCTGGCCGCCTGGCTGGTATGCCAGGCCATAGCGCAGGAAACGCGTGGCACCATCTTTGGAAGGGTCATGGACTCCTCAGGCGCCGCTGTCCCCGAGGCTCGGATCACGGCCATCCAGCAGGAAACAAACCTACGTACCGAGGCAATATCCAACTTAGAGGGCAACTATGTACTCCCCTACCTGAACCCGGGCCGGTACACTTTGGTGGTCGGAAAGGAGGGATTCGCTGCGGTCCGGCGCGAAAACATTGTGCTGCGGACGCAGGAGCGCTTGTCCTTCGACTTTACGCTCAGCCCCGGCAAACTGGCGGAGAGCGTAACCGTCACCGCGGAGAGCCCGCTGATTCAGACGGCCACCGCGGATTTCGGCCAAGTGGTGACCACGACCTTCATCAACAGACTTCCCGTGGTTGGCACCAATCCGCTGGGTCTGGCCGACATGGCCCCCGGCGTCGTCCCGCAAAACCCGGACGGAGGCATGGCCACTTACACGACCAGCTACATCAGCATCAATGGCAGCTTCGGTCCCGGGGGACAGTCCGGCGCCGGCAACCAGATGACCATTGACGGGGCGCCGGCGGAAGTGCCGCGCCTGTCGGGGGTCAGCTACGTGATCCCGATGCACGAGATGGTCAGCGAGATCAAGATCGTGACGGCCATGTTCGACGCCTCTTTGGGCCGGAGCAATGGCGGCTCCATCCTCATCGCCACCCGTTCGGGTACGAACGAGTACCACGGCAGCGCATACTACCATTTCCGCGACGAAAGGTTCAACGCCAATAGCTGGACCAATAATTACTATGGTCGGCCAAGGGGGCAGTTGAACTACTGGCTGGCGGGCGGCACCTTCGGCGGCCCGATACGGCGTGATCGGTCCTTCTTTATGTTGGGCACCGAGAAGGTACGCAATGTAAGTACCGCGAACTACCAGCTTCGCGTTCCTACCGAGTTGGAGCGCCGTGGCGATTTCTCGCAGACTCTCAACAGTTACTCGCAGCCGATCCAGTTGTACGACCCCTCACTACGGTGATGGACGCTCGTGGCAATTTCGTGTCGCGCCAGCCGCTCCCCGGAGCGCGGATCCCGCCGGACCGGATCCACCCTGTGGGAGCCGCGGTGGCCGGCAACCAACCACCGCCGAACTATACCCTCTTCCCCAACCAGCTAAGCCAAGTCAACTACCTCACCTCGGCCAACGCTCGCCACCCGATTTTCCTTTGGCAGAGTCGAGTGGACCATGTGCTTAGCAGCCGGCACCGGCTTTACTTCCGGTACGCGCGTAACCATTCCCTGGTCAGCGACTATGATCGTCTGCCGGTACGGGGTTATAGTGGCTACGGAACCACGCAGGACGGCAACACCGACGACCGCCTCGCCAACCAGTTCGCGGTGGAGGAAACCGCCACCTTGCGCCCCACGCTGGTGGCCAGCTTTCGGCTGGCCTTCAACCGGTTCGACCAGAAGACGCGAGGCGATGGCGACAAACAGGATCCCGACGCGCTCAGGTTGCCCGAAATCCTCAAGAACAACCTTTACAGTGGCGGGGGGCAGCGCCTGGGCTGGCCGCGGTTCAACGTCACGGACGGGCCCGTCCCTTCGGTGGGGCCCCTGTTCCGGCGGAGCGTGAACAACGTGGGTAGCTTCATCACGAGTTTTACGGGATATCGGGGCAATCACAATCTGCGTTGGGGCTGGGAGTACCGCCTCACCCGCTGGTTCGAGAACCAACCCGGAACCGCGCAGAATGGTCTTTTCGAGTTCGCCAAGGCTCTCACCCGGGCCACCGACTCCTCGGCCTCCGAGCCCGTCTCGGGAAGCGGTCTGGCTTCTCTGCTGCTGGGCCTGCTGACCAGCGGCTCGATTTCCCGCACTCCCGCCATGGCTGTGCAGAGCCATTACAACGCCTTTTACCTCCAAGACGACTATCGCCTGACGCGGCGGTTGACCCTGTCCTTCGGATTGCGCTACGACATTGAGACCCCCTTCACGGAGAGGTACGACCGATTTGCGTTCGGCTTCGACCCAGAGGCTGATTTGGGAATCTTGGTGCCGGGCGTAGGGCAGCTCAAAGGGGGCCTGCTCTTCGTCAATGACGCCGGTCGGCCGCGACGTCAAGGCTGGGTGGACAAGAACAATTTCGGTCCCCGCCTCGGAGCGGCTTATACGATTACTCCCCGCACGGTGGTTCGCTTCGGCTGGGGCTTGTTCTATGAGGGCTTGACCAACAATCTCTCCGGCGGTTCGTCCAGTGCGACGCCAAGCGCTCCCGACACCTTCAGGTTCAATACACCGTATGTGGGATCGGGTGACGGCAATCGAACGGTGATTCCCGGCGTGAGCTTGTCGAATCCGTTTCCCAACGGCTTTAACCCCGTCACGGGCAAGTCGGAAGGCGTGCGTTCGTTGCTCGGAAGCTCGATAACTTATCTGAAGCCGGACCGCGACTTGCCCCACATCCAGCATCTCCAGTTTACCGTGCAGCGCGAGCTGCCGTGGAGCTCTCTGATCGAGTTAGCCTACGTCGGGGCTCGTTACAACCGCCTTTACCGGGATTACAACCTGAACGAAGTGCCCGACGCCTACCGCACCCAGGACCAGGCGACGTCTAATCCTTTTTATGGAGTCCTTTCCCCCAGCACTTCACGCGGCAGCAGTCGTACGATTACGGCCAACCTGCTTCGCGTGCGTTTTCCGCAGTTTACCTCGGTGAACCAGATGCTCACCAACGGGCCCTGGGGGCGTTACCACAGCCTCCAAAGCCGCTGGGAAAAACGTATGACCCAAGGCGTGCAGTTCGTAGCCAACTACACCTTTTCCAAGAACATCTACTTCGACCCGCAAAGCCTGGTGAATGATCGCTTTTACAAATCGGTCACCGACAACGACAGGACGCACATTGCCCGCCTGTTCTTTACGGCGGATTTGCCTTTCGGGAGAAAGCGGGCGTGGGGAGCAAACTGGCCACGCTGGCTGGACCACATCGCCGGGGGCTGGGCGTTTACCTGGGTGATCCGCTATACCAGCGGGGCGCCCCTGGGTTTGAGCGGGCCGATCGGCAGGCCGATTCCTCTGGCCAACCCCAGGACCAGCGTGCCCTTCCACGCCTGTCTGGGCACGCCGGCGGGCGCGCTGCCTCCCAGTCCCTGCCTGGATATCAGCAAGGTGCTGCCTTTGCAGAGCAAGTACGATATCACGCCCGAGCCGCCGCGCTACTCCTGGCTCCGCGGGCCGGGATATATGGACAACGATGCGGTCTTCTTCAAAACCTTCAGTTTGGTCGAACGCGTTAGTTTGGAGCTGCGCGCCGAAGCCAACAACGTCCCCAATACACCGCAGTGGGGGAACCCCAACACTGATATCTCCAACCCTCGGACCTTCGGGCAAATCACGAGCGGCGGGAACCCACGCACGTTCCGGTTGACGGGGCGGGTCAAATTCTGAACTGTGAACCGGTCGTGGCCTCGGGAATGGCAGGCGCAAGGGGCAGCACAGCCGGCGTCGTCCTCGTCAGGATGGCGGGTGTCTTGCTTCTAGCTACGTGCCTTGGCGGCGCGGCGGGCGCGGATATGCCCCTCCCAATGAATCCCGAAGCTTGGATCCGTCAAGTGCGGGTCCCGGAGGGGATCGCCCAGGATGCGGCTGTGCGCATGGACGTGGGAGCGGCTTGTGGCGCCGAACGATGTCTGGTGCTGGGCCCTTGGAGAGCCGGCGGTTCCGGCGCGCGTTGGCTCTATGCTGCTACGTTCCCGTTCATCGAAGCCACGCTGCGAGGGAAGTACCGTACCGAAAAGCTTTACCCGCGGCAGGCAACCGTGCGGGTGGAATTTTTGGCTGGTGGCCGCGCATTAGCCGCCCGCAGTCTTTCCTTGCCTACGGCGCCTGAGTGGCGGGACTTCGAGTTCCCCGTGTTCGGTGCGCCGGTGGGAGCCGATTCCATCCGCGTGTCCTGCGGTCTCACGGAACCGACCGAGGGGACCGTCTGGTTTGCGGGGCTGCGAGTCCGTGAGGGTTGCACCAAACCCGCCTTTCCCCCGGAACCTCCTCCGCTCACACGACCGGCGCCGCCGGCCAGACTCCCTTCTGGGCGCTACGTACGCGTTGAAAAGGTGAACGGCGCATGGTGGTTCGTAACCCCTGAAGGCCGGGCGTTCTTCTCCCTCGGGACGGATGCTCCTTTGGAGCCGGCGAGCACCCCAGAAGAGGGCCAGCAAGTGTACCAGCTTATGCGCCGGTTGGGCTTCAACTCGCTGGCTGGCTGGCATTCTGTAGGGCGTTGGACGGAAGTCAACGCCGCTGCTGTGGCTGCCGGTTATCAGCCGCTCTGGCAGATGCGCAGTCTTCAGACCCGTGTGGGCGAGGAGTTCGATACGGTGGTTGATGCCACGGGCGCAAATCCAGGCGCACCGGCAGCACTGGCCGCACAGCGAGGGGGCTTCAACCACGCCTTGCCAGATCCCTATGATCCGCGTTGGGAAGCAGCCGTCCGCCGGCAGGTAAAGGCCATCGCTGAAGTAGTCCGGGACAGGCCTTGGTTCGCGGTGTGGTTTGCGGACAACGAGCGCCAGCACCGGGACCTCTACCGCTACGTGTGGGCCCGAAACTCGGCGCGTGCCTTTGGAGACTTTCTTCGGAAAAGATACGGCTCAATTGACAGGCTCAACCGGGCATGGAAAACGCACTTCGCTTCTTTTGAGGAGTTGCTGAAGGCTCGGCCTGAACCGAAGCTGCGACAAGGCGCCATGTATGAGGATTTTCTTGCTTTTTCCCGGCAGTTGTTACGCCGCTACAATGAAACGCTGCTCAGCATCATTCGGCAGGAAGACCCGGGCCGGCTGGTTTTCAGCAACCGATTCATGATCGGCGAAATCCGGGATGTGCTCGAGAATCTTGATCTCTACTCCGGGTTCGACGGTCTCTGCGTCAACATTTACCCAGGCAATCTTCAGCCTGGTTTGGGTGAATCTGAGATCGAGCTGCTGAAGCTCATGCACGCGCGTTCCGGCAAGCCGATTCTGATCGGGGAGTGGTCGGTCCCGGCGCTCGACTCGGGATTGTACGACAATCCCAATGCGCTGGACTGGTCCTATCCCCAGACCGTCTGCACGCAGACCGAGCGGGCACGACAAGCGGCAACGATTCTCGCACAGCTTTACAATCTGCCCTTCATCGTAGGGGCGCACTGGTTCACCTGGCGGGACTTCGACTCTGCGGTGCGGCGGGCCAACCGGGGTCTGTTCCGCGCCTCGGGTGAGCCTTGGCTGGAGTTGCAGACCTCCTTGTCCCGGATCCAGGGCGCCATAAACGCCCGTCCAGCGACGACCCGGTGACGTAGCCAAACGACTCGCGCTCCTTTGCAACTTGGTTTTGCAGAGGGAAGCCGTGGTCCGCAGCCAGTGGCTTGGATCCGCCAACCGGGCGCTCCGTGGTAACCGGGCCGCTGGGCTAGTCGCGGTGGTTCCCCCAGGAAGCACGAGACCCACAGCCGTTTTGAAGCTCGAGCCCGAGCGGGTGGTTCCTCGTCGCGACAAGGCTCGAGGGGGAAGGCTCCGCGACCGCCGCTCGCAATGGGCAAGCGTCCGATCAACTGCGCCCTTCCCTGGCGAATCGAGCATCCGATGGTGCGCGGAACATGTGGCTTGACAACCTGTCAACTCGGCTCCAAAGCACCGCAGCCGCGCCGAAGCAAGCCGTCTCGGCCATGAGTATTTGAAGAGCGGCCTGAGCCCGAATGCGTTCTGCCGGCAGCGCAACGTGGACCGCAGCACGTTCGTCCGTGAGGACTCGCCGCGGCAGCGGCAAAACCGCGGCGCTCGGACCCTCCAGTCCCCGGGCTCGCTCCACCTCGAGCTGCCGCCAGAGTGCGGGGTGCAGCTCGGCGCGCCTGTAATCCTGACGCGCTGGTCGAAGGCCCATCGCGACAGAGCACGGATGTGGCGCCGGCTCCGGGTTCGTGCTACCGCGCGTGCGCCCCGGGACAGATCGGATTGAGCGCCCGCGGGGCTACTGGAAGTAGTCCTTGACCTTCTCGAAGATGCCCCTGGATTTCGGCTGACTTTCCGACGGCAGCGTGTCGCGCAACTGCTCGAAGAGCTTGCGCTGCTCGCGCGTGAGGCGCGTCGGCACCTTGACCTCGATGTGCACGATCAGGTCTCCCCGTCCGCTGCGATTCAGGTGCGGCACGCCGCGGTTGCGCAAACGGAAGGTGGCGCCGTTTTGTGTGCCCTCGGGAATGTGGATGATCTCGGGTCCTTCCAGCGTGGGGACCTGGATGTCGGCGCCGAGAGCGGCCTGCGCCACGTTGACGGGAATGGTGCAATGCAGGTCGTCGTTACGCCGTTCGAAGAAGGGGTGTTCCTTGACGGTGAGAACGACATAAAGATCCCCTGGCGGACCGCCGTTGCTGCCCGGTTCTCCTTCGCCCGCCATGCGGAGGTGAGTGCCGGTGTCCACGCCGGGCGGGATGTTGACCTTGATTTTGCGATCGGTGCGCAGGGATCCCTGGCCGCGGCAGAGGCCGCACGCGCGGCGGGCTACCTGACCCGCGCCGTGGCAGTGGGTGCAGGTGCGGCGAATGGTCAGAAAGCCTTGCTGATAGATAAGCTCACCGCGCCCGTGACAGCTCGGGCATGTGGCGATATCGGCCGGTTCGGCGCCACGCCCGTGGCAGCGGTGGCACGTTTCCTGGCGCGGAACCTGGATTTCGACGGCGGCGCCGCGCATGGCGTCCTCGAAGCCGATTTCGAGGTCGTACCGGAGGTCCTCACCGCGACGAGGACGCGGCCTGCGCTGGCGCGTTGTCCCGAACAGGTCGCCGAACCCGAACAGGTCTCCGAGGATGTCGGTGAAATCGGCGAACACGGAGGGATCGAAGCTGGGTGCGGGTGCGCCGGACAGGCCTTCATGGCCGTAGCGGTCGTAGAGGGCGCGTTTTTGGGGATCGCTCAGAACGCTGTAAGCTTCCGCGGCCTGTTTGAATTTTTCTTCGGCATCCTTGTCGCCGGGGTTGCGGTCAGGATGGTATTGGAGCGCAGCCCGTCGGTAAGCGGCCTTGAGCTCCTCCTGGGTGGCGTTGCGGTCCACGCCCAGGATTTCGTAGTAATCACGCTTGGCCTCGGCCATTGGATTCGGGCTTGACGGCCACCTTCACCAGCGCCGGCCGCAGCAGCCTTCCCCTAAAATTGTAACCGCGGCGGTATTGCTCGATGACCGTGTGATCTTCGACCTCGTCGGTGGGAGTCATTTCGATAGCCTCGTGCTGGTGGGGATCGAATTTCTCTCCCTGGCAGCTCATGGGTTCGAGGCCGATTTTCTTGAGGGTTTCCATCAGCCGCTGGTAAATCAGTTCGATGCCTTTGGCGTACTCGCGATCGGAAGTTTCGGCTTGCAAGGCGCGCTCGAAGTCGTCCAAGATGGGCAGAAGCTCGCGGACGGTTTCCATACCGGCCAGTTCGAGCATTTCGCGCCGCTCGCGCTCGACGCGCCGCCGGTAGTTTTCAAACTCGGCGCTGCGTCGCAGCAACAGGTCGTAGTACTCGTCGCGCTCTCTGGCTAACTGATCCCGCTCGGCTGCCAGACTGGCCAGCAGAGCCGTTGGGTCCTGCACCTCGACGGAGTCTGGGGGCGGGGCTGCCGCCGCGGGGGGTTGCTCGGGGCCGGCAAGTCCGGCTTGAGGACCCTCGGTGGCTACGGTGTCGGGCAGAGCAGCGGGCGATTGCTGCGGCGACTCCAAGCTGCGATCATTATCAGCCATGGTGTAACACCATCCTTCTTTCCAAGACTATCAGCGGCGCCATGGGGCGGCCGAGGCCTCAGACGGGGAGGTTGCGGAATGTGTCTCCCACGTGGCTTACCGCCGAGATCACCCTCTCGTAGTTCATGCGCATGGGGCCGAGGACAGCGATCTTGGCGGATAGCCCTCCGGGCAGCAGCACCTTGAGACCGATGAGCGACAGCGCCTTCATGCTGGGATGCGCCTCGGCGAGACCGACGTGCACCTCGATCTGGCCGCCGGGCGCTTCCAGGAAGCGGTCCAGGATCTGGAGGACGCGTTTTTTCTCCTCCAACGCTCGGAGCAGTTCGCGCATTTTCTCACGCGTCAGTTGCAGATCCAGACCGATCAGGTTGGCCGTGCCTTCCAGGAAAATGTTCGGGTCGAGCCGGAAATCGAGCAGGCCTTTGGCACGGAGCAGCGCCAGCCGCCGCAGAATGGCGTCATAGAGAGCGCTTTCCTGTTCGAGCCTGCGTGCCAGTTCACGCCGGGCCTCCTCGAGGATCCATCCGCTGAAGTTCCAGTTCAGGTAGTTGCGGATGGAATCGAGATCCTGCTGGCTCAAGCGCTCCTCGAGCGAGACGATGCGTTCGCGCACCACCCCGTCGCGGGTCACCACGATCATCAGAATGCGGCCGTCGGCCAGGGAGAGCAACTCGACCTGATGCAGGGTCTGGCTGGCGGCCGGAATCGTGGCGGCGATTCCCACGTTGCCGGTGAGTTGGGTCAGCACGTGGGAGGAGCGCTCGGCACGCCCCTCGATGGTTTCCTCAGCCTGGAGCTCGGCGCGCAAGCGCTCCATTTCGGCGCTGCGCAGCCGGCGCACGCCCAGCGACTGCACGTACACGCGGAAAGCCTTCTCGGTGGGAACGCGTCCGGCTGAGGTATGGGGCTGCTCGAGGTAGCCGCTTTCGGAAAGATCGGCCATGACGTTGCGGATCGAGGCCGGGCTCAGGCCCATCCTGGTGCGCTTGGAGATGGTCCGCGACGCCACCGGCTGGCCGGTCTGGATATAAGTCTCCACGATGGAATGAAGGATCTCGACGTTGCGAGGGGTCAGGACCGGATCGCGGACCATAGATCGCGCCCTCGGGCTACCGCCTCTGATTTCATTTTAGGGAGACGGCGAGGCCTGCGGCAAGAGCTGCCGGCGTCCTGAGTCGGGTATAATCGAGCGGCGCGAACGACAGAGAGGCGCCGTATGGGCCGGAAACTATGCAGCGCCATTCTGTTTGCAGCTCTGCTGGCGCCCTCGGCCTGGCTGGCGTGGAGCTTTCGTGAGATGCCCCAGTTGGGGTCGCGCCACGACGACGCGCTGTACTGGATTGGCGCGAAGGCACTGGCCGAGGGGCGCGGCTATCGCATCCTGAGCCTGCCGGGCGAGCCGCACCAAACCAAATACCCGCCCCTCTATCCTTGGCTGCTGTCCTGGATCTGGCGGCTGGATCCTGACTTTCCCAGCAATCTGCGCTGGGCCGCGCTGGCGGCGTGGCTGCCGCTGCCGCTGTGGTTGTGGCTGTCCCGCCGGTTCTTTTTGCGATGCGGCTTTTCATCCTTGGCGGCGTGGGTGCTGACCGCGCTGGTTGCCTTCAACCCTTACACGCTCATCTACAGCCTCGTGCTGATGACCGAAATACCGTTCGGCTGCGCGTTGCTGGGCATCAGTCTCTTGCTCGAAGGCGGCGAGGGGAGGTATGCCGGGATGAGACGGGCGGCGATGGCAGGGGCGCTGGCGGCGGCCACGTACCCGTTGCGTACCGAGGCCCTGCCTTGGCTGGCGGCGGGCCCGTGTTGGCTGGCGCTGCGCCGGCGCTACCGCGAGGCTTTGGTCTTTGCCGCTTTGATGCTGCCGGCGATTGCCGGGTGGACGTGGTGGGTGAGCGTCCACGCAACGCCCGCGCGGGATGAGATCTCGCCGTACTACACGAACTATTTGGGTTATCACCCGGCGAACTTCGGTTTCTCGGATCTGCCCTTGCTGCTGCACGTGAACGGGGCGGGTCTGGTCGAGGGGGTTGCGGGACTGTTGTTACTCGGCATCCTGCCGGGGCGGGAAGGGGAATTGCTGGTCGCTCTCGTGGCGGGGGGCGCCATTGGCGGGCTCCTGCTTGCTGCAAGAAGATGCCGGGTCGCGCCGCTTCATGTGTATGCGTGCCTTTACTTCGCGACGCTCCTCGGCTGGCACCTGACCGAGCACGATCAATTCGAGCGACTCATCCTGCCGACGTTGCCGGTATTTCTGAGCGGCCTCGGCGGCACGTTTGCCGTCATCTACCATCAGATGTGGGCGTGGTGGAAAAGGGGGGATCCGGGCCGCCTCGCGTTATTGGCGGCCACCGGTTTCTCGGCCTTTTGGGTCGCGTGGCACTGGGTGTTGATGTATGCGGCGGGGCTCGCCCAATTACCCGGCAGGTACGATCTCGTCAGAAGGGATTTTCGAGCTCAACTCGTCGAGTTTGCGGCGCTGCAGAGAGCAGTGGCGCCAGACGCCCGCGTATTGTCGTTGGATGATGTGATTGTGTACCTTTACACGGGGACGCAGGGAGCATGTCCCCGTGTTCCCTCACGTCTGCTGTATACGAGAGACGAAGGCGCCATCCGCGCGTATATTGCCGCCTTGCCTGTCTTCGCGCGAGACCACGGGTTCGATTACATTTACTGGAGGCAACCCACAGAGGCAATCACCGACGCGGGGCACAGGCTGAGCTTCCCCATGTCGGCGGTTCAGGCATATCTCGAGCTCGGTGAACGCCTCGACGAATACTCCGGCGTGGCCGTGGTACACAGGTCACCAACATTCGGCATTTACCGCATCCTGCGCTAACAGCCCGTGGATAAAGTATCTTGTAGCCGATTCCCGAACGGGTAAGTAGCTTGTTTCTAATAGACGGTCTCACAGGATTGGACTTCGTCCACGGGCTGCTGAGCCCAGTGCAAGCGAGACGGGCAGTTTCATTCACGGTTCCCAACGCGCCGTGTCCAACCGCAGGTGCCGACCGTCGCTGCGCACGCTGATCAGGCCATGACGGTCCGTGCGGAGTGCGAGAATCCGGCGGGTGGCGAGCCGCTCGAGCACCGTACGGTGGGGCAGGTGGTACGAATTCTGGAAGCCCACCGAGATCAGCGCCAGCGCCGGCCGGACCGTCTCCAGCCATGGCTCACCGGTCGAGCTGCGCCCCCCGTGATGCGCGACCTTGAGGACATCGGCGCGTCCGGCAACGCCACGATGCAGCAGTTCCGACTCCATGGGGCGCTCGATATCACCGGTCAGAAGGAAACGATGTCGCCGGTAGACGAGTGCGAGGACGAGCGAGTCGTTGTTGGAGGGCTGGTCGGCGGGTTGGTAGTCTTCGAAGGGCGCTAGCACCTCGACGCGCGCCTGGCCGATGCGCCGCACGTCCCCTGCGCGTAAGGCGATGAGTCGGGTCCCGAGGCGCAGGGCTTGCTCCCGTATGGCTTTCCAGGCCGGCGTTTCGGGCATGACGCCGTACCAGAGCTCGCGGGGCCGGAAGTTGGCGACGATGGCGGGCAGACCGCCGATGTGATCAGAGTGGCCGTGGGTGGCAACCACGACGTCCAGACGGCGGATGCCGCGCCGCCAGAGGTAGGGCGAGACGACGTCTTCGCCGGGCTCGAGGCGCGACGGTCGCCCTCCCATGTACGCGCTCCCGGCCGCGTCCACAAGCATGAGGGTTCCCTCGGGGAAAGCGATCAGCAGGCTTTCAGCCTGGCCGACATCGAGCATGCTCAGTTCCAGCGCGCCGCGCTCGATCGCCGGCGGGAAGGGATGCGCGACGAGCACGCAGAGCAAGCCGACCAGGATGAAGGCCGGCGCGCGCCAACGGCGACCGCCCCGGTGAGCGGCCCACGCCGCCGCCAGCAGGACGAGGATCACGGCGGCGCTCAGCCAGAGAGGCGGATCCGGGATGCGCCAGTTGGGCTCCCAGCTCGCATGCCATTCGACGATCCTCCGAGTCCGATCCATCAGCCAGCCGAGCGCGTGCACGAGCGGGGGCCACGCTGTCAGCAGACAGGCGAAGCCGACCGGCACGGCGAGAGACGCCAGAGGCCCAATGAGTAGATTGGCGGACAGGCCGGAAATCGAAAGACGGTGAAAGTAAGCCACCATCGGGAGGACCAGCCCGACCTGGACCGCCAGGGAGACGACGGCCAGCTCGTGGAAGAAAACTCCCACCCTCAGAGGCCAGCCCAGTAGCGCCAGAGCCCGACGCTCGCTGCACCTTAGCGCCAGGGCCAACGTTTCGCCCAACAGCCGGATTTCGACGCGCCACCGGGCCACGTGCGGCGGCAGTGAGGCGTCGCGATCCCGGTCGGCGAGGTTCCTCAGAGCCTGGGCCAGCGGCGCAGAGGTGGCCCCGATCCAAGGCAGCGCCAGCGAGCCGATGGCAGCCACGGCGAGAAACGAGAGCTGGAAACCGGGATCGAACAGTTGTCCGGGATCCCAGAGAAGGAAGCCGATGGCCACCGCGGCGAGGAGATTGATCAAGCGCAAGCGGCGATACAGCAGGCGACCCGCCACGAACAAGGTGAAGCCCGCGGCCGCGCGCAAGACGGGGGGATCGGCCCCGCACATCAGCGCGTACAGCCACGCCGAGACCACGGTGATGCCCAGCGCGACTGGCTCCGGCAGCAGGCACAGTCGGAGCAGAAACAGCAGGACCACGGCAAGCACGGAGATCTGCACCCCGGAGACGACCAAAGCGTGGTAGGTTCCCGTCCGGCGCCATGTTTCGATCCAGCTTTTTTCCAGCCCGGCCGCGGATCCGATGAGCATGGCTTCCAGCATGGCCGCCGTGTAAGGTTGATGGCCGAAGAGGCGCTGGATCCTCCGCGAGGCGGCGTCGCGAACCCGGTAGAGGAAGCGGTAAAAAGGCGAGCCGCACGATCCGGGCACGATGCGCAGGGGGGAGCCCCTGGCGGCGGTGACCGTCCAGTAAATGTCCCGGCGAGCCAGATAAGCGGCATAATCGAATGCGCCGGGATTCAGGAAATTGCGGACGGGACGGGCGCGGCCCGTGAACTCCACGATCTGCCCGTAACGGAGCGGAGCAAGCGCCCCGCTCTCGGGTCCGTACCAGTTCACTCGAGCGCGTGCACCGGGTTCGATTTCGAGAACGAATTGAGCGCGGTCCGGCGAAAACTGCGGCGGTTCGACCACACAGCCGGCGAACAGGAGCAACTCGCGAGGCGCGGCATCGAGCTCGGGCGCAGGAGGGCGGATTCGGGAGGCGCTGCGAAGGGCTGCGGCCAAGGCGAGAGCCGCCAGGGCCGCAAGGGCAGCTCCTCTTGGGCACCTCAGGGCCAGCGCCAGCAGGCCGAGCAGGAGCAGGGCCGCCAGGCCCGGCCACAACTCGGCGGCCTCCCACAGGAGCCGCTGCTGGGCCACGAGGCCGAGGATCACGGCCAGAGCGGGCGGCAACAGCGGGGCTTGCCTCAGGAATCCCAATCAATATAGTGCGGGCCGAGCGCCGGGGGATCGCCGCGAAGCACTGGAGTAGGGCTGGATCGGGATCGGCTTTTTGTCCGGGCCTGACGCGCTGGTCGGCTCGGAGCGCCACTGCCCCCCAAGGCCTTCTATCTGCGGTTCGGTTTGCGCAGGCGTGCCGGGCGGAAAGCCCGGGTCGGCGCCGGGCGAGCGCATTTCCCCGCCGGCGTTTTGCCTCCTCGGTTAGCCGGCCGGCGCTCTCCTGATGGCGCTGATCACCGCCTGCATCCGGCCGGATTCGCCGGCTCCGCGCTATTCTGACGAAAACGCCGGGGGACCGGACCTGTTGATTCTGCCGGGCGCCACGAAAAGCCTGCGGCCGGGACGCGCCGCGCGTCAGCCGCAGGAGGTCAGCGGGCCTCCGCCTCGGTCCCTTCGCCGTACTCTGTTTCCACCCGAGCCTTCAGCCCGTATTTTTCCATGCGATAGATGAGCGTTTTGCGGCTGATGTCCAGGTATCGGGCGGCCTTGGTTTGGTTGCCGTCGAACTTTTCCAGAGCGCGCCGGATCAGCTCGCGTTCCACCGCCTCCAGACTGATGCCTTCCGGGGGGAGCTCCAGTTGGATGGCGTCCAGCGGCGGGCGCTCGCGGCGCAGGGACTCGGGCAGGTCTTGCCAGGTGACTTCGTCGCCCCGACTCAGCAACACCAGCCTCTCGATGACGTTTTCCAGCTCCCGGATGTTGCCCGGCCAGCGGTAGGTCGTGAAATTGGGCAGCAGCTCTTGGGGAAGGGCAAGCCGGGTGCGTCCGTACTTGTGTTTGGCGCGCTCGAAGAAGTGCGTAACCAGTTCGGGGATGTCTTCCACGCGCTCCCGCAGCGGGGGTAACTCGAGAGGAATGACGGCCAGACGGTAGTAAAGATCCTCGCGGAAGGTTCCGTCCTCGACCATGGCTTCGAGGTTACGGTGAGTCGCTGCGATGATGCGCACGTCCACATGCAGCGGCTGGGGGGCGCCGAGCTTCTCGATTTCCTTCTCTTGGAGCAGGCGCAACAGCTTGGCTTGAAGAGGCAGCGGCAGCTCTCCGATCTCGTCCAGAAAGAGCGTACCGCCGTCAGCCAGCTCGACACGGCCCTTCTTGTGAGCCACGGCGCCCGTAAAGGCGCCGCGCACATGCCCGAACAGCTCGGATTCCAGAAGCTCACGCGGGATGGCGCCGCAGTTGATGGTCACGAAAGGCCCGCCCCGCCTCGCGCTGTTGAAATGAATCGCCTTGGCCAGCAGCTCTTTGCCCGTGCCGGTCTCGCCGCGGATGAGGACGGTGGCGTCGGTCGGCGCCACGCGAGCCGCCGCCTGCAAGGTTTCCTGTAACGCCGGAGAGCGGCCGAGAATGTTCTCGAAGCCGTACTTGCGGTCCAGGCTGAGCCGGAGAGCCTGGACTTCTTGCCTCAGACGGTGATGCTCGAGCGCGCGTCCGACGATCAGGCGCAGAGCGTCGGCGTGCACGGGCTTGGTGAGGTAGTCATAGGCGCCCAGTTTCATCGCCTCGACCGCGGACTCGATCGTGCCGAAGGCAGTCACCACGATGACGATGACCTCGGGGTGTTCCGCTTTGATGCGGCGCAACAATTGCATTCCGCCCAGCCCGGGCATTCTCAGGTCCGTGATGACCAGGTCCTGAGGCGCGCGCGCCAGCATGGCCAGCGCCGCATCGCCGTTTGCGGCCGTGGCGACTTCGTAACCGGCTTGCTCGAGCTGCACCTGAGTCACGCGGCGCAGGCTTTCGTCGTCTTCGACCACGAGAATATGCGGGCGACTCATGGGATTCGGCAAGGCAGCCAGACGGCAAAGGTCATGCCGCCATCGGGATTGCGCACGGCTCGAATCGTACCGCCGTGTTCGGTGATGATGCGCTGAGCCACGGAAAGACCCAATCCGGTTCCGTCCGTCTTTGTCGTGAAAAACGGGTCGAACACCCGTTCCAGGTGTTCCTCGGGAATCCCTGTGCCCTGGTCCCGCACCCGGATGGCGATCCCCCCGTTTTCGGGAGTGGCTGAGAGCACGAGTTCACCGCCCTCCGACATCGCCTGCACGGCGTTGATCGTCAGATTCAGAAGGACTTGCGTGAGTTGCTCGGGATCGGCCACCAGGGCGGGCAAGCCGGCGGGGACTTCCGTGCGGATGCGGACGCCGTTTTTTTCGGCGGAATGACGCGTCAGCCCGACCACGTTTTCCAGGATGCGGGCCAGTTCAGTGGGACGGCGTTCGGGCGGTCGCGGTCGGGCGAAGTCCAGCAAGCCTCCCAGCAGCCGGTTGAGCCGGCTGCATTCCTTGCGTACGATGGACAGGAATTCCTCCCGCACCTCGGGTGGCGTGTTCGCCTGGCCGAGAATCTCCGCGGCGCCTTCGATGGCGGCGAGCGGATTGCGGATCTCGTGCGCCAGAGCCGCAGCAAGCTGGCCCAGCGCCGAAAGCCGATCCGCCCTCCGGACCTGCTGGAAACTGCTTTCCAGCTCCTTGTACACCCGGCGCAGCTCGTTTTCCCGCCGGCGACCGCGGTCCGCCAGAACCCCCGTCACGGCCCCGACAACAAAGAACAGCATGATTTCGGCGTACTGATGGGCGGAATATTCCGCCCAGCCGCCCCACGTGATCATGATGTGGGGGATGTAGGCCACCGCCGAGACCGCTGCCGCCGCCAGCCCGCCCCGCGTGCCGAAACTGATGGCGGCGTAAACGATGGGCAGATAGTAAAGGCGCTGGAAAACGTTATGCCACAGTAACAGCTCGGGCGGCGTCAGATAGTGGCCGGCGCTGGCCAACGCGATACCCGCCGCCGCCAGCGCCGCCCGCAGGCGCGCCTTGGGTTCCGCTTTCACGGTGGCGTCCGAATCCATTATCGCCTCAGTGGCGATGCTTGGATTCGGACTTGGCGGGCGCCGCCGGTTTGCCCCCTACAGGTTCGATTTTCTCGACCTTGATGATGCCGGTCTTTTCGTACAGCACGCCCGTCACCCGCACTCTTTGGGCTGCATATCTCTCCGGCGTTTGCTGGTCGCTCAGCCGGTAGAGATTCTTGCCGTCGAAAAGCGCGTACTGGGCGCCGTGCTTGATGCACTCGCGCACGCATTTGTCGTCCGGTGAAATCCCCATGGCCTTGTGATCGTTCTTGCACATGGTGCAAGTGATCACCCCGGTGAAAACGGCGGACTTCTGGGCCGCCGGCCACCAGGCGGCCAGGATCAGCAACGTAACGAGTTGTTTCATGGTTTCTCGCTCCTTTTCATGTAATCGGCGATCAATTTGAGTCCGCGGCCTGCATGGATACGCTCCCAGAGGCGATGAAAGCGGTCTTCCGGCAACGCTTGCCGGAGCTGGAAAGCGAAGTTTTTCAGGCCGCCGTAGTCCGCCAGGGCGCGCTCCAGAGTGCTAACCGTCAACAGCGACGGCCCCGCCTGGCTGACATTCTCCAGGTCGCACCATCGCCAGGTGCGGCTTCGGTCGGGGAGGTCGGCTTGGAACGTCAGTCCTTCCGCAGTCGCCACGAGGCTCCCCTGGACCCCGCCGAAGCGCTCCAATAACTTGACCGCAACTCGCCACTCTGCGGCGCCGGCGGGATCCGCCAGGGCCGCGACCAGCCGGACGTCGCAGCGTTCGCGCAGCAAGCGCCAAACCTCCCGAAAGTCGCCCGGCCCGATGAGGTCGAAGCGGTGCTCGCGATCCCGTCCCAGCTTCAGTCTGACGTCCTCGTAAGTCAGCACGCGGATGGTTCGCGCAGCGATAGTAAGTTGCTGGACGTTCTCCCAGCGCCAGCTCCAGCGGTGCTTGCGGTGGCGCAACTCCTCGAAGCGAACTCCCTCGGGACTGACCCGGAGCGTGCCTTGGCCCGCGCGCAGCCAGTGATCATGGCGAACGTCGTAGTGAAGTTCGCCCGCACAGGCCGAGAGGCTCAAGAACGCGCAAGCGAGGGTTTGACTTCGTAGTGCCATTTCCAGACCTCGTAGACAGCGGGATAGACCAGCAGCTCCAGAATGAAGGAGGTGAGAATTCCGCCGATCATGGGCGCGGCAATGCGTTTCATGACGTCGGCACCCGCGCCCACCGACCACATGATGGGCAGCAGTCCCAGAAACATGGTGGCCACCGTCATGAACTTGGGCCGGACGCGCTTGACGGCGCCCTCGACGATGACTTCCCTCAAATCGTTCAGGCTGCGCAGCCGGCCCTCACGCCGCGCCCGCTCGTAGGCCAGATCCAGATACAGCAGCATGAAAACGCCTGTTTCGGCGTCCACTCCGAGCAGGGCGATCAGGCCCACCCAGACACCGACCGACATGTTGTAGTCCAGCAGATACAACAACCAGATCGCCCCCACCGCCGAGAAGGGCACCGCGAGCAAGACGATCATGGTCTTGGTCAGCGACCGCGTATTGGCGTACAGCAACACCAGGATCAGGAACAGGGTCAACGGCAATACGATCTGGAGCCGCTGGCGCACGCGCTCCATGGCTTCGTACTGGCCGCTCCATTCGATGGCATAGCCCGGCGGAAGTTTCAATCCCTCGCGCACCACCTGGCGGGCCTCGGCCACGTAACTGCCCAGGTCTCTGCCGGCCACGTCCACGTACACATAGCCGGTCAGCATCCCGTTTTCGTTGCGCAGCATTCCGGGGCCGGTCGTCAGGCGCAGCTCGGCCAGTTGGTTCAGCGGCAGTTGAATGCGACCGTCGTCGACCGGCACGAGGATGCGGCCGGCGCGGTCCAGCGCACTGCGGTAATCGCGGAAGTAACGTACGTTCACCGGGTAACGTTCGCGGCCCTCGACGGTGGTGGTGATGGTTTCGCCGCCCAGGGCCGAGGCGACGATCATCTGCACTTCGTCCACGCTCAGCCCGTAGCGCGCCAGCTTTTGCCGGTCCCAGACGATGTCCAGAAAGTAACCTCCGCCCGTGCGCTCGGAGAACACGCTTCGCGTGCCGGGCACAGTGCTCAGCAGGCGCTCCAGTTGCCGGCCGATCTGCTCGATCTGGCCGACATCGGCGCCCGAGATTTTCAGTCCCACCGCCGTGCGCACCCCTGTGGTGAGCATGTCCACCCGGCCTTTGATGGGCATGGTCCAGGAGTTGCTGACGCCCGGAATCTTCAGCGCCTGGTCCAGTTCCTCGATGAGTTGCTCGGTGGAGATGCGGTCCGGAGTGATGCGCCGCAGCACGGGCTTGAGCCATTCCGGAGCCCAGTCGGAGTACCAGGTGGGGACCGATCGCCACTGATCGCGCGGCTTGAGTGTAATGATGGTTTCCACCATGGACATGGGCGCCGGATCGGTCGAGGTTTCGGCCCGGCCCACCTTGCCCAGCACGGTGTCCACTTCGGGGAAGCTCCTGATGATTCGATCCTGGACCTGGAGCAACTTTTGCGCCTCGGTAACGGAAATGCCGGGCAGCGTGCTGGGCATGTACATGAGCGAGCCTTCGTCCAGCGGCGGCATGAACTCGGATCCAAGGCGACGGTACACGGGAATGGTCAACAGCACGGTGCCCACCGCCCCGGCGATGACGGCCCATCTCCATCGCAGAGACCAGCGGCAAGCCGGTTCGTAGAGACGGATCAGCAGGCGGCTGAGCGGATGCCTTTCTTCCGAATGAATCTTGCCCACCAGCACGGCGGTGGCGGCGCGCGCGATCCAGCGCGGACGAAACTCGAAGGCGCGCATGTGCGTAAACAGCAGGCGCATGGCGGGGTCCAGGGTGATCGCCAGCACCGCCGCCACGATCATGGACAGGTTCTTGGTGTAGGCCAGCGGCTTGAACAGTCGCCCTTCCTGCGCTTCCAGCGTCAACACGGGAAGGAAGGAGACCGCGATCACCAGCAAGGCGAAGAAACTGGGACCTCCGACCTCTTTGACGGCGCTGATGACGACCTCACGGTAGTCGCCCCGGCGGCCCTCGCGCTCCCATTCCTCCAGCTTCTTGTGGGTCTGCTCGACCACCACGATGGCCGCGTCCACCATGGCGCCGATGGCGATGGCGATGCCGCCCAGCGACATGATGTTCGAGGTCAGCCCCATCATCTTCATGGGGATGAAAGAGATCACCACGGCCACCGGGATCGTGACGATCGGGATCAACGCGCTGGGCAGATGCCACAGGAAGATGAGAATGACCAGGGAGACAATCGCCAGTTCCTCGAGCAGCGTGCGCTCCAGCGTCCGGATGGAACGCAAAATCAGGTCGGAGCGATCGTACGCGGTTACGATTTCGACGCCCTCGGGCAAGCCCGGCTTGAGATCTTCCAGCTTGCGCTTGACTCGCTCGATGACTTGCAGGGCGTTCTCTCCCTGGCGCATGACCACGATGCCGGAGACGACCTCGCCTTGGCCGTTGTAGTCGGTCACGCCGCGGCGGATCTCGGGGCCGAGCGTCACCTTGCCCACGTCGGCCACACGCACCGGCACGCCTGCCGAAGTCCGCGCCAGAACCACTTGTTCCAGGTCGCGAGTCGAGCGGAGGTAGCCGCGCCCGCGGACCATGTACTCGGCGCCGGTCAGCTCGATGAGCCGTCCGCCCACTTCGTTGTTGGCCGCCCGCACCGCGTCAATTACCTTGTGGATGGGGATGTTGTAGGCCTGCAAACGAAGGGGATCCACGTTGACCTGGTACTGGCGCACGAAGCCGCCCACCGGCGCTACTTCGGCGACGCCGGGGACCGACGTCAGGTGGTAGCGCAGATACCAGTCCTGGTAGGAGCGTAACTCCGCGAGGCTGTGCCGCCCGCTGCGGTCCAGCAGCGCATATTGAAAGATCCAGCCCAATCCGGTGGCGTCCGGCCCGAGTTCCGTGCGCACGCCCTGGGGCAGCCGGGGCAAAACGCCCGAGAGATACTCCAGGGCGCGCGAGCGCGCCCAGTAAATATCGGTGCCGTCCTCGAAGATGACATAGACGTACGAGTAACCGAAATCCGAAAATCCCCGCACCGCTCGGACCCGCGGCGCGCCGAGCATGGTGGTGACGATGGGGTACGTCACCTGGTCCTCGATGATATCCGGGCTGCGGTCCCAGCGGGAATAGATGATTACCTGCGTGTCGCTCAGGTCGGGCAAAGCGTCCAGGGGCACGTTGCGCAGAGACCAGATTCCGGCCAGCACGGCGGCCGCCACCAGCGTGAAGATAACGAAGCGATTGCGCGCCGAAAACTCGATGAGCCGGTCAATCATGCTGGTGTCCGCCGTGCTGGTGGCCCGCGGCTGCCGGAGACGCTGCGCCGCCCATTGCGCCGAGCGCCGCTTTCAACTGGCTTTCTGAATCAATCAGGAAATTGGCGGAAGTGACGACCCGCTCGCCCGGGCGCAGACCCTTGCGAATCACGATCCGGTCACCCACCTGTTCGCCGGTTTCGACCTCGCGCGGCTCCAGGTAGCCGTTGCCCCGATCCACGAACACCGTCTTGCGGACACCGGAATCGAGAACCGCCTCGACCGGCGCCGTGAGCCGGCGGCCCAGAGCTACGTCCAGCTCCACCTCCACGAACATTTCGGGCTTGAGGCTTAAATCGGGGTTGGGCGCTTCCAGCCGGACTTTCAAAGTTCGCGTCACCGGATCCAGGCCGGGCTGAACGTAACTTACCTGGGCCTTCAGGGGCCGGCCTTCTCCGTGGGTCAGGCGAACGCGTGCGGGCTGGCCCTCGCGGATCCGGGGCGCATCGGATTCGAAGACTTCCGCCAGGATCCAGACCCGACTCAGATCCGCCAGCGTGTACAGTTTCGTCTCCGGAGTAATCTTCTGACTGGGGAACGCCCTGCGCTCCAGCACATAACCATCGGCAGGCGCGTAAATAGTAACCGAGCGGATCGGCTCACCGGTCTCCAGCACTCGCCGGATTTGTTCGGGCGAGACGTCCCAAAGTTCCAGGCGCTTGCGGGCTGCCTCCATCAGCGAGCGACTGTACGCGCCGGCCTTGGGCAAAGGGCCGCCGTCCAGGATCTCGCGGGCGCGAGCCGCCAGCAACAACTCGCTTTGCGAGGCCAGAAGCTCGGGACTGTACACCGTCAGAAGCGGATCGCCTTTGGCCACGCGCTGGCCGGTGAAGTTCACGAAGACGGTCTCGACCCAACCCTCGACCCGGGCATGCACTTCGACCAGGCGGGTCTCGTCATAGGCCACCCGGCCCAGCGCGCGCACTTGCGTGACCAGCGGCACGATCTCCGCCCGGCCATAAGTCACACCGATAAGTTGCTGTTTCTCGGGGCTGATGTGCACGGTCCCCGGGGGATGGCGCGGACCCTCCTCGTAAACCGGCTCCAGCACGTTGCCGGTTTCCGGATTCAGTCCCGGTTTGTCGGATCGGTAATCGGGATCCTGAGGGTCGCGCCAGTAAAGGACGCGGCCTTTCGGCTCCTCGGGGGCCTCGGGTTCCGCGTAAACCGGCTCGAGTTTCATCCCGCAGTCGGGCGCGATGCCGGGCCGGTCGGACTTGTAAGACGGGTGCATCGGGTCCACCCAGTAGAGGATGCGGCGTCCTTTGCTGTCCACCGGCGTTTGCGGCGCCCGCGGCCGCTGGATGAGATAACCCGCCAGAAAGCCGCCGACCAGGGCCAGGACGGGCAGCACAAAGCGAACTTTCATTTCGGCAGCGCCTCCCCGGTAAGTTCCTCGAGCCGGCTTGCGGATACGTAGTAACCGGCCAGCTCGGTCAGGTAGTTGATCTCCAACTCGAGAAGACTTTCGAAGTTACTAAGTACGGTCAGCATGTCCACGGCCCCGCTCTGGTAGGAAGCGAGGGACGCTTCCAGCGTCAGGCCGGCCTGGGGAACGGCGGCCCCGGAGTAAATCCGCGCCACCCGCGCCGCACGCTCCGCCGCCAGATACTCCTGCTCGATGCGCAGGCGCAGCGCAAGAACCTCGGCTTCGTAAGCGCGTCGTTCGGCGAGCAGACGCTCGTGCTGCTCGATCAGGGCGGGCCTCTGTTTGCGGCTCCGGAACAGCGGCAGCCTGAAGTCCGCGCGAAGCATGTACATGGAACCCATTCGGCCCATCGTGAAGTACCCCCCGCTGAGCGCCCAGTCGGGGTAATAGTCTTTTCGCGCCAGATTGACGGCGAGCTCGGCGCCGGCGATGGCTCGTTCGCGCTCGGCCAGCGCCGGAGAATTGCGGGAAGCCGCCTCCAGCAGGTCGGCCAGCGGCGGCAGACGGCCGGGCATGACGAGGGGCTCCGGCTGTACCGGCGACGACCGGGCCGGCCGGCCCAGCAACTGGTTGATCTCGGCCTGTCGCAACTTTCGCTGCTCGGTGATCTCCTCTCGACGGGCTTCCAGCAGGCTCAGTTGCGTCTGGACCTTGAACACGTCCTGCTGGGGCGCCAACCCCGCAGCGTACCGGGCCTCACTTACGCGGAGGATTTGTTCGAGCAGGCGCCGGTTCCGCTCTACAACTTCTTCCAGGGCGTGGGCGTACGCGAGCTGGTAATAGGCCTGTTTGACTCGGGAGACCACTTGCAGTTGCGCAGCATGGTATTGCTGCATGGCAGCCCGAGACTCCTGGTGGGCCATGCCGGCCCGGAGCCTGCGCTTTCCTGGCGCCGGGAATTCCTGCATGAACATGACCCCCGCATTGGCCATCGGCTCCGTACCGAGCCCCGCAAACGGGTAGGGACGGCCCACGCTGGCGTAGCCGATCGAGATGGTCGGCTCCGGCAAGGCCCCTTCCTGAGTGGGGCGTTGGCGGGACGCCTGGTAGCGGTGGCGGGCGGCCTGAACCTCAGGGTTGGCCCGGAGAGCCTCGGCGATCAACTCCTCCAGCCTTTCGATCCTGCCTTGCCCGGTGTAACCCGGCGACAGGCACAGCGCCACAAGCGCCAAGGCGCGGGATAATCGGAGCGACATGTTTCGGGGTCCGTCAACTCAGGAGGCACTTGGATTGCCAAGCTCCATGGGCCGGAGGTTCTTGGGGATTGCAGCTCGGCCGGCGGCGCCGGATGGCCGGAAGGGGACGGTTCCTGCCCGAAATGGGGCGGCAGGTGGAACCGCGCCGGAGATTAAAATGTTTTCACGGCCCTCTGCCGTCGCCGGTGTTCCTTTCCCGCGGGGAGCATGACGATTTCTGTTGACTTTAGGCCGATTTCCGGTTACTATTCACTTCTAACTTTCGTGCGTACACAACGGCCGACGATGGAAAGCGCGGAAGGGGTCAGGGCATGCCTGCATTCCAGGTAGGCGAGAAAGTAGTCTACCCGAACCAAGGCATCGGGATCATCGAAAACATCAGCATTCGGTACTTTGGCGGCCGCCCCGAGAAGTTTTACCTGCTGCGGCTGATCTGCAATCACATGACCGTAATGGTCCCGTTCTCGCACGCAGCCGAGATCGGCTTGCGGCGGCTGTCCCGAAATGGCGAGCTGGAGCGGGTCCTGGCCTTTTTGTCCACCGGCGTGTGCCAGTCCCGCGGGGACTGGAAGAACCGGTTCAAGGAAAACTGCGAGAAGATGCGGGTCGGGGGCCTGCTTCAGATCGCCGAGGTGCTCAAGAGCTTGCTTTTGTTGCAGCTACAGAAACCGCTGTCGTTCCGTGAAAAGCGGATGCTCGAGCGCGCCCGCCAGATGCTCGTCTCCGAAATTGCGGTTTCCCGGGGCATGTCCGAGTCCGAAGCTTTCGAGCTGGTCCGGCGGGCGCTGGCCAAGGCCTCCCTCGCCTTGCCCCCGCCCCAGTGAGATCAGGCGAACCATCCCAGGATGAGGCGGGTACCCAACCAACTACCCTCGGAGAGCCATCGCCCCAAATCCCAGGTGATCATCGCCAGCACCAGGACCAGGAATCCGTATCGGCTGGCCTGTTCGTAAAACACCGGGGGGATCCTGGCTGCCAGCAAGAACTTTGAACCATCCAACGGCGGCACCGGCAACAAATTGAACAGGGCCAGGTAGAGGCTCAGCCACATCCCCCGGATGGCCACCCCCGACACGCCGGGCAGCGTCACGACCGTGGCAGCGGCCAGTGCTCCCAACAGCACCGCCATGAGGACGTTCATCATCGGTCCAGCCAGTGCCACCAGCGCAAGACCGTTCCAGCCACCGCGCAGCGCCCCGGGGTTGGTGGAGACGGCGCGGCCCCACCCCAGGAAGCCGGCGCCCGTCAGAGAGGTCAGGGCGGGCAGTAGAACGGTGCCGAGCCAGTCCACATGCGCCAAAGGGTTGAGGGTCAGTCGCCCCTCTTGCCTCGGGGTGTCGTCGCCCAACCGAACAGCCATCCAGGCGTGGGCGTATTCGTGAGGTGCGGTGAGTCCCCAAAACAGGGCGACATTCCACAGAGCTGCTTCCGGGTTCACTTGCTTTGCCTCAGAGCGAAGGCCCAGATCGCCAGAGCGACGATCACGGCGATCACGGCGACCGTGCCCATGTTCAGATCCCGATTCTAACAGGTCGAGGCGGTTCGAGCCGCCCTGCCCGCTATCCGATGCCCAGACCGGAAGGTCAGTCCGTGCAAGGACCGAGGCCGAAGCGGGGGTTCCGGGACTTCGACACAGATTTGGAGGCGCGGGTGGGAATCGAACCCACGTATGAAGGTTTTGCAGACCTTTGCCTTACCACTTGGCTACCGCGCCTTGCTGCGGTACCAATCTCAGCATATCGCGATCGTGGGCCCGCGTCAATCATCGGCGCCGCTTCGCGGACCCCGCTCAGTCCTCGGCGTCCGGCTCGCCCTGCTCGCGCGGGCCGTCGGGGGCATCGGAAGGCGGCAGCCAGCGGGCCAGCTCCTGCTTGATCGTGTGGTACTCCGGCTTGTCAGCGAGATTGTGCCATTCCAGCTCATCGTTCCAGCGGTCGTACAACTCCTCGGAGCCGTCGCGGTAGCGGATGTAGCGCCATCGTTCACTGCGCACGGAATGATTGCCGCGCAGATAGGTGGTCACGGCGGGCCGCTCCCAGCCCGACTGCGGGTTGCGCAACAGCGGGGCCAGGCTCGCAGCTTCGAGACCGCTGCGCGGGGGCAACTCGCACAGCTCGACGAGCGTGGGATAAATGTCCATCAAGCTCACCGGGCGGGAGCAGCGGCTCGCCGGAGTGGTGACGCCGGGCGCAACGATGATCAACGGATTGTGTGTGGCTTCTTCCCAGAGAGCGAACTTGCGCCAGTGAAGTTTCTCGCCCAGGTGCCAGCCGTGATCGCTCCACAGGACGACGATGGTATCGCCCGCGTTGGGCCCGTCCTCCAGCGCATCCAGCACGCGGCCCACCTGCGCGTCCATAAAGGTGATCGAAGCAAGGTAACCTTGCACCGCCTTGCGCCACTGCCCGTACTGGATAACTCTCTTGTGGTCGCCTTCGGGTCGCGCGAATTTGCGACCCATGGGCGGCACGTCGTCGAGGTCGTCCTCCTTGACCAAAGGCAGAGTTACTTTGTCTGCCGGGTACATTTCGAAATATTTGCCGGGAACGTACCAGGGAAGGTGAGGCCGGAAAAACCCGACGGCCAGAAAGAAAGGCCGGTCGTGTTTGCGGGCCAGCTCGCGCCGGGCCCATTCGGCTACTTTCCAGTCGCCCATCTCCTGGTCGGGAACATGCAACGGGCCCCAGTCGAAATGCCCCGTATCGGGAATTCCGTTGAGAGGGCGTTTGGGCGGCATGGGATCGGGCGGCTTGTTTCGGGTCTGGGAGGGGAAGTACTCATGCCAGCTCACGGGATCCGGAAATCCGCCGTGGAAGATCTTGCCGCCACCCACCACGCGGTAGCCCTGCGCCATGAAATGTTGAGCGAGGGTTACGGCGTCGCGCGACGGCGCCGCCTTGCGAAACGGCTGGCGATTGTCGTAGACGCCTGAGGAGGACGGGCGCACGCCGGTCATCAGGGCGGCGCGGGAAGGATTACAGAGCGGCGCTGCGCAATGGGCATTGGTGAAGAGCAAGCCCCGCGCCGCCAGGCGGTCCAGATTGGGCGTCTTGACGTCCGGATGCCCGCCCAGGCACCCCACCCAGTCATTGAGGTCGTCAATGGCGATGAACAGTACATTGCGCCGCCCGGCCGGGCGCGCTGCCCACACTGCCGCGCTCCCCAGCGCGGCCAAAAAATCCCGTCGGGTAACCGCTGCCATCCGTTGGGCAAGCATAACACAAGCACGGCGCCGGCGCGGTCCATCCTCGCTAGAATGGTAGGGTTGATCGTCACCGTCACCATCAACCCTGCGATTGATCGCACCTTTACGACCGACCGGCTGGTTTTCGAAGATCGCACTTACATTCTGGATCGAACCGAGACCGCGGGAGGACGCGGCATCAACGCTTCGCGCATGCTTCACTCGTTCGGAGCGGCGACTCTCGCCGTGGCCACCGCCGGAGGGGAAAGCGGGCAGCGGTTCGAGTGCTACTTGCAGCAAGCCGGCTTCCCGTTCGAACTGGTGCCGGTCAATCGCGAGATCCGGACCAATATCGCGATCACCGACCGCCAGGGCCTGACCATCAAGCTGAACGAAGTGGGCCCGCGACTCACGCCGGAGGAAGTGAGTCGCATCGAGGAGGCCGTTCGCCGCCGCCTGGAGGGGGCTGATTGGCTCATGTTGTGCGGCAGCTTGCCGCCCGGCGTCCCCGATTCCTTTTACGCCCGGCTCATCACCGTGGCGCGCGAGCGCGGAGTCAGAACCCTGCTGGACACCGACGGACCGCCGTTGCGCCTGGGAATCGCTGCGCGCCCCACGGTCGTCGCTCCCAATCAGCAAGAGGCGGAGCGTCTGCTGGACACGGCTTTGCTGACGCGATCGCACGCTTTGGCGGCGGCTGGGCAGATCCGCCAAATGGGCGCCGAGCTCGTCGTCTTGTCGCTCGGAAGTCGCGGCGCCGTCGGGGCCTTCTCCGACGCCCTCATCGAGGCTGTCCCTCCCTCGGTGGAGGCGGTCTGCCCGATCGGCGCCGGTGACGCCCTGGCGGCCGCGTTTGTGTGGGCCCTTCAGCGGGGTAGTTCGCCGCCCGACGCTCTGCGATGGGCTGTCGCCGCCGGTACGGCCTCGGCCCGCCTGCCGGGTGTGCAGTTCGCCACCTTGGAGCAGACCCGCGAGCTTTACGATCTCATCGAACTGCGCAAGGCCTAGCCTGCCGGCGCCCCACCGCTTCAGCGGGGCCGGCGCCGGCCGAGGGAAACGCGGCCCGACAAAAGACCGGCCACGGCGAGAAAAATGAACAGCACCAGCAGCGTCACCAGCGTGGCGACGGAGCCGGCCACCAGATAATCCCCCCGGCGCCAGGGCCGGGGAAGAAAGTGCAGGGTGAGCGCGGCCGCGGCCCCGAAGACGAGGAGCAGGACAACTGCGATCAACAGCCAGCGGTAACGCCCGGCGCTCATCATCTCATCGGCGTCGTTCGATGGTTGCCGGCGGCAGGCGGAGGGGCCGTAGCCGGCGTTGGGTGGCCGCTCTCCCCTCAATCACGATAGCGTACCGCGCGTCGGCTGAGAAAACGTCTGGTGAGTGGTCGCCTGTTCCGGAATTTCGAGCAATGGCCCCGCCAGCTTGCGGAAATCGCCGGGGGTCACAAGGTGGAAACGGATCTCGAGGCGGGTGTGCCGGCGCAGCTCGCGCTCCAATTGTTCGCAGGGAATCTCCGGACTCGCCACGAAGAGGTTGCCGCTGGCCACCCGGAAAGGCAATACCTTCCAGCGGCGCATGAGGGCGGCAGGCAAGCTGCGTGCGATGATCGGTGCAACGTCTTCCGGACGCAGGCTCTCCAGAGGCAAGTTCTGTTGCCGGCTCAAGGCGGAGTACACCTGGCGTTCATCCAGTCTTTGCACTTGCACCAGGTACTCACCCAGGCGCAGATCGGCGGGTTTGGAGGCAAGGGCCAGTTCGAGTTCCCGGCGCGAAAGCCAGCCCGACTGAACGAGCAGCTCCCCCAGACGGGGACGGTTTTCCACCAGGGGGGCGCGCTGGGGCAACCGGTGCTCGGTCTTCTGCCAGGGCAGGGCATGCCTGTGCAGCCGCGCATGCGCAAAATCGTACGCGGCCAGAAGGGTGGCGGCGGCGTTGATCATGTTCGCCCACAGGATGCGCACCGGCGCCCACAGGGCGAGCGCCCTGCCGTATACGCGGGCGCTGAGGACGCAGCGAACCGCCGTGCGCCAGATTTGAAGCGCGAACGTGACCGCGAGCAGCCACGGGCTGCCCGCCAGATGTCCCAGTTCCCAACGCGAGCCTGTCAGTTGTGCGATCAGCCACGTCAAGCCGCCGTACAGGAAGATGAAATTCACCAACAGCGAAAGCGGATTGCCGATCAGACCCTTACGGTCCCGCCACAGAAAGTAGACTTGGGCCGGTTTCCCGCGCCAGCCAAACTGTTCCCATCCCTGCAAGGCGATTCCCGTCACCCAGCGCCTGCGCTGACGCACGGCCGCCGGCAGCGACTGGGGGAACAATTCTCGTGTGGCAACGGGAACGCCGTCCAGGAATTGCACTCCGGCGAACCACTGCGGGCATCCCAGGCTGTGAAGGCGAAGGCCGCTGGCGTAATCCTCGGTGAGCTCACGCGGCTCGAAGACCCTCCCGTCCCGGGCCGCCGCCAGCAACTCGATGGCCCGGCGCGTGTATCCCGTGCCCACACCGTTGCCCGGGAGCGCTGCGCCCAGCCTCAGGCGCACGGGGATGTCCTTGTGCTGGTACTCCGCAAATTCGTCGCAATAGACGCCGTGCGTGAGGTGATGCGCCGGGCTGGGCAGCGGCAACACCGGGATCTGCACCATGTCGTAGCGCTGTGCGTAAAAGTTGATCCAGTCCAGCTCGAGCGGGTGCATCCAGTCCTCGGCATCGTGGGTCACGATGATTTCGAAACGCACGCCGCGCTCGCGTTCGAACTCCAGCATGCGCTGGTGGATCCAGTTCAGGCAGTCGGCCTTCGACGTGGGGCCGTCATGGGGACAAAGGGCCAGATGCACGTTGGGATGCCGCGCACCGGCCTCCCTCACCGCTTCGATGGTCGGCTCGTCGTTGGGATAACAACCGACGAAGAAATCCACGGGCTGGTACGAGCAGATGCCCAGATTCCTCTCCAGCATCCGGCCGATGACCCGGTGTTCGCGCCACAGCGGCACCCAGACCGCAATGCGCCTGCGGGGCGCCGAAGCGACTTCCCGCGGTTCGGGCGGAACCGCCCCGGGCCCCGCCCGTCGCAGCCGACGCCGCAGCGCTCCTGTCAGCCAAACGAGGTCCACGAACAAGTCGTCGAGGCCGCTCACCAGCAACCACACCGCCAGCGGGGCGAGCCATGCCGCAATCCAACCGTCGAGCCAGCTCATGCGGCTTCTCCGCGCGCGGAGGCGTTCATCCTGAATTAGTGGGCGCCGGACGGTCAAACTCGCATGGCTTCGCGAGCGTGGAGCAAAATAGAAGAATGCGAGGCAAGCTCCGGAGTCTTGTCTTTGTCGCGCTGGCGTTCCTGTTGTTGGGCCTCAGCCTGCCGGCCCCGCAGGCGCCTCCGAACGATTTCCATTTCTCGATTCTGGGTGACCGGACCGGCTCGGCCGCGCCCGAAATTTACGGGCGCATCTGGCGTGAAATTGACCTGCTCGGTCCCGCCTTCGTCATCAATGTGGGCGACACGATCCAGGGCGGCCACGACGAGCGGGCTGAGTCGGACTGGCAACAGGTCCTGCCCGTCATGGACCGCTACAAGCGCTACCCGCTGTTTCTGGTGCCCGGCAACCACGACATCTGGAGCGACCACTCGCGCCGGCTGTTCGAGAAATACGCGGGCCGCAAGCCACCGTACAGCTTCAGCTACCAGAACGCCCATTTCATCGTGCTGGATAACAGCCAGACCACCACGTTAGGGGACGACCAGCACGAATTCCTCGAGCGCGATCTCCGCGCCAACCGCGACCGCAGGCCCAAGTTCGTCTTCTTCCACAAGCCGTACTGGCTTGCGCCCCTGCGGCTGGGATCCGGCGAGTTCCGCCTTCATCAGCTTGCCCGTGAGTACGGGGTGGACTACGTCATCAGCGGTCATACCCACAACTTCGCCCGCTTGACGCGCGAGGGGGTCACCTACATGATCGTGGGCAGCTCGGGCGCCAACCTGGCGCGGTATCTCTCGGACCCGGCCAATTTTTCGCGCGGCTTCTTTTATCACCACGTGTGGGTGACCGTCAAAGGGACGGAGGTTCGTTTCACCATCAAGGAGCTCAGCGGCACACCGGGTCAGGGCCGCATGTTCCGCGCCGAGGATTGGAGTCCTGACGGCCCGCTGTTCGATCCCGAGGATCCGGCCCGCAAGGACCGTCCGGAAACCTGAGGGACGCCGTCAATCGAGCTTGCGCAGGACCTCGAGCACCACGCGCCCCACCACCTCGAAACTGGCTGCGCTGAGTTTGTCCGGGGAGTCCTGTTCCGTGTGCCAGTAGGAATTGCCGGGGCCGTATTCGAAGTCAATCAGATTCACCGCGCTGGCGCCGCGGCGGATGAAGGGCACGTGGTCGTCCTCGATCCAGGCCGGCTGGTCCAGAAAGTAACGGCTCAAGCCGAGTTCGGCCGCGGTCTGCCAGACCAGATCGCGCAGCCAGGCGCTGGAATTCATTTCGCGCAGGATGCCGAGATCGCGGTCGCCGATCATGTCCACGTTGATCAGAGCCTTCAGGCGCGCCAGCGTTCCGTCAGCGGCCCAGCGCCCGGCCAGATGACGGCTCCCGTAGACCCCGTCCTGGTCCGACCAAGGCCCGAACGACTCCTCGCCATCGAAAAAGATCACCAGAATTTCGTTGTTGAACTTGCGCGTGGAAACAGCGCGCGCCAACTCGAGCAGGAAGCCGGTGGAAGACCCGCCGTCGTTGGCCCCTACGAAGCGGATCTCCGGCATCCATTTGGTGTCGTAATGACCGCTGACGGCTACCATGCGCCCGCTGCGTCCGGGGAATCGCGCGATCAGATTTTCCATCTCGATGGGGCCAAGCGGCGTCCGGGCCGTGAAACGGTCGCGGATCACCTCGCAGCCGAGCTTGGCCAGTTCCCCGAGGATCCACGCGCGCAGTTGAGCCAGCGCCGGTGACCCCGGAGGCCGGGGACCGAAACCGGCGGCGCGTTGGGCATGGCGTAACGCGGTGCGGCCACTGAAGTCCCCGGGGCGGACCTGCCCGCAGGCTTCCCAGATTGCCCCGAGCGTCAATATCAGGACTTGGCGGCGATGCATATGTAACCCAGGGTGAAATTGCGCTCGCGGTCCAGCCCGTCCAGCCAGGGGACCACCAGCGCCAGCGGCGCGGCAAGGAGGGCGGCGAGGACAAACCAAGGTCCCCGGAAAAACTGCAAGGCATTGAGCAGGCGCCGGCCGAGAAGCTGGAAGAACCCGCCCGCCGCCTCGATGCTCAGCGCCCGCAGGCCCGCCCTTTCCATCAGGTACGCGAGGCCGTAGCGGGTAAACCGGTAATAATCGTGGGGCGCCTGATGGATTTCCCATTCCTGCGGCGCCACCAACAGCAGGCGGCCCCCCGGCGCCAGGACGCGCGCGATCTCCGATAACACGGTCAACGGTTCGCGCACGTGCTCCAGCGTCACCACGTTCAAACAGGCTTGAAAGCAACCGTCAGGGAAGGGGAGGGCGGCGAGGTCCGCAATGGCGTCGAGCCGGCTGTAATCCCATGCGGGATCGCCCACCGCCAGATCCACGCCGAGGTAGCGCTGGCGCGAAAAGTAGCGGGCGTACGCGCCCTCGCCCGCTCCCGCATCCAGCACCCGGGCTCCGGCGGGCAGCGACGCGGCAAAGGCTCCAACCGCATCCTCGATCGAGGCCTCGAAGGCCAGCAGGCGGCGCCGAAGCCAGTCGGGCAGATGGCGGCGGATCTTCTTGTATCTCACCGTTTCTTGCGGGCCTCCAGCATGATGGTGGAGCCGGCGCGACAGGCCGCTTCCAGCAGGGTGAAAGGCAGCGCGGCGATCACCAGTGCAAGGTAGAGCAAATCCTTGAACAGGCGAGTCCGGGGAGTTTCCGGGATCTTGCGCACGCGCCGCGCCATCGGGTCCAGCCAGGGCGCCAGGCTCGTGGCGAGGCCCGCCGGATTGTCGCGGAGCGAAAAATATTTCCGCCGAACGACTTCGAAGCCGCAACAATCCAGCAAATACTCCAGATCCTGATCCCGGAAGTTGATCAGGTGCCTGGGGACGTCGAGACCGCTCCAGTTTTCACCCAGCAGCAGGAACTGCCAGCAGGCCGCGTTGGGAGTCTGCACGATCAGGCGACCCTCAGGGGCCAGCAGACGCCAGGCGGCATCCAGATACTCGGTGGGATCGGCCAGATGCTCGAGGACGTGGAACATGGTGACGGCGGCACAACTGCCCGGGGGCAGGGGCGCCGCTTGCAGCGAAGCGCAGACCACCGGAGCCCCGTTGGCTCGCCACGCCAGGGCCGCGGCTCGCGTCGAAACATCCAGGCCCACGGCCCGGATTCCTCTCTCCCGCAACACCCGGACAAAGAGGCCGCCGCCGCAGCCGACATCCAGCAGCAGACCGTCGTCTCCGCCCGCATGACCCAAGGCCTTGCGTACGAACTCGACGTGGTCGCTGAGGACCAGCCGCCGCCAAGCTTCTTCGAGGCGATCGGCTACGCCATCGCAGGGAGCGAACCAATACTCGGCGGGGTAATAGCGTGCGAGGGCTTCGGGCGTAGGCCACGGGTCCAGCCGGATCAGCCCGCAACGGGTGCATTGCACGATCCGGAAGCGCTCGGCGGTCGTCTGATACAGCCGGTCGCCGGCCTGAAACAGCGTCCGAAACCCGGGTTCGTCGCACGCCGGGCAAGGTCTGCTTGCCGCCGTCTGCCCGATCATCACGCCGCCAGTTCCATCATCTGCCGGAGGCCGATACGGTGTTCCAGGATCAGTCGCCTGAGTTCAGAGTCGCTCAATTTCCGGATCCGTCTGAGCTGCCTGCGCTTGTGAAGCATCCGGGGAATCAGGGGCACAGCGGTCAGGTCCCCCCAAAGGATCGCCAGGGCAGCTCTGAACTTGCCGGAGAAACCAGAATAGCGCGCCACCTCGCCCTTGTCGCGAACCGCGGCCCACGCTCCCACCGCCAGGCGAGCGGCAAAGTAGAAAGGATTCAGCGCGAGCAGGGTCCACGGGAACAGTTTCACCGCCAGCAGGACCCGGTTGCGCTCGATCAGTTGCAGCCGCCGGGCGGAGCTCAATCCCAGCGTGGCGCCGCGTTGATGCCAGACGACGGCCGAGGGGATGTACAAGCAACGCCAGCCTGCGATACGCGCGCGCAGTCCCAGCTCGGCATCGTCTCCATAAGCGAAGAAATCCTCGTCGAATCCCCCGATCTGGTCGAGCATGTGCCGGCAGTACATCGCCGCGCAGCCGTCGGGCCAGAGGACCTCTTCGACAGACTCGTACTGGCCGAGGTCCGGCTCGCCGGAACCGCGGCCTCGGTTCTGTCCGTCGGGGTAAATGAGGTGGCCGACTTTGTCAATGCGGCCAGGCTCTTCCTTGACCAGGATCTTGGAGGCCGCCATGCCCACATCGGGCCCGTAATCAAAGGCGCTCCTGAGTGCGGCAAGCCATCCGGGCGCCGCTTCCGCATCGTTGTTCAACAAAGCCACGTACCGGCCCCGCGCTGCGCCGATGCCCTGATTGTTGGCGGCGCAAAACCCCCGGTTTACCGGATTGCGGAGGATTCGCAGGGGGAATTGCGAACCGGATCCGAACTCGGCCCGGGCCATGTCCGCCGAGCCGTCCTGGCTGCCGTTGTCCACCAGAATGACCTCGAAGGACACTCCCTGCTGCTGCGCCAGCGACCGCAGGCAGTTCCGCAGTAAGTCGCGCCGGTTCCAATTCACTACGATGACTGAAATTTCAGGCATCTTCGAAGCTCTTGCACTGCGAGTACGCCGGCCGCGCACCTGGATCGTTCCACTCTCACGAGAAGGATCTGTCGTATTATAACTATCGGGCGCCCTCCGGAAAAGCGATGTACTCGATCGGCCAGCGACTGCGCGAGGAACGTCTGCGGAAGAACGTCAAGCTCTCGGAAATCGCCGAGTTCACGCGCATCCGCACCGGCTTCCTCGAAGCGATCGAGAACGACCGGTTCGACCAGTTACCGGGCACCTTTTACGCGCGGAGCTTCATCCGCCAGTACGCGCGTTATATCGGACTGGATGACCCCGAACTGGAAGCGGAAATCAAGCGCCAGCTCGGGGAGCCCGGACCTGTGGTAAGCGCCGAGGAGGTGCTCAGCGGACTGAGTGTGAGCGGGCCGGAACAATCGCCCGTGTTGTGGCGCACGCAGCCGGCATCGCGGCGTTTGGCCTACGCCACCGCGGCCGCGCTGGTGCTCGCCGGCATCCTGGGAGTGTATCTGGGCTGGCGACAGATGCGGGTGCGTGCTGAGGCTGAGTTGCAAGCGATTCAGCGGAGCGAACCCGCGGTGACGCCTCCTGCCCCAGAACAGCCGTTCCCGCATGCGCCGCAGGCAACCGCGGTGACGCCCCCCGTTCCGCGCCCCGAGACGTCCTCCCCGCAAGCCGCCGAGTGGGTCCAAGGGACGCCTGGGACAGAAAGCGCAGCCCAGTCGCGTGCGCTCGTGGTCGAAGTCATTGCGCAGAGGGCCTCCTGGATCCAGGTCAACTCCGACGGGAGGGTCGTCTTCGCGGATACGCTTCAGGCCGGGCAGAGCCGGACATTCCAGGCGTCGGAGCGCATTCGAATCCTGACCGGCAATGCCGGCGGTTTGCAAATCCTGCGCAACGGGTCTCCAGTGGGGCCCATCGGTCCCGAAGGACAGATCCGCACCGTCGAGATCACTGCCGACTCGTACAACATCATCGCGCCCAGGCCGAAGACGCCGGCAACCGAACCCCAGCCTTCATCCGGGACGCCGGGTGGCGAGGCTTCGCCGCCGCTCACGCTCGACCCGCAGTAGTTCCCGGCGCCTGCGTCGTTTGACTTCCTCGTCCACCGCCCGCCAGAACTTGCGGAAATAATCCGCCGCGGACCACAAAGCGAAAGCGGTGACGCCCCACATCCAGGCCGTTGCCCACGGCTTCAGCCCCGGCCAGCGCATGGCGAGCAGATACAGGGATACGGCGGCGACCTGCGTGACCATTTTCGTCTTGCCCAGCTCGCTGGCCTGGATGGTGTAGCCGACGCTGGCCGCGATGCTGCGCAAGCCGGTAACCGCAAACTCCCGCCCGATGATCACGATCACGATCCACGCCGGCGCCATGTGCACTTGCACCAGCGCGATCAAAGCCGATGAGATCAACAGCTTGTCGGCGATCGGATCCAGCAGCGTCCCCACGGTGGTGATCTGGCCCCAACGTCTCGCCAGATAGCCGTCCAGCATGTCGGTGGCCGCCGCCGCCAGGAAGATGCCCAGCGCCACCAGTTCGCTGCTGACCACCACGCCCAGCAGGCTGAGCGAGACTCTCCCTTGCACCAGCAGCGCAACCAGCAACGGGACGAAAAAGATTCGCAGCAGCGTCAGCAGCGTCGGGATGTTCATCAGGTAATTTCAATCATAATCCAGCGGCTGCGGCGCCAGACGCCGTTCTCAGCAGCTTTCGACGAGGTACCGGGCGAGTCGCAGCTTGAGCGATTGCGGAACCGCGGCCTCGATCTGGTAGTCCGAGCCGTCGAAACGCGCGGAGATCACCCGGCCGAGCTGATGCAAGAGGCCCGCTTTGGAGGCTTCCCCGGCGGGAAACCGGAACACGGCCGTGGTGATCGGATCGAACGAGAGGCTTTCATCCATGGCGGCCAGCAAACGGTCCAGGCCCTGCCCCGTCAATGCAGAGATCGCCACGGCTCGCTCCGGCGGCACGGCTTGATCGCCGGCGAGCCGCGCCAGCCAGGCCTGCGGGTCCAGGTCCTGCTGCTTCAAAAGGTCTGTCTTGTTGAGCACCAGCAGGCGGGGTGTGGAACTGGCGCCGAGCTCGGAGAGGACGTTTTCGACCTGACTCATCTGCGCGGCGGCCTGGGGCGCCGCCACGTCCACCACGTGCAGGATGAGAGCCGCCTCGGTGACTTCCTCCAGCGTCGCCCGGAAGGCTTTCACCAGGGAGACAGGGAGCTTGCGGATGAAGCCGACGGTGTCGCTCAACAGCACGCGCCGGTGCGAAGGCAACACCACGGGCCGCACCGTCGGATCGAGCGTGGCGAACAGGCGATCATCGGTCAAGACCTGGGCCCCGGTGAGCCGGTTGAACAACGTGGATTTGCCCGCGTTGGTGTATCCCACCAGGGCTGCGGTGGGCAGCGGCGCCTCCTGTCTGCGTCGCCGCTGGACGCTGCGGGCGGCCCGGACCGCTTCCAGTTCCTCCATCAATTTGCGGATGCGCCGCCGGATTCGCCGGCGGTCGGTCTCCAATTGCGTTTCCCCCGGCCCGCGCGTTCCGATGCCGCCGCCCAGACGCGACATTTCCGCGCCCCGTCCTGTCAGGCGAGGAAGCAGGTAACTCAACTGCGCCAGTTCCACCTGAAGCTGACCTTCGCGCGTCCGCGCCCGGCGCGCGAAGATGTCCAGGATCAGTTGGGTGCGGTCCACGACCTTGCGAGCCAGCGCTTGCTCGAGGTTGCGTTGCTGGGAGGGCGACAGTTCGTGATCAAAGATCACCAGATCGGCCCCTTCGGCCTCCACCCAGCGGGCGATTTCCTGCACCTTGCCCGAGCCGATGAGGGTGTCGGGCTCCGCGCGCGGACGCGACTGCAGCGCCGTCCCGATCACCTGCGCGCCGGCGCTCTCGGCGAGTGCGACCAGTTCTTGCAGCGATTCTTCCGCGCCGTAATCCGCGCCATCGAGCGAGGAACGAGGCCGGCGGCGCGGTTCTTTCAAGTCCAGGCCGACCAGGATGGCGCGTTCCATGCCTCAGCCGGACGCCTCGCTGCGCCTCAGGCTTCCGCACCCGCGGCGGGCGCGCTGTGCGCTGCTTCGCTCGAAGCATGGCCCGACGCGTGAACGGCATGGCTGTGACCAGGCCTGGGAACCACCACGGTGGAAATCGCGTGCTTGAAAATGAGCTGTTCCTGATTGTTGGATTCCAGGATCACCGAATACTTGTCGAAACTCTTGATGCGGCCGGATAACTTGACCCCGCTCATCAGGTAAATGGTCAGCAGGATCTTCTCCTTGCGCGCATTGTTCAGGAAGGCTTCCTGGATGTTTTGCGCTGGCTTGTCCATAAACTTTCTCCTCCGGCCAGATCCCCCGGGGGCCTTGCGGCAAGTTCTATCCGCGTCACCCGATTTTAGCACCAAATCCGACAAGTGAGTCGCGTCGCCGGGAGCTGCGAAGCTGTGGGCTGAAGGGCCGGCCGCGGGCTAGAGCGAAGCGCCGTCCTGCCGGTCGCGCAGCCGATCGTAGCGATGCAGCGCGTTCACCGTGCCCAGAGAAGTATTGTACAGGCTGGTCAGACCGAGCGCTTCGCGGAGGTCTTCCTCGAAAGCGTGCAAAGCCTTCAGCTCATCGGCCAGGGCGGGACGGCGGCGCCCGCCCGGCGCCACCCAGAATTTCTGGTAGCCGGCATCCACCAACCGCGCGGTTTCGCCCTCCCAATCGCGCCCCGCCTCCTCGACCACGGGACGTTCATCCTGACCGCGGCGCAGGCGCGCCCGGCAACCATCGCGGCGGACGATCACACTGCCGTCGGTTTGCGGCGTCACGGCGAAGCCCCAGCTTTTCAGGCCTTCGATCCGTTCCGGGTAACCCGGCTCTTGCGAGCGTACGCGACGAAAGAACATACCTTCCTCTTCTATCGTAAACCGCTTTTGTCGTAAACCGCGTGCGCTCGCGCAAGCCGGGCCCGGCGTCGCCGCTCCTGGATTACACTGTTGCGGAGGAGAGCCGGAGCCATGAGCGGTTCGGCGTATGAATCCCGAAGACGGTTCTTGAGGAACGCGACCGTGGGCCTGGGCTGGCTGCCGGCCGCGGCCGGATATGTGGCGGGCAGCGATGTGATCCGCGTGGGCTTGATCGGCTGCGGCGGACGCGGCGAAGCGGCTGCCCTCAACGCCATGAACGCGGACCGAGGCGCGCACCTGGTGGCCATGGCCGACGTGTTGATGGATCGCATCCAGGAAAAGCGCACGGCCTTGAAGTGGAAAAAGCCCGAGCAGGTTCAGGTCACCGACGAGCGCTGTTTCGCCGGCTTCGATGCCTACCTGCGCGTCATCGAGTGCGCCGACGTGGTGCTCATCGCCAACGCCGCCAAGTTTCATCCGCTGCACATGAAGGCGGCCATCGAGGCGGGCAAACACGTCTTCGTCGAGAAGCCGCACGCCATCGACCCGGCGGGCGTCAAGACGGTCCGGGAGGTCTGCGAGCTGGCGCGCCGCAAACAGCTGTGCGTGGTGTCCGGCTTGCAAAGCCGGTATCATCCCGGCTACATCGAGACCGTGCGGCGCATCCACGACGGCATGATCGGAGAGGTGGTGGCCATCGAGGAGAATTTTCTGCGCGCCCCGTACGTGTTGTATCCGCGCCGGCCCGGGCTGACGGAAGTTGAGTACCAGGCGAGCAACCAATATCACTTCCACTGGCTGTCGGGCGACGACGTGCCCCAGTCGCTGATTCATAATCTGGACCGCGCTTCGTGGGTCCTGCGCGAGGCAGCGCCCCTGAAGTGCCACGGCATGGGCGGCCGATCCACCTTGCGCGGAGAAATCTACGGCAACGTGTTCGATCATCACGCCGTGGTGTACGAGTTTCCCAACCACGCGCGCGTCTACGCTTTCTGCCGCGCCATCCCGAACTGTTACAACGAGACCTCCAGCCGCATCTTCGGAACCCGAGGGCGGGCGAGCCTGCTCGAAATGAAAATCGAGGGGGAAACCGCCTGGCAGTATCAGGGGCCCAAAGCCAATCCCTACGATCTGGAACACGTCGCCCTGTTCCAGGCCATCCGCTCCGGCCGGACCATCAACAACGGGGACTACATGGTGCGGAGCACGCTCATCGCGATCATGGGCCAGATCAGTTGTTACACCGGAGAGGAAATCGCCTGGGAGCGCATTTCGGAGTCTGACTTTTACTATCCGCCCCGGCCCGAGGAGGTCCGCAAAGATATGGAGCCCCCGGTGCGCCCGGACGCGGAAGGCATCTACCCGGTGTTCATACCCGGCGTGACGAGGTTGCTGTGATGAGGAGCGGCGGGCCCTGTTTGACGGCAGGCATTGTGCTCGTTGCTTCAGCCGCGTGGTCGCAACCGGACAGACTGCGTTTCGAGGCCGCAGGTTCGGAGTTTGTGTTCGACACTGGCGAGCTGAGCGGCAAGTTGCGGGAGGGCGGGCGAGCCCTGGGGCTTTCGCGCGTGGTGCACGGGCCTACGGGCGCGATCCTTTCCCGAGGCATGGGCCTGTTGAGCCACTACCGGGTGTTCACGTCAGGGAGGCGGTATGGAGACGGGGCGTGGGACTGGCCCGGGGAGGCGCGCGTCAATCCTGAAGGAGAGGTTGAAGTTTTGTGGCCGGGCGACTCGGGCCGTCCGTTCGAGCTGGCGGCGGTTTACCGGTGGCGGCGAGCGGGTTGGGTCGAGGTCGAGACGAGCGTGAAGGCAAACGAAGAACTCATTGATTTCGAAGTGTTTCTTGCCTCCTACTTCAGCAAGGACTTCAATTTTGCCGCGGCCCGCGCCGGCGCCCCCGCCCGCTGGGTCGAGGCTTCCCCTGAACAGGGCGTCTGGCAAATCTTCCCCCGCGACCCCGCCGCCTTGGCGCTCATCCGCGACGGCCGCTGGAAAATCCCGCCCAGCCCCGTGGATTGGGCGATCCGCCCGAACCTGGCTGCGCCGCTTGCCATGCGTCGCGCCCGCCGCCTGGGTCTGGTCGCGGTGTTGATGGGCAGGCCCGGGGATTGCTTCGCCGTCGCGATGCCGCACCACGACGAACCGCATTACTCGCTCTATCTCAGTCTGTTCGGGCGCACGATCCGCGCCGGGGAAAGGGCGAGGGCCCGAGCTTGCCTTGCGATCCTCCGCGACTCGGAGATGGACCGCATCGAGGCGATGTACGGTGAGTGGTTGTCGGGGCAGGCGGCTGAGCGATAGGATGGCAGTTCGCGCCGCGAGGCCGCATGGAGCCTGGTGGCCCGGTTCGAAAGGAGGGTTCGCACAGGTCATGAGACCCGTTGGGTTGGTCAGCTTGATTGGACTTCTGTTCGCCTGCTGCTGCCGGCCGCCGGAGCCGTCGCCCGGGCGGGTGAAGCCGTTGCGCGCCCGCACATTCAATTCCGGCTTTGCGGAGGCGCACGACACTTACAACGGCATCGTCACCGGCAGTGACGGGCGCATTTATTACATTCTGAGCACCGACTCCCTGGATGTGGGCGCCCGCATGTTCGCCTACGATCCGGTTCAGGATCGCATCGAGTTTCTCGGCGACCTCACGGAAGCTTGCGGGGAAAAGGGTCTCAAGGCCATCCCCCAGGGCAAAGTCCACGTTACCCCGGTGGAAAGCAACGGGAAGCTCTACTTCGCCACGCACATCGGGTACTACACGATCAAGGACGGCATGGAAACCATCGGCGTACCGCCTCCCGGTTACAAGCCCTACCCGGGCGGCCACCTGCTCTCTTTCGACATGAGGACCCGCGAGTTCGAGGACTTCGGCGTGGCGCCGGAGCGCGAAGGGATCCTGAGCATGAACATGGACACCCGCCGCGGCCGCATTTACGGCATCACCTGGCCCACGGGATATTTCTTCCGTTACGATGTGGCACGCCGGGAGTGGAAAAATCTGGGCTTGTACGCTCGCAAGGGCGAAAGCGGGCGCGGCCCCGAATATCGGACTCTGTGCCGGTCCGTCGCCATAGATCCGGAAGACGGCTCGGCCTACTTCAGCAACGCCGACGGCCAGATCCTGCGCTACGTGTACGGGAAGGATGCGGTGGAAACGGTGGAAGGCGAAGATCTGCGCAAGGATTACTTCGGCCAGTACGACCCGGCTTCGCCCGGGCATATGGGTTATAACTGGCGGCAGACTTTCTGGTACGCCCCCGGGAAGCGGATCTACGCGGTTCACGGGAATTCAGGCTATCTGTTCGCCTTCGATCCCCGCGGTCCGCGCGTCGAGGTGCTGGAACGGATCACCTCGGAGCCTTCCCGACGCGCCGGCATGTTCGACCAGTTCAGCTACGGTTACCTCGGGTTTACTCCCGGGCCCGACGGGCACACCATCTACTATCTGACGGGAGGCCCGATTTACGAGGGCGGCAAGCGAGTTACCGGCAAGGCGACCACCGCGATGGGCGAGGCCAAGGGAAGGGAAAACCTGCACCTGATTACCTATCATATCCCCACCGGAACTTACAAAGATCACGGGCCGATTTTCTTCGAAAACGGCGAAAGGCCGAGTTACGTGAACTCCATCGCGGTGGGCAAGGACGGCACGGTCTATGCGCTTTCGCGCATCAGCGAAGGGGGGAAAACCCGGACGGATCTGTTTTGCGTCAAACCCGGCCGGTGAGGACGAGGCCGGCCCGGCGCCGGTCGGCGCCGGGCCGGCGGGGGAACGCGATCATGCGGTGCGCATCAGTTCGGCTTTGGCTTCGACGGCCTTGGCGGCGATGGCGGCTTGGGCGGCTGCCAGTCGGGCGATGGGTACCCGGTAGGGCGAGCAGGACACGTAGTCCATCCCCACGCGGTAGCAGAACTCCACCGAGCTGGGCTCGCCGCCGTGCTCACCGCAGATGCCCACTTCCAGCTCGCGGCGTGTCTGCCGGCCCAGTTTGACGGCCATTTCCACCAGCTTGCCGACGCCTTCCTGATCCAGGACCGCGAAGGGGTCCGCCTTGAAGATCTTCGCGTCCTCGTAAACTTTCGAGAACTTGACATAGTCGTCGCGCGAGATCCCCAGCGTCATCTGGGTCAGGTCGTTGGTGCCGAAGCTGAAGAACTCGGCCTCCTGGGCGACCAGATCCGCCGTGAGGGCTGCGCGCGGCACCTCGATCATGGTACCCACCATGTACTTGAGGTCGGTGATGCCGTGCCTGGCGAGCACCTCCTGCGCCACGCGCACCACGATCTCCTTCTGGTGCGCCAGCTCGGCCACGTTGCCCACCAGCGGGATCATGACCTCGGGGATGACCTTGACGCCCTGCTTGTGGCACTCGGCCGCGGCTTCGAAAATGGCGCGGGCCTGCATCTCGGTGATCTCCGGGTTCGTGATGCCCAGACGGCAGCCGCGCAGCCCGAGCATGGGATTGAACTCGTGCAGCTCCTCGACCCGCTTGAGCAGCTCGGGCAGGTGCTTCTTGAGCTCGCCGACTTTGACGCCGTAGCGCTCGGCCATCTCGCGCTTGGTCTTCGTGTCGGCATGCGGCAGCTTCGCCAGATCCACCATGATCTGCTCGCGTTTGGGCAGGAACTCGTGCAGCGGCGGGTCGAGCGTGCGGATGACCACCGGATAGCCGTCCATCGCCTTGAACAGCCCGATGAAGTCCTTGCGCTGCATGGGCAGCAGCTTGTTGAGCGCCTTGCGCCGCTCCTTCTCGTCACGGGCCATGATCATGGCCTGCATGTGCGGGATGCGGTCGGGGGCGAAAAACATGTGTTCGGTGCGGCACAGCCCGATCCCCTCGGCGCCGAAGCGGCGGGCCACCTGGGCGTCACGCGGGATATCGGCGTTGGCGCGCACCCCGAACGGGCCGCGGAACTCGTCGGCCCAGCTCATGAACCTGGCGAGCACGCCCGAGGTGGGATCCGGATCTACCGTCTTGGCCTGTCCCGCGAAGACCTCGCCCGTCGAGCCGTCCAGCGAGATCCAGTCGCCTTCCTTCAGGGTGACGGTGCGATCACCCACCCGGACCGACATCTGCTTCTTGTGCTCGTTGATTTCGATCGCTCCCGCGCCCGCCACGCAGGGGGTGCCCATGCCCCGGGCCACCACGGCCGCGTGGCTGGTCATGCCGCCGCGCGAGGTGAGAATGCCCTTGGCGACCTCCATGCCGTGGATGTCGTCGGGCACGGTCTCGGACCGCACCAGAATGACCGGCCCCTTGTTGGCCTGAGCCACGGCGTCATCGGCCGTGAAGACGATGCGACCCACCGCGGCGCCCGGTGATGCGGGCAGGCCTTCGGCGATTTTCTGAAGGCTCTTGCGCGATTCGGGCGCGATCATGGGGTGCAGGAGCTGATCGAGCTGCTGCGGGTCCACGCGCATGACGGCCTCTTCCTTGCTGATGAGGCCCTCCTCCACCATGTCCACCGCGATTTTGACTGCAGCCGGCCCGGTGCGCTTGCCGTTGCGCGTTTGCAGCATGTAGAGCTTGCCTTCCTGGATGGTGAACTCGAAGTCCTGCACGTCGCGGTAGTGGCGCTCGAGCATGGCTGTGATCTCGCGGAGCTGGTTGTAGACGTCGGGCATGAGGGTTTCCAGCTCCTGGATGGGCCGGGGAGTGCGGATGCCGGCCACCACGTCCTCGCCTTGGGCGTTGACCAGGAACTCGCCGTAGAATTCCTTCTCGCCCGTGGCGGGATTGCGCGTGAAGCCCACGCCGGTGGCCGAGTTCTCGCCCATGTTGCCGAAGACCATGGCTTGCACGTTCACCGCCGTGCCCAAATCGTCCGGAATCTTATTCATTTTGCGGTAGTGCTGGGCGCGCGGGTTGAACCAGGAGCGGAAGACGGCGTTGCGCGCCATGCGCAACTGCTCGTGGGCCTCCTGGGGGAAGGGCCGGCCGGTCTTTTTCTCGACCAGTCTCTTGTACTCGGCGATGATGGCTTTCAGGTCCTCGGCCGTGAGATCGGTGTCGTAGCGGGCCTTGACCTTCTTCTTGCGCGCCTCGAAGATGTGCTCGAACTCCTCTTTCGGGATCCCGAGCACCACGTTACCGAACATCTGGATGAAACGCCGGTAGCAGTCGTAGGCGAAGCGCGGATTGCCGGTCTTGGCCTCCAGCCCCTTCACCGTCTCGTCGTTCAACCCGAGGTTGAGCACGGTGTCCATCATGCCGGGCATGGAGAACTTGGCCCCCGAGCGCACGCTCACCAGCAGCGGATTCTCCGGATCGCCCAGCTTCTGGCCCATGCGCTCTTCGAGCTGGCGGAGATGTTGGGCAATCTCCTCCTCGATCTCGGGTGCCAGCTCACCGCCGCGCTCGAAGTAGATGTTGCACACCTGGGTGGAGATGGTGAAGCCCGGTGGCACGGGGACGCCCGACCGCGACATTTCCGCCAGGCCGGCGCCCTTGCCGCCGAGAATGTCTTTCATGGTTCCGTCGCCGTCGGCTGTGCCGCCGCCGAAGGCATAAACGTATTTGGGCATACCGTTATTTCTCCTCTTGCGTAGTCAGAATTTCCGAGAAGTCGGCTATGGATGAAAACTCGCTCAACAGTTGGCTGAGTAAGTTCAGCCGGTTTTGCCGGATCTCCGCATCGGGCGCATTCACCAGAACCTTGTCGAAGAACCGGTCCACCACGGGGCGCAGCGATGCGATGGTCTCCAGGGCCTGGCGGTACTCTTTGTGGCGCCGGCGACGCCGTACCTGGCGCCGCACGCGCTGGAACGCCTGCCACAACTCGGCCTCGGGGCCGGGCTCCAGCCGGTCCTGGCGAACCTCGCAGCCCTCGCCGGGCGTGGCCGGCCGGCCCGCCTGTCGCAGGATGTTCTTGATCCGCTTGAAGCTGATCGCCAGCGGTTCGAAATTCTCCGTCGGGCGGACCTGCCGCAGCGCCGTCAACCGGCTTTCCAGATCCGTCAGATCGTCCCAGCCCGCACTCAACGCGGCGTTGACCTCATCGTAGGCAAAGCCGCGAACCTCGCGGAAGTAGTAACGCAACCGGTCTTCGAAAAACTCGATCAGCGCCTGGTCCTTGCCCAGCAGGCGTCGCAGAGGAAGGGGCAGCCGCGCCTCCGCCAGAATCCTGACCACGCCTTGGGCTGCCCGCCGCAGCGCGAAGGGATCGCGCGAGCCGCTGGGAATCAGCCCCATGCGGAAACAGCCTTGCAAGGCATCGAGTTTGTCAGCCAGCGATACCAGGCATCCGGCGAGAGTGCCCGGAATGGCGTCTTCCATGCTCTCCGGGCGGTAGTGTTCGTAGATCGCCCGCCAGACCTCTTCCGGTTCACCCTGCCGGCGCGCGTACAGCCCGCCCATGACGCCTTGCAGTTCCGTAAACTCCTTGACCATTTCCGTGGTCAGGTCGCACTTGGCGAGCAGGGCCGCCCGTTCCACCGGCCGGGGATCCACTTTCAGCATGCGCGCCAGTCGCCCGCCCAGCCGAACCATGCGCCGCGCCTTGTCCAGATAAGTCCCCAGTTTGGCCTGGTACGTAACCTGGGCCAGCATGGGCACCCGATCCTCGAGCTGCTTGTGCTGGTCAACCTCCCAGAAGAACCGCGCGTCATTGAAGCGCGCGCGGAGCACTCTTTCGTTGCCCTGGCGCACCAGCCCTTCCGGATCGCCGTCCGTGTTCATCACGGCGATGAAATGAGGCGCCAGGCGGCCCTCGGCATCCTCCACCGAGAAGTATTTCTGGTGATGGCGCATCACGGTCACCAGAATTTCCTCAGGCAGGCTCAAATATTCCGGATCGAAGCTGCCCAGGATGGGCGTCGGGTACTCGGTAAGGTAGACCAGGGTATCGAGCAGCGCGCGGTCCGGGCGCAGGCGCAGGCCGCTTCCCTCCAGGAGCTGAGCGATCTGGCTTTCGATTTTTTGCCTCCGCTCCTCGGCCGAAACGAGCACGTAGTTACGGCGCAGTTCGTCGGCGTAGGTCCCGACGGTCACCGGCACGCGATCGGATCCCAGCAGGCGGTGGCCGCGGCTATGGTTGCCGGAGCGGACGCCGGCCAGCTCGAAAGGCACGACCTCGTCGCCCAGCAGGGCCACCAACCAGCGTATCGGCCGGATGAAGCGGGGCCCCCCCTTGCCGGTCCAGTACATCGTTTTGGGGAAGTGGATGCCAAGGATGAGCTCGGGCAGCGCTTCGGCCAAAATATCGCGGGCAGGGCGGCCGGCGATGGTGCGACGGCAGGCGAGGTAGTCGCCGCGCGGAGTTTCCCGCACTTGCAGTTCGGAGACGGTGACGCCCATCTTGCGGGCGAAGCCCTCGGCTGCGGGAGTCGGCCGGCCATCCTCGAAGGCAGCCGCGCGGGGCGGGCCGAGCACCCATTCCTCACGGTCCGCCTGGCGCGGCAGCAGGTTCTCCGCGCGCAGGACCAGGCGGCGAGGGGTGGCATCGACGGCAATGGCAAGGCCTTCGCCGGCCACGCCCTTTTCCGCGGCCATTCGCCGGAACGAGGTCCGCAGGTCTTCCAGGGCGGACGGGATCATCCAGTCGGGGATTTCTTCCGTGCCGATTTCCAGCAGGAACGCCAGATCCGTCACGACTTCCCCTCCTGATGAAGTTGTTCGAGCCAGGCCTCGGCGACGCCAACGGCCAGTTTGCGAACTCGCCCGATCACGGCCGCTCGTTCGGTCACGCTCAGAGCGCCCCGGGAGTCTAACAGGTTGAACAGGTGGGAGCACTTGAGCACCTGATCGTAGGCGGCCAGCACCGGGAACCGGCGTTTGTCCGGGTATTGCGGCCAGGCCTCCAGCAGGCGGCCGCACTCGCCCTCGTGCAGTTCGAACAGCCGCCAAAGGGTCGGTATGTCGGCCAGTTCGAAGTTATAGACCGAGAACTGAACTTCGTCGGAGCGGCGCACGTCCGCATAAGTCACTCCCGGCGCCCATTCGATCTCGTAAACGCTGGACTTGTCTTGCAGGAAGGCGGCCAGGCGCTCCATTCCGTAAGTCAATTCCACGGGAACCACGTCCAGGTCGAGACCGCCGCACTGCTGGAAGTAAGTGAACTGGGTAATTTCGAGGCCGTCGAGCATGACCTGCCAGCCGATGCCCCAGGCCCCCAGCGTGGGCGATTCCCAGTTGTCCTCCTCGAATTTGATGTCGTGCTTGCGCAGATCAATTCCTATGGCGCGCAGGCTGTCGAGATACTGCTCCTGGATGTCCTCGGGGGAAGGCTTGAGGATGACTTGCAACTGCCAGTGTTTGTAGAGCCGGTTGGGATTCTCGCCGTACCGCCCGTCCGCCGGGCGGCGACTGGGCTGGATGTAAGCCACGCGGTACGGTTGCGGCCCGAGCACGCGCAGGAACGTCTCCGGGCACATGGTTCCCGCGCCTACCTCGAGGTCGTACGGCTCCTGCACGATGCAGCCGCGTTCGGCCCAGTATTGCTTGAGCCTCATCAGGATGTCTTGAAACGCGTACATGTTCCTCAGGACAAAGATTCGCGCCGCGCCATGGTCACGCGGTCTCCAGCAGCGGCGCCGTCACCAGGTTGCGCTCGATATGTTCCTCGATCTGGCGAATCAGGAAGCGCCGCAGGTCCGCCCCGGTGCTCCGGTCCCAGGCTCGGGGCGACATCCGGCCGATCGGCGTATGCAGCATCTCATCGGCCAGCGCCTGCGACTCCGGCGCCACCGCGAGGGGAGGCAGCCATCCGGCCAGCTTGACTGCCCACAGCGTGAAGTAGGCGACGGCCTGCCAGACGCCGGCGGCCCCCGTCGTGCGCAGGTGCTCCAGCACCGTCAGCAGCAGTCGGAAGAACCGCTCGTTGGGCTCGGCGGGCGGTAGCAGTTGTTCGCTTACTTCGGCCATATAGTCCAGCGCCACGCCGGTGGCGTAGTCGGACGCCAGGGCGAAGGGAGACCAGATGAGCTCGCAGGCATCCAGCGTCACCAGCTCCCTCGTCTCGCGCTGAAAGTAAGCCATCCTCACGTGCGAAAGTCGCTCCAGGCCTGCGCCGAAACGGCTCCTGGGCCGTCGTGCGCGTCGCGCCGCCCCGCGCAGCTTGCCCGCGTCCCTCGCCAGGAAACTCACGATCAAGTCGGCCTCCCTGAAAGGATAAGTACGAAGCACGAAGGCTTCGCTCACGCGGGCCGGCATCAGCGATCAGCGAACCTTTCAGGGTAACAAAGACGCGAGCCTCGGGTCCACTTGCAGAAGCCTGGGGCCGGCGCCCTGGGTGCTATACTCGATTACTTCGAGGCCGGATGGGAGCGAGGTCATGGAAGCGGCCACCGAGACGCAAGTTCAGGATCCCAACCTGATCGAGCGACTGCCTGACGGCGCCAAAGTCAAACGGCGCATCTTGCGCCAGCGGGCGTGCAACGAAAAGGACGCCAAGGGCAAGCTCTGTGCGGGCCACCTGAAGCGCTGGTATTTCTTCGGGGAGGAAATCAAGCGGCGGTTCGGGGAGAACGCCGAAATCTATCGTTGCGAGCGTTGCAAGACGCTCTATCTGCCCCATCCGGAAGAAGAGCCCCGCAGCGGCACGCTCTGCTGGTAAGGAGAAACCCGCGCGACGGGGTGGGACCTCAGCGCGGGCGCCCGTGCTCGGGCTGGGACCGGGCGCCGGGGCGGTCCGGAATGGAGCACCCGCTTCGCATGACCTCACCGACGAAGCCCGCGTCCGAATCTGCAACGCCGGCAAGGCCGGACTGCACCCGGAACCTGCGGTCCCGGGAGAGAAACTGATGATGAGTGCAAAAAAATACCCTCTGTTGCGACCCGCAGCCGGCCTCGTCGAGCGGCTCTGGCATGAAACAATCGGCTCCCGCAAGCACGCTGTCTCGGACTCCACCGCTCACTGCCGGTCTGCCTGGCGCAGCAGAGGGCAGGTCGATCAGAGATCTTTCATCAACTCACTGGAGGTCCTCGCAAGCGCAGTGCCGCCTCGGCTCTGCGCTAAGTTGTTGGAAAGAATAGCACTTTAGAAGCTGCCTCCGGCCCCGATGGTGAGATCCGCCACAGCCCGTGTGTCGCTGTGACACAATCGGATTTGACCCGTCGGAAGCTTTGTGGGTTGGTGCTGGCGTCGCTGGCCTGCCCGGCGTCACCGGCCCGCCAGGACGAGCCGGACTACCAGGTTGGAACCGCCCCGCCACGCCTTTTGCTGCGGCCGCACCGACTGCGGCTGTTGCAGCGGGAGCGCAGCCGCCAGTCCATGCGCTGGGAGCAGTTGCATGCTCTTGTCGAGGGCCGCGCCATCCTGCCTGAACCGGGGTTCACCCTGGCGCTTTATTATCGCGTCAGCGGAGACGCCCACGCCGGGCGCCAGGCGGTCGGGTGGGCTCTGTCCGCAGGCGGCGATCTGCGTCAGCTCGCGCTGGTGATGGACTGGTGCGCCCCACTGATGAACGAGGCGCAAATCCGGGCCCTCGTCACCCGGCTGGAAGCCGCTCTCACGGCGCCGGCCCGCGACAGCGTGGCGGAAACGCGTTCGCGCGTCCTGGCGGCCATCGCGCTGGCCGACCACAGGCCTCACCGGAGTGCGGCCGAGCTGAAACGCGTCGTGGAGGAATGGTGGAAGGGAAAAATCGTATCCGCGCTGGCCCTCGGCAAGCCCATCCTCCGCCGCGACCATTACCCGCTCATCGAGTTGTTTCACGCCCTGCGCGACAATCTCGATATTGACCTGCGCGAGGACGCTCGGTGGTACTTCAAGGACCTGCCGATTTACCGGCTCGTCACTTACTATCCCGCCGCTTACCCGGGCGCCGAAAACGACTACCGTATTCCCGTTTCTCCGGAGGCCGAGCCCGATCTGATCGCTTCCATGTTGTCCCGCGCTGCCGACATGGCCATGGTGGCTTATGAGCCCAATGCCCAGGAGACCCAGTTTCTGCAAGGCTGGCTGATGCAGGACCGTTACCTGATGCGGCATCCGTTCGGAATTCCCTACGAGTTTCTCTGGGCGAATCCGTACCATCCCGGGCTCACTTACCACAGCCTGCCCTTGACCTACCACGATCCGCGATTCGGATGGTTGTTCCTGCGCTCGAGCTGGGACGACGATGCGACCTGGCTGGGGTGGTTCGAAGGTACTCTGCAAGTCTTCCGGGACGGCGAGCCCAGGCGCTTGCGCGCGGATAAATCTGCCGAGCCGCTTCCGGTGGGTGAGACGCTGGTAATCCCCGTGGCCGGGCGCACGCGGCTGGAGATTCCGGAGGGCGCCCGGCGCGTGTTCCTCGTCGGGCTCAAGCCCGATCAGGCGTACGAGATCGAAGCGGACGATGAGGAGATGCGCGAGGAGCGAACCGATAAGGGCGGCATCCTGCCCCTTCCGCCGGGGACGCGAGGCGGCCTCCGCCTGCGGCCCGCCGCCCCGCCGGCGCGCTGAGTCGCTCAGCGGTACCAGGTGCGCAGTCGCACTTCGATGCCTGAACCCGCCAGCGCCTTCTCGAGCACGCTCAGATCCGAGTTCCGGTAGTGGTAGGGATACACCACCTTGGGCTTGAAAGCGCGGATGGCTTCGGCCGCTTCTTCCGGCGGCATCGTGTACGGCAGGTTCATGCACACGAAGGCCACGTCAATATCGCGCAGCGCCTTCATTTCGGGAACGCCTTCCGTATCGCCCGAAATGTAAAACCGCTTGCCGCCGTAAGTGAGTACGTAACCGTTGCCGCGTCCTTTTTCGTGGTAGACGCGGCCGGGCGCGGGACCGCGCTGTAAGTTATAGGCGGGGATGGCCTCGATCTCCCACTTTCCGAAATTCTTTTTCTCGCCGTTGCGGATGACCTCGGCGTCCGGCAGAGTCTTGAGAGCGGCTTCGGGGGCGAATATCCGGGCTCCCGGCTTTCGTAATTTGGCGATGACTTTCGTGTCCAGGTGATCGCCGTGAATGTCGGTGATGAGGATGAGATCCGCAGGGGGCAAATCCCGATAGTTGTGCTCGCCCACCGGGTCCACATGGATCACCTGTCCCCCGGCCTCCATCATCAGGCTGGCGTGATGAACCGGCGTGATGCGCACCGTACCCGCCGTGGTCGCGAACTCGTCGGCCGGCAACTGCGCCTGGGCCAGTGAAACCGCGCATGCAACCAGGGTCAGCAAGGTCCTCATGCGCTGCATTTTACCGGATGGCCGGCCCGCTCAGTGGGTGCTCTGCCTCCGGCCGGGCCGCCAGCGGGGGACGCGCCGGCAGTAGTCGCGGTACTCCTCGCCGAAGCGGCGCTCCATGTCGCGCTCTTCGTAAGCGCGGATGAACCAGCGGATGTAGACGATGAAAGCGGCGAAGCACAGCCACAAACCCACCGAGCCGCGCCACAGGGCCAGCCCCGCCAGGATGGCGCCCACGGCGTACATCATCGGATTGCGCACCACCGCATACGGCCCGGTGGTCACCAGGCGTTTTGTTTTGGCCGCGAACGGGTGAGGCGTACCGCGTCCCCGGCGCACCAGCAGCCACGAACACCAGCCGCCCAGCGCGCTGCCCGCCAGCAGCAGCGCCCCGCCCAGCCAGCGCACGCGCGGACCGCTCCAGCCGACCGCCGCATCCAGCCACACCCACGACCACACCACCAGCACCACCAGCGCGGGATACCAAAGGTGGCGGACCCAGCCCATCCCCTCTTCAGATGCTGTAGCGAAGCTGCCGTCGCACCCGGTGCCGTTCGAGCGCCAGCTCGATGAGACGGTCAATCAGTCGCGGGTAGGGCAGGCCGGTGGCCTCCCACATGCGCGGGAACATGCTGATCGAAGTGAAGCCGGGAATGGTGTTGATCTCGTTGATGTACAGCTTCCGGCTCGGCAGCTCCCACAGGAAATCCACGCGCGCCATGCCCTCGCACTCGACGGCCTGGTAACAGGCAACGGCCAGCCTCCGGACCTCCTCCGTGATTTCCGCAGGCAAGTCCGCCGGAACGATCAACCGGGCCGCATCCAGAATGTATTTGTCCTCGTAATCGTAGAACTCGCGCGAGGGAACGATCTCGCAGGGCAGGGAAGCTTCCGGTTGCTCGTTTCCCAGCACCGAACACTCCAGCTCGCGACCCGTAATGGCGCGCTCGGCAATCACCTTGCGGTCGTACTGCGCGGCCAGCTCCAACGCGGCTTCCACCTCGGCACGGTTGCGAGCCTTGCTGACGGCGACCGAGGAGCCCAGATTGGCCGGCTTGACGAACACCGGATAGCCGAAACGCTCCTCGATCGCGATTGCGTTCAAGCGGCCCCGCCACTGCACGACGTGCTCGACGACGGGCAGCCCGGCCTCCCGGCACAGTCGCTTCATCACGTCCTTGTCCATGGAAACCGCGCTGGCCAGCACCCCGCCGCCCACGTAGGGCAGATCCGCCAGCTCGAGCAAACCCTGGAGCGTGCCGTCCTCGCCGAAAGTGCCGTGCAGGACCGGGAAGACAACATCAATGCCGGGATTGGCGCCGGGTTGGGGAAGGATCGCATGCGGCTGCCAGCGCCCGTCCTTGCTGATGAAGAAACGCAGAACCTCGTAACGCTCCGGGTCCATGGCCGCGATCACGCTCTCGGCGGAACGCAGGGATACCTCGTGCTCGCCGCTGCGCCCGCCATAGATCACGGCCACCCGGAGTTTCACAGGATTCGCTTCCCCAGCGCGGACATGATCAGTTCGACGGCCAGCAGCGCGGTGCGGTTGGCCTCGTCAATCACGGGGTTGACCTCGACCACTTCCATGGAGACCATGCGCCCGGAATCGCAGATCATTTCCATGGCCAGATGGGCTTCGCGATAGTTCAGGCCGCCGCGCACGGGCGTGCCCACGCCGGGGGCTTCCTGCGGATCCACGCTGTCCATATCCAGCGAGACATGGAAACCGTCGGTTCCGGCCGAGGCGATTTCGAGGGCTTCGGCCAGGATGGCGCGCATGCCGCGCTCGTCAATATCGCGCATGGTGAAGGCGCGCACACCCGAACGTTTTACATGAGGTTTTTCCAGCAAGTCCACGTCGCGCAAGCCGATAAGCGCCACATTCTTCGGATCGACCTTGGGCGCATACCCGTAGATGTGCGTCAGCGGTCTGGGCCCCAGGCCGATCGAGCAGGCCAGCGGCATTCCGTGCACGTTGCCGCTCGGGCTGGTCTGCGGCGTATTCATGTCGGGGTGGGCGTCAATCCAGATCAAGCCGATGCGCGCCTTGCGTTTACGGAAGTGGCGGGAAACGCCGGCGATGGTGCCGATCGCGACCGAGTGATCCCCGCCCAGCACCAGGGGCATCTGGCCGCGCGCCATCGCCTGCTCGACAATGCGCGCCAGCCGGCGACAGGTTTCAGCGATTTGGGGAAGATAACGCGCGTTGGCCGGTCCCTGGGGCGCCCGCTCGGGCTGTTCGACCGCCACATTGCCCCAGTCTTCGATCTGGTAGCCCAGACTGGCCAGCCGAGGGCCGATGTTAGCCACGCGGATTGCCGACGGTCCCATGTCCACGCCGCGGCGATTCGTGCCCAGGTCCAGCGGGGCCCCGATGACGGCGATATGCGCGGGCGCCATAAGCTCAGGGCCGCGTCCGGTACAGCATGCGCGGGAAGGCGATGGTTTCGCGCACGTGGTCCAGCCCGCAGATCCACGCCACGCAGCGCTCGATGCCCATGCCGAAGCCGCCGTGCGGGACCGTGCCGTACTTGCGCAGGTCTATGTACCACTCGAACGCCTCCCGCGGCAGTTGGTGTTCTTCGATGCGGCGCAGAAGCAGGTCCAGATCGTGGATGCGCTGGCCGCCGCCGATGATTTCGCCGTATCCCTCCGGCGCCAGCACGTCCACGCCCAGCACGACCTCCGGCCGCTCCGGATCCGGCTGCATGTAGAACGCCTTGATGGCGGCCGGGAAGCGGTCCACCATGAACGGACGGTCGAAGTCCTCGCTCAGCAGGGTTTCGTCCGTGCCGCCGAAATCCGTGCCCCACTGGAGGGAGCTGCCCTTGGCCTGCAAGCGCCGCACGGCCTCGTCGTAGCTGATTTGCGGGAAGGGCGGCTTGACGTTCTCGAGTTTGGAAATGTCCCGTTCGAGTATGGCGAGTTCCTGCCGCCGGTTCTCCAGCACGCGCTGCACGACGAAGCAGATCAGCTCCTCGGCCGCCTGCTTGACGTCCTCCAGCGTGGCGTAGGCCATCTCGGGCTCGACCATCCAGAACTCGGTCAGGTGGCGTCGCGTCTTGGAGCGTTCCGCGCGGAAGGTGGGCCCGAAACAGTACACCTTGCCGAACGCCATGGCGGTGGCTTCGTTGTAAAGTTGGCCCGACTGTGTGAGGTAAACCTTGTCGTGATCGAAGTAATTCAATTCGAACAGCGTGGTGGTTCCCTCGCAGGCCGCGGGCGTAAAAATGGGCGTATCTACCAACGTGAAGCCGTGGGAGTCGAAATAATCGCGCACCGCGCGGATGACCTCGTGGCGGATGCGCAGGATGGCGTGCGGGCGACGGCTGCGCAGCCACAGGTGGCGCCGGTCGAGCAGAAAGTCAATGCCGTGCTCCTTGGGGGTGATCGGGTAAGGATCGCTCTCGGGCACGCGCTGGATCAAGCGGACGCCGTCCAGCTCCAACTCGTAGCCGCCGGGCGCGCGCGGCTCGGCGCGCACCGTGCCGGTGATGATGATCGAGGACTCCTGGGTCAGATCGCGGACCGTCTCGAACACTTCCGCCGGCAGCGCGCTCTTGACGGCCACGCATTGCATGATGCCGGTGCCGTCGCGCACCAGCGGGAAGACGATCTTGCCGCTCTCGCGCAGGTTGTACAGCCAGCCCGCGACGCTGACGCGCTCGCCAACGTGCCGGGCGGCCTCGGAAATCGCCATGCGGGGAGGGAAATCCGGCTCGAACATTCAGAGATTCTCCAGACGATCGAACACCTGCTGCACGGTTTCCAGCGGATTTTTCATCTCCGGAACCTCGCGCACCTCGAGCAGCAAGGGCACGTCATCGCCGCAGGAACGCAGCAGACTCACCGTCTTTTTCCAGTCCACGGTTCCCTGCGGCGAGCTCAGCGGGAACAGGTGCGTGTCTTCTTTACCGTCGTTGTCATGCACGTGCGTGGAACGGATTCGGCTCTGTAGTTTGCGGAACGCCGGCTCGACGCCCTCGCCCAGGTGAGCATGCCCCACGTCGAAGCACACGCCCAGGTTCAGGTGCGTGATCTCGAAGAAACTCGCCAGGCGCTCGGCGGAAGAAAGCGCATTGGGGATGTTTTCCAGCAGGATTTCCACGCCGCGCTGGCGCGCGAACACCGACAATTCGTCGAGCGAGGAAAACGCCGCGTCAATTTTCCGTTCCTCGTACTCCTCTTCGGGCAGGCCGAGGTGCTGGATCAGGTACCGGAAGGGTACGGACTCGGCAATCTCGATGGCGCGCTTGATCTCGTCCACGGTCTGGATGCGCCGCGTCTTGGAGGGTTCGGCGATGTTCAGGATGGCGCCGGGGCCGGAGCGCCCCCAGACGTCGTCGCTGTAGATGGGGGAGTGCAGCGCGTGAAGGCGCAATTCCGAATCGCGAAACCAGTGTGCCAGCTCGGTGATCTGGGCGCGGTTGCGGTAGTCCAGGTGCTGCCGGGCGCAGAAGATCTCCACTGCGGCCAGGCCCGCCTTCTGAATCTTGTCCAGCAGTGCCGTGGTCAGTCGGTAATTGACGAACAGGTGAGTGGAAAGGGCGCGGATCATAGGCTTCAAAAACCGGCCGCCTTGCCTTCCACGCGGGAATCGGCGGCCCCGTGGAGCCATCCCCCCTCCGCCAGTATGGCGGCGACTTCGCCCATCGAGCCGACGCTCTCGAGGGCGAAGCCGCGTGCGGCCAGCAGAGCTCGCGTGTCGGGAGAAATTCCGGGCTCCAAGTACAGTTTATCGGGAAGCCACTGGTGATGGAAACGCGGCCAGTCGGTCGCTTCCTGGATATTCATTCCGAAATCCACCACATTGACGATCACCTGGAGCACGGTGGTGATGATGCGCGGCCCGCCCGGGGATCCCGCCACCATGTACAGGCGTCCGTCGCGCAGCAGGATGGTGGGCGTCATGGAGGAGAGCGGGCGCTTGCCCGGCGCAATGGCGTTCGCCTCGCCCTGGATGAGGCCGTAGGAATTGGGATAGCCGGGCCGGGCGGCAAAATCATCCATTTCGTTGTTGAGCAGGAAGCCGAGTCCCGGCACGGTGACGCCCGCCCCGTAGCCGCCGTTCAGGGTGTAAGTCACGGCCACCGCGTTACCCTGCGCGTCCACGACCGAATAGTGCGTGGTTTCGGTGCTTTCGTACCGGCGCGGGTTGCCGGGTCTGAGTCGTTCGCTCGGCGTAGCGCGCTCGGGGTCTATCGAGCTACGGAGTTGCACCAGGTAACGCGGATCGAGCAATCCCCGCACGGGCACGGGCGTGAAGTCGGGATCGCCCAGGTACTCGCTTCGGTCGGCGAAGAAACGCCGCATGGCTTCGGCCATCCAGTGAATGGCTGTGGCTGATCCGGCGCCGTGTTTTTCGTAGCCGGTGCCCTCGAGGATGCCGAGCATTTGCAGGATGCCGACGCCACCGGAGGAAGGCGGCGGGGCGGTCAAAATCTCGAGGCCGCGGTACCGGCCGCGAAGCGGCGCGCGCTCGATCACGCGGTACGCCTCCAGGTCCTCGAGAGTGATCAGGCCGCCGTGATGGCGCATGGCCGCAGCCAGCCGGCGGGCGGTCTCGCCTCGATAAAACTCGTCCGCCCCGCGGCGCGCGATGCGTTCCAGCGTGGCGGCCAGCTCGGGCTGCACGAGTCGCTCGCCGGGCTCGAAAAAGCGGCCCTCGCGCTGAAAAATGCGGCGGGATTCGGGAAAGCGCGCCAGCAACTTGCTCTGTCGCAGGCTCTGCGCAAGTCCCCAGGAAACGGGAAAACCCTCGCGCGCCAGCCGAATGGCCGGAGCAACCAGCTCGGGCCAGGGCCGCGTGCCGTACTTGCGCGCGGCGTATTCCAGCCCGCGCACCGTGCCAGGCACGGCGGCGGCGCGCCAGCCTTCGATGCTGTCGCGCGTGGGCTTGCCGTCCGGTCCCAGATACATGTCGCGCGACGCCGCCGCCGGCGCGCGCTCGCGGAAGTCCAGGAACGTCGCGCGCCCGTCTGCGAACCGGATGAGCATGAAGCCACCGCCGCCAAGGTTTCCCGCGGCCGGATGGGTGACGGCGAGGGCAAATCCTGCGGCGACGGCAGCATCCACGGCGTTGCCCCCGGCGCGCAGGACTGTGACGCCCGCATCCGTGGCGTGCGGCTCGCGCGTGACTACCATGGCGTGGCGCGCGCGCACGGGCTGGCGGGCTTGAACGGCCACTTCTGCGCATGTCAGCAACAGCGCCAAGGCGAAGGTGGTTCGCATGAGTCTCCCGATGGTACGATCGCCGCCGCTCATGAATCGCCCTGCCGGATCCACGCCGTGTTGATCCGCACATGCTTGATCGTCTTGCGGGGCCGGCCCTCGGGCAAGTGGTTCAGGAAGTAGCTGTAAGTGATGTGGATCGTCCCGTCGCGGGCCTGCATGATCGAAGGGTAATGGAAAGATCCCGCGCCCTGCTCGCGACGATCCAGCTCGAGATGCCGCTTCCACTTCCAGCTTGCGCCCTCGTCGTCGGAAAGCGCTACCGCGAGCGAGTTGCGGCCGCGCTCGGTGTCGTTGTAGACCATCACCCACTGGCCGTCGCGCAATACGGTCACTTCCATGCTCGAGCCGGGATTGGGGATGTCGAGATCGAAGACGGCCGACCAGGTGACGCCGTCATCCCACGAGACGCTGGTCAAGATGCGTTTGGGCGGGGGGCCGTTGTCGCGCATGTAAGCCACCAGCGTGCCGTCGCGCTTGCGCGCCAAGGTGGGCTGGATCGAGCCGGGGCCCACCAGCGGCTCGCTCGTGCTCCAGGTCAACCCGCCGTCGTCCGTGATGCCGATGAGCGAGAAACTGAAGCCGTCGGAATACAAGGGAAGCAGGATGCGCCCCGAAGGCAGCTCGATCGGGTGATTGCGCGGCATCCAGCCCATGCGCGTGAAGTACTTGTCTGCGGCGCGGTCGAGCAACCGTTTGCCCCATTGTCGTTGCAGTTCGGAGGCGTCCGGCAGAAGCAGCGGCTCCACCGTGCGCCGCACTTTCTCCTGAAAGTTGCGCGGGACGACGAGCCACGGTTCGCTCACCTGCCACTGGGGAGGGCCGGGACGACGGTAATCCGTCGAGATGCGGTACTTCAGCAAGGCCGTGTGCCACTCGTTGGCGACGATCACGGGCCAGATCAGCCACAGGCGCTGGCGGGAATCCACGAACAGTACGGGATTGCAGTCGGGGAAGCCGGGGGTGTCGGCCAGCACGAACGGCTCGCTCCATTGCGGCTGGCCGGCGGCGCGGCGCGCGGCCATGATCTGGACGTCGTCCGCAGTGCGCTCCCCGGAGCCGCGATACCAGCAAACCATCAGATCGCCGCCGGGAAGCTCCACGATGGAAGACGAGTGATTGTGCAACCGGTCCAGGGGAAAGATCAGCTCGGCTTCATGGAGCGGTTCCTGGCCGGGCAGGCAGAAGGTAAGAGCCAACGCGACAAGCAGACGTTGGGTACGCATCGCTCCCCAGTCTAATACGGCCAGGGATCAGGAGCGGGAGAGGGCGATCCAGATGATCGAGAGGTTCCAGACCACCAGCGCGGCGTACCAGTAATTGAGCCACTGGATGAGGCGGCGGCGCTGGATCCAAAGGCAAAAGCCGGCCAGCGCCACCGCCATCAGCTTGGACAGCAGGGCGCCGAAGACGGGTCCGGCGCCCATGAGCCAACGGATGAACGGGCTCAGCTCCACCAGGCCCAGGCGCAGCCCGACGACCGTGGTCAGGAAGTCGAGCAATTGCAAATACAGGAAGACTTGCAGGTACGCCGGCACATGGGACTTATCGGTCCCGTTTCATGCCGCTTGAGCGGCTCAGCCCGGCAGCCGCACGCGCGGAATCCGCTCGGCCAGAGGGGGAAGGGGAGGGAAGTCGGTATAGGGCTCGGTCTGGTACCAGTAAGCCACCGAGTAAAAGTTGTCGCCGCGATCGTTGGCGTGGCCGTGCTCCATGGTGTACTTCATGTAGCGCGTGAAGGTCACGGGATTGTCGCCGTGGAAGCGATAGCAGCAGTAACGGCCGCCGGTGCGCTCGGCCATGACGATCAAGGGCGCCCCGTAATAGTGATGGGCGAAAGGCGTGGCGCCGTCGCGCCCGCCGAAGTTCCAGCTTCCCAGAAAGTAGTCTTCCGAGCCGGTACCGATGATGATGGGCTTGGTCTCGTCGTCAATGAAGATCATGTCGTCGCCTTCGCCCATCCAGCCGTCCTCGTTGATCAGCACGCCCAGCGTGCAGCCCAGGATATGGCCCCGGCCCCGCGCTTCCGCGTAAACGTAGTTGTCCTTGCCGTCGGGGTTGAGTGTGGCGGCGCGGTTGGCCTTGCACGGCGTCGCCTGGCGGTACTGGGCATGGAAATACATCGCGTCGCGCGGGAGAGCCTCCACGAGCATGTAGTCTATGTTGGAGTAAAAGGCGCCCACCTGCTGCGAGCCTTCGTTGGTCACCGTCATGCGCGCCGAGCGCCGGAAGGGCATGGCGAAGTAGCAGTTCAGTGAGCGCGCCGGCGAGCAGGCCAGGTAAGCCGACTGGTAAATCTGGTACTCCCCGAGGTTCAAGCCGAAGAAGTCGCCGATGGGCGCTTCCACGCTCGGTCTGGCGTTGCCTTCCCAGTACATGCGCAGCACGATTTCCTTCAGGTGCATCCTGCTGGGCGAGGCGATGGTGAACCAGATATGGGTGACGATCCCGGGGCCGGCGGCGTTGAAGATCTCCTGCGTGCCGCCCGGCGGGATCTGCCAGCGATCGGCGTTGCCGCCCGTGCGGTCGTAACTGGATTGCTTGAGAGAGCGGTAGTTCTGGGCGCGGGCATAAGCCGGCAGGAAGTCGAACCGCTCGGGAGGCGCAGGCTGGGCGTTCGCGGTCGTTCGAGCCGCCGCAGCGACGCCTGCCAGCGTCATCAGACGCTTGAAAAAGCCCCTTCGTTGGCTGGATGAGACAGTGCGAGACATGATCGAGTTTCCTCCTTGGCGCATACCGTTCGGTGTTGAGCCGTTGGGGATTATATCAAGGCAGGAGAGATACGGGCGAGCTGGACAGTCGAGGCGCTGCCGCACGACTTGGAGCAGACGTCCCGGGGCGGCAAGCGGGAGGCCGACAGCCTCACTTTTTCTCGTCTTTGCGCCGGTCCGGCGCGAGCGCTTTCTTGCGCGAAGTTTCGATCTCAGGAATCCCGGCCAGTCCGCCCAGCCTGCCCAAGACGCTCAGATGCGCCGCGCCTTCTATGTGAACCACGCTGAGCTGCCTTGCCTCGGCGCCGATGATGAGCAAGCCACCGGGCTTGTCGCCGGACGGTTTCTTGACCATGATCTCGGTAAAGCCGTCTGTTTGCCTGACGGACACGAGGCTCGCCCATTCGCCGGAGGCTTTGATCCTGTCGCGCAGCGAGCGCACCAGCTCGAGGTCGTACATGCCCGGAGCGTCGAATTCGAAACTGCGCACCTGGACTGATTTCAGGCCCTTGGCCAGCTCCGACACCATTTCCGCCTGCTCTTTGCCCTTCAAGCCTGCAATCAAAGAAAGCTGCTCGGGCCCCAGGTTGACGACGGCCGATTGCCTGGCCTTGTCCGCCAGGCGGTCCAGTATGCTCCAGTCAATGGCCTGGGCGAGGAGCGAAACAGGCAAACCCAGGGCAAGCAAAGACAGACGCTTCATGGGAGACCCTCCTCGAAGTGGATCCTTCGGACCCCGATGCTGGCGAGTTGCCGGTCCAGCCTTGCCAACCGCTCGCAGGTAATTCGGATGGCGAACTCGAACTGACGCCTGGCTTGTTCAGCCTGCTCGGCACGGAGGCGCTCCCGCCGCCATGCGACAGCGAGGCTGGCGGCGAGCACGGCGAGCGACACCGCGGCCGCAATGCAGAGCCATGCCGTCCGGCGCCGGGCGCGCCGCGACCGCACTGCCGCCAGGATGCGGGCTTGCAGCCCCGGGGGCGGCTCCACCCGGCGCAGGGACGCTTTCAGCAGATCTTCAAAGTCGTTCTGCCCGGTCATATTCTCCTCGCGGCCCGAAGATCCGGCGCCCGCCGGAAGATGCTCTGCCGGAGCAAGTTCAAGGAGCGGTGCAGCCGGCTTTTGACCGTTTGAACCGGCACCTCGAGCGCCTGGGCGATTTCGGCAAGCTCCATGCCCTCCTGATAGCGCAGAATCAGGATGGTTCTTGCCCTTGCGGGCAGCCTGGCAACCATCGCGCGCACCTGGGCTCGCAAGACTGTTTCTTCCTGCGAGGGTCCGTGGGCCGGTTCGGCCACCTCGAGCGACAGGCTGCGCCGGTACCCGCGCCGGCGGATTTCGTCAATCGAGCGGTTGGCGGCCACGCGCAGCAGCCAGGCTTTGGCATGGGCCGGAGACTCGATCTCGTCCAAGTGCTCGTACAAAGCCAGAAAGACCTCCTGTGTGAGATCTTCCGCCGCAGCTCGATCTCCCAGAGCATGGTACGCAAGGCTGTAAACCATGCTGTGGTGCTCGCGGAGGAGCTCGGCGAACAGCAGCATTCGGATCCACTCACAAGCCATACGAACGGGGGCGGGAAAAGATGCGCGAATTCTTTCGAGCAACCGCCCCGCAGCCGGCGCTCTGCTAGCATGGAAAGACTCGGTACGGCATGAAAGTAAAGTGGGTGGCCCTGGCCGTCATCGCCCTGGGCGGCGCCGTGTACTTCGTGGACCCGGTGCGCCTGGCAGGACTGTATCTTCTCAGACGCGCCGGGCCCTGTCCCTGGCGCGAGACCATGCGAAGCGCGGACAACCTGCGCTGGCAGATCGAAATCAAGGACCGAATCCTGGAGGCCAGCAAGCTCGTCGAGAAAGATCCGGCCGGCTTCAACCTCTGGCGCACGCCGAAGGGTTCTTTTTGGGTGCCCGACGGGAGCGACTACTCTCTGCCGTTCAATCTGGCCGAGCAAGAACGCAAGATTTACGGCGACAGCCGGCTGGGTGTGCGCCCGGGCGACGTGGTGCTGGACTGCGGGGCGGCGGTGGGCGTCTTCACACGCGAGGCGCTCTCGGCGGGCGCTCGCCTGGTCGTCGCCATCGAATTGGCGCCGGAGAACCTGGAGTGCCTGCGCCGCAACCTGGCTGAGGAGGTGGAGGCGGGACGCGTGATCATTTACCCCAAAGGCGTCTGGGACAAGGATGACGTGATGACCCTGTGGGTGGATCCGGGCAACTCTCCGGCCGACAGCGTGGTGATGCGGCCCGAAAAGGCGCGGCCAGGACCGCAGGTGCCCCTGACGACCATTGACAAGCTGGTCGAAGAACTCAGGCTCGAGCGAGTGGACTTCATCAAGATGGACGTGGAGGGCGCGGAGCAGAAGGCGCTGGCCGGCGCGCAGCGCACGCTGGCTCGGTTCCGCCCGCGTCTGGCGCTTTCGGCGTATCACCGCGAGGACGATCCCGTGCGCATCCCGCAACTGGTCCGGCAGGGCTGGCCGGGCTACCGCATGGAGTGCGGCGTCTGCGCCGACGCCAAATCGTTCGTGCGGCCCGACGTGCTGTTCTTTTACTGACCGGGCTCAGAACCAGCGCGCGAGTTGCTGGATCACGTAGTAACCCATCAAAGCCCCGATGATCAGCGAAGCGCACCAGACGGCGACCGTGGTGACCAGGGACGGAGTAACTTCAGGGGGCAAACGCCGGTGACGCAGATACAAGGTCGCCGCCGCGATCACCGGGATCATCAGAAATTGCGCCAGACCGCCGACGAAAACCATTCCCACCGGCTCCCGGAAAAGCCAGTAAAGCAAGGCGGGGACGATGGCCAGCAACCATACGAAGCGGCGGCGCCAGCGCACGCGCGCCGCGTAATCGCCGGCGGGGAAGAAGCCCATCAGGCGCAGCATATCCGCGTACAGCCGCGAGTGCGCCGCCGTGGCCGCGAAGACCGTGCCGTAAAGCGTGACAATCGCGCCCGCGTAGAAAACCCATAACGCCCACCCCCCCAGCGTCTGCGTGTACATGTTGGACAGGACCGCGATCATGGCGTCGGCGGCCGGCTGAAGGCCCATGCCGTGCAGGATCCCGGCGCCCAGCAAGTAAAAGGCCACCGTCGCCAGCGTATAAATCAGCATGGACGCGAAGATGTCCACCTGCATCACGCGGATCCAGCCCAAGGCGCGGTCACGCCAGGATGGCGTTCCGTCGCGGCGTCCGCTAAAGCGCGCATACCCTTTCTCCACGCACCAGTACGGGTACATGAAGAACTCCGTGGCGCCCACGCCGGTGATGCCGAACACCCCGACCGCACGCGTCCACCCGCCCGGAGGCAGCCGGAACTTCAATCCGTCCAGCACCTGACGCCAGGTGAAATACTGCGGCATCCGGGTCATCAGGAGCGCGCAGAGCACCGTCAACATGGTGAAGAAGCCGACCTTGACCGTGGCCAGCCGCTCGATCCGCTCGTAGCCGCCGCCCAGCAACAAAGCCAGCGTGAGCATGACCAGCAGCACGACCCAGGCGTTGATGGGAACGGCGGGCGCGAGCGAGTGCATAACTTGGGAAACGCCGGCGTACATGGCGCCGACCTGGAACAGCGTTACCGAAACCATGAACGCCCAGGCCCATACGATCCAGTTGACGCGCCAGCGCGGCCCGGGCACACGATCGAAGGCGGCCAGCCCGGTTTCGCCGGTCGCGATGGTATAGCGTCCCATTTCCGCCTGCACGACAGGCTTGACGAAGCAGCTCAGCAGAACCACCCACAAAGCCGTGTAGCCCACCTGGGCGCCCAACGCGGTGGTCGCGATCAGCTCGCCGGATCCGACAATGGAGGCGCACAGGATCATCCCCGGACCGATGCGGCGCAGGATGGCGGCCAGCGTGCGCGGTGGAACCTCGATGTCAGCGGGGTCGAGGCCGTACGGGTCCTTGAGCTGGGGTCGGGTGGCAAAAGCCATTGGGGAACACTGTATCACAGGGGGAGAGGGGACTGGGTCCGAGGGCGGCGACGTTCTCAAGTTTACATAATAATTGTTATCGGACTCAAAAACCGGCCGCTTCCTGCAGCCGTCGCAGGACCGCTTCGGGGACCTCTTGCGGTGAACCGACGCGGAGCACGTCGAATCCCGCCCGCCGCGCCGCAGCCTCCCCGGCGTCCGAGTCCTCGACCACCAGAGCCCGGCTCACGGACAGCCGCCTGGCTGCCTCGAGGTAGGGTTCGGGGTCCGGCTTGTGGCGCGTGACATCCTCGGCGGCAACGATCGTCTGGAAGCAGTCGCGGAGTGCGGCGGCCACGAGCAGAGGTTCGATCTCTCGGATGGAGGTTGAGGTTACGACGGCTAACTTGATGTGAGACAAATGATTGATCATCTGGCGTATCGGCTCGGGGATCGGCGGCGACGCCAAGGCCTTGGCCAGAAACAATCGTTGCTTTTCGGGAAACCGTTGCCAGACAAGCTGCTCCGGCACTGGGGACCGGGCAACGGACGCGAGGAACCGGACGAGGTCCGGATCGCTAACGCCTATGAGTTCATCACGATAGAGTTGCCAAGTTAACTCTATA
>Ga0209809_1000058_pt1 | contig 104329 bp, 113 predicted proteins | sample YNPMSTMetaG_FD_186172 | JGI IMG/M metagenome (GOLD analysis project Ga0209809, IMG submission 186172) | Anoxygenic and chlorotrophic microbial mat microbial communities from Yellowstone National Park, USA - YNP MS-T MetaG (SPAdes) (version 2) ...
TCTGCCGTCGGAGTAGCCGCACCCCCAGTTCCCCGATGGGAACGACCCGCCGACCAGACCGGGTCTTCGGTGTTGTCTCGACCCACTCACCGTGAATCCACTGGCCGCTTCGGGCCACGGTGATCCGACCAGCCTCGATATCAACGTCGTCCCACCTGAGCGACCGCACTTCCCCCAACCGCAGTCCGGTGAGGAGGGTCACCCCTATCAGCGGAGCGTAGTCGTCATCGCTCTCCAGGCAGTGCTGGAACAGCTTGGCCAAGGCGTCGGCGTCGGGTAACTCGACCGGCGGTGCCTGGTAGGCCGGCGGGATGACCCTGGCGCAAGGGTTTTCGCTCAAGTAACCCCAGCGAAGAGTCGCAGCGAAGCAACTGTGCAGTACCCGGTAGGTCTGACTGGCCGCTCGGCCGGGGATGGAATCGAGCAGCCGCTGCAGGCGGTCGGGGGTGAGCTTCGCCAGCTTCACCGACCCGATGGCCGGGTAGACGAACCGCTCGAGCAGCCGCTGGTAGTCGTGCAGCGTCCGGGGCTTCCACCGCTTGCGTTCCGTCTCGAGCCAACGTTCGCAGAGTTCTTGGACCGTCAGCTTCCCTGGCGGTGGTGGCTGGTCGATGGCCAGCTTGCGCTCCAGCTCGGCCAGCTTCTGTCGGACTTCCCGCTCCGTCCGGCCATAGACCGAGAAGCGCCGGCCATCACGCTGCAGCCGAGCTTCGTAAAGGCCGTCCTGACGTCGTCGGATCCTGGCCATGGAACACCCCCCTTTCCGTCAGAGAGCGTCCCTGGCCGCTGGATGGGGTATTGGTGGGGTACGGCCGTCGAGAAAGGCGTGCTGGTGGGCAAACCGGTGGCCTGCACAGTCTTCAAAACCGGTGGGCGGGGTGACGAGCCTCGCCGGTGGGTTCGACTCCCATGCGCCCTCGCCAGCGTACGGACAGGCAAAATCGCCAGTGCCCTTCGTGCGGCTATCCGCTCACCACCCCGTGTCGGCTGTGCTGCTAGCAGTTCTGCTAGCAACCAGCGCGCCGAGCGCCTCCGCTGCCTGTCGAGCGAGGCCGGGCGTCACGTGGCTGTAGGTGTCCAGCGTGATCTGGATCGTGCTGTGGCCGAGCAGGCTCGCCACCACCTTCGGGTGCACCCCCTCGCCGAGGAGTAAGCTCGCCGTCGTGTGCCGCAGGTCATGGAAGCGCAGGCGCGGCAGGCCAGCATGCTCGAGCAGCCGCTGGAAGCGATGTGCAACGTCGCTCGAGTGGTAGGGCAGCCCTAAGGCCGTGGTGAACACCCAGTTACCGTCTGCCCAGGCCGGGCCGGCCTTGAGCCGGGCTTCCGCCTGCCGCCGCCGCTGCTCCCGGAGCGCCGCCACCGCCTGCGGTGGCAGCGGCACCAGCCGCTGCGATGACGCGGTTTCGGCGGCACCACCACCAGCCCCCGCCCCCGCACCCGCTGTACCGCGCGCATCACGCGGAGCTCCCCGCGCTCGAGGTCGATGTCGTCCCAGGTCAAGCCGAGCAGCTCCCCTAGGCGCAACCCGGTCAGCACCGCCACCGTCATGAGCGGCCCCAGGTCGTCACCCGCGCAGGCGGCGAGTAAGCGCGATACCTCATCCGCGTCGAGCGCACGCACCGCCGGGCGCTGGGCACGCGGCGGATCCACCAGGTCGCAGGGGTTGCGCACGAGCATCCCCCAGCGCACCGCATCGCTCAAGGCCCGGTGCAGGAGTCGGTGGGTGTTCAACACCGACTTGGGGCTGAGGCCGCGGCCGAGCAGGCGGTCGTAGGCGGCCGCCAGATGCGCCGGGGTCAGCCCGTCGAGCCAGAGCCGGCCCAGCTCCGGCACGAGCCGGGTGCGGATCACCGACTCGTACCCTTCCCAGGTGCGGGGCCGCAGGGCGTGCCGCTGGCCCTCGAGCCACTGGGCCAGGAACTGGGCGACGGTTGGCGGGCGGCCGCTGGTCAGGAGCCCCTCGTCGGCGAGGCGGCGAAGCTGCTTGAGCACGCGGAGGGCCTCGGCCTGGGTCTTGGCCGATCGGGCGACGCGCTTGGGCTTACCAGTCGGATCGATGGTCGACACTTCGGCGATCCAGCGGCGACGCCGCTTGTCCCAGAAGACGGAGCCTTCGCCATTGGCCCGCCGCTTGCGCGTACGAGATCCAGCCGGACGTTCAGACACACTGGTCACGGACACCTCCTTTCGCTGCGACGTCCCTGCGTGGCTAGAGACCTCGGCGCGGGGCGTCAGCGCGCCGCTCGATCCTGCCTCTCCTCCCCAGGCAGCACGATCTCTTCCATACACACACCGAAGAGCTGCGCGAGCCGCTTGAGCTCGGTCACTCGAGGGAGCGTGCGCCCACGCTCCCAGTTGGCGATCGTCCCCGGCTGCACCCCGAGCTTGACAGCAAGCTCGAACTGGGTCCAGCCACGCTCCTGCCGCAGCTCACGGATCGTCTTCGCCATCGCATCCTCCTATTAGATAGCGCTGGTGCACCGTCACGACTATCATAGCGCATGCAATTTTAATCCGACAATCTCTTTGCACTTCTCCTTTGACCTAAAGCTGCAAGACTCCCGGCGCTGGTGGGGCGACCAAACCTCGCTCAGGAAGGCAGGTGGGCACGAGCCAGCGAGTGCTGGTCGAGGGGTACCGTGCCCCACCAGACTTTGCATCCCTGGGCATCCCCGGTCTCCACGTCCCCTCCCTGACGCTCGAGCAGCCTGCCGTCAGTGCTCTACTCTCCTGGTAGAGCCCAGGACGTGGGACAGCCACGTTGTGCGAGGGGGCGAGATGGTCCGACTTCTGGACCTGGGGGAAGCCGGGCGAGCTCGCGAGCCGTGTGCGAGTGAGAGCAGATGACACAAAGGCTCCAATGTGATATAGTTAGTCAGATACAAGTATTCAGTGTGCGAGTGAGAGCAGATGACACGAAGGGCGGAGAGCAAGCGTATCAGGCGACACCCGGGCGGGCGATCCTCCCACCGCAATCCGAGCGCATTCCTCTGGCGCGGACTGCTCGCGCTCTGGCTCAGCCTGGCCATGCTCCCGCTCAGGCAGGAGCCAGCCCACGCCTTCAGCCCGGTGCGCCCGATCCTCGCCTGGTACTACGGCTGGTACACCGGGCCTGAGAGCTGGGTCAAGACCGCCGACCTGCCCCTAGACCTCTACGACAGCTACGACGAGGCCACCATGCGCCGGCAGATCCGCCAGGCGAAAGCGGTAGGCATCGACGGCTTCATCTGCACCTGGCGCTACAACTGCCCCCGCTTGCTCGAGCTGGCTGGCGAGGAGGGCGACTTCGGCGTCGCCATCAGCGTCGATCCGGTCGCCACCAGCATGCCGAGCTTCGAGGCTGTGCTGGCGGTCATCCAGCAGGAGAAACAGGTCACCGCGCACCCGGCCTACCTGCGCTGGGATGGCCGCCCGGTGATCGTCTTCTAGGCCAACCACATCCTGCCGCAGGACAGCAGCGTCGACGCCTTCCGCCGCCTCCGCGACGCGACCGACCCCAACCGCGCCCAGTTTTGGCTCGGGGGCGGGGATGACTTCCGCTACCTCGATGTCTTCGACGCGATCCAGTACTTCGACATTAGCTGGGAAGCCTTTCCTGGCCGCGCCATGGCCTCCTACGCCGCCCGGCTCTCGGCCTACAACGCCAGCCACGGCACGCGAAAGCCGTTCGTGGCGACCGTGATGCCCGGCTACGACGACCGCGCCGTCCGCGGCGGCCATTTCCGCGACCGGGAGAACGGCGCCTACTATTGCGCGACCTGGGACGCGGCCCTGCGCTACCAGCCAGAGGCGATCATCATAACGAGCTGGAACGAGTGGTTCGAGGGGAGCCAGATCGAGCCCAACCGCTCCTACGGCTCGCTCTACCTCGAAATCACCCGTGAGAAGGCGCGGGAGTACCGGCTGTCCCCCGCCGGCATCGGCGAGCCGGCCTTCCTCGGCGTCTGGCAGCGGACCGACCGGCCGGTGCTGGAGGGGCGGGCAAGCCAGAGCTGGATCTGGGGCTTCCCGCTCACCGGCGGCCGCTACGAGCCATATGGCGGCGGGGAGCGGCTCGTCCAGTACTTCGGCAAGGGGCGGATGGAGGTCAACGATCCGGCAGGGGACCGCACGTCGCCCTGGTTCGTCACCAGCGGGCTCCTTACCCGGGAGCTGATCACCGGCAGGCTCCAGCTCGGCCCGGACCGGTTCGAGGTGCGGGCACCGGCCACCATCCCGATCGCCGGCGACGTGGATGACCCAAACGCGCCCACCTATGCCACCTTCGCCAGGCTACTGGATCGGCTGCCGCGCGCCGTGGGGGAGGACATCACCGAGGTCGTGGACAGGAGGGGGCAAGTCGGCCCGGGCGGCCCCGGCGGAGTCGTCGCGGCCTACTTCGTGCCCGAGACCGGCCACACCATCGCAGCGCCATTCTGGGATTTCCTCAACAGTACCGGCACGGTGATGCAGGACGGCCGGCTCCGGCAGGCGAAGCTGTTCGACCCCACGTTCTTCGTCACCGGCCTGCCCATCACCGAGGCCTACTGGGCGCGGGTGCGGGTCGGCGGGCAGGAGCGCTGGGTGCTGATCCAGGCCTTCGAGCGCCGCGTCCTGACCTATACGCCGGACAACCCGCCGGGCTGGCAGGTCGAAATGGGCAACATCGGCTTGCACTACTACACCTGGCGCTACGGCGCACGTGGCGGCTGAGCCGGCGTCCCAACCCTGGCTGGCCGCTGACGGCCTTCACCCGCCGCGCAGCCAGGAGCTCAATTGTGCCAGCCAGGAGCGGCGTGGGTCTAGCTCCGCAAGCTCCATCTCCGGCAGACGGACCGCCTCACCCCGGACCACCTCGGCAGCCGCCTGCCGCACCCACGCCGCGTAGTCCTCACCGGCCAGCTCACTCACGCGCCGCAACGCGTTGGCGACGGCCGGCGGGCGAACCCGCGGATCGTGGGCATCGCTGGCGATGAGGTGCGCGAGCCGTGCCCGCACGAGCGCCTCGGCGGCGCGCCGGGCTGCCTTTCCATGCTGGCCGAGGAGCGAGCCGGCGTTGACCTGGATCACGACCCCAGCGCGCGCGGCCTCGGCGACGAGCTCCGGCCGGCGCTGCACCGGCGGGTAGCGCTCGGGGTGAGCCAGAACCGGCGTGAGGCCCGCTAGCTGCAGCTCGTACACTGCCTGGGCGAAGTACGGCGGCCACTCGACCCAGGAGACCAGCTCGACCAGGAGGTACTGGGTGCTGTTCAGCGTCACGAGCTGGCCCGCGCGATACCGCGCCACCAGCTCGGCGCCGAGCCGATACTCGCAGCCCGGCACCACCTCGATCACCAGCCCGGCATGCTCGGCCAGGGCGTTGAGCTGCCCCACCCCCTCGATGATCGCCTCCGGCCGGCAGCGGCCGGCGTGTGGGGTGGCGGCGATGATCCGCGTTCCGTCGGCGAAGGCCCGCTCGAGCATCGAAAGCGCCTGCGACTGATCGGCAGCGCCGTCATCGATGCCCGGGAGCACGTGCGCGTGCAGGTCGACCTGCGGTGCGGGCGAGGTCACGCGGTCGCGACCTCCGATCCAGCGGCTACGGCCCAGCGGGGGGCGTCGGCTCCGGGCCAGGGGGCAACAGCACCGGCGTCGGGGTCGGCGGCGCGGGCGTCGGGGTCAGCGGAGGAGGCGGCGGAACTGGCGTCGGCGTGGGAGCCGGCCGGACCACCGGCAGTGGCGGTGGCGGCGCAGGCAAAGACGGCGGGGGTGGTGGTGGCGTCGGTGTCGGAGCCGGCGGGAGCGGCGTGGGCGAGGGGGTGGGCGTCGGGGACGGGACGGGTGTCGGGGAGGGAGCCGGAACCGGCGTCGGGGTCAGCGCGCGCTGCGCGGTCAAGACGGCGCCAGCGAGCGCGGGCGTGCCGGCCGCCCGCTCGGTGATCCCCGGCGAGGGCGTCGCCTCGCTCGACAGGGAACTGCGCGCCATCGCTCCCATCCCGGCCGCAGCCACGACCAGCCCGATGACCACCGTAGCCGCCGCGATCACGCGCGCCTGTCGCCAGCGCCGCGCGGAAGCTGGCGTTGGGGCACTCTGGACGGGCTCGCCCGCCCCGTAGTGAGGACAGGACCTGTGCTCGCCGGTGAGGCAGTAGCGCGCCTGCCACGCGAGCGATGGCGCCGGGGCGCCGGGCGACCGGCAGACGTGGTCGCCCCGCGGGTACAGCCCGCAAGTGCTGGGATCGTGCCGCAGCCCGAGAAGCGGGCAGACGGTCATATCCGGCTCGCTGGGTACCAGCGCTCCTCGCTCGCTCCGCACATCGCGCTTATCCGCCGGGCTCGGCAGGCGATCGTCTCGTCCCATTGTTCATCGACCGTCCATGCCGCGAAAGGGCGCTTCAGCCACCGGCCGGCCCCGGCAGCCGCTAGGCGCTGCTCCTCACCCGAATCATAGCAGAACGCCTGCCACTTACGGCAGGCGCAGCACCATCCCCGCCGGAATGTTGTCCGGGTCGCTCAGCCCGTTCAGCTCCGTGATCGCCTCGACGGTCGTGCCGTAGCGCGCCGCGATCTCGCTCAGCGTCTCGCCCTCGGCCACGATGTGCGTCTCCGGCCGCGGGGACGGTGTCGGGAGCGGCGTGGGTGTCTCCATGGGCCGCGGCGTGGCCGTGGGCGTCGCAGCCAGCGCGGGCGTCTCAACCGCCGATGGGGTCGGACGAGGCGCGACCGTTCCGCTCGTTGCCGGCGCTGGGCTCGGGTCGCCACTGGCTGCCGGGGATGTCGCGACAACGCCTGCCGCTGGGCTCGGCGTGGACGCGATCGTGTCGACGTCGATCGAGATGTAGCCCCGGGCGAACGCCACGCCCAGCAGCCCGCAGGCCACGGCCAGCGTGCCAGCGACAGCCAGCGCGGCACGCCGGCCCAGGCGCCAGCGGGTAGGATAGCCGGTCGACTCGGCTGCCTTGCCGGCGGCGTGGGCGCGGAAGTGCGGGCACTCGGCGTATCGGCTACTCAGGCAGTATCCCGCCTGCCACTCGAGCGGCGGTGGCGGCGCGCCGGGCACACTGCAGACATGATCCGGCCGTGGAAAGAGGGCACAGCTCGCCGGGTCGCCTCTGAGTCCCAGGTGCGGGCAGATCTCCGGCAGGCTGAGCCTGGGCAGCCGGTCGGTCGGCTGTTCCTCAGTCGGCGATGCAGGTATGGCCATCCGTTCGCGCTCCGTCCCCAGATGTTGGCGCTATTGTAGCGCGCTCGCGCCGTGTGTCGTTGCCCCGGCGCCGGCTCCGAGCATCGCCACACCGCCCTGGGGACCAAGCTGGACAGCGAGGCTTTGCCTGCGTCGCGAGGGACTTAAGCGATGACCTCCGCTCCCTGGAGAAAGTCTGGGACGTCGCGGAGCGTGTCCGCCTAGGGCTCGACCGTTGGGATCATGCCCTAGGAGAACGTCGAGCGGACCGACAGTCCGCATCCCCTGGCCATGGGTAACCTGGTGGCCGACTCGCTCGTCCATCAGGAGGAGCTCCGCTCACATTTTGGGGCGCAGGCAATGGCTTCGACTTCGCCAGCCCCCAGATGCTGCCGGATCGCCTGCCTCAGCGGCCGGTTGGCCACCGGCCCGCGCTGAATCCAGGACGCCTGAGCGACCGCGGCTGCGCCAGGCTGCCCCCGCCCCTTCCAAGACCACTTCGTGCGAGACAGCGTGCGGTACTAGCAGCTCGCTCTCCAGCGCGCGGAGCAGCTCCAGATAGCCGAGGCGGGCCAGACTGCTGAGCGGGGAGGCATTGCTCACGACGCTCACCGCCGACCGCGCTCACGCAGGGTGGCCAGGTCCTCCTCGTACTCCGGGAGGTCGTCGTGCACCGCCCCAACATCTCCTGGAAGCCCCAGGCCGAGACCCCAGCCAGCTGCCGCGCCTTGCCGAAGGGTAACGTGCCATGCTGGTACAGCGCGAGCGCCAGCTCCAGCCGCAACTCCTCCGGCGTCATCTGGGCAGCCACGAGCGCCTCGCGGAGGGCTTCATCCAAGGTCGCCATCATGCGCACACCTCCTACGTTATCAATTGATTGTACGTTGACAACCACTATGGTCCATCGCCAATCGTGGATGATCGGATGCGTCTCCTGCGCGCACGGTGCCGGTGCGCCTTCCGTCGCCTGCATCGCTCACCCTCGAGGCGGGGCCGCGGTGCCGCTCACTGGCCCACCGCAGGGAGGATGCACGTCGCTGTGCGGGTCCAGGTTGGCTGCCCGAATGACGCGCTCGGACCGTCACTCCCTCGACGCTGATCGGTCGGCGGCCCAAAGAGGAGCAGCGGGTCTGCTACCATAGGGGCAACGCACTCCCGTGAGGTGAGCATGGGGATCGAGCCGAGGCGCACAACGAAGACCCCGGAGGCGGCCGAGGCCCGGCGCAAGCGCCTCCAGGCCGAGCTTGACCGCCTGCGCGCGCTCCTAGCGGCCGATCCCCGCGCGCGGCGCCTCTACGTGTTCGGGTCGTTCGCCACCGCGGCGGTGCACGAGTGGAGCGACCTCGACGTCGTCGTGGTCATGGACACCGCTGCCCCCTTCATCGAGCGCGCGCTGGAGATCCACCGCCGCCTGCGGCCGACCGTCGGGATGGACATCTTGGTCTACACCCCTCGTGAGCTACGCCGGGTGCAGCAGCGACCGTTCGTTCGCGCCGAGTTCCTTGAGAAGGGGAGGGTGGTGCCGTTGCGTCCCGTCGAAGAGGCGAGGGAATGGCTGGCGTTCGCCGAGGACGACCTGCGTATGGCACGGCTCGCGCTCAGCGAAGGCATTTTTGCTCAGGTCTGCTTCCACGCCCAGCAGTGCGTCGAGAAGTGTCTCAAGGCGCTGCTCGCACGTCAGGGGCTGCTCATCCCACGCACGCATCGGATCGCTGACCTCTGGGCTCTCTTGCCCGAGTGCGCACGCGAGCCTTTGGCCTCACTGGAAGCGCCACTCCAGGAGCTCGAGGTGTACTACGCTGCAACCCGGTACCCCGACGCGCTCCCCGGCGTACGCCCCGAGGGTCTACCGAATCGCGCGCAGGCCGAGCGGACGCTCCAGGTCGCGGAGAATGTCTGGCAGACCACCCAGCGCTCAATCGCAGGGTGAGTGCTGCTCCTCACCCCGCCTTCGCCACCCGCTCGCGCTCACGGGAAGGAGCCCTCGGAGTCACACGCCAGCGCTCCAATTGATACTACGCGGAAAGGGGCTCCTGGCCGCAGGTGTGCGGCTCTTCCACCGCACCCTCGGGCACGAGATTCCTCACCCGAAGATTCGGGAGAGGGTAGGGGGTGAGAGGAGTTACCGCGAGACCGGTTCGCCAAGCCGCGTTCAGCGCCGGGAGCGGGCACGCTCGATCGCCAGCCGGTAGATCTCCATGAGCTGCTGGTAGTTTCGCTCGGCCGTGTACTTGAGCTCGTACTCGCGCCGGGCCTCCTGGCCCATCGCGGCGAGCTCGCGCGGGTGCGTCCAGGCCCACTCGACCTTCGCCGCCAGATCCTCCGGGTTACCGGGACGGAAGCGCAGCCCGGTGCGGCCATCCTCGACCAGCTCGGCCAGCGCGCCCAAGTCAGAGGCGATCACCGTCGTCCCCTTGGCGTAGGCTTCCACCACCACGCGGCCGAACGTCTCGTACCACTCCGAGGGGGCGATCACCAGCGCGGCCGCCCCCATCAAGGCATAGACGCGCTCGAGCGGCTGCGCCCCGAGCCACTCGATCTGCGGATGACGCTCGCACGCGCGGGCGACCTCGCCGGCCAGAGGCCCGTCGCCAGCGATCTTGAGCGGGATGCCCGGCCCCAACCGCTCCCAAGCGGCCAGCAGCGTCCGTACTCCCTTCTCCGGCGACAACCGGCCCACGAACAGCGCGTAGCCGCCGTCGTGGAGTCCTGGCCCCGGATCAGGGTCGACGAAGTTTGGCTTGACCACGATGCGGTCGGCCGGCAGCCCGCCCTGGATAAACTTCTGCCGGGCGAACTCGGTGAGCGCGATGAAGATATCGACCGTCCGCTCCCAGGTGCGGAGGAGGCGATGCACGACCAGCATCGCGGCCACCGCCCCAGTGGCTGCCCGACTGCCGCGGTAGCAGCAGTGCAGGACTCCTGGCCAGGGGACGAGCTTGCCCAGGCAGTCTTCGCAGACGTGGCCATCGCGGAAGAAGACCGCGTTGGGGCACAGGAGACGGTAGTTGCGCAGCGTCTGAACGACCGGAAGACCGCCAGCACGCGCCGCGAAGAGTACCGCCGGTGAGAGGAGCGGGAAGAAGTTCTGAACGTGGACCACGTCGAAGCGCTCCGCTCGAAGCCGGTTACTCACAGCTCGGTAGGACGACGGGGCCCAGACCGCTTGCAGCCCAGCACGCCAAGCCTGCCGGCCGGCGATGGTGCGGTTGTCCACCTCCAGGAGTTCAACCACATGCCCGCGTGCACGCAGCAGCGCCACCTCGAGATCGGTCGATTCGTCCTCACCACCCCGGAGCTGGTAGCGGTCATGGAGAACGAGGATGTCCATCCGCAGCCGTTACACGCTCAGATCATGGCGCCTGACCCATTCGAGCAGCACATACAGTGTCCAGACGCGTGACCACGGCATACGGGCCGCATGTTCAGCAATGTCACGTACCGCCCGGGGATTCAACCCAGCTCGGAAGCTCAGGGCGTCGTCACGAAGCGTCTCAAATATTTTCTGCCGCAACGCGCTCTGCTGCAACCATCGCGCGAACGGGAACACGAACCCGTGCTTCGGTCGTACCGGATAGTCTTCTCCCAGTAGCGGGCGTACCAGAGCGACCTCGAAAGGCTTGTTCGGCGCCCCAGCGCAGCGCGTTCGACCAGGAAATTCCCAAACAGCCTCGATGAACGCATGATCCGTGAAGACAGTGCGGATCTCCAGCGAGTTCGCCATCCCCATGCTGTCGGTGTCGCGCAGCAGGCGTTCCCCCTCGAAGAGCCGAATCGTATACCGCGAAAGCAACGCCAGCTCGTCCCCATCTCGACCATCATTGTCGACGAAGGCGACGAATTCGAGCGGCAGCCCGAACCAGACACCCTCTACCTCCTCATACCTCTGAAGCAAGCGGCGCTGGAAACTCGCCGGAAACAGTGCCTGAGCAACCTGGTAGGCTCCTAGCATCGCATAGTATCCCGGTACCGGGGACCCGATGACCTGAACGACCTTGCGCCACCCGTGAAGCCCACCGACGAACCGGGTGACAAGGCGTCGAGGGAGATCCGGCAGCCACGTTCCGAACCGTGCGCCCCTGGCGATAGCCGGGACCTGGCGGAAGTGCGGATATCCCCCGAACAGCTCGTCACCGCCGAGACCGGAGAGTGCCACCGTAAGGCCGCTCGCGCGTGCTGTTCGTGCCACACAGTACGTATTCAGTCCATCGAACGTCGGCTGATCCATCGCAGCCAGGCCATCGGGCAGCCAGCGCGCGAACTCCTCAGCGGTCACGCTCACGGTCCGATGCTCGGTTCGAAAGCGTGACGACACCCACTGCGCGTACGTCGACTCGTCAAAGTCAGGTTCGGGAAAGCCGACCGAAAACGTGCGGATTGCGTTCGAGCAGCGTGTCATGAGAGCAACGATCGTTGAGGAGTCTAACCCGCCCGAGAGGAACACGCCGAGTGGGACATCGCTGACCAAACGCTGCGCCGTGGCCTCGGCCAGGGTCTCCCGCAGCGCTTCCAGGCGCTCGCGGCTCCGGGCCTCTTCTGCGACACCGGTGCGCGAGCTGGGGATGCGCCAGTAGCGCCCCTGCCCGGCCACCTGCCCCCGCGCATCGATCCGCATCCAGTGCCCGGGCAACAGGCTCCTGACGCCGCGAACGAGTGTCCTTGGCGAGACGAGGAATCCGTTGTGGAGGTAGATGCTCAGGGCTGAGTGGTCGAGGAGCCTCGGCACGAGGCCGCTCGCCAGCAACGCCCGCACCTCGGAGGCGAACACGAACAAGCCTCGCTCAGGGTCGGCATAGTAGTACAGGGGCTTTTCGCCGAGCCTATCTCGGGCCAGCACCAGCTCTCCGCGCGTACCGTCCCAGATCGCAAAGGCGAACATCCCGCGTAGACGGCCCAGGCAATCGAGTCCCCATTCAGCATATGCTTTGAGGATGACTTCCGTATCGGTCAGCGAGCGGAAGTGCTTCCCATGCTTCACCAGCTCGGCGCGCAACTCGCGGTAGTTGTAAACCTCACCGTTGTAGACGATCCAGTTCCCTGTTTCAGGATCCCGCATCGGCATGTGCCCGGCTGGCGAGAGGTCGATGATGGCTAGTCGCGTATTGCCCAGACCGACCTGGAAGTGATCATGTCCGAAGATCTCGATGCCGCGGTCGTCTGGCCCACGATGGTGCATCGCCTCGAGCATCCGCTCGAGGCTCGTCGGCTCGACTTCTGAAGCGATGATACCTGCTATGCCGCACACGGAAGTCACTCCCGGCCGCTAAGAGGGTGGCACGGCCCTGACGCTCTCTTGAAGGATCTCAGCAAGGCGCTCCCGGAAGCGCTCGTGCGTGTAGTGCCGCTTCACGGTCTCGTAGCCAGCCTGTCCCATCGCGCGCGCCTCAGCCGGATGTGCGAGCAGCCACGTGATAGCCTCTGCCAGCTCGCCGGGAGAATCAGGATCGACAGTGAACCCGTTGAGCTCGTGCGTTACCACCTCACCGCCGGCATCGTGCTTCCCGGCGATCACCGGAACACCGTGCGCCCACGCTTCCAGGTAGACGATGCCGAACCCTTCTTGGGAAGACGGCATGACGAAGATGCTGGCCGACGAGTACAGCTCAGGCAGTTGCGCGTCGCTCACACGCCCGAGAAAGCGGACGTGCTCATGCACGCCGAGTCGCTTGGCCAGCGCCGCGAGCTCGTCCTTGAGCGGCCCGTCACCGACGATGACATACTGCACGTTCGGGAACCTGCTCAAAACACTGGGCAGAGCGTGGAGAACCTTGTCGATCCCTTTACCGCGATCCTTTTCTGCGAGGCGCGCAACTGTGAGCAGGACAGAGCTACCGGTTGGTACCTGATTCAGCCCGCAGCCGCTCGGCAGTTTCCCGTAATCGATGGCACATGGCAGGATACGGTATCGATGAGATCCGATCCGGTACGCTCGCTCCATGCGCTCCGCAGTCAACCGGCTAACCGCGATTACGCTGTGACAGCCTATGCGGATGGCGGCTCGTTCCCAAGGCGGCATGCGGCGAAATGGCACGCCCCATACCTCGACACCGTGCACGAACAAGAGATTCTTTGCCTCCGGGCGCACCACCCTCGCCGCCACGCTGAGCGGCGCCAGCAGCACGTGGCCGTAAAGAACTACATCTGGTCGAAACGTGTGCAAATCCCGAAAGAACCGAAGAGCAGTTCGCAGCTTCTTGCGTTGCCCGGCATAGTGGGGTGCACCGGCCGGCGCACGAGAGGTATCCTCGGGCGTATCCCAGAGTGCGATCGTGCGCACAGCCTGGACCAGGTCTCCTTGAAACTCGAGGAGCGTGCGGACCACCCGCTGGTTAAAGCGTTGTATCCCACCGAGATACCGTGGGTTATAGAGTTCCAAAGCGATGAACAGGACTTTCATCGAACCTTCGCCCGGATCAGCAGGTTCTTCGTCGGGATGCGCGGCCGGCTCGCGCCCTCGGCGAGGAAGACGAGGTTGTGCAGCAGGCGGAGGTAGAGTTCCCGGGCATAGCCCAGGGGAGTGGTCGCGTTCCAGGCTGGCCGGATCTCGATGTCCTCGCTGCGGAACCCGGCGATCATCAACAGATCCCGTGCCGTCTTCTCGATCAAGCAGAATTCATGGGAGAGATCGTAGTAGCGGTGATACAACCCGAACACGCTTCCCATGTTCGGGGTCTGGATGATCACCGCGCCGCCGGGCTGCAAGCACCGGCGCGCCTGCTCCAGGAAGCCCGCTGCCCGCTGCTTCGGCAGGTGCTCGAGCACGTCCATGACGAAGATCACCGCGAACGAGCCCGGCAGGTAACGCTCGGCCAGACACAAGGCATCCCCCTGCTCGACGAAGTCGAGCCCGAGCGCGTGGCAGATCGCCACATTTTCCGGCGAGAGATCGAAGCCGGCCAGGTTCGTATAGCCCCGCTCCCGCAGAAAGGCCAGCAACGTCCCCTCGCCACAGCCGACATCGAGGATCGGCGTCGCGCGATCGGCCGGCAGCCATGGCCCCAGCGTCCGCTCGAGCGCTCGGAAGGCGACCTGGCGTGTCCGCGCGTCCTGCACTGTCGGGCGTCGTGTATAAGTGTTGTACCGGGCGTAGAGTCGTTCGACCGTGTCCTCACGTTCCATGCTAGCTCTCCCGTCTTCCGTCCCGACTCAGGACCCCGAGCCAGAGTTCGACCAGCCGCTCCGCGATGCGTTCCATGGTGAAGTGCTCGCGCACCCGCGCCAGGCCGTAGGCACGCACCTCTTCCCAGCAACCGCGGTCGCGCAGCAACCGCTCGAGGATTCGGGCAAGTGCCTCGGCATCGCCCTCTGGAAAGACCAGGTCATCCCGTCCGACGACGTTCGGGATCTCGCCGCAGGTCGAGCCCACGACTGGCACGCCCGACGCCATGGCCTCGATCAGCACCCGGCCGAACTGCTCCTGCACCCGTGAAGAACTCCGCGAGGGAAGAACCAGCGCGTCGAGCCGCCGCATCACCTCCGGCACCTGATCCGGCGCGACCGCCGGCTGCCATTGCACCAGATCCGCGATCCCGAGCTCGTGTACTCGACGCTCCAGTCGCTCTCGCTCTGGGCCAGAGCCGCACACCAGCAGGCGGCACGCATAGCCCCGGCGGCCGAGCCAGTGGACGGCGTCGAGCAGTACATCCACTCCCTTCTCCCACACCAGCCGGCCGACGAAGCCGACTACGAACGGCCCTCCATCGCTCTGGCAGTTCCGGGGACGGAACGCCGCAAGGTCCACCCCGAACCCTGGCAGGATCGTTGCCGGGCCTCGATAGCCCCACTGACGGACAAGCTCGACGGCCCCGCGGTTAAAGCCGATGAAGAGGCGCATGGTGCGAAGGACGAGCTGCCGCGTCAGGCGTCGTGGCAGCGAGAGGCGGCGATCCACATTTTCGGCGCTTAACACGACCAGAGGCACGTGGGTTATCCGGGCAATGAGCGCGAGCTGCGCCGCCGAGAGCGCGAAGACCTCTTGCTCGACATGGATCAGGTCTGGACGGAAGCCGAGTATTGCACGAAAGAGCACCGAGGCAGGATAAACGTACCCGCCGCTCCGCCCTTCGAGCCAGACGCGAGCAGGATAGAGAGCGAACGAGGTAAACGGCCGCTCCAGCGGCAGGCGCCGGTTCCATTCACGGACCTTCCAGCCGCTCGGCACCAGCAGCGCCAGGTCGACCCGCTCCAGCGCCGCTACTGCGTCCAGCTTGCGCTGGTTCATGCCGATGACATAGCTATGGCCGACGACGAGCACGCGCGGTCGGCGCACTTCCATCACTCACCGCCTCTAAATCGTGCTGCTCCTTCGCGACGATGACCCCCAGGAGGAAGAAGAAGGGATAGCTGAGAAAGACGCCGCCATTGCCTAACCCTGTCGCGAACAGTGCCAGCAGGCCCGCAGCCAGAATCGCCAGCACCTGGCGCTCAAGCTGGTTCCCTCGAGCGTAGCGTCGCGCGAGTCTTGCGAACGCCTCGTACAGCAACACGACGAAGAGCAGCAGCCCTGGGAGTCCCACGTACCAGAGCTGCTCCACAAAAGCGTTGTGCTCAGCGAAGTCCGGCGGCAGCTCTAGCATGGATCCAAACTTGCCCGTGACCCAGGGGGAAATTCCGTACCCCAGCCCGGTCACCAGTCGCTCCGGCAGGACGTCGAGGAACATTGCTAGCGCGTCCTTTCGCGCCTCAAGCGTGCCGAACGTCAGCATGCGCGCCAGCAGCGGGTTCGGCATCACCCCCGCGAGAGAGCCAAATCGCTGGTAGAGCACGGCGGCTGTCGCTGGTGCGAGCAGGAACATCCCGACGAGGCCGAGCGAGATCAACCGTGGATGGCGCAGCAGTGTCGAGTGCTCCGCTATCCAGCGCATGACGATGAACACCACGAGGGCGACCCAGATCGTCCGCACCAGGGACAGCCCGATACCCAGGAGCAAGAGGCCGAAAAAACCGGCATGGGCAAGCCGGCTCATCTCTCCACGAGCCGCCAGCGCCTCCAGGCCAATGAGCGCCGTGAGCAGGAGGAGCCCGAACGTAAACGCGTCAGGCTGCAAGCCTGTCACACGCCAAACGCCGGAAACGCCTTCACCACCCATGGCTTCAATGAGGTGTCGTGCTCCGATCGAGAAAGTCGCTGATTCTGCCCAGCGGAGTTCCACCGGCGTCGGTCCGAAGCTGAAAAGCCACAGGCCATAGAGCGCGCTCAGAACTCCCCAGAACACCATCGTGCGGCTGACGCCCGGCAGTGCTTCCCACCCCCAGCGCGCTGCCACGAGGATCATCGTCCACGGAAGGACCAGGAGCCCGCTCGCCGCCAGTCGCCCGAGAAGCGTCGGCCCTGGGCTCAGCCAGGTCATCGCCAGGGCCAGGACCAGGTAGATGAGTGCCAGTCGCTCGACACGTGACAGCGGCGTGGCGATGATTCGCGGGAGCGCGGGCACCAGGATCGCCGCCCCGTAGTACAGCGTCGGAAGGATCGAGATCAGGTGCTGTGACCACGGTGACTGATCGGGGGCGAGAAAGGTCACGCGCTTTAGGTAGTCCGCCACCGCGAGGAGCGAGAACAAGATCGCCAGGCGCCGATCGATCGTCGCCGAGACGCTAGCCAAGCCTACCCACAGGCCGAGGAGTAAAGCCAGGATGAGTGCCATCGTCCATTGATGATAGAGGACAGCTATGGCACCGCTGATGGCTGCCCCTGCAGCACCAAGCGCGATGAGTATGAGTCGAATGTCTTCTCGTTTCGCACTTACGAGTCGAGTACTCAACGGCAACTCGCCCTTCCACATACTTGCTCGTAGAGGCACAGGACCCGTGCACCAACTGTTTCCCACGACCACTCACGCTGGGCACACGCACGCGCGTTCATTCCGGCTGTATGACGCGCCGACGGGGCGAGCGCATACTGGCGGAGTGCCGCTTCAAGATCGGCCATCACCTGCTCAGGATCCCGCACCGGTACACGGACTCCGCAGTTATCGTGAGCCAGCAGCGCCGGGCCACCTACATCGAGGCACACTACCGGCCTGCTAGCAGCCATAGCTTCGAGCACCACATAACCAAACTGCTCGTGCAGGCTTGGGTGGAGCAGCACGTCGATCTCCGCGAGGTACTGTGGCAGCTCCTCGCGGGGAACCCACCCGAGGAAGCGCACCGCGTCCGCGCAGCCTAGCCTCTGGGCTAACCGCTCGAGGTAGTTTCGCTCCGGCCCCTCACCGATGATCCAGTACTCAGCGTCCGGGATCTCCTGCCGCAGGCGCGCGAAGGCCCGCATCCCTAGCCCGATCCCCTTCAGCCCGAGCAGCCGGCCGACGCTAGCGACCCGGAACGGTCGCGCGTCACCGCGGAGTGGCACCGCTGCCAACACCTCGATCTCGTCCGCACCGAGCCCGCCCAGCGGCAGCCGCACCACTGGCACACCACGGGGCCAACGCTCTGGCGGGGAGGCGGTGATAATCACTGCTGCCCGCCTGCCAACAAACCAGACCGTGGCCCAGCCGAGCAGTGTGGTGACCACGTTTCGCACAGCTTCGTTCACCGCGGCGCGCCACGACATCGCTCGCAGGAACCGCCAGGGGGTACGTTCGCGGATGCCTGCGCTCCAGATGAATGGGATTCCAAGGTAGCCCATCAGGGTCGGCAGCCAGGAGTTCACGTACGTCACGTGGTGAACGAGGTCGAAGCGAACCCTCCGGTGCAGTCGCCGAGCGACGCGGAAGGCGCTGACCTGCCAGGCGAGGTAGCACACGTGGTGGCCGATCGGTAACCCGGCGAGGCGTGAAATGAGGCGAGGGAGGCCGACGTACACAACTCGAACTAGCTGATCTAACGACCCACTCAATGCCTCTTCGATCCCCGGCCGGTTTGCGGCATAAGTGAGCACCCAGACCTCGTGCTCTCTAGCGACGACCTGGACAATGCCCCAGCCGACACCCGGCTCGGACCCACGCGCTGGGTGGCACGAAAAGGCCGAGAGCAGCACTCTCACGCTAACCCCCTCGAACCGGGTAGCGCAATCACATTGCCGCCGGGTGGCGGTGCTGCAAGCGGCTGTAACGTGCTGCCCTCAGCCAGTCTAAAGAAGCGATAATTCCAAGTTTCGAGTAGGCTCCAGACAGCGTCGGGCTCGCTTCCCAGTTGGCGAGCAGCGTCTGGGTTGACCTCAAAGATAATCAAAGGACGGAACTGAGCGATCGTCCGCTGCGCCCCCTGGAGAACGAGGGATTCCGCTCCCTCCACATCGATCTTGACGGCGGCTAGCCTGCCTGAAATGTCCCCCATGTCCAACACGTCATCGAGCGTGCGGACAACAACCTGCTCGTGGGATAGCGCCTCTCGGGAAGCGCCGAGCGAGTTCTTACTGGGATCGGGATAGTGATATAGCGCCGCCTCACCCCTTCGATCGGCGAGCGCGAATTGAAACGCGCGCAGCCAGTGATATCCGTTCAGCTCGACGTTCCGGCACAGGATGTCGTACGACGCCCTCGCGGGTTCGAAGGCCAGCACGCGGCCTGCGGGCCCCACCCGGCTTGCTGCCACAAGACTGTAGAGCCCGAAGCTCGCTCCCACATCCACCACCGCATCGCCCACTCTCAACATGCTCCAGAGATATCGCAATTCAGGCTCGTATTCCTCCCGGAAGGCGTAGATCAGCTTCGCAACGCCGCGCCAATGAGGCGGCAGCCACAGCCGGACGCCGAAGGTCGGGAGCGCCACCACGGCTGCTCGACCCGCCCAGCAGTATGCCCGCCAAGCCAATAGCCGGAACGCCACGCGTGTCGGAGAGTTGCGGTATGCCGGCTGGTGCCGGAGCCAATGCCACTTTCTGAGAAGTGCAGGCGCCATACCCATTCCTACATTCTCACTCTCTCCAAACCCTGCTGGCGCACGGCCTGTGTAAACCGTACGATCAGGGCGATCGCGCTGCCGACCTGGACGACCCGAGAGACAACGAGCCCGGCTAGCGCGCCATCGACCCCATATCCCGCTGCAAGCGGCATCCCGGCCACGACTGAGGCCGCAGCGCACGCTGCGGTCACCCAGAACGACGCCCGGCTCTGCTCCAAGCCCAACAGCAGCGCGCCCGCGAGCTGGCCAATGTAGATGGTCGCATAGGCTAGAGCGAAGAGCCGCACCTCGGTCTCTAGCGCCATGTAGGGAGATCCCGTCCCGTAGACGAGTCGCAGCACCTCGCCGGGCCACACCCACAGCACGCCAAAGTACGGCACCAGCAGCACAGCCCCCAGCAGTCCGTACCACCGGGCGACGCGCCAGCTGGCGCTCAGCCCGCCGCACACCCGTGCCTGCGCCACAGCCGGCACCAGCAGGTTGCCCAAACCGAAGAGAACAGGGTGGGTCGCGCCGAGCAGGTTCGCCGCGGCCTGGTACTGGCCAGCTTCTGCTGGGCCGCGCACCAGCCCCACTGTCCAGGGGAATACCTGGATCGTGAAGACGCTCAGCAATGTCGCCAAGAGCAACCACCGGCCGAGTTCCCACCACCGGACCGCCAGCGCCCGCAGCACGCGGGTCTCGAAGGCTGGGGCGCCGAGCTGTCGCAATTGGATGAAGCCGGCCACCGACGAGGTCAGGGCCATGGCAGCGAAAGCCGCCTCCACGGAGAGCCGCCGCGAACTCGCCACCGCCCAGAGTCCGGCCACCTGACCCAGATAGCTCACGGAGTCCCCCAGCACGGTCGCGCGGTGCCGCAGTCCAGCCATCAGTGCCCGGCGCGTGGTCTCCTGGAAGTGTCCAGCCAGGAGCGCACCCATCGCCCAAGGAACCAGCCCAGGTCGGCCCACGATCACCGCCGCCATTGCTGCGCCTGCCATCAGCGGCAGGCCAAGTGCAATCGTGAGTGCCAGCGATCCGCCGACCAGCGCGTTCAGCTTGCCCGGCTCGGTCTTGGCCCAGTCAACCGAAAGAGGATACGTGACCAGTGAGGTGTGGAAGCCACGCAGGAACAGCAGCGCGCTCCACACCAGCGCGTAGACCCCGTACTCAGCCGGGGGCAGCGAGCGGGCCAGGATGAGCCCCAGCAGGAACGAGCCGAGGCTCACCACCCCCTGGTCGACCAGTGACCAGAAACCGAGACCAAGCTTTTGCCGGTCGAGCTCCAGCGCGAGCACGCGCATGATGGATGTCACCCACCCTTGATCATGGCGGCTTCCTGCGCATCCTGCGCGTACCGCCGAATCCCGGCGAGCTGAAGCGCCACCAGCAGCACGAACCACGGATTGTAAACCAGATACCGCCTCCCGAGCCGCCGCGGCTCCTGCGCGAGCCGGAACAGCCACTCCAGCCCGCTCCGCTGCATCCAGCTCGGCGCCTGCCGCTTGGCGCCGGAAAGGAAGTCGAACGCCGCCCCCACGCCGATCAGGGCCGGTGCGTCGAGGCGTTCCCGGTATCCCGCCATCCACCGCTCCTGCTTGGGGCAGCCCAGCCCCACCCACACGATATCCGGCTCGAACCTGTTGATCAGCTCGACGACTGCCGCGTCCTCCTCTGGGGTCAGCGGGCGGAACGGCGGCGTATACGTGTCGGCGATGCGGATGCCGGGGAAGCGCTTACGCAGCCGCGCGGCAAGCCGCTCGGCCACGCCCGGCGCGCCGCCGTAGAAGAAGTGCCGGTAGCCACGTTCGACCCCGTGCTCGGCCAGCGCGAGGAGGAGGTCCGGCCCGTAGACGCGCTCGACGTGCGGGAAGCCGAGCCGACGGCTCAGCCAGACCAGCGGCATGCCGTCCGGCGTGGTCAGCCCGCTGCGGTTCAGGATGGCCCGCAGGGACGGGTCGCGCTGGGCCTCCATCACGCTGTGCACGGTGGCGACGCAGACGTAGCGCCGCTCGCGCCGCGCGATCCAGCCGTCGATGACGCGCAGCGCCAGGTCCATGGTGAGCGCGCTGATCCCCACGCCCAGGACGTTGGCTCGCGGCGGCTCTCCTGCATGGCCAGTCATGGCGAGCGCTCCGGCGGCTCACCCAGCCGCTTCAACCAGCGGCTCCCGTGCCCCACGCAGCCTGATCTGTTGCTCGATCCAGGCATAGGTCTCGCGTAATCCCACCTCCAACGATATGGCGGGCTCCCAACCCAGCACCGCCCGCAAGCGCGTGTTGTCGCTGTTCCGGCCACGCACGCCCTGCGGCTGGTTCAGGTTATGACGCACGCGGATGCGCTTGCCAGCGATCTGGGCGATCAGACCGACGAGCTCGTCGATTGTCACCAGCCGATCGGCGCCGAGGTTCAGTGGCTCGGGATAGTCGGACTGCATAATCCGGTAAATCCCTTCGACGCAGTCGGCGATGTAGAGGAAGGAGCGCGTCTGCCTGCCGTCGCCCCAGACCTCAATCTCGTCGCCATCGCGCGCCAGGGCGATCTTGCGGCAGAGGGCCGCTGGCGCCTTCTCCCGCCCGCCCTCGTAGGCGCCTAACGGGCCGTAGACGTTGTGGAAGCGGGCGATCCGGGTCTCCAGTCCGTAATCTTCCCGGTAGTAGTGGCACAGCTTCTCGGCCGTCAGCTTCTCCCAGCCATACCCCTCCTCCGGAAGAGCGGGGTAAGCGTCCTCCTCCCGCAACGGGCTCACGTCCGCGCTTGCCTGGCGGTACACTGGATAGATGCAGGCCGACGACGCAAAGAAGAAGCGCTCCACCCCGCTGAGCCGACTGGCTTCCAGCATACCGAGATTGATCAGCAGGTTGTTGCGGGCCACCGAGGCGCGATAGACGCTGATGTACCCGATCCCACCCATGTCCGCCGCCAGGTGATACACGTGCTCGATGTCCTGGGCGGCTCGCTCGCAATTGCGGCGCTCGCGCAGGTCGAGCACAAGGAACTCGTGGGCCGGGCTCGGCTCGAACTCGGGCTGCTTGAGGTCAACTCCCCGCACCCAGTGGCCTCGGGCCACCAGATACTTGACAAGATGATGGCCGATGAAGCCGCCGGCTCCGGTTACCAGCACCCTTCGGCCCATTGCAACCTCCAGCAGAGTCTGACCAGGAAATCAACCATCCTAGAACGCTCCATGCCCACGCAGCACCGCCGGGATCGTCCGCAGCAGGATCTCCAGGTCGAACCAGAGCGAGGCGTTCGCGATGTAGTATAGGTCGTCCCCGGTGTGCTCGTGCATCACCTTGGTGCTTCGCCCGGTCACCTGCCACCAGCCGGTCAGCCCCTGCGGCACCAGGAACCGCCGATACTGCCACGGCTGGTAGCGCGACAGCACGATCTCCACCATCTCCGGTCGCGGCCCCACCAGGCTCATCTCGCCACGCAGCACGTTGATGAGCTGCGGCAGCTCGTCCAGGCTGCTCCGGCGCAGGAAGCGACCGATCCGCGTCACCCGTGGATCACCCGGCCGCTTGTGGACGCCATCGGCGGGTGGACACGCGCTGTTCGGGACCATCGTCCGGAACTTCACCATGCGGAAGATGCGCCCCCGGTAGCCCACGCGCTCCTGCAGGAAGAAAACCGGCCCCGGCGAGTCGAGCTTGATCAAGAGGGCCAGGATGAGGAAGAGCGGCGCGCACGCCACCAGGCCAGCGACGGCGACCACGACGTCGAGCAGGCGCTTGGCCAGCACGTACCGGCGGGGGAAGTACGGCTCGCCGTACTCGCGCGCTACCGCCTCGACGGCTGCCACGATGCGCTGCTCGGCCTGCGGGCTCGACCGCACAGCAGGCTGCACGACTGGGGCACTCGCTGGGGACTGGGATAGCGATGTACCAACGGCTGGCTGCAGTTCCGGATGCATCCGATGCGCTGGCTCCTGCATAAGAAGCGTCCCCTTCGCTCGCAGGCGACGTCAGCAGGCGCCCGGTCTGACGTCGCGGTCTCCCTTGGTCCCTTCCCCTCAAGCGTAGCGCCGCCCGTTAGGCTGATGTAGGCGGAACTAGTTTCCCTTGCGTGTGCCTCCGAATGACCCGGAGGCGAGGGTAAATCCCCTTGCGAAGGTTCAATCATCCCTAGTATAGTGGTTTGAGGATGACCGGGACAAGGGCGCGGGGATGGATGGGTCGATTTTCCTACTGTCCCAGTCTCGCCGAGTTGCCCATACTCGACTCGCTGGTGTGGGCAACACAGCTGCAGCGAGGATGCGCACGCAGTGGCTGAGGCGCTGCCGGCTCGGCGAGGCTCACCGCAAGGCTCGCTCCACGATGGAGCGCGACTGTTGTACGCTGGGGGCGGCCCTGTACAATCTCAGTGACCGTCCTGTCGCTGGCGAGCGGCGGTGTTCGGTTCGGCCAGGAGCACGGGATGAATCGCGCGCCGGGTTGGCTTCAGCAGGCCGAGTCTGACCTGGAAATTGCCCGGATCACCGCCCAGGCCGGGCGGCACGAGTGGGCCTGCTTCATGACCCAGCAGGCTGCTGAGAAAGCCGTCAAGGCGCTGCACCTTCACCTGGGCCAGGAGGCCTGGGGGCATCTGGTGACCCGCCTCCTGACCGAGCTTCCCATCACGGTTCCCTCCATGCTGGTGGAGAAGGCCCGCTCGTTGGACACTTTGTATGCGCCCACGCACTTCTCCGATGCCTTCCCGGCGGGAGCGCCGGACGAGCACACGGCCCCTTGCAGAGCCGGGAGGCGCTCGCCCATGCTGGTGAGATCGTTGCGTTCGTCCGTGCTCAGATGGCCGAGCCGCGCTGAGGTGCTACAGGCGCTTGCGGCCTGGGCCCAGCGGCTGGAGCTGCCGGGACTCGCGGCCGTGGGGGCCTTCAGCTCCTATGCGCGAGGGGAAGCGGGTGTCGGCAGCGACCTCGACGTGCTCGTGATCGTGGAGGAGAGGGCGCTCCCCTTCGAGCGCCGGATGGCCCAGTTACCCCTCGATGAGCTGCCGGTGCTGGCGGAGGCCCTGGTCTACACCCGGGAGGAGTGGGAGCGCCTGGGCGAGCGCAGCTCAGGCCTGGCCGAGACGCTGCGGCGGGAGACGGTCTGGGTCCGTGGGGGAGTCGACTGAGGGGGCGTCGTGGGGGTACGTGAGCTGACGCTGGCTGACCTCATCAAGCTGGGGTGTCGCTGGTGGTGGGTGCTGGCGCTCTGCCCCATCCTGGCTGCTGGCGTCGCCTTCCTGGTGAGCTCCGTCATGACGCCGATCTATCGCGCCGAAGCGACGCTCCTGATCGAGCAGAGCCAGGTACCGGGCGCGACCCAGTACAACGATATCCTGGCCGCCGAGCGGCTGACCCGCACCTACAGCCGGCTGTTGACCACGCGCTCGGTGCTCGAGGAGACGATCACCCGCCTGAACCTTCCGCTCACGCCCGAGCAGCTCCAGGAGCAGATCGACGTGACGGCGGTGCGAGATACCCAGCTCGTCCAGGTCACCGTCCTCGATCCCAGCCCGGAGCGGGCCGCCACCGTGGCCAACACGTTGGCGCAGGTCTTCATCGAGCAGCAGCAGGCACAGCGGCGCGCGATCACCGGCTCGAGCCGGGAGGAGCTGCAGCGCAGCATCGACGACGTGCGGGCACGCATCGACGAGCTCTCGAGCCGGATCGCCGAGCTGGAGCAGCGCCCCGATGCCAGCAGCGCCGAAGTGCAGGCCGCGCTGTCCGGCCTCCGCGGCGAGCTGAACCAGGCGCAGACGACCTACTCCGGCCTCCTCGAGGCACAGCAGCGCATGGCCCTGGCCGAAGCCCAGGCTGGCACGCGCGTCCTGATCGCTGAGCAGGCCGTCCCACCGACCGACTTCGTCAAGCCGCGCATTCTGCTCCACACCGGCCTGGCCGGCCTGCTCGGCCTGGCACTGGGGATCGGCCTGGTGCTTGTCGTCGGCTACCTCGACGACACGGTCAAGATCTCGGAGGATGTCCAGCGGCTCACCGGCAAGGCGGCCATCGGCGCGATCCCGTTTTTTCAGCGCGGCAACGGGCTGGAGCCTACCGCCAACCCGCACTCGCTCGCCACCGAGGCCTACCGGGCGCTCCGCACGAACCTCCAGTTTGCGACCGCCGGGCGAGAAATCCGCTCCATCGTCGTCACGAGCGCCCGGCCGGGTGAAGGGAAATCCACGACCGTAGCCAACCTTGGCGTGGTGCTCGCCCAGGGGGGGCAGCGAGTCATCCTGGTGGACGCCGACCTGCGCAAGCCGGCCATCCATCGAGCGTTCGGTCTCGCGAACCGGTCCGGCCTGACGAACCTGCTGCTCCGAGGCGGAGACGAGGATCTCGGCGGTTTCCTCCGGCCGAGTCCGGTCGAGGGGCTAAAGGTGCTGACCGCCGGGCCGCTGCCGCCCCACCCGCCGGATCTGCTCGGCTCCCCGCGGATGGCCGAGCTGATCGAGCGTCTCGAGAGGCTCGCCGATATCGTGCTGATCGATACCCCGCCACTTCTGCTCAGCGACCCGTTGATCGTCGCCGGGTCTGTCGATGGGGTGCTGCTGGTTACGATGGCTGCTCGCACCCGCTCGACCGAGCTGACCCGCGCGCTCGAGGAGCTGTCGCGTTCCTATACACCGCTGATCGGCGTCGTCCTAAACCAGGTGAGGCTCGAGCACGACTATTACTACGCCTACTACTACGAGTACTACCATCCCGAGGATGGACCGAAGGCGGGTCCGTCCGAGGGGCGGCCGGCAGTGCCACAGCTCCTGCCACAGGAGAGCAGGGTGGCGCGAGCCAAAGAGTAGCGTGCACACTGCTGGGCGACAGCATGCCTGCTGAGGCGCGATGAGCGAGCTGCGTCGATCTCCTAAACTCACGAGGATGGATGCCGCGCTCGGGCGCGCCGCGGACGCGGCGAGGGAGACCGAGCGGGCCGAAGCAGGCCACGCGCTCAGCTCCGAGCCGGAAGCGCTGAGGCGGCGGCGTCGACGCCGTCGCCGGAGTCGGGCACGCTGGCGTCGCCTGCTTCAGCCGCGGCCCTGGATCGTCATCCTCGCGGTGATGCTCGCCCTCGGCGCAGTGTGGGGTGGTACCCGAGCGGCCGCAGCCTGGCAGGCAGCTCAGCACGCCCGCGTGCAGGCCAGCGCCATTGCGAGCCTTGCCCGGCAGGACGTGGCGAGCCTCACTCCCGCTGAGCTGGCGCGGGTCGAATGGGAGCTTGCCGATCTCAGCCGCAGCCTCGAGCGGATCGAGCGCGCCACCGCGCTGCCGCTCGGCTTGGATCGCCTGGTAGCGAGATTGCCCTGGCTCGGTCCGCGCTACGTGGCCACGCGCGACTTCTTAGAGCTGGGGCAGGAGCTCGCCGGGGCTGGGGTCACGCTGGCTCGTGTCGGGCGCGAGGCGCTCACTGCCTGGGAGACGACCGGTCTCAGCGCCGGATCGTCGTCGCAGAGCGTGACCTGGCTCGACGTGCTCCAACGGAACGAGGGGGCGATCGCGCAGGCGCAAGACCACCTCGAGCGCGCGCGGCAGATCCGGGCACAGATCGAGGACCGTGCCCTCCCAGCATCCATCCGCGCCCAACTCGCAGCCGTCGATCGAGCGCTGGAGCGAGTCAGCGGACTGGGGTCGCTCGTGAGCGAGTTGCCGGCGATCGAGCGCGCGCTCGGCGCCAGCGGGCCGGTGCGCTACCTGGTGCTCTTCCAGAATCCGGCCGAACTCCGGCCGGCCGGGGGCTTCCCAGGCACGGTGGCGCTGGTGACATTCGAGCATGGCCAGTTCAGGGACGACGAGTTCTTCGAGGTGCACCGGATAACCGATACCTACGCGGCACACCGTGCGCAGCCGGTGCCAGAGCCGTATCCCATCGCCACCTACTTCCCCGAGGGCGAGCTGCTGCTCCATAACGCGACCTGGTGGGCCGACTTCCCGCGCGGCGCGGCCCTGACGCTCCAGATGTACAACCAGACTGGGATGCCGCCGGCCGACGGCATCGTCGCCGTGCAGCCGGCCGCCGTCAGCGACATCCTCGCGGTCCTCGGGCCGATCACGATCGAGGTGGAGGGAGAGCAGCGTGTCATCACCGCCGAGAACGTCTACGACGAGATCGAGCGGCCCCGCCGCCTCCGGCGCCAGGGCGTAGACGTCAATGTCCGGCACAAGGAGGTGCTCGCACTGGTCGGTAATCAGCTCCTGGAGCGCCTGCGCCAGGCAGATCGCTCCACGCTGGTGGAGATCGCGCGCCGGCTGCGCGATGCGGCCGCCCGGCGTGACCTGCAGCTCTACTCCGCTGACCCGACCGTGCAGGCGATGCTGGATCGCCAAGCCTGGAGCGGCCGGCTGGTACCCGATCCCGAGACACCCACGCTGGCCGTGAGCCTGGCCAACCTGGTGACGAACAAGGGCAGCCTCGCCCTCCAGCCGGCGCTCGAACTGACCCTCGGACCGCTGGAGGGGTCAGGGCAACGGGAAGCTCGCCTGACCCTGACGCTCGCGAACACGGCGAGCCACGAGGACGATCCGTTCTACGGCGGCTCCCAGCGCTGGTGGGTCGAGATCGTTCTCCCGCCGGGAAGCGAGCTGACGGGGGCGAGCAAGCCAGCAGCGCCGGACCCCGAGGCCCCGAACGGCGGCAGCTACGTCATCGAGCTGTTCCCCCAACAGCAGGACCGGCTCATGGTCGACTTCCGGATGCCGGCGGCAGATGCGCTGCGCGTGCGCCGCCAGCCCGGCGTACGGCCGCTCACCGTCCGCGTCGAGGGGGCGGGTTGCACGGCGCCAGTCGAGCTTACCCTCAAACGAGACGTCCGCCTGGACCTCGCTGGCGGCTGCCGAGTCCGCGAGTGATCTAGCCACCCATCCCCACGCAGCTTCCCGCGATCGATCGACGCTCTCGGCACCGATTCCCCCTTGCCTCCCAGAGGGGCGGTGAACGACTCAGACCGAGGCAGCCGTCGCAAGCAGCGCGCGAAGCGACAGCGTCATTGTCACGTGACAAGAGCTCCTTCCAGTTGCCTGGGGTGGGAAGAACACTGCGCTGCTATCCCGAGCGTCGCCACGCTCGAACGCAATCGCCGACAGGTGATACGAGAGGCCGCTCGATAGTGAGCGCATGGAATCACCCAGCCTCCCCAGCACGATCCCGCTTGTCCACCGCATCGAGGCGCTGCGTATCTTCGAACCTGCCCTCTTCGCCAGCCCGTGTGAGCCCCTGGCGGATCGCTTTATGCGAGACGCCGTCCTCCCGTGCGAGCTGCCAGAGGCTGGTTCCTGCCCGTGCCCGCTGCAAGGATCGTGTGACGCCTTTTGGACTTCTGCATGGGAAATGTGATGTTTTCCGGCGTCATCATCAACGTTAACGCTTATAGAGTGCGTTAACGTTGACAAAGTTCTCGGGGCACCGGCCATGGTCTTCGCCAGAAGCGGCCGCCCGGTATGCCCAAGCGGTCGGCTCCAGCGACTATCCCCGCATCGTCGCCGTCAACGAGGCTCCTGGCCAGCCCGAGCCTGCGTTCTCACCCGCTGACCTCTCCCAGCGTAACCGGCTCATCTGCCGGCAGGTCGCCCTCAAAGCAGCCGTCGAGCTGGCCGAGCCAGGCACCAGTCCTGACCAGGTACTCGGCACGGCCGAGGCCTTCTAAACCTGACTGGTCAACTCCAACGACGACCCCGACTGACCTCTCAACCCAGCACCACCTGCATCAGCGTCTCGATCTGTCCACAGGTTGGGCACGGCCGGAGGACTCCTCTTCCGGCCAGTGCATCTGGATGATCCGGACTCATGTTCCATCAGGTGCCACCCGCCACTTCTGTCCCTCCTCGTCGAGCTCGGGCCAAACCAGGCAAATGATGACCGGGCCCTCGATCCGCCGCTCCAGCGCCTGCAACCGCCGTCGGATGCTCACGGTCGCTCCTTCCTCGAGGCCTGCCCGAGCGCAGTCACCCGCTCCTCCAAATCCAACAACTCGCTCACCTTCAAAAGGCGGCCGATCACGCTATCCGCCGCCTTGATCCGGGGTGACCAGGACGCATCCTCGGCCTGCAACGCCACCCCCAGCGTCTCGGCAGCGTCCTGGCCGAGTCGGCGCAGACGACGGGTCAGTGACTCCAGCTGCTACCGGCCGGCCGCCCGGATTGCGTTCTGCACGGCCGGTTCCTTGAGATACCGGTGAGCGGTCTTCTCCCCGATCCCGGCCCGGTGGGCCGCCTCAGCGACCGTCGTACTCTCCATCAGCGCTGCGACGAACTTCAGTTGTCGCCGGGTCAAGTCATTCGCAGTCATTCCCAGTCACCCGTGGTCGCCACTGTCGGGTCGCTTCCCACCGCCGGCCCTCCTTAGCGAGCTCGACCTCCAGGACCGTGTCAAGCAGCCGGCAGCAATCGGTGCACCGGCCGCCACGATCAGCATACATCCGGTCACACATGCGAAAGTGCTGCCAATCAAGCCGGTGGAGCCGTGGTCTCATCGCCATGGAGCACCACACCGAACCACTCCTCGAAGGCGTCCAACCTGAGCACCAGTGACCGGCCGTACCGTTTCCCAGCCTCGTGCAGCACGGCGATGGGGAGATGCCCTAGGACCGCTGCCCGCTCTGCCTGCATCAAGGCCATGCTGAGCCACCAGGGGAGCCGCTGGCGATGCTTCACCTCGAGCGAGAGCCACGGGTGAGCGATATCGGGCTGGCCAGCTCTCCGACTGACCGGGACCCGGCGGCCGGTGAGGCTCCACCAAACGTCGGCAAGAACCTGCGACCAGCAGCGAACAACGTTGGATTGGGCAAAAAAACCACAATTTCGAACGGACCCAACGCGAGGAGAGGGGTACGGGTCCACCATGGACCTGTCCGGAAGATCGCGCGCCGCGCCGGACACTCCCCGAGCTCGAGCTTGGGGCCAGCCCGTCCGACACAGCGCGCGAAGCCGGCGGGCAGGCCCCGGGCCCATTCCGTAGTTTACCGACTTGTGAGTTTTATGAGTTTTGTGAGTTTTCCCCGCTCGAAGCCGAGACCGGTTGCGCCTCACACGAATCGAACGCGAGTGAAAAAAACTCACAAAGCTAACGAAACTCACACACCCAGGCGCGGGCATCGACCGGGCCAGGATCGCCGCCCGGCCAAGGTGGACCGGGATAGGCACGCGATATGGGTGAAACACGGCGAAGACACGACAAGGTTCCTTGGCCGCCCCATCTGAGCGCTTCGGTGGTGCACGGCTGAATTTCAATGTGGCTGCACGGGATATGATCAGGTTCCCAGCGATGTGATCGTACCACATTGTCGACGGTTCACCCTGATAGACTGTGGTGTTGGTCGACCAAGAGTTGCGTGCGGCACGTCGGAGCCCCTATGTCGCGGGCTTGCGTGCATGCGGTTGCCGCTGGACCCTCCTCGCGAGGGGCGAGTGTCATCCACATGCTAAGGGTTCGTGGGGGTCGTCCCCGCCCGCCGTAGCTCGCCCTGGTCCAGCAACTCGCTCACCGCCTTGAGGACCGCCGTCTCCTGCTCTCGTGTCCCGAACGGGACACCACGAGGCCCCAGTTACTAACGGAGATAGCGGCCCGGATTCGCCCGGACGGCAGTGAGCACCACCTCCGGGGTCGTGCCACCCTCCGGGTGCCCCGCGATAGTTTTGTCGGTTCCTCATTCAACCCTCACAGTCGCTGTCTCACCTTCTGCCGGTGGGATCGACGATGCACTGCGGGTTGTATGCGTCGCCTCACACCGGAGTCCCGCTCCAGTCCTGGCAGATGAGTGCCTCGACGGCGACCGGCACCTGCCGCACGAACTGCTGCATACCGCGCTGCATGCAGTCCGCGAGCCAGTCGCGAGCTCGCTCGGCCTCGTCCGCGTCGCACTCGATGACCACCTCGTCGTGCACCACCAGCACCGGTACGGCCGAGGGGCAGCGATGACGCGTCTCCCACATGAGCGCCAGCGCCAGCTTCAGGCCGTCCGCCCCCGTCCCTTGCACCGGGGTGTTGAGTTTCTCGGTGAAGCGCTCGACCACCCGCCGTCGCCCGGACGCCGTCCGCACCGCGACGGCCCCGGCAGGCTGGCTCCGGTGCCAGCGCTTGAGCCCAGGATAGGCCGCGAAGAACCGGTCGCAGAGCGTCTTCGCCTCGTCGTTCGTGAGGGCGAGCCCGTAGGCGGTCCGGGCGCAGTCGGCGAAGGCGGCCGGCCCCAACCCGTAAACCAACCCAAAGTTGAACGCCTTGGCGAGCTGGCGGTCCTCCTTCGTCACCGCGTCCGGCGCCTTCCCCAGCACCGAGCTTGCGGTCAGGGTATGGAGGTCGTCGCCGCGGGCGAAGGCCGCGAGCATCCGCTCGTCGCCCGAGAGCTCAGCCGCGATGCGCAGCTCGATCTGCGAGTAGTCGGCCTTCACCAACACCCGTCCCTCCCCCGGGCGGAAGCAGGCTCGGTAGCGCGGATCGCGCGAAATGTTCTGCAGGTTCGGCCGCGTGCAGGCCATCCGACCCGAAGCGGCGCCGATCTGCCGCCAGTCGGCGTGGATGCGGCCGGTGAGCGGGTGGACGAAGCGTAGCCACTCCAGCCCGTAGGTGGCGGCGCGCTTGGCCGCCTCCCGGTAGGCGATGAGCTTGGCGACCAGCGGGTGCTCCCGGTGCTGGGCCAACGTCTCCTCACGGGTATCGGGGACGTCCAGCCCCGCGTTCTTGAGGACCGCCAGAACCTGCGGTGCCGAGTCCCAGTTGACCGTGCGGCCGAAGAGGGTGTTCGGCACGAGGAGGTCGGTCACCAGGGCATCGAGTTCCTCGGCCAGCCGGAGCTGCTCAGCGTAGGCCGCGTCCGAGACCGCCCGCCAAGCGTCGCTGTCGAACGGCGCACCCGCCTGCGCCAGCCACACGACCGCCGGGAGCGCCCGTGACTCGAGCTTGAGCGCCCGCAGGAGCCCGGCCGCCTCGAGCTGTTCGGTGAGGATCGTGAAGAGCGGCAGGAGCACGGTGGCGTCTTGCGCCGCATAGTCGAGCATCGCTGGCGAGAGTGGACCGCCCCAGTCAGCTGTTTGCAACTCCTTCGGCAGGTCATGGTCCAGGAACCGGCGCACGGTCTCGGCGAGGCCGGGCTGCCGACCCGTCCCGTCGAGCACTTGCACGGCGAGCATCGTGTCGTAGAGCCGCCGTCCTGGCGGTATGGGGAGCCCGGCCTGGACCAGGAAGCGGAGATCGAAGGCGAGGTCGTGGCCCACGAGGGTTGGGCCGTCCGGCGCAGCGAAGAGCGGGGCGAGGAGGCGCGGGTCGACGGCGAAACAGTCGATGAGATACACCGGCCCATCCGGGACCGCGAGTTGCACGAGACGCAGCCGGTCCGTGAACGGGTCGAGCCCGGTCGTCTCGGTGTCGAGGCCGAGGAACGGCTTCCCGAGCAGTTCGGGGACGAGCGAGGCCACGGCCCCTGGGTCCTTGAGTAGCCGGTACGGTGTCGACCCCGGTCCGAGTCGGTTGCGGGTGACGCTCGCGTGCGTTCGGTGAGAACCGTGCGGGTCTTACGCTCGTTCTCGATCTTTCGGTGCGGACGCATCGAACGCACACGCCTCGGGCGGCGAGGCGACTAGAGGCCAGGGCCCGTCAGCCGGCACGAGGGTCGGGGTCGGCAAGTATGGGGGCGGAGACGCTAACGGATCGCACGGTGAAGGGTTCCTGCTTGTTCGATTCGGAAGGCGCCGATCACCCGGTCGCGCATCCGTTCCAACAGTCTGCCAAGGCTCCGCGACCAGGCTGCTTCGTCCTTCCCGAGGACTTCCTACTCGGCTTCGAACACCAGCTCAACGAGATCTCGCGCCGACACCGGCTCGCTACCGTACGTTTCCCACCAGCGTTCGACGAACGCGCGCCAGCGCGCCACCTCTGTCACGGCAGCCTCGTAGAACGCGTCGAGATTAGCGAGAAACCCCCTGATCCCCGCACCGGCCACGATCCCGCCGAGCACGCGGGTCCACTCTTCGAAGGAGCCGAGCGGGGTGACCGACGGCGTCGGACGACCTCGGGCCGAGCCAGCGTGCCAGCAGGACGTTCGTCAGGAAATTCGCACCCGAGAACACCCCCTGGTCGGCGACGCTAATACCAGCCTTGCGCAACCAGAAGGCAACTGGTCGAACGCGGGCGCTACCGAGTGCCGCGGTCATGAGTCCGCTGCTCACCTTCAGCTCTAGCCGTTCGCTAGCCACCAGTCGGCAGTCCCTGACATCATGAGTGCCCTCCAGAGGCCAAATATTCCGCCTTCAGGAGCCCTGTCAAGCGTGTACCGTCTTTGGCTGCCCAGAGGTTGTTTTCCGCTGGTCTCGAAGTCACGACAGTTGACCTAAGCGGGACAAGGTCACTCTCGGTCGGGAGATACACCTTATAGCCGGCGACCTGCAACAGCTCCAATATCTCGCGCGCGTCGTACCCGAAGGCACGGTAATTCGCCGGGCTGTATTCGAAGACCAACACGGGTGCCTCGTCGGCCGGACGTGCAAGCAGCTCGCACATACCGCGCAGCACTAGACCCTCAGCCCCCTCAGTATCGATCTTGATCAAGTGCGGCCCCTGCCGCCCACGCGCATACTCGTCGAGGCACACTGCGTCCACACGAACGAGTCGCTTGCCGGTCTCGGCCTCGGCCACACACGCCAGCCGGCTCAGCGAGGGTTCGGCGTCCACCTGGAATACCCGCTCGCCGGTCACGTCGGCCACGGCGGTCTGATTGAGCACCACCTGCGTAAGACCGTTGAGCGCAACATTTCGTTGCAAGAGCTGGAAGGCTTCGGGATTGGGCTCGAACGCGTGCACTTCGCCCTGCTCGCCGACTCGAGCAGCGCCGAGGAGCGTGTATTCGCCGATGTGCGCACCGATGTCCCAGAAGACCATGCCGGGTCCCAGGAAGCGGCAGATGAGCTCCGCGGTCCGTGGCTCGGAGAGCCCTTGGTAGAAGATGAGCCTGCCCGCTCCGCCTCGCGGCACCAGGATCCGAAGTCCACCAGGCATGCGCAACTCCCAGGGATCCGCCCGTAATCGCCAGCGGGCGCGCCAGATGCATCGCTTTGCGATCGCCTTCAACGGATTACGCCGGAAATCGGGCCGGCTCCACAAGACCCGGAAGCGATGTACCACCTGTTGCACCGTCACCACGCCCTCTCCGCAGGCTCCTCATACGAGCGCTCGCTCATTCCGCCCGTCACCAGGCCGTCTCCTGCCGCAGGGGCTGGGCCCGGCGCGGGCTCCGCTCCCCCAGGCGACCTCACACCTCGCGCGTGTCGACCAGCGCCACCGCCTCGAGCCCCGGGCTCAGCCTCGAGCGCGTTCCCCTCACCCCAGCTTCGACGCCTCTCTCCCGCCAAGCGGGCGAGGGACCTCTGCCACCAGGTACGACCATTGTACCGCTCCCGCAGGGCAGCGCCAACTTTCCCGATCCGGGCGATATGAGTGAGCCGCCGAACTGGAAGATGAAGGGGTCCTGGTCGTTGGCGCGTCGCAGCGCCTCCCATGCTTGGGCTGAAATCACGCGGAGGTCTTGGGGTCGAGGCCTTGATCCAGGGGAGCCTCTCGTAATCGACCGGGGCCGGGCCGAAGCGCGCCTCCAACCGGCGACAGGCGTCACTGTAGGAGCAACCCCGCCAATCGGCGACCAGCGCCGCGGCATCGCCGCTCGCCATGCATGAACGGCAGAGCAACCGCCCTTCGTCCGGCCAGATGATCAAACACGTACCTGATTTCGAGCCGTGCCGCCACGGGTGGTCCCCGACGCAAGTCCTGTCGGGCTTCTCGCGGAGCACGGCACCGAACTCGCGGAAGAGTTCGAGGATCGGGACGTGCGGCCAGCGATTACCGCGGTGCTGCGCCGGTACTCGGGTCTCTCGCCGCTCAAGTTCCTCGACGATCTTGCGGAGCCGTGCCTCGGCGACGCGCCGTTGCTCGGGGTCTACCCCATCGGCGAGCATCTCCTGGTACCGTGCCTGCTCGGCCAGGAGATGCTCGGTCGTCAGCCAGCGCACGGCGCACCCCTGGCCAGTCGTGCCCGCACGACGGGTACCGGTCGCCCGGCGCAGCCGGCCACCGCGTGCTCGCCGGGTCGTACGGCACCGGATCGTCGCCGGCCGGGGGATCATCGCTGGCGACGATGAGGCGGGGCGGCTTGGGCGCCCCTGGCCGGCCGGCCGGGGGTGTCGGCGGCTTATCCATCGCCGGTCCCTCCTCTCCCGAGTCGCTCGAGGAGCTCGTGCTCGGTCAGCCCCAACGCCGTCACGAGGGGGCGCAGGGGTACGCGGAAACGGCGCTCACCAACCAACACGACCGGCACGCCCGGCGCGAGCTCGCCCCGCCAGCGAGCGAGCTCGTAGGCGAGCGACCGACCCACGCCGAGCAAGCGAGCAGCCTCGGCGACGCTGAGCGTTGCGGACCGGCCGGCGGTGCTGTAGGTTGTGGTCATGGCGCGTCCTCCTTACGCTGATCCGTCCTTCACCACGATCAGCGTACGGACGCTCCTATATCGCCCGCAATGTCGCCGGAATGTCGTGCGGATATCGCAGTACCGGGGTGATGTCGCTAGACGCGAGATGACCGCCGCGCTGGACGGATGGCCTCGGCACGCCCCGGGTCCTTATACGGGAGAAGACGATCGACAATGTCCGGGTCTTCCTGGTGGCGCTTGTAACGCCAGTCTGTGAGGTAGGCTCCGTTCCAGACAAAGTCTGGGTGACGCTTGTGGATTTCGGCGGCCAGTCCGTCCATCGTGATCGCCCCCGCCAGATACCTCGGGTAGAGCCGGACGAAAATCTCAGCCCACTTCGGCCAATGGCTGGGGATCTGGGGCAGTTCCCCACCGAGCTCGGGGAGAACCGCGTACCACGTGTCGTCCGTCTGGCTCATTGCCGCGAGCAGCTGGCCGGGCCACCTTGGCGGCACTACCGCGCGCCAGGCGCATTCGGCACGGAGCTCGTCGCGGAAGTCACGGGTAACCGCTTAAGCCACCGCTGGACCGGTGTAGGCGCCCCCAAAGAGGCGGATAACCGTCTCATTCCCAAGGGGTTGGACGAGGAACGCGACGGCGTGGTCTTCCCGGTCGAGCGATGCCCGCTCCCAGTCGTCGCGTGGGTAGACGACCGCACTGGTCGGGACGACGAACCCGGGGCTTGGCCACCCACGGACCGGCGCCCAGCCGCCGTTGGCGGTCGTGAGCTGCACAACCAGCGGAAGGTCTTCCCCGTCATCCGCCGTCGCTGCGACCACCACGGTCTGCGACAGCGCCTCGACCACAAACGGGAAGTTCGCCCGCACGTCTGGTTCCGGGTAAGGGATCCGTCAGACGGCGACGGTCTCGCCTGGTCGAACCGAGGTGTGGCGAGGGAGCGGGTACCACATGGTGAGGTCGGGCAGTGCCGCACGGACGAGATCATTGAGTTGGTAGGGGAAGATTTCGTGGATAGGGACCGTCGTTTCGTGGTCGGACCGCAGGTCGTCGCGAGGGACGATCTCCCACAGGCCATCGTCACACGAGGCAAGCCCGACAGTCACGTGGAGGGGACCGGCCGTCTGGTCTACCAGCAGCTAGACACTCGCGCAGACGTGTCTTGGCGAAAACGAGCGGAGCTCATACCTGAAGCAGACGACCGCCGGCCCGAGGAGCCAGGCAATGGCCAAAGCATCGGTCAGGGTTCGGCTACCGGGATACCCGAGCGCTGTGAGGTCGGGGAAGTACCGACGCAGCTCCTCGTCGAACGCCCCGACCACACGCGGCCACGCACTGGGTTCAATGGTCACTACGTAAACACTGTCGAGCGAGAGGTCCGGCATCAGCTGGCTCCGTCTCTCGCCGGCCCCGTCCACGGCACGAGCTGCCGTCAGTCTCTCCCCCGCTGCTCGCAGTCCTGCTAGCAGATAGCCCAACACTCACCGGATATTGTCGCATACTCGAACACTTGTCCCACGCATACGGACGCACGTCCTGGACACACGAGCACACAGCGATACGCCGGAGTTCAGGCTTCAAAACCGGTGGGCGGGGTGACGAGCCTCGCCGGTGGGTTCGACTCCCATGCGCCCTCGCCAGCGTCACCCGGGGTTCAGCTAGGGATACGGACCTGTGGGGTAAGAGTGGGGCACACCGGTGTGGCACCCCTGAAGACCGAAAACCCCCACTAGCCGAAACTCGACCAGCGATAAGGTGCACAACACTGGGAGCACCGGCGAGCCCGTCTCTCACTGGTCGAGTTTGGATACTGACCCGACGAGTACCGGAACACGCCGTTTCCACGCTGTCAACGTGCCACCCCCAACCGGCGACCCGCATCGTACCGGCCCCCTTCCCGTGAGTCAACCGCCCGGGCCCGAAAATCCCGCTGGTTGTCTCAGCGGAGGCAGGTCGGTCGTGAGCGGATGATCAAGAGTCGACACAGGCAGCCGGGCTGGGCCAAATATCGTCCCCGTCGATACAGTCGGTCGGTGGAGTTCGGCGAGGGCTGAAGCAGCGTACTTGTTGCCACCCAAACCGGAGCCACCGACGCTCCGTGCGGAGACGACCACCATGCGGATGAAATTGGTCACTATCTTCCGGCCGAGCGACTCAGAGTCCCCCAGAGTACCGGACCAGTACGGAACACCACTCGAGGCACCTTTCCAGCACGGACGTCGTCAACGGCTCACAGGGAGTACAGCACCGTCCTAGCATCCGAAAGACACACTCTTTCCATCGCACAGGGGTCGATCACCCTTCCGGCCGACCATGGCGATCTGGCCCGAGCTCAGCTCGATCCCGACACGGTACGCGCATTCTCTCGCAGCTATCCGAAACGCGGTCACTTTAGGGCTTGCACGTGATGGCGTCGCGCATTACTATAGACATGAAGTGAGGCCCGGGAGGTGGAACCGATCACACGGAGATACAGACAGCGCGGAATGTCTGGGATGGCATCTGGTGGTGCCCACTGTGGTTCGACAGGAAAGGGATGCTTGTCATGACCGATGACGTCCTATCCGAGACAGCAATCGAAGCAACTCCTGACATATCGTTTTACTGCGCACTACTCGAGGAACTCCGCATCGAAGTGCTCCCGACAGTGGAACTCGAGAAAGTCATGGCCACAGTTCCACTGGGATCGACGCTGACCGTGACGAGTTCACCTGCGCATGGTGTCAAAGGCACTCTGGCCACCGCCCTCGCGTTGCGCCAGCACGGTTATCGGGTCGTTCCCCATCTCGCCGCACGGGCCCTGCGCAGCCACCAGGAACTCGTGCTCCTCTGGCAGCAGTTCGTCGCCGCCGGTATCGACGAGGTATTCGTCGTTGGCGTTGATCAGACAGAGCCGGCCGGCAAGTTCCCCGGCTCCCGGACCCTCTTGACTGCGCTCGTCGAGCTCCAACCACGCCCACGCCGTATCGGAATCGCCGCCTATCCGGAAGGAGATCCCTAGATCCCAGCCGATGTGCTCGACGCGGACCTCCTCACCAAGCAAGCCCTCGCCGATTACGCTAATACCCAACTGGTGTTCGATCCCGATGCACTGGTTAGGCGGCTCATGAGAATGCGATCGCGCGGCTTCACTCTGCCACTCTATCTCTGTCTACCCGGCACCCTGCGGCTCGATCACCTTATCCGCATTGGCCTACGCCTCGGCCTGGGAACCTCGCTTCGCTACCTCGAAAAGCAACGGGGTCTGGTCGGTCGCCTCCTGACCGGCGGTATCCACTATGATCCGAGTGACCTCTTGGATGAACTCGTCCGGCGTCCAGCTGCGATTCAGGGAGGGATTGTCGGCATCCATTGGAGCAGTTTCAATGCTCTCGCGAGCGTCGTCGAGTAGGTCGCTGCCAAACGTGCACGACTCGGCTGCCCAGGGGAAGGAGTGCAAGCATGAGCGGAACGCAGCTCATAAAGCTGCGGCCGATCAGCGAGATAGCCAATGAACTCGGCCTTGTGCCGGAGGAAGTCGAGCACTATGGACCCTACAAGGCGAAGATCACGCTCGATGTGCTGGCCCGGCTCGACACTCCGCGGGCACGCTATATCCTGGTCACGGGAATCAACCCGACTCCGTTCGGCGAGGGGAAGACGACCGTCTCGGTCGGTCTCGGTCAGGCTTTCGGACGGCTTGGACTCCGCTCCATCGTGACCGTCCGCCAATCCTCCATGGGTCCCCTCTTCGGAACGAAAGGGGCTGGTGCCGGTGGCGGCGCGGCTCAGCTCCATCCCTTCCCGGACCTCGCCTTGCACTTCACTGGCGACCTGCATGCTGTCACGACCGCCCATAACCTGCTCGCGGCCTTGATCGACAATGCACTTTACCATGATACCCTCCCGCTCGATCCCCGTACGATCACCTGGCCTCGCGTGGTCGATCTCAATGACCGCGCACTCCGCCAACTGATCGTCGGACTCGGTGAAACGACTCGCATCGTTCGTGCGACCCGTTTCGACATCACGCCCGCCTCCGAAGTCATGGCCATCCTCGCCTTAGCACGTGACTATCGCGATCTGCGCCAGCGCCTTGGGCAAATCGTAGTCGGTCGCACCTGGCAGGGACAGTTTGTCACGGCAGAGGACCTCGGGGGTGCCGGCTCGATGGCTGCTCTGCTCGTCGATGCCCTCAAGCCGAATCTCGTCCAAACCAGCGAGGGGACTGCCGCCTTCGTACACACCGGGCCCTTTGGCAATATCGCCACTGGCGCGTCATCCGTGGTTGCCGATCTCGTCGCGGTGCGACTGGCCGACGTGGTCGTGACGGAGGCCGGTTTCGGCACTGAGCTAGGAGCAGAGAAGTTCTTCCACCTCAAGTGCCGGGCGAGTGGTTTGGCTCCGCACGCCGCTGTGCTCGTCGCCTCGGTCCGCGCTCTGAAGGTCCAAGGCGGCAAAAGTGTCCGCGACATCGAGACAGGAGGCGAGGACCTCGCGGCACTCGAGGCGGGCTTGCCGAATCTTTTCAAGCATCTTGAGAACCTTCGCACCTTTGGCGTGCCGGCAGTGGTGGCAATCAACCGGTTCCCCACCGACACCCCGCGGGAAATCGAACGCCTCGCCCAGGCGGCCCGCGAGGCAGGTGCCTGCGACGCCGCCGTGGTCGAAGTGTTTACCCGCGGTGGGGAAGGCGGCCTCGAATTGGCACGGGCCGTGCTCCGCGCTGCCCAGGAGTCTCCGGCGTTCCGCACAGTGTACGAACTCGATTGGCCACTGGAACGCAAGGTCGAGGCCGTGGCGCGCACGTTGTACGGGGCGGGAGCCGTCCGCTTCAGTCCAGCTGCCAAACGGCAACTCGACGACCTCGTGCGGCTCGGCTACGACCGGCTGCCGATCTGTATGGCAAAGACAGCCCAATCACTCAGTGCTGATCCGAACCTACTCGGCCGACCTGAGGACTTCACGGTCGAGGTACGCGAACTGCGCCTCTTCGCTGGGGCGGGCTATATCGTCGTCCTTCTCGGTGATATCCAGACAATGCCAGGACTCGGTCGTCATCCGCGAGCCGCGCATATCGATATCGACGAGCACGGCAGAATCTTGGGCGTTTCGTAGAGAGCCGGGACGAGAATCAGCCAGTAACGCTCATCAGTGAGAGGAGTGTTCCATGACCAGCGAAACACCGCGCACGCTGCAGGAGGTACTGGAGCGCGCACCGAGCGTGCAGGAGTTGCTCTACCACAACCCGACCGGCGCCCGGGTCTACCCGGTCGTCCCCCCTGAGTTCACCAACTAGCAGGACGAACCACACGCCTGGCGGGATACCGTCTGCCTCTTCGACCTCTCCTAACCACATGACGGACCTTTTCCTGCGTGGTCCCGATGCCTTCGCCCTCCTCCGCCAGCTCGGCATCAACTCCTGCGAGGGCTTCCAGCTTGGGCAGGCCAAGCAGTACGTCCCCGTCTCCCCCGCGGGGGACGTCAGCGGCGACGTCATCCTCTTCTACCTGGAGGACAGTCCTTTCCAGCTGGTCGGCCGCCCCTCCGTCCATAACGGGGTCCAGTTCCACGCCGCGACCAGCGGTGCCGCCGCGCGACGAGTGGTCGGTCGCCGATCCCCACAAGCCGCGCAAGACCTTCCGCTGCCAGATCCAGGGCCCCAACGCCCCCAGGCTCCTCGAGAAACTGCTCGGCGGCCCCCCACCCGACCTCCCCTTCTTCCACTTCACCCGCATCTCGATCGCCGGCAAGCGCGTCGGCCTCCTCACCACGGCATGAGCGGGGTGGCCGGCGCTGAGTGCTTCGGCGATTTCGCCGATGGCCCCGCCGTCAAGGCCGCTATCCTCAAAGCCGGCAAGGAGTTCGGTTGACGGCAAGTTGGCTCGCGCGCCTCGGCAACGAACGGGCTCGAATCCGGCTGGATTCCCCATCCGCTGCCGGCGATCTCCACCAGTCCGGCGCTCGAGGCCTACCGGCGGTGGCTCCCCACGACGGCCTACGAAGCGATCGGCGTGCTGGGTGGACGTTTCGCCAGTCCCCGGATCGAAGACTACTACCTGACCCCGTGGGATCTGGGGTATGGTCCCCTGCTCGAGTTCGATCACGACTTCGTCGGCCGAGCCGCCCGCGAACGGCTCACCGACCAGCCACACCGCAAGAAGGTGACGCTGGTCTGGGATCCGGACGAGGCCGCACGCGTCCTCAGCAGTCTCGTCACGCACCCCAAGGGCCAGCGCTCCAAGTCCTTCGATCTCCCCTTGGCCCAGTACGCGACTTCGATGCACGACGCTGTCCTCAACGATGCTGGAGAAGTCGTCGGCTTCTCCATGTGGACTGGCTTCTCCTCGAGCGAGGAGCGGGTGCTCGCGCTGGCGACGGTGCGCTCGGAGTATGCCCAGGAGGGGACGCGACGGCGCGTGGTCTTGGGAGAGCCGAACGGGGGCTCGCGCAAGCCGTCGGTCGAGCAGCACGTGCAGACTGAGGTGTGGGTGACGGTCGGTCCCGCCCCCTCCGCGGAACCAGCCCGCCGCTACCGCGAGCAAGTCGCCCGCGCCCGCCGGTCAAGTTGAGGCGTTAAGGACGGGCAAGTCACAGAACCCCCTGGGCCCATCCGTGGCCCAGGGGGCTTTCTCTCTCTGCCGGAGCGAATGCAAAACGTCTCCGTTTCGTCCCCGTGGTCTTTGTTCGCAAGGGAACCACCGAATCCATCGGCCGAGCGGGAAAAAGCGGTCGCTGGTCTGCGCGGGGACTGCATGCTTCTCGGCCGGTCTCCTTTGTCACTCGTACGAGAACGGTTGATCGACGTATGCGTGGAGGGCGGCGTCCTTACTTGACTCTGTGGGCAAAGCACAGTATACAGGATATTGAGCATGTTTGTTATTTGTTCAGATATGCTGAACGGATACAAATTCTATCTACCATGTGACCGCTCAGAGAAAATTTTGTTTTAAGTATACATCAACAAAAACTCCTAAAATCTGTCATCCCTGGTGACCTATTGAACCATTTGGAACGAAATCATCTGCCTTCGTGTAATCGAGCTGGCAGTTCACCCGAAAGGAGATACCGCTCTCCTAGAAAGACTGTTGCTGGCGCCCGAACCCGATGAATGCACGCCACCATGTTGAGGCCGAGAGTGTCGGAAGATGCAGTTGAGGAGAACCGTGAGGAGACCGGAAATGAATCGAGCGATGATCACGCATCCTCATTTCTTCCAAGGATTAATCGGTGCTAGCACATTCGCCTTCATCGGTTCGTTGCTCTCCGCATGCGGCAGCAACCAAGAGCCCACCCGGACTACCGTACCTTCGACGCCGGCGTTCACGCCCGCAACAGGAACATCACCCAGTCCGACAGTGGTACCATCCCCGACCTCGGCCGCAACACCGACAGCCGTCCCCACCATCAGCCGAACTCGCAAACTCAAGATGCGCGTGGCTCTCGCCACTGAAGAAGTTGGTAACTTCATCGCCGTCGAAAAGGGGTTTTTCAGAGCTGTCGGGCTCGACGTCGAACTCATGACGACGCAAGGCACACCCGGTGAGGTGATTCCACTCGTTGCGGTGGGGCAATTGGACCTGTTCAGCGGCGCAATTCAGGCAGCACTCGTCAATGCACGACCCCAAGGTGTCGAAGTCACGATCGTAGCCGGTGAGTGAGCATTGCGTCGCGGGAATGTCTTTCACGCCTACGCGATTACGAAGCAACTCTACGATCAAGGAGTGCGCTCGGTATCAGACCTACGCGGACGAACGCTCGCGATGCCCAGCGACGCAGGTATCGATCCCCTCGAACTCAAGAAGGTTCTAGAGTCGGGCAGTCTCACGTTGGACGACGTCAAGTTGCAGTTGATCCGCCTACCGGATATGCCGACCGCCCTTCAGAACGGAGCCGTAGAGGCGGCAGAATTGGTTGAGCCGTACCCAACGATCGCCACGAAGCAGCTCGATGCAGCTGTCCCTATCGTTGCCGGTGACGCGATCGTCGACATCGTCGGCGACAACTCTCCGATTTCTGTCATCGTGGTCGGTCCTCCGATGCTGAAGGATCCAGCACTTTTGGAGGATCCAGCACTTTTGGAAGCGTTCCTCGTCGGTTACCTTTGCGAGGTGCTCGCTACTATCTGCAAGCATTGAAGGGCCCTGCGGTACGTGCCGAAGTGGTAGCCATCCTCAAGAATCGAACCCCGCTCAAGGACGATAAGCTCTACGAGCAGATGACCTGGCCGGGAGTTTCTGCGGACGGGAGGTTGGACATCGCCAAGTTGGAAGAAGCACAACAGCTCTGGTAACAGCGTGGAAAAATCCAGCAGACTGTTCCCGTCGACCAGTTGGTCGACTTTCGATTCGTCACGAACGCTGTCAAGCAGATCTAGTCACGTGCCGGAGGAGAGCCCGAGTCCCGAGAATCGGGCTCTCCTCACAAGTGCTTCATCCGTAAAACGATTACCCTCATCTGTGTTACACTGTGCACGGCCTCGACGCCATCTTCCTCTTACGCAGTAGGGACCGAAACCGAAGACGTTCTCAACGATCGGTGGGAAGGCGCACGAAATGGCGACACCGTTACCGATTCCGAGCCAGCGAGCGCGCGAGCTCGTCCGTGGAGCGTACGATCTCCATGTCCACTCCGGTCCAGACGTCATGCCACGGCGCATCGACGATATCGCGCTTGCGCAACGATTTCGCGAGGTCGGTCTCGCTGGTTACGTGATCAAGTCGCATTACGTTCCCACTGCCGAGCGAGCTGCCGTTATGCGCTCGGCCGTTCCGGGTGTTGACGTTCTCGGATCGATCACGCTCAACCGTGCAGTCGGGGGACTGAACCCGCTCGCAGTGGAGATCGCGGCCCGGGAAGGTGCGCGCATCGTGTGGTTGCCAACGGTCGATGCGGCGAACGAACGTCGCCACCTTCGCCACGCTGCCCCTGGAAGCAAGCTGCCCTACTGGGCACGACTTCAGCAGGAAATGCGCGAGGCGGGATTCGATGTTCCCCCGGTCGAGGTTGTCGATGACCGAGGCGATATCGTACCGGAACTTCGAGCTGTCCTGCGCATCATCGCTCGTCATGACCTGGTTCTCGCAACCGGACACCTCGGTCGTGATGAGATTTTCGCCGTCGTCCATACCGCACGAGAGGAAGGTGTTCGGCATATTGTCGTGACGCATCCAGATTTTCCCTCCCAGGCACTGCCCATCGAGGACCAGATCGCGCTCGCTGAATCGGGAGCCTTTCTCGAGCACTGCTTTACCCCATTGTTCAGCGGGAAAGTGCCGTGGGAGACAGCTTTTGCGCATATTCGTGCAGTCGGTGTGCATCGGGTCGTTCTCAGCACCGATCTCGGTCAGCCGGATAACCCACCGGTCGAGGACGGCCTCGCTCTCTTCGCTGATCGCCTGCTGGAAGCCGGGTTCAGCGAGGAGGAGATCCACATCATGGCAGTGCACAACACAGTGCGGCTCGCCCGAGGGAGGGAAACATGAGTGGTGTCCAACGCTTGCTGGTGGTCGGTGCACACGCCGCCGACTTCGTCTGGCGCGCGGGAGGTGTCATCGCGCTGGTCACCGCAAACGGTGGAGAAGCGATCGTTCTTGCGCTTTCCTATGGTGAACGCGGGGAGTCGGGTGCGTTGTGGAAGGAGCCAGGTCAAACAGTCGAGTGCGTCAAGGCGATCCGGCACGAGCAAGCAGAGCGTGCAGCCCACCTACTCGGCGCACGCTTCGTCAGCTTCGATCTCGGTGACTATCCCCTAGAAGTCGATCGCGAGGCGACCGAGCGACTCGCCCAGCTCATTCGAGACTTCCGCCCCGAGGCGATCGTGACCCACACTCCGATCGATCCCTTCAACCCCGATCACCCGGTCGCCAACCAGGCTGTTCAACAAGCACGTCTCCTCTCCTCTGGTGCAGGCGTCGCCAGTGCCTTCGAGACGATCGAGCCGCCACCTTTGTACTACTTCGAGCCGCATCAACCTGAGCTCTGTGGCTTTGTCCCGAACGTCTTCGTCGATATCACGCCAGTATTCGAGAAAAAGGTCGCTGCGATGCAGGTCATGGCGTCACAACAGTACCTCCAGCACTACTATGCTGAGCTTGCGGAACGTCGGGCCAATCATGCACGGCGCATTTCCGGCACCAAGGACATCCGCTACGCAGAAGCGTTTCAACGTGTCACACCACTGGTCGTGCGTGCCTTGCTCGGTCATGGTTGAACGTTCGCGGAGGTTCCACATGACGAAACGTGAGCCGCAAGCGCACGAGTCCCTCGTCGCCCAAGCCTGCCGTGAGTTCGTTGAACTGGGTGTGGCCACAGTCTACGAAGCGTCGGGACGGCAGGGTCTCATCGATGCTCCCTTGATTCCCATCCACACGGGTCGACGTGTTGCTGGACCGGCACTGACCGTTCTGTGCGGCCAAGGCGATAACCTCATGGTTCACGCGGTGCTGGAGCATGTCTTTCCCGGCTCGGTGCTCGTGATTACGATCCCGGAACCCGAACCGGTCGCACTCGTTGGCGAACTTCTGGCGATTCAGGCTCACGTCCGCGGAGCAGCGGCCCTTTTGGTCGATGCCGCGGTCCGCGATCTCGAGGAACTGCGTGCAATGGAGCTTCCGGTGTGGACACGCTTTATTCGTGTGCGTGGCGCAACCAAGGAGAAGGTCGGCGAAATCGAGATCCCGGTCGTCGTCGGGGGAGCGCGCATCGAACCCCGCGACATCATCGTGCTCGATGACGACGGTGCCGTCGTGATTCCCCGTGACCGCGTCGCCAGCGTTCTCGACGCAGCTCGCGCTCGTGCGGAGCGTGAAGCACGGATGCGTGAACGGCTCCGCGCGGGAGAGCTGTCCTTCGACCTGCATGGCTTGTCTTCGCTCATAGCGGATCGACGGTGAGGTCAGGGCATCGGTCGATAATGGTGGAGGTACCGAGATGGACGACGTGACCCTTTACATCGGGGAACCGAGCTGCGACATGGCACACCTCGCTCACCTGGAACTCTTGACGCCGACACTGGAGGAAAGCGAACGGTTCTTCGTGGAGTACCTCGGCATGACGGTGAGCGAGCGGCGCGGAAGCTCCGTCTACCTGAGGGGATGGGACGACTATGCTCACCACACGCTCAAGCTCACTGCTGCCCCGGTACCTGGGATGGAGCACTTCGCCTACCGAGTGAGTTTGCCACAGGCACTCGAGCGTCGCGTCACCAAGCTCGAGCGATCTGGACTCGGTTTGGGATGGATCGAGGGCGACGCCGGCCACGGCCCAGCGTATCGTTTTCGCACACCTGACGGGCATGTCGGCGAACTCGTGTGGGAAGTGGAATGGTATCAACCGACACCGGAAACGAAACCAGCGCTCAAGAATCAAGCGTCCCGTTTTCCAGCACGCGGCTGTAATGTGCGACGCCTCGACCACATCAACGTCTTCGCAGCTGATGTGAGGGCCACACGACGCTTCTTGCAGGAAAACCTGGGACTCAAGCTCACCGAATGCATCATCTTCGACGACGGGACAGAGAAAGGAGCATGGGTCACAGCGAACAACAAGGGTTACGAGATCGCGATCACCGAAGATCAGACCGGTGCTCGCGGACGGTTCCATCATGTCTGCTATGCCGTCGATACGCGTGAGGAAGTGCTCCGCGCCGCGGATATCGCGATCGAAATCGGATATCGCATCGAATACGGCCCGCTCAAGCACGCTGTTCAGCAGACCGTTTTCCTTTACGTCATCGAACCGGGTGGGCATCGGATCGAGATTGGCTGCCCAGGCACTCGTCTCGTCCTCGCGCCTGACTGGAAGCCGATCGTCTGGACCGAAGCGGAGCGCAAGCACGGGCAAGCTTGGGGGCTTCCCACGGTCGCGACATTCCATACCTACGGCACTCCACCGGTCGAGGTCACACGCTGAAGAGCCTCGCAAAATCGACCTACCTGCGGAGGGCAGAGCAGCGCATCACCCTCCGCACGTTTTCTCTTCGACGAGCACTCCTGAAACCTCGTTCGACGCTTTACCGTCCCTTCACAGAACACCGCAAAGCGTCTTCCGATCGACGGTATTCTTCCGCTGGACACGCTATCATCATTTCAGCTCGTGCGTCGATCGATGCGAGATGTCGGGGAAGGGGATTTCTCGACTTTCTGGGGACATCATCATGCGTTACCGAGCGTCCAGCGATCACAGTGGAACCGGAATCTTTTCGATGCGCCTCACGCGACGCGCGCTTCTCGGGCTTTCCCCACTCCTCGCAGTGTGCCGCCGGGCACCGCCCATGCCCAACGCTGCGCCCTCGTCTCCCACACCCGAGATGGACTCGAGGAAACTACACGTCAAGCGGCCTTCGCGCCAGACCGTCTCTCGTTCGCTCCGTCTCACCCTCGGCCTGAGCCCGCTCCGACCCACTCTGCAGCAACAAGCAGTACGATGGATGGAACTGCTGCGCGAGCAGCTTCCGCCACGCTGGACACTCGAGCTCGTCGAGCCGGAGCAGGCATCGATTAGATTGCGCGTCACTTCCCGCTATCCGACTGGGCCGGTAGTCGGTGTCCGCTATCTCGTACCAGTGACGTTACACAAAAATTTTGTTTCGAGTCTCGATGCCTCGTCATTTGACGCACTTCTCGCTGGGCGCATCAGAGACTGGCGAGACCTCGGGCATCCCGAACCACTTCCTGTCGTACGGATCAGCGTCCAGGAAAACGGGAAAGCCCTCGACCAACCGGACCTCACGGTGACCAAGGCGAGCGACCTCGGCGCGCATGTGCCAGGGGGTGCCTTCGCCCTCGTCGAACCCTGGGCGCTGTATCCGTACCTACGCGTTCTTCATTTTGAGGGAAAGGACCCTCTGCGCTTCGACCAGAACGATTATCCGAGGTTGCTGACCGAGTGGCTCACCCTCGAAGGGGCAGTCGATCTCCTCCCACCCGAGACGTTGCAACCGCTCTTCGCCACACGACCAGTCTTCACGACGCTCACCTTCGCAGGGGACGTCATTCTGGGACGTACCGTCCACCGCATCATGGCTGCTCATGGTGACTGGGCTTCCCCTTTCCGGTCGATCGCCTCCGAGCTTTCCTGGGCCGATCTGACGGTCGTCAACCTCGAGTGTGCGCTCACCCGGCGGTTTCAACCCCCAGCCGACCCGTATACGCTGCGATTCATGAGTTTTCCGGAAGCGGTCGCCGGATTCGCCTTAGCCGGTATCGATGCGGTTAGCTTGGCCAACAACCACAGCATGGATTTCGGCTATGCGGCAGTGCAGGACACCAGGCAGGTCTGTGAGGAGGTCGGCATCACCACGTTCGGCGTGGGTGACAACCTCGTCGCAGCCGTCCTACCGGCTGGTTTCCAGATTGGGTCGTCGCGTATCGCCTTGCTCGGCTTCGACGGCGTTTCGACCGACTGGTACGGCGCGCGCGAAAACACCCCTGGTACTGCTCCGCTTCGAGCGGATATCGTCGAAGATGCCGTTCGGATTGCTTCCCAGCAAGCCGACATCGTCATCCCGTTCTTTCATTGGGGTGTCGAATATACGCTCGTACCGACAGCCCAGCAACGCGAGATCGCGCGCCGCGCCATCGATGCCGGCGCGACCCTCGTCGTGGGATCGCATCCGCACTGGGTACAGGGCGTCGAGTGGTATCGCGAGCGCCCAATCCTCTACTCGCTCGGTAACTTCGTCTTCGATCAGGAATGGTCGTTGGAAACCAAACAGGGATTGATTCTTCATCTCTGGCCGTCTGGCGCTGAGCTCGTTCGCTACGAACTCGTCCCTGTCCTGATCGAGGACTACCATCGGCCACGCCTCGCTCGCGGTGAGGAAGCGCAGGCGATCCTCCAACGCGTGCGCGAGTCGAGTGGTCTCCTCAGCGAGGGCTGAATCGAGCGCGACGGCCGACGAGACGGGCACGAGCCACTCGCCTTCTGACCGCCACGGATGCCAGAGTTACGTACGAGGAGGATGGAGAAGAGAGCGCTCGGGCATTTCGGGGCCAATTGCGTCTGATCGGTAACCGAACGAGTGCACACCCCGCCTCGCCCCAGGTCTCAGAGACCGCGCCCCTTGACAAAGGCAGCAGCGATATGCCATACTCTCGGCGTGACAACGCGGAGGCGTGGTGTAGAGGCCTAACACGCGGCCCTGTCAAGGCCGAGATCGCGGGTTCGAATCCCGTCGCTTCCGCTGGCATCCCGGAACCACTCGGTTCCGGGATTTTTTCTGGCAGAGCGTCTCACCCATCGAACGGCTCCGCTCGGATCAGCTTCGGTATGTCCTTCCCCATCGAAAGTCGCTATCGTGGCAAGTCTGAGACGGGAAAACTCCGCGCGACGACCTCACGGCAGCATCGATGACGGGCAACTCGTCACAGCTCGTCCGTCATCCTCGATCTCAACCGCAATCACCCTGCCTCCGCGCGAGCACGCAAAGCACGAGTCCTCCGCGCGCTAACCTCACAATCAGTCACTCGGTGTCGGGTGGAGCCGTCCTCGAGCGTACCGCTCGCTCCCTCGAACGCACCGGACATCGTGCGTCGATCCGGTCGCTGTTCCCTGTCTTCGTCGGTCCGCCGTCACTGCGGAACCTGCGCTTGCTCCCACCACAATCCCATTCTCGCCTGAGTCCCCCCATCAACGAACAAGACCTGCCCCGTAATGAAGTCCGCATCCTCGGACACGAGGAAGACGGCAGCCTTCCCGACGTCCTCCGGTCGCCCCACCCGTCCCCAGGGAACGAGCTGGTTTCCGAATTCGGTGGTGTAACCAGGAAATTGGAAGTACCGCGGCACCTCAATCAGCCCGGGACCGATCGCATTGACTCGAATCTTGAGCGGAGCGAGTTCGATGGCCAACGAACGCGTGAAGGCGATGATCGCTCCCTTCGTCGCCGCATAGGCTGCATGCAAGGGAAAACCAGCCGCACCATGGATCGAACTGATGTTCAAAATCGCCCCACCGCCGTTCTGGATCATGTAGTGAGCAGCGCGTTGCGCGCAGAAGAAATAACTCCGCATGTTGAGATCGAAAAGCTCATTGTAGACGTCTTCCGGAAAGTCGAGAAACGGCCGTGCACGCGTCACACCCGCGTTATTCACGAGTATGTCCAGGCCACCGAGGGCAGCCGCCGCTTCGTCGACGACACGGCGACATTCGCTGACCGAGCGGAGATCACCTCCTATCGCGAAGGCCCGCCCACCAGCCTGCTCGATTTCCCGTGCCGTAACCTCTGCGCCTTCCCGGCTGTGGGCGTAATGCAGGACGACTGCCGCTCCTTCTGCTGCCAACGCGCGAGCGATCCCTTGCCCGATACCCATGCCAGCTCCCGTCACGAGGGCCCGCTTCCCACTCAACTTCCCCATCGCTTCTCCTCCTTCTGGACTCTGTACTCCGCTCCTCACAGTATCGCGTGACAGGCGACGAGCCGACTACCCCCTAGTCGCTCGCTGATGACCGCTGCACTTGCTAGGGTTCTGGCGCTGACTCGTCATGCATCAGGTAAGCGATGACAGATCACCCGACGAACGAGAGGGGGGATTGGAGTGCGGATCGCCGCTGTCGAGACTGCCGTCATCGAGGGAAACTTCGACTGGATTCTGGTGTGCGTGACGACCGACGATGGTTCGTCGGGTCTCGGTGAGGCGTACTGGGGAGCTGGCGTCCTCGAACTGATCGAGGCTGCGAGTGCATTCATCATCAGCAAGAATCCATTCGATGTCGCACGCATCATCTTCGAACTCCAGCGCTGCCTTTCGGGGGCGGGTTCACAAGCCGGCGCCACCGTGACGGCCATCAGCGGGATCGAACTCGCCCTGTGGGATCTCGTCGCTCGAGCACTCGACACCCCACTCTCGACATTGCTCGGAGGTCGCTTCCGCGACCGGATACGACTTTACGTCGACCTCCACGCCGGAGAAGAACCAACCCCCGAAAGTTGGGCCATACGCGCACGGGATGCGCTGGCTCGAGGTTTTTCCGCCGTGAAATTCGACATCGACGCACCGAATCCCTATCGTGCCAGCTCGGCAGAGAACACCGATCCATGGCGTCTCTGGTACGAGCCATACAATCGGACGATGAGCGCAGCCGAACGTCGTTTCATCGTGGACGTCGTGAGCGCCGTCCGCGCAGCGACCGGCCCTGACACCGATCTCGCGCTCGATTGCCATTGGAAATACACAGTTTCTGATGCGATCGCTCTGGCGCACGCGCTGGAGACGCTGCTGCCGGTTTGGTTGGAAGACCCGGTACCACCGGACAACGTGGATGCACTTCGCGCGATCGCGAGGAGCACCCGCATTCCGATTTGTATAGGCGAAAACCATTACCGACTCGCAGGCTTCCGCGAGCTGATTCTCCGGCAAGCCTGCCAGTATGTCGCACCCGATATTCCGAAAATGGGCGGCCTCCTCGAGGCCCGCATGGTCGCTGCACTGGCTGAACTCTATGGGCTGCTCGTCGTCCCACACAACGTCGCGAGCCCCATCGGCACGATGGCAGCCGCACAACTCTGCGCGGCCATACCCAACTTCTTCGCGCTCGAGTTTCATGCCTTCGATCTCGCATGGTGGGAGGAACTCGTTCTCGAACGACCACTCATCCAAAACGGTCACCTCGTCCTCCCCGATCGCCCTGGACATGGTCTGATGCTGAACGTCGATGTCGCGCGGGCTCACGCCAAGCGTGGCACGACGTTCTTCGGTGAACCGGTCTGACACCGGGACAGCTCGCTGCACTGCGAGATTTTTGGTGTCATGGTGAGCGGTGCCGGCTTGGCCAAGCCGAGACCCTTCTGGCTCGGCCCGCTCCATCGCTCGTATGGTGTCGCGACGGCCGAGCCCGCTAGCATTTCTGTGGCCGATCGGCCAAAATCACGAGGAAAACCATAGAAAGGAGTTCGACAATGGAACTCGCTTTGATTCTTCCGCCTTGGCCGAACGAGCGGTGGAAGTTGGCGCTCCAGATGGGTGTCACCCATGCAGTCACGACGCTACCCTTCCACGTCGCAGGTGGCCATCAAGCCTCCAATCCACCGGGTGTTCCGCAGCCCATTGTACCGGTCGATGTGCCGCCGCCAGAGCATCGCCCGTGGGACTTCATGCCTTTGCTCCTCATGGTGCAACGCTTCCGCGAGGCCGGCATCACGGTGTCGGTGATAGAAGCATCACCGCCGATGCATCGGGCGCGACTGGGAATCGAGGGGCGTGACGAAGAAATCGAGTGGGTCATCACACTCATTCGCAACATGGGCAAACTCGGAATCCCTGTTTGGTGCTGGAACTGGATGGCGATCATCAACTGGGCGCGCACATCGGTCACCACCCCGACACGAGGCGGTGCACTCACGACGAGCTACGACCACGAACTCATGGAGCGTGCCGGGCTGACTCATGTCGGGACGGTGAGCGCGGAGCAACTGTGGGAGAACCTTCGCTATTTTCTCAGCGCTGTCGTACCGGTCGCGGAAGAGGCGGGAGTCCAACTCGCCCTGCATCCTGACGATCCACCTGTGCCGTCACTCCGGGGCATCGCGCGCATTCTCATCACGCCGCAAGCGCTCCAGCGTGCACTCGATCTCCATCCCAGCCCAGCGCATGGGCTCACTTTTTGCCAGGGAACGGTCTCCTCGATGGGAGTCGATGTCATCGAATGGATTAACCATTTCGGAAAGCAAGGTAAGATCCACTTCGTCCACTTTCGCGACGTTCGCGGCGGCCCGACCAACTTCGTCGAGACGTTCCATGACGACGGACAGACCGACATGCTCCGAGCCATGGAAGCGTACTGTCGAGTTGGTTTCCGCGGTGTGATGCGACCCGATCATGCGCCCACAATGGAAGGGGAACCGAACACAGAACCGGGTTACATGATGCTCGGTCGCCTTTTCGCCATCGGTTACATGAAGGGGTTACGAGAAGCGGTGCTCAAGACAGAATCCTCGTCACCGCGCTAGACACGCTCGGCATGAGAGGTTATCGAGCCAGATACCGTAACCCATTCGCGCATCGGCCCCCACGCTCCGCCCGTCAGCAGTTCACCGCCGACACTCCGGGTGCGTCCTGGCTCGTCGGGTCGGCTACACTCGAGACGAGAGTACGAACGAGCAGAGCGAGGCGAGTCTCATGGAGACTGCTCCGCGACGAGTCATGCTTCTGACGACGCCCACGAGCTACCGCACCGCCGCCTTTCTCCACGCGGCTCAGCGTCTCGGTATCGAGACGCTGGTCATCGAAGACACACCATCACCGCTCCGGGAGCTCCTTCCTCTGCGTTTTACGGCCGATTTCCGGGATACAGCAGGCGCAACCGAGCAAATAGCAGAAATCGCTCGCCAGTACGGCGTACGCGCCGTGATACCGGTCGATGATTCAGGTACCGTTCTCGCCGCTCTCATCGCCCAACGATTGGGACTCCCGAGCAACGATCCGGATGCCGCGCTGGCTGCCCGAGACAAATGGATCATGCGGCAACGCCTTGCTGCAGCAGGGGTACCCGCGCCGCGTGCCCAGGGTTTCCCCGCGCTCGCTGACATGGCGTCGCTGGCTCGTTCGATGAGCTACCCGTGCGTGGTCAAGCCGACTCGTCTGTCCGGCAGTCGTGGAGTGATTCGAGCCGATGATCCACTCTCGTTCGTGCGAGCAGTGGACCGCATCCGGAGCATTTTGGCTAGCGACGGTATCGACCTGCGAACGGCCCAGCTATTGGCTGAGCCCTTTGTCCCTGGATTCGAGGTCGCTGTGGAAGGGCTTCTCACTGATGGCGAGTTTCAGCTGCTCGCACTCTTCGACAAACCTGATCCCTTGGATGGACCATTTTTCGAGGAGACGATCTACGTCACGCCCTCACGCTTACCACCTACTGTCCAGGATGAGATCGTCGCGGTAACCGCCAAGGCAGCCCGCGCCCTGGGACTGCGGACCGGACCCGTGCATGCCGAACTACGGGTAAACGAGGCTGGTCCGTGGGTCATCGAGTTGGCAGGACGCTCGATCGGAGGACTGTGCTCTCGCATCTTGAAGTTCGGCACCGGCCTGTCATTAGAGGAACTGATCCTCGCGCATGCGGTCGGTGAGCAACTGGCGGGACTCGAGCGCCGGCCGGACGCGGTCGGAGTCATGATGATCCCGATCCCGCGGGCAGGCATCCTCAAAGACGTCGAGGGAATCGAGGAAGCTTCGAGCGTGCCAGGCATCACTGGTATCGAGATAACCGTCAAGCGCAATCATCGCATCGTCCCGCTACCCGAAGGCGCGAGCTACCTGGGCTTTATCTTCGCTCGAGGAAGCGATCCTACAGAAGTCAAAACGGCATTGCGCCTCGCGCACGCACGCTTGCGGATCCGGCTTGCACCCGAACTGCCAGTGCTCGGAGTGTTCACCACATGACAGGTGCATCACTTCTTGCGAGCTGGAGCACCCTTCGCTGGCTGTCCTGCTCCCGGCGGTATCCACTCCTCAGGCAACTCCTCCTCGCTTCCGAACAGGAAGGCTTCCAGGTGCGCACGCAGGATCGCTCGATCATCCGGATCAGCCGGATTCAACCCATAGTGATTGATGACGATCGTCTGATATTCCAGCCACATCTGCCAGGCATCGCGCGAGACCTCGCGATAAATGCGCTCACCGAGCGGCCCAGGAAATGGTGGACGATCCAGTCCGGGCAACTCTCGCTGCAACTTCACGCAGTGCACCATTCGCGCCATGACGTTGTTCCTCTCGCCCGTCGGTCTCGAACGCTTGCCCAAGCGTAGCGGACAGTTACCCATGAAGTCAAAGCCTGTCAGCAAGTGGGAACTGACACTCTGGGGAAACCACAGCCGCCAGACGACGATCACACTCCAGGTTCTCCTCCGTGCGCGTGTCCCGGTTCGCTGCCTGGTCCTGGCGGGGCAGATTCCCCAGCCGAGGACCAACCGACGGATACCGCTCGCGGTCTGGAACGAAGACGTCGCAGTGATCGCAGCACGGCATGCTATTCCGGTCGTTCATGTCCCCGCTCGATCTACCCTTTTCGAGCTCTGTGGTGACGAGCGGATCTCAGCTGACCTCGGCGTGATCTCCTGCTTTCCGTGGAAAATCGACGCTCGCCTGGTTCGTCTTTACCCATTTGGGATGATCAACATCCATCCATCGCTGCTACCGGACTTTCGCGGTCCCTCTCCACTTTTTTGGCAATACCACGATGGCAGGCTGCGAGGAGGAATCACCCTTCACTGGGTGACGGACGAACTCGACGGTGGTCCCATCATCGATCAGGTCACCTGCGATATCCCTCTCGGCTTCCCAGGTGACCGTCTCGAAGCCTGGCTGGCTTGGTACGGAACGAGTCGCCTCGTGGAGATTCTCGGGCGGAACACACTACCTGCCGGGTGGTTCCCCACGCGACTTGGATCGTGGGCTCCTGTGCCCGACGATGCTGCCTGCCTTCTGGACACAAGCTGGCCAGCGTGGCAGGCAGCTCACTTTCTGAACGGAGTACTACCGTTAGGATATCCCGTGAGCATTCGGGATCATGAAGGCCGTGTCTGGATCGTTCGCCGCTGTCTCGGATGGTCGTCCCGGCCAACCCTTTCTGCCGAAACGGTAGAGTCTCTTCTAACGTTGTCTCTACAAGGGGGAACGCTCACCGTGCTCGCCGAACACCGATCGATCACCGGTGCGTGAGGGCCGCAAGGTTCGCCGCCAGTATTCCAGCATATCCTCGAGTGTTTGCTCGATCGGTATTGTTGGCTGCCAACCAGTGGCCGTGCGCAAGGCTGTCGCATCTCCCCGAAGAACACGTACATCGATCGGGCGGAGACGAGCAGGGTCACGTTCCAGTCGCAACGGAATACGCGCGAGCGACAGCAACCGCTCGACCAACGCGCGGAGTGACCACGACACCCCACTGGCGAGATTGAAGACCTCGCCACTGAAACGGGGCTCGGCCAAAAGTTCATAAGCTCGGACGACGTCGCGCACGTCGAGAAGATCCCGTTCGACGTCGAGTTCACCGACGAGGAGAACGGGCGGCGCCATGCCCAACTCAGCTTCCGCGATCTGGCGGGCAAATCCGGAGAGCGCAAATCGCTCGCTTTGGCCTGGCCCGATATGGGTAAAAGGACGGACTCGCACGATCGGTAAACCATAGGTAAGGTGATACTGAAGTCCCACGAGATCCTGCGTCGCCTTGCTCACACCGTACGGGCTCAGTGGCCGAAACGGTTGGGACTCTGTGACCGGAAGCTCATGTTCGTAGACAAGGCCGTAGGCATCCGACGAACTGACGATGACGACCAGCGGTGGTGGTTCGAGCGAACGAACTGCCTCCAGCAAGTTGACCTGTCCGAGAACGTTGTTCGCGATCGTTCCGTAAGGGTCCTGAAAAGAACGCGGAACGTAACTGACGGCTGCCAGGTGAAAGATCACCTCAGGGTGCCAGTGTGCCAATGTGCGGCGAACGAGTTCGCCGTTCATGAGATCACAGACAAGGTGCTGTTTCAGTGACGAGGCCGGCGGGCTGGGTCGCGCCGAGAGCCCGATCACCTCCCAATGACCCGTTGCGGCCAGTCGATCCGCGAGGTACCGTCCAGCGAACCCGGTCGCACCGGTGATCAAGGCTCGCCGCATAGGAGCGCCCACTCTTCCGTCATCGCTCCGGTAAGCTTCCGACCAGCCCCGCTTCCGACCGAAGCAACTCTGCCTTGTCCGTCCGCTCCCAGGGCAAATCGAGATCGGGTCGCCCGAAGTGTCCGTAGGCCGCGACCTGTCGGTAGAGCGGCCGCTGCAAGCCCAGATGATGGATGATCGCCGCCGGACGGAGATCGAAATGCCTCGTCACGAGCTCAGTGATCCGCTCGTCATCCAATCGTCCCGTCCCGAACGTCTCGACATGGATCGCCACCGGGCGTGCACGGCCGATGGCGTACGAAATTTGAATCTCGAAGCGATCAGCCAGTCCTGCGGCAACGACATTCTTGGCGACGTAGCGAGCAGCGTATGCCGCCGAGCGATCCACCTTCGTCGGATCTTTTCCGGAGAAGGCTCCGCCGCCATGACGCGCCATCCCACCGTAGGTGTCCACCATGATCTTGCGACCGGTCATCCCTGCGTCCGCGCGAGGGCCACCGAGGACGAAGGAGCCGCTCGGATTGATCAGGATCTCCGTCTCGCGATCGAGCAACTCGCCTGGAACCACCTGACTCACGACAGCCTCGATGAGATCGCGACGGAGTTGCTCGCGCGAGACATCTGGGTCATGCTGGGCAGAAAGCACCACGGTAGCGACGCGAGCTGGTCGCCCATAGCGATACTCGACCGTCACCTGGCTCTTCCCGTCCGGACGGAGATACGGGAGAATTCCCGTCTTGCGAACGGTCGCTAAACGACGCACCAGGCCATGCGCGAGTGCGATGGGAAGCGGCATCAGCTCCGGTGTCTCGGTGCACGCAAAGCCGACGACCATTCCTTGGTCGCCCGCGCCGATCCGATCGAACTCGTCACTTGCCGAACCCACGCGCACTTCGAGCGACTCGGAAACCCCATAAGCGATCTCCGGTGCCTGCTCCTTGATCGAGAGGATAACCCCCATCGTCCGTCCATCGATACCGTACTCGGAGGAAACATAGCCAGCATCGGCAACGACCCCCCGAGCGAGTTCAGCATAGTCAACGCGCGCCGTTGTCGTGATTTCCCCGATGAGAATCATGAGCCCGGTCGTCGTCGCCGCTTCACAAGCGACTCGCCCGTCCGGGTCCTGCGCTAGGACGGCATCCAATACCGCATCGGAAACCTGATCGCACAGCTTGTCCGGATGTCCCTCGGTCACCGACTCCGAGGTAAAGTACGTGCGTGGGGCACGCATGATGCTCAGTGTCACCGTTCCCAACCCCTTCGCTTCGTCACGTCGCACCTCGTCTACCGCACGACGCCGTCATGTCCCATGCTGCCAGGAGACGAGATAGGCCTCTTGTTCCGGTGTCAACCGGTCGATCGCAATGCCCATACTCTCGAGCTTGAGCTGCGCAATTTCGCGATCGATTTCCGCCGGAACCGGATAGACATCAGCCGGGAGTTGCCGTCCCCGCTGCGCGAGATACACGCAGGCGAGCGCCTGGTTAGCAAAGCTCATGTCCATGACACTGGCCGGATGCCCCTCGGCAACCGCGAGATTCACGAGGCGCCCCTCGGCGAGGACGACGATCGCGCGCCCATCGGACAGAACGTATTCCTCGACAAAGGGCCGGTGCACAATGCGCTCGACTGCCATTTCGGCCAGTGCTTCGAGATTGATTTCGACGTTAAAGTGCCCCGCATTGCAGACGATCGCCCCGTTCTTCATCACGAGAAAGTGTTCTCGGTCGATCACGTGCAGATTACCAGTAGCCGTCACGAAAAGGTCTCCTACCCGTGCCGCTTCCCGCATCGGCAGCACCCGATACCCATCCATGACGGCCTCGAGCGCTCGCACCGGATCGACCTCTGTCACGATCACGTGCGCACCCATCCCCCGGGCGCGGAGCGCGATACCGCGCCCACACCAGCCATACCCCGCGACGACCACCGTTTTGCCAGCTAGCAACAGGTTCGTCGCGCGCAGGATGGCGTCGATCGTGCTTTGCCCTGTGCCGTATCGGTTGTCGAACAAATGCTTCGTCATGGCATCGTTGACAGCGATCGCCGGAAATGCCAGCAAATCATCGCGAGCCAACGCACGCAGTCGGATGACGCCAGTTGTCGTCTCTTCGGTCGAACCGATCACGGTCTGGAGGACATCGCGTCGGTCGCGGTGTACGGTCGTGACCACGTCCGCTCCATCATCGATGATCAGATGGGGCTCGTGATCGAGAGCCCAGTTGATGTGTCGGTAGTACGTCTCGGCGTCCTCACCACGCCGGGCGTAGACATGAAAGCCGTCGGCAACCAATGCGGCAGCGACATCATCCTGCGTCGAGAGCGGGTTGCTCGCGCAGATCACCGGTGTTGCACCAGCAGCACGCAACGCGTAAGCGAGATTCGCCGTCTCGGTCGTGACATGGACGCAGGCAACGATTCTCAGGCCCTCGAGCGGACGTTCTCGTTCGAATCGTTCACGAAGGAGGCGCAAAACGGGCATCTCCCGCGCTGCCCAAGCAATGCGCTTCCTTCCTTGCTCAGCTAAAGTGAGATCAGCGATATCGTACGGTATCACTCGACCGTTCACCGTTCGTCCCGTCCCGTTTCCCCTGGCTCGACCGATGTTCCTCGACCGTTCGCCGCAAGAAAGTTCGCGATCTTTCGCCTATCGGGTGCCGGAATGATACCGCGCTCGGTGACGAGCGCTGTCACGAGCCAGTGTGGTGTCACATCGAATGCAGGATTCCGTACCGGCGTGTCTGCCGGTGCGATCCATGTTCCTTTCACGCAGAGCACTTCAGCTGGATCGCGCTCTTCGATCGGGATTGCATTTCCATCCGGCGTCTCCGGATCGAACGTAGAAAGCGGAGCAGCTACGTAAAACGGAACGCGGAACCGTTCCGCAGCCACGGCGAGCCCGAATGTACCGATCTTGTTGGCAACATCCCCATTCGCCGCGACACGATCCGCACCGACCAGTACGGCATCCACCTCACCCCGAGCGAGCAGGAAGGGTGCCGCACCGTCCACAATGAGCGTCTGCGGTATTCCACTGCGGCGGAGTTCCCACACTGTCAAACGCGCTCCCTGCAAGCGCGGGCGCGTTTCCGTGACCCAGACATGCTCCAGACGACCGAGTTCATACGCCCGACGAATGATCCCGAGTGCGGTTCCAAACGCTCCTGTTCCCAACGCTCCAGTGTTACAGTGTGTGAGCACGCGCGTTCCCGAGCGCAAAAGCCCAGCACCGTAGTCGGCGAGTGCCCGATCGACGGCCCATTGTCGATCCAAGAGTTCCAGCACCAGCTGGCCAAGAAGATGGGCTGCCTCCGCGGCATCCACCGCGCTTGCCACGCGCTCTCGAGCCACCTGCAGGCCATGAAACAAATCAGCGGCGGTCGGCCGCGTGCTCGCCAACAACGCTTCCCCCGCGGTCAGCGCTCGGCGCCAATCGCCCCCCTCTCGCGCTGCACCCTGCACCGCAAGAGCGAGTCCTGCCACTGCGCTGATGCCGATGGCTGGTGCCCCACGGACACGCATCTCGCGGATTGCTGCCGCCACGTCGTCAATCGTTCGGCACTCGAGAAGCCGCTCTTTATCCGGAAGAGCCGTCTGATCGACGATGACGAGCGACTCTCCCGTCCAGTGAAGGGGTCGCCATTCGCTCGGCGCATCCGTCATCGGTCTCCCCCGGCACCTCTCCCGCTCACGATCCTCGATTCGGTCCTCAGCAGTGCTCGGCAGATGTCCTCGATCACGCTCATGGGCACGTCGCGCCGCACCTCGACGTGACCCGGTGCGATCGGCAAAATCCAGGTGAGGCGTCCGCCTTCGGCTTTTTTGTCATAACGAAGGCGCTCGAGCACATCGGCGAGTGGGAGATCGACCGCACGCGGTAACCCGGCCTGATCCAGGAGCTCGTCCTGCAACGGAACGAGATCTGCGCGACAGGAGTCCAGTCGATGCGCGATGCGAGCGACCGCCCGCATACCCACCGCGATCGCCTCGCCATGCCGCAACCGGTACCCACTCGTCGCCTCGATTGCGTGACCCAAGGTGTGACCGTAGTTGAGAATCCGGCGCAGTCCGGATTCGCGCTCATCACAGGCGACAACGCTCGCCTTGATATGAATGTTCTGCCGGATGAGCCGCGCGAGTGAGTCGGCATCCTGCCACCACGCGTCGTACGGCCGCTCGGCGAGCATGTTCAGCAGCCGCGGTTCCTTCGTCTCGGTCGCGGTGCACTCGATTATCGCATGCTTCACCACTTCGGCCCACCCGGAGCGACGCTCTTCAGCCGGAAGCGTCGCGAGCACGACTGGATCCGCCAGCACCAGATGCGGCTGATAGAAACTCCCGATGAGATTCTTGCCGAGCGGATGATCGACCCCCGTCTTTCCGCCGACGCTCGCGTCGACCATCGCCAAAAGGCTCGTCGGCACGTGCACGAGCGCGACACCACGGAGGACAATCGAAGCCGCAAAACCGGCGACGTCACCGACCACTCCACCGCCGAGCGCCACGACGACATCGGAACGCTCGATGCCGGCCGCCAGCATCCAGTCGAGAAGCGATGTCACGGTCACGAGCGACTTCGAGTGCTCTCCCGGGGGAATAGCGGTCGCCACGACATCGAAATCAGCAGCAGTCAGCGACGTTCGGGCGCTCGCGCCCCAGCAACGCGCGACCTGCTCATCGCTGACGAGAAAGGCGCGCCGAGCCTTGGGCCAACGGCGTCGCACCAGTTCGCCGATTCTCGTCAAAATACTCGAAGCCACGTAGAGTTCGGAGCGCCCGGCAGCACCGAGCAGAGCGCGGAACGGCACGCTTCCTCGGTCCTCCAGCTCTCGCACTGCTTCGACGATTCGTTGCGCAATCTCCTCCGGCGCCTCGTCATCGGTATCGATGACGACATCAGCCTGCTCATAGAGCGCTCGCCGTCGCTGCCAAAGCTCCTGCAGTTTCGCTGCTGTGTCGCCAGCGAGCAGCGGCCGAACAGTCGACCGCAGTTCTCGTTCAGACTGGCGGTGCAAGCGATCCACCAAGGTCTCGATCCGTGCACGTAAATGCACCAAGGCCGTCTCGGTGCGCAAGGGAATCCAGTTCCGATCGTCCAACACGATGCCACCGCCAGTGGCGATCACGACGTGCTCGGCCAGTGACGCCTGCAGCAAAGCCTCTCGCTCTGCTGCTCGGAAAACGCTCTCGCCGTACCGCGCAAAGATCTCTGCGATCGGCAGACCGAAACGCTCTTCGACGAGCCGATCAGTATCGACGACACGCCAGCCGAGCAAATCCGCGACGAGCGGCGCGATCGAACTCTTCCCTGACCCGCTGAGCCCGATGAGAGCGATCCGTTTGATCACCTGCGACCCCTTGACGATCCGTGAGCGAGGCGCCGCCTCCGAGCGATTGTATCCCACGAGCGGATTCAGATGTGTGCTAGGATACGCTCAGCGAAGGCCGTGGGGGATCGGAGAAGTCCAACAAGAGGGGTAGAGCGAATGCGACGCAAGGTTTCCATTATCGGTGCCGGTGCCGTCGGTGCGACCACTGCACAGTATCTCGCTGCACGCAACATCGCCGATTTAGTGCTCGTGGACATCGTCGAGAATCTCCCCCAAGGCAAAGCACTCGACTTGTTAGAAGCTGGGCCGGTTCTGGGTTATGACTGCCAGATCGTCGGCAGCAACAGCTATGACGCAACAGCTGGATCGGATGTGATCGTCATCACGTCCGGATCGCCGCGCAAGCCTGGCATGAGCCGCGATGATCTCCTCCGCGTCAACATGAATATCGTTCGGAGCGTCACCGAGCAGGCAGCACCATTGTCGCCCGATGCCGTCATAATCGTGGTGACGAACCCGCTCGACGCCATGTGCCATGTCGCCTTGGAAGCCTCCGGTTTTCCTCCAGCACGCGTCGTTGGTCAGGCTGGCGTCCTAGACGCTGCGCGCTTCCGCGCCTTCGTCGCGCTCGAACTCGGTGTCTCTCCGCGCGATGTCCACGCGATGGTACTCGGCGGTCATGGTGATACGATGGTTCCACTGCCCCGCTACACGACCGTCTCGGGTATCCCGATCACGCAACTCATCCCCGCCGATCGGATCCAGGCGATCGTCGAGCGGACACGCGATGGTGGTGGAGAGATCGTTCGCCTATTAGGAACGAGCGCTTTTTACGCACCAGCTGCGTCGGTTGCCGAGATGGTCGAGGCCGTCCTTCTCGACGCGAACCGCGTGTTGGCTGCGAGTACGTATCTGACGGGTCAGTACGGGATCCATGACCTCTATGTCGGGGTTCCGATCAAGCTGGGTGCCGGCGGAGTCAAGGAAATCATCGAAGTCGAGCTGACCGATGAGGAACGGGCTGCCCTGCATCGATCGGCCAATGCGGTTCGCGAACTGGTTCAAGCGATGAAGCAACTGACTTGACAGCAGGCGAACGAGGGGGACGATCCCTATGCATTTCTCGCACGATCCCTCCGGAACGACCCAAACGATGATCAGCGTCGATGAAGCGCGAGAACGTATCCTCGCGTGTTTCGCTCCGCTCACACCGCGACGCACCCCGTTGCTAGATGCCTTGGGCTTAGTCTTAGCTGAACCGATCATCGCCCGTGAAAGCATCCCGCCATTCACCAATTCCGCCATGGACGGCTACGCGGTTCGCGCGAGCGATACGCGCGGTGCCTGCCCTGATCGTCCGGCCGAACTGCGAGTCATCGGTGAGGCACCCGCCGGGACTCCCTCTCCACGCTGGTTCATCGACGAAGCGATTCCGCTCCGCATCGAGTCCGGCATGGCCATCCGCATCATGACCGGCGCAGTCCTCCCACCGGGCGCCGATGCGGTCGTACGGTTCGAGGACACGGACGAGTCGGACACGCCCAGCACGAGTCGATCACGTGGTGTCGTCCGTGTTCGGCGAGAAATCACCACGGGAGAAAATGTGCGCCACGCGGGTGAAGACATCCTCGCCGGATCGATCGTCTTCGAACCAGGAACCGTTCTCGGACCGGCTCATCTTGGGCTTCTCGCTTCCCTCGGCTACTCCTGGGTTCTCGTCCATCCGCGCCCACGGATCGCTATCCTGGCCACCGGCGACGAGGTTGTGCCGATCGATTGGCCGCTCGAGCCTGGCCAGATTCGCAATAGCAACAGCACGGTCCTCGCCGCCCTCGTCCACCAGACTGGTGGGATTCCCAAACTCGTCGGCATCGCTGCCGATCGAGAAGAGGATGTCGCACGACACTTGCAGTACACCTATGATGCCGATCTGATCCTCACCTCGGGCGGCGTGTCACAGGGTGACTACGACCGAATCAAAGAATTCTTGCGTGCACGCGGACGCTTCGAAATTTGGCAAGTGCGCATCAAACCGGGCAAGCCGATGGCATTCGGCTTCGTGGCAGATACCCCGGTTTTGGCGCTTCCCGGCAATCCGGTGGCGGCCGTCGTGGCTTTCCTGCAGTTCGCTCGCCCAGCAATCCTGCGCCTCCTCGGACGGGCAGATCTCGAGCCGATTCGCGTCAGGGCGCGTTTGACGAAACCGGTGGAGAACCGCGGACGACGACGTCATTTCGTTCGTGCGCTGCTTCATCGACGATCGGGCGAACTCTGGGTAACCCCGGTCCCGCAACAAGGTTCTGGCATTCTCAGTAGCTTGGTGCACGGGAGTTGCCTCGCAGTGATTCCCGAAGAGTGGTCGGAAGCCCCGGTTGGCTCGGAGGTAACGGTCGAACTGTACGATCCATCTATCGCCGCGGCCATTTTCGCTGCAGAATCCTAAGGAAGCAGTACGAAGAGAATCCCAACCAGCATGATGATCGCCCCCACGACTGCATTCACACCCGGCACCTCGCCGAGGATCAGCCCGGCCAGGAGAATCGCCCCGGTCATCTCTTGCGTGTAGATGACGTTGGCGATCGCAGCGTTCAACCGGCGGACACTCGCGTTGTACAGCGTGTGACCGAGCGTATTCGGTATCAACCCGAGCCCGAGGAGCGCCGCAACCACCTGCCAGTCATAACGAGCGACGCTCGCTCCCGCGCTGAGCGCTGCCAGGAGCGCAAAAGGGAAGACCCACACTGCAGCTGATCCGTACACAGCGATCGCATAGGCGAGGAGCGGAATCCGCGCCCGCTCGCGACGACCAACGAGAGAATAAGCCGCGTACGCTGCGGCCGACAGGAGTGCCAACCCATCGCCGATAGCGATGCGCAGCCCAAAGCGTGGCTCGAACCCAGTGAGAACGACGACTCCCGAGAGGACGATCACGATTCCCGCGATCTGTCGCGGTCTGAGCGACTCTTTCAGCAGAAACGCCGAGAGTATGGCGAGCATGATCGTGGAAGTATAGAGCAAGGGCAACACATGCGCGACCGGCGCGAATTGCAGTGCAGCATTGTACGCCACGAAGTGCACCGCCAGCGTCGCTCCGTAAATCGCGAGCCGGCGCCAGCCGAGCGACCTCACTGCCCCCAACGTGCGAGTAGCCAGTGCGACCGGCACCAACGCGAGCGTTGCCACGAGGAGGCGCCAAAAAGCGATTTCGAAGGCACTGACCGACCCGGCGAGCCGGATCAGAACAGCACTCGTCGATACAGCCAATACCCCGGCAACTGCGAGGCCGAGCCCGATCACAAAGTCGTTTCGACTGCTTTCTACCCTGAGAACGTATTGCCCTTCTGCCATCATCCTCTTCCTCTCGAGGGTCCATGAGTGGTAGGATACAGCGCCTGTCCTGGGCGCCGAACCCCGCGGCAGAGGTTCGACCACATGAACGATCTAACTGTTCGACGGTTCCGAGCGAGGCCACCCAGTTCGCAGGATCGAGTGTACGGCTTCGCCATCGCTGGTGGAATCATTCGAGCCGTCATCGCTGACGGAAAGGGACAGATTCTCGGTCAAGCATCGGAACCCCTCAATAATCTGGACGCGCCCCATGTGCTCCATCGGCTTCTCGAACTGGCTGGAGTTGCACTGGGTCGCGCTGGCCTTCCGCCAGCGGAATTGAAGGCCGCCGGTGTCGCGTTCGGCGGACCAGTGGATCCCGAGCGGGGCGTCACCATCCTCTCGCCACGTTCGCCCGGGTTCGAGCAGTTTCCACTCGTCGCCTTGCTGGAGGAGCAGCTGCGCGTGCCGACCGTGCTCGAGAACGATGCCCGAGCCGCCGCGTTCGGCGAGGCGGTCTTCGGTGCAGCTCGCGGCTGTCAAACAGTCATCTATCTCCACCTCGGCTCGGGAGTCGGCGGAGGCATCATCGTGGATGGACGGCTCGTCTACGGTGCCACAAGTACGGCTGGAGAGATCGGCCACATGGTCGTCACAGCCGGTGGACCACTCTGTTCCTGCGGCAAGCCGGGACATCTGGAAGCGTATGTTGCCGAGCCAGCTCTCGTCGCTCGCGTCTGGGAAGCGCTCGTTATCTCACCGGATGACCCAGCGCATCGGCTCCTCAGTGGACCGATCACGGCTCGCGTCCTGTTCGAGCGTGCACCGGAGAGTCCGACCATTCAGCGCGTTCTCGACGATACGATCCAGATGCTCGGGCTAGCCATCGCTTCACTCATCGCCACGCTGAATCCAGAAGCCGTCATCATCGGCGGACCGGTAGCAGAAGCCGGTAGTCGTCTCCTGGAACCTTTGCAGGCGCGTGTCCGTCAATATGCGTATCCCGCCTCCCTACGCCGCGTACGCCTTGCACTCGCCGAACTCGGTCCGGATGCCCCGATGATCGGAGCTGTCGCGCTCGCCTTGGCTCGCACGTGAGTCGGCATGACCCGTACGACACTATACCGACGACACCGTCTGCCTCCGGGACGAGCGAGCTCGACATACCGACGAGTCGGCAGAAGCGAGCACGGTTAGCAAAAGTTCGGAAGAATGTCCTTGGCTCGATCATCAGCCGGAAGCGACGGCACCTTCCTCGCTCCCGTCGTTCTACCGAGAAGGAAAAGTGTTTCAGCTTCCTGAGGACGCGTACCCTGCTTAGCGAGCGGCGAACCGGAACCGCGAGCGCTCTCCGCCTGCTCAAATCGATAGCCTGCCGGATTGCTCGAGGCATCAACAGCGCAGTCTGCACCCAGTACCGACGCCCTCGAGCGGATCCAAGCCTTCTCCCTTGCCGCGGGAGCGACCGACGTCAATGAATGTCCGATGATGTCAAAGCTTTCCCCCCAACGAGGATGCCTTCATCGTCTCACCAGTCGAAAGCCACCCTCGAAGTCGGTTGCCGAGACGGCCCGAGTACTGTTATCCTCATCATTTGGCATGAATGAAGGGAGGTATCGTGTCCGCTATCGTCTTGAGCCCGAAGATTCAAGAACTACTTATCGAATTGCTCCGCGAACCCGGTCGACCGGCCACGACCGAGGAACTTGTCCGACTGCTTCGTGAGCGTCTGCAATCGAGCTGACACGCGTCGAAACAGGGAGTGCGCGAGTGACTGACGGGACGAACGTGCAGACCTTTCCTGAAATCGAATTCCGGGGTTCCGGGAGGGAGCGCGACCTCGCACGCCGTGTCTTCGCGCTCTTGCGTGCGACCGCTCGCTTTTATCCCACACACGCCCCGATTCGCGTGCCTCTGGAGACGCTCGCCGCACACTTTGCCGAAACGGAAGCAGGAGGCTCGCTCACTGAATGGATTGAACGGCTGCGAACAGCTCTAGCGGCGAATGACCACGTGTTCGCTCTCGAGGCCACGCAAGATGGCCAGATCATCGTTGCCACGACGCGAGCTGGGCGTCCGCCACTACCGCCGGCTGCGCTCATCGATACCGCTCATCAGTTGCCGCGACGCTTCCTCGAGCCCCCACCCGAGGCCTTGACGCCAACCAAGACGCGCCCGCCCGAGGGCAAAGCAGCCCCGGTCGCGGAGCCCGCAATTGCAGCGCCAGCCGAGGAAGAGGGGCTCGAGAAAGTCGTCGCCCCCGCAGCGACTGCTGCCACGGTCATCGAAGACATCACAGAACTCTCCGATGACGAACTGGCGGCCGCGATCCGGGTGACACTCAGCAACCGTCCTGACGTTGTCGGTTTCGCTGACCTGTGGGCGATCGCGCGGATCGTCCCGAGTCTTTCTCGTGGCGATGTTCGTCGGATTCGGGAATACATCGTCGAGCGAGGCGAACCACTGACCGACCGGGAAATCGTCGAGGTCCTCTTCGATGTCCGCCCTGGTATGCCGGATCATGCGTTGCGGCAACTCGCTCTCAACGCGCGCTTGATAAGCGAAGAGGGATTCGAGTTCGTGGGAGTCCCGGGCGCACATGCCTGGACAGTGCGCGAGGTCAATCCTGTGGCCCCACCGAAGCGAAAGGTTGCTGATCTCGGCCAGGATTTTCGCTATCTGCTGGAGTCCAGCGAGGCCATTCAGCCTGGGACAGAGAGCGTCGTCGACCATGTTCTGACGTTCTATGAGCATTACTACGGTGTCCTTCCGTACGACAGTACGATCGCTCCCGTGCTTCCACCACGTGTCTTTCCGGATCAGACACGGGCACTCCTTCGTTTCGAGGCCCCACAAACACACGAAACGTTTTACGTCGAATTACGCTATCCGACGACGAACCGCGGCGGATTCCTTTTCGGGTTCGAACAGTTTTTCGCTGCCAACCTTGTCGCCGCAGCCCTCATCACCCTGGAACGCGCTGAGGAGCCAGGACGATTTATCATCGATTACCTTCCTATTTCACGTCAGGAGCGACGCCTCCTCACACTCGACGAAAAGCAGCGCAAGTATGTCTTTCGCCCAACGGTGTACTTCTGCGCAGTGCAAGACAGCATGCTCTTGACTGAGCAACGCTTTCCTCGCTTCGCGGGTCAAGAACCGCTCGACGAGCGGACTCGTCGCTCCTATGAGCGCGTCTTGGAAATCACCTTCGAGCGAGTCGGTGAGAATGTCGGCAGCCGCGAGGCACCTCGCTACATGGCGACGCTCGACGACCTCGTCGCTGGTGTGAACGTCGAGCGTCCCCTGAGCGTCGAGCGGATCCGCCACCTGCTCACTTCAGGGCAACATCCTCAGTTCGAAGCCGATCCGGATGTCGCCGACCTCTATTACTACACGCCACGGCGGTGAGTGTCATGGGACCTTCGACCAACACGAACATCGATATCGCCGAGCTTCTATTACGATTCCGTGACCGCGTGCGGGCGAGCGACGTGGCTCAACTGTCCGATCTCTCTCGTCAAAGTGCCCGGAAGTTACGACAGCTCTGGCCCACGCTGCCGGTCGCGACGCGGCGTCATTTGGTCCACATGATGGCGGAACTGACTGAAGAGAACATGGCACTCAACTTCCGTCACGTGTTCCTCATCGCGCTCGACGATGATGACCAGCAGGTGCGGGAATGTGCAATCGCTGGATTGTGGGAGGAAGAAGATACGCTGGTTCTCCATCGCCTCCTCGAGCGACTGCCCCGCGAATCAGAGCCGTCGGTACGAGCCGCACTTGCTCAGGCGCTCGGTCGTTTCACCGAACTCGATGTGCTGGGTCGGTTACCCCTCGAAGTCTGTCGGGCTCTCCGCGCAGCTCTGTTCTCCCTTCTCGAGAGTAGCGAACCGCTCGAAGTGCGTCGCCGTGCGCTCGAAGCCGCAGCGGTATACTCGCACGATCCGAGGATCAACGAGGCGATCGAAGAAGCGTACTGGTCTGGCGAGCACGCCCTCAAAGTGAGTGCCTTGTATGCCATGGGTCGATCGCTAGACCGACGCTGGTTACCCCTTCTCCTGGAAGAGCTGCAGAGCGAGCACCCGGCATACCGCTATGAGGCTGCCACTGCCTGTGGCGAGCTGGGCGCAGAGGAAGCCGTCGACGAACTTATCTCTTTGACGTCCGACCCTGATCGCGCGGTGCAAGGGGCAGCGATCGCTGCACTCGGGCGCATCGGCGGTACTCTCGCCACGAATGTCTTGCGTCGCTTAGCTCGCTCGACCGATCCGGTTGTGCGCGATGCCGCCGAAGAGGCGCTGGCCGAAGCGGTATTCGCGAGCGATCCGCTCCGTCCCACTCCATGGTAAGTTCGTGCCACATTCGTTACGTCGATGATCCGGCTGAATGGGATCAGCTGGTTCTAGCCAGCGGCGGTCGGCTGTTGCAGAGCTGGCGCTGGGGCGAATTCAAGCAGCGACACGGGTGGTATTGTCTTCGGCTGTCGATCACCGCTGCGGACGGCGTTGCTCTCGCACAAATCCTCGTGCGGCGAATACTCCCGTTCTCCATCTTGTACATCCCCCGCGGACCCTTGGTCAGAGAATTCACCGAAGCACTGCCGAGAGCGTTTCACCATGTGATTCAGCAGCTGGCCCGCCAGTATCGCGCCGTCGCAGTCCTCGCTGAACCGGAAGACGCCTCCGGACTCACTGTCCTCCCTAGAGAACTCGGCTGGAAACCGAGCCGCGCTGTCATCCAACCGCGAAGAACCCTCAAAGTTCCTCTCGGGGATGACACCATGTTGCTCGAACAGATGAAGCCGAAGACACGGTATAACGTCCGCCTCGCATTCCGTCGCGGAGTGACGACACGCATCACATCCCATAGCGAAGTCGAGCGCTTTTATGAGTTGCTGCGCGAGACAGCCGAGCGCGATCGCTTCGGTATCCATCCGATCGACTATTTCCGAGATCTCCTGACACTTTTCGGTGAAGACGCAGCACTCCTGTTTGCTGAGTTCGCAGGGGAGCTCGCAGCAGGAGCGCTCGTTGTGCGATACGGTGACGAAGCAATCTATCTCTATGGTGCATCGAAGACCTCGTTGCAACGACATATGCCAACGTACGCTGTCCAGTGGGCTGCTCTCCAGTGGGCACGGTCACATGGCTGCCGCTGGTACGATCTGTGGGGGATTCCTGACACCGACGATCCCCCTCCTGAAACCGACGATGAGCACCTCAATGTCCGCTGCGGCTTGTGGGGTGTGTATCGGTTCAAGAGCGGATTCGGTGGACGCCCGTATACTTACCCTGGAGTGCAAGAGTTGGTCCGCTCACCAATCCTCATGGCGCTTTGGCGCCGACTGCGTCCGCTAGGAGTGTGATTCCATGCCGGCTTTGCACGATTTGCTCAGCGATCTTTTTGCCGAGCTGCGTGGTGATGACGCGATCATGGTGACCCGCGTTGTCTACGACTCCCGCCAGGCAACGCCGGGCAGTCTTTTCGTCGCACTCCGAGGTACGCATACGGACGGACACTGTTATCTCGCTGACGCTGCCTCACGCGGTGCGGTGGCAGCAGTCGTCGAAGAGTGGCCCTCTGAAGATGTCCCTGGCCTACGTACGATCGCTCGAGTCAGTGACACTCGCGTGGCGCTCGCTGCCGTCGCCGCGCGCTTCTACGGTCATCCAGCTTCCGATCTCGGCCTCATCGGAGTAACCGGTACAGACGGCAAAACGACGACGAGCTTCCTGATCGATGCCATACTCCGCGCAGCCGGCTACCGAACCGGTCTCATCGGCACCGTCGCCCTGCGCATCGGTGACGAGCTCGTGGCCCACGATCTCAGACAGACGACACCGGAGTCTCTCGATGTCCAGGCACTCCTGGCTCGCATGCGAGCGACGGGTGTCGCCTGGACTGTCGTGGAGGCGACGAGTCACGGGCTGGAGCTTCACCGGTTGGATCATTGTCCCTTCGATATCGCAGTCGTGACCAATGTAACCCAGGAGCATCTGGATTTCCACGGTACCGTCGAAAACTACCGGCGAGCCAAGGGAAGGCTCCTGAAGTTCGTCCGCGATCGACCGGAACGAGCTTATCCGCGTGGAATCGTTCTCAATGCTGACGACGAGGGAGCACGGTCGCTCGCGCGGTTCGCTGGCTCGGTACCGATCCTGTGGTACTCAGCGACTGGTAAGGCTGTCCTCGTGGCGGAAAACGCCCGCATGACTGACAAAGGCACGAGTTTCCGCCTCCGGTATGGCGATCAGGTGGCTGATGTGCATCTGCGACTCTTCGGTCTCTGGAATGTCGAAAATGCGCTCGCTGCTGCAGGAACCGGCATTCTTCTCGGAATACCCTTGGACCAGGTCGTCACCGGTCTCCAGCAACTCGCGGCGGTACCCGGGCGTTTTACTCCGATCGACTGCGGACAGCCGTTCCGTGTGATCGTCGACTACGCCCACACACCGAAGTCATTCGAGCGAGTTCTCCCGCTAGCGCGCTCCCTTGCACGCGGACGGGTGATCGTCGTTTTCGGGAGCGCCGGTGAGCGTGACCGCATCAAACGCCGGCTGCAGGGAGCGATCGCTGCTCGCCTTGCCGAGCTCGCCGTCTTCACGTCGGAGGATCCTCGTCACGAGGACCCGAACGCCATCATCGCCGAAATCGCAGAGGGAGCACGTGAGGCTGGAGCGCAAGAGGGACAGCAGTTCGTCTGTGTAGAGGATCGAGCCCTTGCGATCCGAGAAGCGTTCCGGCGCGCGCGTCCCGGTGATATCGTCTTATTGCTCGGGAAGGGACACGAGCAGTGCATACTGTACGGCGACGAACGACGGCCGTGGAACGAGGAAGCAGAAGCCAGGCAGGCGCTCCAAGAACTGGGGTACGACTGCTCATCCTGATCGCTCTCTTCGCATCGACTCTATTGGCATTCGGTTGTGGGGACACCGTCGAGGGACCGGACAGAGCGATCGCAGCGACGGCAAACGGCCGCATCCTGTTCATTCAGCACGGTGACATCGCAGTATGGGAGAACGGCAAGACACGCCGATTGCTGCAACTGGGAGATGCAGCCTGGGCACGCTGGTCCCCTGATAGACGACGCATTGCCTTTGTCCGGCTGGGCGATGCATATTCGGATCTGTACATTGCGGATACGAGCACTGGCGAGATTCGCCAGCTGACACGTAACCGTCCACCCTTCACGCCTGGTTCGTACATATACGTGCAAAACGCTGTCTGGGCGCTCAGCCCTGCCTGGTCACCGGATGGCCAACGCTTGGTTTACGTCTCGGATCGGAACACGTTGAAGAACTTCCTCTGGCTCATTCCCAGTGCGGGTGGAACGCCGGCGCTGATCCAAGCCACTACCCGGCTAGGAGACAACGTCGATCAGCCGGCCTTTTCACCCGACGGCTCGCGAATCGTTTTCATTCACCGTGTGACCCGCGAGGACGGACTGCAAAGGCGGACCGATCTCTGGATCGTCGATCTCCGCAGCGGTAATCTGACCCCATTGGTTCAAGGTGGTGATGGGCAATACGCTCCCGCATGGTCTCCTGATGGTCAATGGATCGTTTACGTCGGTCGCCACGGTGAATCGAACGATTTGTTCCTCGTACCGGCCATGGGTGGGCAGCCGATTCGGATCACCGACTCGGGAGTCGTCGCTAGCCCGACGTGGTCACCGGACGGTCGCGCCATCGCATACCTGCAACTGGAACGGGACGGATTCGCAGTCTATGTACTCGAGCTCCGCATCGGTGCGGATGGCCGACCGCAGGCGACCGAACCGCGGAAACTGTTTACCGCCGAGCGTATCGATGCGGCGTCCGGATTGTCCTGGATCCCCTGACGCCAGGTGGGCAGTGCTGGCTCTCGCTCATCGTCGAGGAGAACCCCCTCGTCCGGCTACGAGAATGGGGAACGGATGAGTTCCTTCCTCACCCGACCGGCCCCGGTTCCAGGACCAGCGGGGGGTCTTCGTGTTTCCGGACAGTTAACAGCATTGGGCGAAGAGGTTCGGAGGGGGGCATTCGTCGGCTGGGAACCTGACCAGCCCTAAACGGGACAGCCCGGAACTGCTGGGAGTCAGCGCCGGAACTCAGTCAGGTATCGGGTGGGGTTCTCCCGGCGCTCCCCGTTACGTGCAACCACGGGGTTGGCCGAGTACCCAAATAAACGGGTGGACCCAACCGGATGGTAATGTTCCCTCCCGGAATACTCACCTCTTCTTCCGGACGTGGTTCTCCGCTCCCCACTCGCCAAGGTCCGAAGTTCCACAGCATACTTAAAGCAGTGCTATCGAGCGGGGATGGCGGAACGGCAGACGCAGCCGTCTTAAAAACGGCAGGGAAGACCTCCCGTGCGGGTTCGAGTCCCGCTCCCCGCACCACGTCAGGATGCGGAAATCGACCGCTCAGTAGCTGCAGCTGTCGCCGTTGTCGGTTACCAGGCGAATGGTGTCGAAGTGGTGTCAGAAAATGTGTTCGACAACCAGCTCCGCCTGCATCCACGAAAACACCTCGCTCGTTGAGACCCAACCCAGCAAGGCGGGTGTGCTAGACTGACGGAAATGGACGAGCCCACCTTCGTCCGGCCGAGTCACCGGTGCTGACCCAGCAGCACCCGATGGCCTCTTTTCCGGGTGCTCGATCGGCAAACCAAACCAACTCGCCGCATTGTTCCATTTCCTGTGCCCTGAGTCGATCGTCCGGACACACGACCTCCCTCGTCGGCCCAACGGGGGTTGGTGAGAGCGAGACCCAGACCGGTGCGGCGAGTCAGCTTCAGACCTCATCGGCGTGGTAGACCGATGGGGTTCAGCGGGATCCATAGTGGCGCTTTGTTATAGCCCGAGCTTGCAGCGGAGCGCGGTCAGGATGACGAACTTGCAGACGTGGGTCCTCATTGCCTCCGAGCCGAATCGCATGACATCTTCCGAGTCGATTCCGAACTTGTTCACCAGCTTCTCTGGCCAGTAGAACCACATTCCTCTGGGAGAGTGAAGCGGACACAGCTCGCCGGAGCACCAGTCCTCGTTGCGCCTGACCTTCGCTCGTCCGATCTCGACTGTGCCACCCACGGTCACCGAAAACAGTGATCGCCTGTAATCGGTGAGGCTCCTCGAAAATCGGACTGCGGTCGAAGACTCCACAATGATGCGTGGAACCCAACGAACGCCGTCGAGCTCGACGAGCCCGCACCGCGCGACCGCGACCGTCGTTCCAACGGTGCCACCCTACCTTCGTGGGGGTGACCGAGTGCGTCGGGCAACCTCGACGGCTGCTGACGCGATGCTGAGCTGCTGATCACTCAGCGAATCCCGACCGTGCCGGTGCGATCGTCCACTTCCACGGACTCCGCACGAGGACAGTACTCCATCGCGATCGACGCGTGGGTACGCCCATCACACTACTATTGGGGAAGTCTTCGCTTTGGTACACCCATGTGCGTCCGCTGAGCGCGTGCTGGAGCGAGAGGGTAGGCAGATCGTACCGCACAGAGGCAGCCGCGTCGAACGCCCGCGCGCTCATCGACGTCGCGAGGAGCCGCGTCATCCGCAATCGCACCAGGCACTTACGCGAGCCGGCTGGCACTCGCTGTCGGCTCATCCACCGGATGTTCGAAGGAAGAAGCATTCATCCAGAAAGGGACGACACGAGCAGATGACGTGCAGCGATAGGAGGATCGGCCATCAGTATCTGGTCGACCTCGTTCTCGAGATGGACCGGAGCGAGCGAAGTCCACCGCTCCAGAGAAGCACGCGAGCAGCTCACTCTGCTCGGGCTGGCATCAGAGAGTAGGACCGACGCGGAGTGCGGAAGAAGAGCGACGTCCCAGGCGAGGCGTGACGAGCGCGAGGTACACAAAAAGACGCCCCGGTCAAGGGACGCTGGAGCGGAAGACGGGATTCGAACCCGCGACCTCCTCCTTGGCAAGGAGGTGCTCTACCAGCTGAGCCACTTCCGCATATATCCGCGGCGGCAACTGACCGCCGTCACACTGCTTAGTATAGTGACCTAGACCGGCGCTGTCAAGGGGATCGATCCTCGAACGACTTTCTGCCGGCCCACCCGGAATCCACGACAGGAGCGGAGCGAACAGCGGACTCGTGTTGTCCCCAAGGCAACGTTGGGCTCGCGGGACCGCTTCCTCTTCAGCCTGAGGTCGCCCGGAATCGACCGGTTTTGCACGAGTGTCGCCTCGAACCGATCGCCGCTCACGGATACCTCGTTGTCTTCTCGACCGGTGTGACTCCAGCGTGCGCTGGCGGCCCTGGTTGACCCGGATCTCGCTGAGGAGACGCCTGCCCCGGAACGACCGCGCGACGGGCGAGCGCCACCACAGCAGCACCTGATCATTTCTCGCTCCGCCGCGAAACGACACGCGTTATGTCCTTCAGTGCGACGCTCGTTTCCAATGGCTAACCTCGACAGTGACGCAAGTCGCCGACTCGAACCTACACCGCTGTGGCAGGACGCTCCGACCGGGTTCAGCCGAGGCAATTTCTCGACTTCGCCTGGCGACCGCTAGGATCTGTGGTGCGGTCCAGGAGATGGGACGATGCGGCCAAGCCCCCTACCCAAGTGGATGCTCAGGAGAATCAGCACACGACCGCAGACCACCGGCAAATGCTCTGGCACTGCGGTATCTCCACACTCCTTCGGCGGGAAAGGACGCCCCGGGATCTCGCCGCGGCGTGTCGGCAGAGAACCCGAACCCGCGACTCGTCTGAGAGGGCGTCTCAGCCGGTTGTCGCGCCCTTTCCCATAGTGATCGATTGACTGAAGAACGGTGGTACAGCGGCGAGCTGCTTCGCACACCGAACCAGCTCGATACTATAAAATGGATTCCCGAAGGGGGTACCAAAAAGAATAGAAAATATCCTTGACCTGAGGAGAGCGTTTTGCGTTCTCCGATCCCCTGTTACCTCATTCTTGGGCTGCGCTCTCAGATGCACGGTCACGCTCGAACTCCGGTGACCCGGCAACAGCGGCACTCGTCTCCTCGACCAGTTGCTCACCCTGCAGCTCTGCCAACTCCTCGGATGGTAAGAGCAGGGGCTGCGTCAATTCATCGGGAGTGAGCAACCGGCGGGGCGGAGCCGCATACGCATGCCGTGCCGGAACTGAAACAAGTTCCAACTCCGGATACCGTAGAGCCGTCAGGCGATGGCCGAATACGCAACCGGTGTCGATATTGATCGTTCGATTGATCCACACCGGCTCCGTCACCGGCGTGTGCCCGTAAACCACGAGCGCGCGCCCGCGATAATCGAGCGCCCAATTGAGCCGGATCGGCAATCCGCGCTCGTCCACCTCTCCGGTCGTCATTCCGAACAAGGCGATGCGTCGCACCACCGGTGAATCGCGACCATGGTACTCGGCAGGCAAACCCGCATGGGCGACGACGAGCCGCCCTTCGTCCAAAACGAGATGGTGCGGCAGCTTGCGCAGGAAGCGCCACACTCGTTGCCGAACCTCCTCCGACTCTGCGGCAAGTTGCTCCACACTTGCCTCGAAACCGTGCGCGATCCGCACTTGGTGCCCCTCCAAGTAACGGAGCAACTTTCGATCATGATTGCCCATCACGGCAGCGGCTCGCCCACGCGCAACGGCAGACATCGCCAGCTGCAGAACGGGGACGATCTTCGGTCCCCTGTCGACCAAGTCTCCGACGAAAATGAGGCATCGCCCTCCAGGATGAGCGACCAAGTACTGTCGCTCGCCAGAACGATTCCGTTGCTCCGCAACCTGGTAACCGAGGTGCTCGAGGAGCTCGACCAACTCGTCGAAACAGCCGTGCACATCGCCCACGATATCGAAGGGTCCACGCCACCATCGTCGATCGCTCGGCAACGGTCGACGAACAACGATTGCGGAGGCAGCCTCTTGCGGACTCCGCAACCAGTAACGGCGTTGGAACGGCTCCTCGACCAGCGCTGCCCGATTCTCCTCCAGTTGAGCGAATTGCCGCTCGATGACACTTGGTCCCACCTGTCGGCCAGGCCGTTGCTGATCGTTTGCGAGATACGCTTCCAGCGGGTAATCGAAGATGATCGCCACGCAGGGCACGTGGTAACGACGAGCCAGTTCGATCAGTGGCAAACGGGCATCGCGACGGGTATTCGTCGCATCGATCACCGTAAGACGGCCACGCCGGAGCCGCCCTTCCGCGACCCAATGCAAGAGCTCGAAAGCTTCACGCGTCGCACTCTGATCTGCCTCGTCGTCCGTGATCATCGCACGGAAGAAATCAGAGGAAAGCACCTCTGTCGGCCGGAAATGGCGCTGAGCGAAGGTTGATTTGCCTGAACCAGATGGCCCGACGAGCAGAACCAGGGACAGTGCAGGAATGACCAGGCGGCGAGGACGTGGTCCTGACGCAGACTCCGAATGGAACGGCCGATCCACGGGCCGACACCTCCAGATCGTCGGGCAATGGTACTACGACGAACTAGCGCTGGATCGACCGTACCGGTAGAATTGAATGGCGATGGGGGCCTGTAGCTCAGCGGCAGAGCACGAGGCTCATAACCTCAGGGTCGTAGGTTCGAATCCTACCAGGCCCACCGATCCTATTGGACTGCTCGAGGTAGTGAGGTGAGAATGACGCAGATCCACGATCCGGTGCGATTGACTCCCCAGGAACTCGCCCGTCTGGCGGCCGAGACAGCGGCCGACGCGATGGCAACGGATATTCAGGTGCTTGACCTCACGCGCTTCACCCCCTTTTTCGACCTCTTCGTCGTGTGCACTGCCGACAATACGCGACAGCTGCGCGCCCTCGTGACGCATCTCAGCGAGGCACTCGACGAGGCAGGCGCCACACAACTTCGTATGGAAGGCGAGCCCGAGACAGGCTGGGTCATTCTCGACTATGGAAGCGTGGTCATTCATCTGTTCACGCCTGACCAGCGTTCCTATTATCGGCTCGAGGAACACTGGGCGAGCGCACCACGAGTCTTGGTGATCCAGTGAGCGAGAGGAAACCAAAAGGCATGAAGGCTCGGCGCCACGGTCGCACTTGGATGTTGGCTCTCGTTGGCTTCGCCCTCGGTACAGCCGGTGGATTAGGGGTGGGCCTCGTTTTGTCCTGCCCACTTCGTCGTCGTTCTTCGTCGCCCCATCTCCCCGATCGCACGGCCTTTTTGCAGTGATTCATAGTAGTCTGCGGGCGCGCTCCAATTCACGCTCGAAGCGCTCTTGATCAGCCACGCAGCGAACAGCCCACGGCACAGCTTCCAATCGCTCGCGCTCGACGGGCCGTTTGCAATCGACACAGATGCCGTAAGTCCCCTGATCGATGCGCTCGAGCGCTGCGAGAACCTCGTGCAACTCCTCTTCCAGTGTCCGGAGCATTGTCTGATCGTACTCAGCCATCACCAGATCACTCGCCGCGTCAGCCAAGTGGGTGGCAACTGTCCCCTCCTCCGCTTGGCTCTGCCCCTCATCAGCCAGCATGCGGAGGAGTTGGCGGCGCTGGCTCTCCCATTCCTCGCGTCGCTGCTCGAGTCTTCGGCGCGTCGATTCGATCCACTCGCGATCGCTCGATTCCGTCATGTTCTCGTCATCCTTTCTCGGCATGGACTGCCTGTCGCTCGACCAGTCGCTCGAAGAGCCGGAGCTCATCGCGGACGTATCGGGTCACTAAAAAGTTCTCTCGAACGCGCGCCCGGCCTCGCTGGCCAACGACTCGTGCCAGTTCGCGATCACGGAGAAGCTCGAGCACTCGCTCGACGAAAGCATCCTCGTCGAGCGGATCGACCAAGAAGCCTCCTTCTCCGTCTGCCATTTGCAGTACGATCCCGCCGCTGCGGCCAGCGACCACTGGGGTTTCTTTCCACATCGCTTCGCTGACGACCAGTCCAAATCCCTCACGAATCGACTTTTGTACCACGACCCACGCCGAGTGCTGGAAAGCATTGACTTCGACATAACTGATCCCGGTCACATTCGTTCCGACCAGAATGTCCGGGTCCTTCTCCGCTTCCTCGCGGATTCGATCGTACAAGCGCCAACCTTCGGGATCGTCGAGCGCCATGGATCCCAGAAGGGCCAGTTGGACACCCGGCATCGCATCGCGCACGCGCCGGAACACCCGGATCACCCCGAACGGATCCTTCCAAGGATCGAAGCGGGAAACCTGAACGACCAACGGTCGAGACGTCACGACGCCGTACCAATCCAGGATGCGCCGCCTCAGCGTGGCTGGCAATGGAAGGTTCTTCGGGCTCAACGGATCGATTCCAGGCGGGAAAATGTCGACAGTACGGTCCCTGAGGGCCGGCAAGACGAACTCGCGCATCGTGAAGACGTACCCATCGTAGCCCTCGAGCCACGGCAGGAGAAATGTCTCTGCGGCCGGATACGGCTGTGATGTGTCGATATGACACCGCCAAACCCATCGCGTCGCCGCCGTGGGAGCGAATGCTCGCAGCGCTGCTGGCTGCGGATCATGCACGACGATCACATCGTATTCAGCCGATAGCCCCGCCGCATTCGCCCGGTTGTTGATGAGATACACTTCTTCTGCTTCGGCAGAAGCCACGAACGGAGCACCTTGTAGACCGTTATGAAGTGCTTTCGTAACCTCGAAAAACCGGCTGTCACCCGCGATAACGAGCCAGTCGACCGACAGTCCGAGAGCGATTTCCAACGCGACACTCGAGCGCAACAATTCCGAGACGCCACCGCCATATGGTGTCGCATTGATGTGCGCCACCCGAAGCCCACGCAATCGATTACCGAGACGGACAAGTTCATCGATCTGCTCGGTCGGCGCAACTTCCCGATATGACTCGATCGTGACCGGAGCGAGCCTCACGCGGTGCAGCATCGCTCAGAGCCCTTCACGCGAACGGACTCGTCGTTCTGCCTCGCTCTGCAATTGGGCCAGTCGCTGACTCAGCCGTACCGGATACCGTTCCACCGGCCTCAGTGAGCGCATCCATTCGGGGAACCGCTGCATCTCCTCCCGATGGTGAGAACGCGCCTGCCCGAGCGTCGATGTTTCGACGATTTCACCGTCTCGCATCACTGGGCGTAACAACGGTATCCAGTCGGGACCTGGGGCTGGTTCGCCACGCAGCGCGATCAGGTCCTCGACATAACGACCATCTGCGCCCACGCGACGCCAGACCTGCTTCGCACCGACCAGCGTTCGCTTACCGGTACTCAATTTGAGCACCGGCTGCCCTTCATACTCGACCAGTTTATAGGCCATGTCAGCGAGAGGGGCATCCGCGGACGTTCCCAACCGGGAGCCTACCCCATAGCCATCGATCGGAGCCCTCTTCGCTTCCAATTCAGCGATCTTGTACTCGTCGAGTCCCCCACTGGCGAAAATCTGGATATCCCGAAATCCCGCACGATCGAGAATCTCGCGAACCGCGCGACTCAGTTCAGCCAGATCCCCACTGTCCAAACGGACAGCTCGGACACGGCGTCCCCCCTGCGCGAGCTCGCGTGCGACGATGATGGCATGTTCGGCTCCGCGCAATGTGTCGTAGGTATCGATGAGAAGTATCGGATCACCAGGATAGGTGCGGGCGAAAGCCCGGAACGCATCCAGTTCGGACGGGAACGACTCGATGTACGAGTGAGCGACCGTGCCGCTGACCGGGATACCATACCGTTCACCGGCTAAGACATTGCTCGTTGCAGCAAACCCGGCTAGATAGGCTGCTCGCGCTGCAGTCAATCCAGCATCCAGACTCGGTGTTCGTCGCAAGCCGAAATCAACTAGCGTCTTGCCGGGAGCGACCAGAACACAACGAGCAGCTTTTGTTGCGACGAGCGTCGCATAGTGAACGGAATTCAACACCAGCGTCTCGATGATCTGCGCCTGATCGATCGACGCCTCCACCTCCAGGATCGGCTCGTCAGCGAAGACGACGGTCCCCTCCTGTACTGCCCAGATATCGCCTCGAAAACGAAAGTGTACAAGCGAGTCGACGAAGCTACGCCGTAATCCCGGAAGAGTCGCCAAGAAGCGGAGCGCCTCCTCTTCGAAACGAAGCTCGACGAGACGCTCCAATAATTCGGCGATTCCGGCAGCCACGAGGAAGTGACGATCCTCGGGAAACTTGCGCACGAAAAGGCTGAACACCGCTCGGCCAGCATGACCCAGCGTGTGATAGCTCGACGCCATGGTCAATTCATAGAGATCGGTCGAAAGGGCGAATTCGAGGCGCGTCGGACTCATCTTGCCCCCGATCGCACAGCAAACCTACGCTTCCAGGTCCTGCCGGCGCTCGCGGAGATGATCGGCCAGGAACTGGCGACTGGCCTCGATGATCTGCGGAACCCGTTCGACTGGTACCCCTTCGGCGAGCGCGATTTGTTCGTCCGACCAGCCATCGACCTTCAAGAGGAAGATCTCGCGCCAGCTTTCGGGTAGACGCTCCAGTGCCTCGTCCAGAATCTGTTGCGTTTCCTCCGCGAGGACAACGTCTTCGGGAATGTCAGCGGTCGGATCAGCTAAAACATTGATGAGGCGGACAACTTGGTCGGGCCATTCATCCCCCTGATATCCGACCGGCTCTTCGAGTGATCGCTCGTGCTCGAGCCGGCGTCGCTCCTGCTCGACGAGTTGGCGCACCACCCGGCGAGCTGTCCGCCGAAGCCATCGGTAGAGTCCGCGCTCAGGCGCCTCACGCCAATGCTGGATCGCTCGGAGGAGCACTGCATCGGTCACATCCTGTTCATCGAGGACACCCGCCGGAATGACCCCGAAAGCGACGAAGCGGCCAATTTCTCGCCGCACGAATCGCCGCAATGGCCGGTACTGTTCGGCGAGCTGCTGAGCCAGCCATTCCCGTCGCGACACACTTTCCAGTCCACGATCCTGCTGAGCGATGGTCTCGAGATGCTCGCGCAGCCGAGCGAGCAATCGATGTCGTTCCGTGTGCATCCATCCTGTCGTACTCATCGCTCACGCTCCGGCGTCGATTCTTCCCCTTCACTGGCACGTTCCTCTTCGACCGGTGCGATCGGCGGCCGTGCCAAGCCCGGGTGGATACGCGCTCGGCGGATGAAGGGCTCATTCCGCCACTTCGCCAGTTGTCGATCCAGCTCATCGTACAGGTCATCAAAAGCATCCCGCAGGGCCTGTGCCGGATTTTGCCCCTCTCCCTTCGCCACGATGTCTGGCCCAGGGATCCGAAGATGCAACTTGGCAACGTAGGTATCGCTCCGCTGCAAATGCTCGATCGTGATATCGAGCAACTTGAGGTCGTCCTCCAAGTCAGCGAGCTTCTTCTCCAAGACTCGTATTTCCCGCTCGACGATGTGGTTCACCTTGTCCTGACTCACGCCCAAATCGTGATAACGGATACGCATCGTCTGTCCCTCCCGTATCACTCCCCACCAGAAACGGGGCATGCATCGTGCCACACAGCATACCTGATCGCCGTATCGACTTGCCCATCTTCACGCGTCATCCGCTTTGCGGTATCCTATGAACGGTATCAGCTGGTTGGCAGCCAGTGCAGAGGGAGGGAAGGTGCCATGAGCATCACAACGTGGAATCCCTGGCGCGAACTCGAGACGATGCGCGAACGGGTCGACCGCCTGTTCAGTGAACTCGCTCGTTGGCGAGGGGGCGAAGAACTCGGTATTCCTATCGATTTGCAGGAGACTGACGACGCACTCATCTTGCGGGCCTCGCTCCCCGGTTTTCGCCCGGAAGATATTTCAGTGGAAATTCGCCAAGGCGTCCTCGCTATTCAAGCTGAAACGAAGGAAGAGCGCGAAGAGACAAAGGGAACCTGGCACATCCGCGAACGACGCGTCGGTAGTACCTATCGGGCGATCACGCTCCCGGTTCCAGTTCGGGAAGACGAAGCAGAGGCTACTTATCAGCACGGCGTACTCGAAATCCGGATCCCGAAGGCAGAGGCAGCCGAGCGCCGTCGTATTCCTGTCCAGATTCGTTCCTGAAGTCCCCAGACGCTTCCGTACCAGGGCGACCCCGCTCCTGCGATCCAGGCGGGGTCGCCTGTTTCTCCGTTCGGTTCAATAGCGAGTTCGGCCTTCTGGAATCACATCTTCACCGACGCAGCTCAAACAGTGCCCGAGAACCTGGAGGACCTGACCTCGCGGTGCACCTTCGCGATAGACTGTCGCACCCTTGCAACCCAACTCATGCGCGAGCAGGAATGCTCGGCGGACGTCATCGTGTGTTGCCTCGTACGGGAGATTGATCGTCTTGCTGACGGCGTTCTCGACGTTTCGCTGCACCGCGGCCTGCAATCTGATATGCTCTTCCGGGCTGATTTCTGTCGCAACACGGAAGAGTCGCCGGAGCTCCTCCGGCAAATCGGTGCGATGACCGATCCGTCCAGTTACTTCGATCTCGTGGAGCAGTGCTGGATCGTACTTCCCGATCCGACTCAGTTCGCGCAAAAGGAGCGGATGCGGCTCGACTATGCCCACGAACTCGCCGACATAATGGTACGCCAGCGCATACAGTGGCTCGATCCCGCTACTGCATCCAGCGATGATGCTGATGCTTCCCGTCGGCGCGACAGTCGTAACGGTAGCGTTGCGCCGTGGTGGTTCCCCACGAGCAGCATAACGGCTGATCGGAAAATTCGGTAACGGTCCGTGCTCCTCAGCCAATCGACGACTCGCCTCGACCGCAGCAGCCTGCACCAAACCCATCACTCGATCAGCCACCGCAACGGATTCGTCTGACCCATACGGAATGCGGAGTGCCAACAGCAGGTCAGCGAATCCCATGATGCCGAGTCCCACTTTTCGATTCGCCCGACAGATCGTCTCGATTTCCACCTTCGGGTAACGGGATACCTCCACCATATCGTCCAGGAAGCGAAGAGCCAGCCGAGCTGACTCCCGCAGACCTGCTTCGTCGAGATAAGCTCGATCACCGCGTTCGACAATGAACGCGCGCAAATTCAAGGACCCGAGAACGCACGCTTCCCATGGATGCAGGGGTACTTCTTCGCAAGGGTTGGTCGCTTCCAACGGTCCGAGCGCCGGCACCGCGCTATCGCGCTGGATTCGGTCGTAAAAGAGTAGGCCAGGATCACCGACCTCCCATGCTGCGTCGACCATGGCATCGAACAACTCACCAGCATTCGCTTGCGCGAAGGGAAGTCCCGTTCGAGGATTGATCAAAGCGATCTCGCGTCGCTCGATGGCTGCCCGCAGAAAGTCATCGGTTACCAGAACGGAAAAATTGAAGCGCGAGAAGAGAGCGGGATTCCGTTTCGCATCGATGAACTCGCGCTCGTCAGGATGGTCACAGCGCAAGACGGCCATGTTCGCCCCGCCACGAACACTTTCGGTCGCGATCACGTCACTCGCGACATCGAAAATCCGAATGAAGGAAACCGCTCCCGACGACGGGCGGCGAGTCGAGCGGATAAGGTCGCCGCGCGGTCGAAGATGAGAAAAGGAAAATCCTGTCCCGCCACCGGTCTGCTGAATCTTTGCAGCATCCCGCACTGCCCCGAAGATTCCATCCAAGGAATCACGAACCGGTATGACGAAACAGGCGAAGAGTTGCCCGAGCTGCGTTCCCGCGTTGATCAGTGCTGGAGTATGTAGGAAGAAAGCGCAGGGTCGTCATCAGTTCGTAAAACTTTTCGGCAATCTCCGCACTGCGTGGGCCTCGCGGAAAGGCATCCTCTGCAGCAGCGACCGCTCGTGCGACGCGCCAAAAAAGCTCTTCCGCGGTCTCGATGATCCGGCCCTCTTCGTCCCGACGGAGATAGCGGAGGCGAAGCAACGATCGAGCAGAATCGCTCAACTCCAGCGGCATCCGTTCACCTCCTCGCTGCATGGCACGTATCATGCCACCAGGGGTTCATGGACCCCAAGCCCGTTTCGCGTCTCTGTGTGCTCCATGTTGTCTGCCAGGAGGGGTCGTCATACCGCCCGGCAGCAGATCGCGACAAAGTGACCAAGATATCCGACAGAAAGGGGATCCTGTGAAAGTAACCGTACTAGGCGGCAGTGCCGCTGCCCCCAATCCGGGACAAGGTTGCAGCGGATATCTTCTCGAGTGCGGAAGAACGAGCCTGCTCGTTGATTGCGGTCCCGGGATCTTACCGTCATTGCTCCGCTACCGACGCTTGGACAATCTCGATGCAATCGTGCTTTCACATCTTCATCAGGATCACGTGTTGGACATCGTTCCCATGCGGTACGCGCTGAAATACGCACCCGCGTTGCACCGGCGCCGCATACCACTCTGGGTACCACCGGGAGGATCGCTCTTTCTCCAACGCCTGGCTCAGGTTCTGGCGCTCGGCAGCGAAGCTGCTGATTCCTTCTTCGCCGAAACGTTCGAGATCGCCGAATTCGATCCCCAGTCCGTGCTCGAAGTCCCCGGCTGGGAAATCCGTTTCCATCCGACCCGGCACTGGATCCCATGTTGGGCTCTACGCGTTACGTGCCCCCACGCAACGGTCGTCTATACAGCCGATACCGGATGGGACGACACGCTCCCATCGTTTGCCCACGGAGCTGACTTACTGATCGCAGAAGCGACCTTGCCAGTCGAGAGCGAACCTGATGCACGAAGCGGTCATCTGACCGCATCGGATGCAGCAGTGCTTGCAGCGCTTGCTGATGTGCACATGCTCCTCTTGACACACTATTGGGAACCGTTGGATGAGGCAAATACTCGGGCACTCGTCCATCGATCGTTTTCTGGTTCGGTACTGATCGCTCGAACTGGGTTGATCGTCGATCTCGGGCCGAAAGGAGAGACGCAGTGACAGCACCGCGCTCCGTGCCCGGCTTCTCTCTCGGTCACTGGACGCATCCCTCGGGACGGACCGGTTGTACGGTGATCCTCGCCGAGCGTCCTGCGCTCGCTGCTTGCGATGTTCGGGGTGGTGCGCCAGGAACACGCGAAACCGAACTCATGAGGCCCGGTAGCCTCGTCCGCCACGTCGACGCGGTCTTGCTGACAGGCGGCAGCGCATTTGGGCTGGCGGCTGCCGAGGGCGTCGTCCGGTGGCTACACGAGCACGGTCGCGGCTTTCCGACCGAGGTCGCACCCGTGCCGATCGTTGCCGCTGCCGTACTCTACGACCTGACAGGTCCAGAAGTACTCTTTGCCGATGCGAGCGCTGGTTACGCAGCGTGTGCTGCTGCGATTCCGGAGGGCTGGTACTCGGGACGCTTGGGAGCAGGCGCCGGAGCGACCGTGGGGAAATTACTCGGCCGTGCCAATGCCAGTTCCACCGGGCTCGGGAGTGCACTCCTCCGAGTCGGAGCGCACGTCATCGGTGCCTTGGCCGCAGTTAATGCGATCGGTGAGATCGTCGACCCGGCGACTGGAGTAACCCGTGCCGGTATCCGCAGTCAGGACGGTACCTGGCTCGAAAGTCGCAGGCTGATCCTGTCCGGTCATTCACCGGCCTCGGGACTCGGTACGAACACGACACTCGTCGTCGTTGCCACGGACCATCCGATCGACCATGACGCCCTCTTCCGCATGACCGTCGCCGCCCATGATGCGATCGCTCGAACCATTCGACCTGCGCACACGATCTACGATGGTGATACGGTTTTCGTACTCGCGAGTGCGGAGACAAACAAGCTCGAACCAGCGGAAGTCCTGCGCATTTGCACGGCGACCGAAATTGTTGTCGAACAGGCGATTCTGGCCAGTATCCCGCAATGATGGAGAGAGCGGTCTCGCAAACGGCACCGGGTGCTAGACTAGTAGAGGTACTAAAGATGACCCGGAGCACCCTTCCGATGGAGATTCTCGTTTCGACAGGTTCACTGCCGTGGCTTCCTCTGTCCGCTCGTTTGCAGCTGATTCGCGAGGCAGGTGCTGACGGTGCCGAACTGCTTCTCCAGCGCCGTCCTCGCGAGCGGGAGGCTAAAACGATTCGGGAGATCAGCCGAGAGAGCGGTCTGCCGGTTCGTACCCTCCATTCGCTGCTTCGCTTGCGCTCCGTATCACCCGATATCCAAGCAGTCGATGTAGAGAGTTCAGCCCGGCTCGCTGCCGAACTCTCTCGATGCTCGATCCTCGTCGTCCATCCTCCGATCGGCGCAGAACGCGAACAGTGGACGACAGTTATGAGGCGAATCGAGCGTTCACGCCCAGAGCATCTTCGGATCGGTCTCGAAACTCCGGGACAGCATCGGCGAGGCCAACGACCTGCTCCGTTCGACAATTTGGAGTTTCTCGTGCGCTACGCGGAGGAATGGGATCTCGGCATTGTCTTCGATACTGCACACGCAGCGAGCCTCGGATGGGATTTGCAAGCAGCCCTCGCACTTTGCTTGCCTCGACTCGTCAACGTCCACCTGAGCGATGCCAGTGACCGCGAATGGTGGATCGGTTTCCTCAACTCGATCGTCCGCGACCATCGCTGTCCGGGAGACGGAACCTTACCCCTGCGTCAGCTTCTCCAATTTCTCCGCGACCAGGGATACCGCGGTTTCGTCACGCTCGAGCTGAGTCCGCTCGCGCTTTTCTCGCTTCGTCGCGGCTCGATCGTTCGTTTGCTCCAGAAAGCGATAGCCTTCGTCTGCGAAGCCATCGGAGAGCCGGCACCTGGCCGATCATCTCCCGGTCGCGAACCACCAACGAGAAGACGCTGAGGCTGCTCACCCCAGCGTTTCCCATCACCGACGTCGACGAGGCACTCTTCCAGTAGTCTATCGCTTCGTGTACTGCGGTGCCTTGCGCGCCCGCTTGAGTCCCGGCTTCATGCGCTCCTTGACGCGCGGATCGCGCGTGAGCAACCCAGCACGCTTCAGGACGGGTCGCAGTTCCGGATTGAAGCGGAGAAGCGCCCGCGCAACGCCGTGACGTACGGCACCAGCTTGCCCGGAGATCCCTCCCCCAACGACCCGTGCACGAATGTCGAAGTGGTCCTGCAATCCCGTCAGTCGCAGAGGCTCGGTGATCATCACGCGATAAAGCAGGCGATTGCCGAAGTACTGGGAAGCCGGTCGACCGTTGATGAGAATTTGTCCGCTGCCAGGATAAAGACGAATCCGCGCCACAGCAGTCTTTCGTCGACCGAGCCCGTAGTAATACTGCGGTTTGGTACCGGTCGGCTGCGATGCGCGCTTCGTTTCGACCACGATTCTCACGCTCCTCTCGTCGTTCTATCAGCCCTCCAAATGGAGGATTTCCGGCTTTTGAGCCCCGTGCGGATGATTGGACCCCGCGTACACCTTGAGTTTACGGAACAGCTGACGGCCCATCGGCCCCTTCGGCAACATGCGCCGTACGGCGAGCTCGATCGGTCGTGTCGGATGCTTCGCGATCATGTCTCGGAAGCTGATCAACTTGAGCCCGCCCGGATACTGCGAATGTCGCCAGTAGACTTTGTCGCGCTCCTTCGTTCCCGCCAGACGCACCTTTTCCGCGTTGATGACGATCACGAAGTCGCCCACGTCGGCATGCGGTGTGTACTGTGGCTTGTGCTTGCCGCGGAGGATCGCCGCGATTTGACTCGCCAGGCGACCGAGTCGCTTTCCTTCCGCGTCGACAACCCACCACTTCCGCTCGACTTCTCCTGGTTTGGCCATATAGGTTCGCTGCAGGTAACGTCGCTTTTTCGCTTTCACCGCCATCGTTCATCCCTCGCTCTCGGAGGCATCACCCACGACTCTCTTCGTCTGCCCGCGATGCGGGCGTAGCCAATGCAATGTCTTCAGGATAACGAACTCTCCACAGGACGAGGCCACCCGGCGGCGCGGGCGGTGGTGCTGCTCGTCGATCGCAGCGCTCGAGCAGCTCGGAGATCCAGCTCGGTTCCGCCGCACCGGTCCCCACCCGCACCAATGCTGAGACCATCGTACGCACCATTTGGGGTAAGAAACCATTGGCACGGACTCGAAATTCGACGATCTGCGCGCCCGTACCGACTGGCTCCACCACCGGGCTGAGCAGATGCCATTCTGCCATCGTGATCGTCCGGACGCGGGGAGTTGTCGCTTTGGGTCCTCCGAGGCCGTGCCCGGCAAACGAGCGAAAGTCATGGCTTCCCAGAAAAAACTGAGCCGCTTCCTGCATCGCCCGAAGGTCGAGTAGCCCGGTAAATCGCCAGACGAAGCGCCGCAGGAAAAGCGGCGGTTGTTCTCCTTGCCAGATACGGTAACGATACTCGCGGCCGACAGCCCCGCGTCGCGCGTGGAAACCGGCCGGCATGCGAGCCACCCGGTAGACCACCACATCCTGCGGCAACCATGCTTGGAGCGCTCGCGCCAGTGTCGCCTCGTCATGGCGCCAGCACAGATCGAAGCTCGCCACTTGGCCAACCGCGTGCACACCCGCATCCGTGCGACCAGCCAAAGCAACGCGAACCGGCTCACCAGCCAGCCGCGCCAAGGCCTCCTCCAAGACTCCCTGTACGGTGCGCAGCCCCGGTTGGCGCTGGGAACCACTGAACGCAGTACCCTCGTACCCGAAGTCGAGCCGATAGCGTTGGCGCACCATACAGCGGTCATCGCATGCATCAGGCGACGAACTCGATCAGCGCCAAGGGGGCGCCATCACCGCGTCGTTGACCGATCCGGTAGATGCGTGTATAGCCACCCGGCTGTCCGACGAACCGTGGCGCGATGACGTCGAAGAGTTTCGCCACGGCACGCTGGTCACCCAGTTGCGCCCACGCGAGCCGGCGATGGTGATCGGTATCCTCACGAGCCAACGTCACCAGTCGCTCGACGATCGGTTGGATCGTCTTGGCCTTGGCCAACGTTGTCGTCATCCGTTCATGAAGGATCAAGGATACCGCCAGATTCCGGAATAGGTTTTTCCGCGGATTAGTTCGGCGCCCGAACTTCCGCCCTGCTTTCCGATGACGCACGCTCAGTCCTCCTCACCTTCTCCAGCACCGACCCCGACCTCGGGGACCGCACCCGAGAAAAGCGGCCCCTCGGTGTAGCCGTTCTCCTGCAAGCGTTCCCGGAGTTCCTGAAGCGCACGCGGACCGAAGTTCCTGATTCCGAGGAGCTGGTCGGGTCGCATCACCAGGACTTGGCCCACCCGCTCGATGCCCCGTGCACGAAGGGCATTGAGTACGCGTTGGGATAGCCCGATCTCCGAGAGGAGTCGCGTATCGTCGACGTGCGCGACGCTCCAGTCCTCCACCGGTTCCTCAGCGCCCTCGCTCTCGAACTCAGCGATCCATCGAGCATGCTGGACGAGAATGCGGGCAGCCTCCACCAGCGCTTTCGCTGGCTCGACTGTTCCGTCGGTGACGATCTCCAGGATCAGCCGGTCGTAATCCGTTGCGCCCCCGACCCGCGTGTGCTCCACGACGTAGTTCACCTTGAGGGTAGGCGTGAAGATGGCATCGATCGGTATTTCACCGATCGAGCGAATCTCCTGCGCCTCTGCTGGCAGGTAGCCGCGGCCACGCCCGATCCAGAGATCCATTTCCAGGCGCGCCTGATCATTGTCGAGGGTGGCGATGACATGATCGGGATTCACCACCTCGACCTCAGCTGGCCAGTCCACATCACCTGCTCGCACGACGCCCTCACCCTGGGCGAAGAGGGTCGCGCGTGTCTCGCGGAATTCAGTAACCGCACGCAGGCGCACACCCTTGAGATTGAGCACGATCTCCGTGACGTCCTCCCGGACCCCTTCGATCGTCGAAAATTCATGCCACACGCCAGCGATACGGATACGTGTAATCGCCGCCCCCGGCAAGGAGCGCAACAGAATGCGCCGAAGCGCATTGCCGAGTGTCGTCCCATAACCGGGTTCCAACGGCTCGACGACGAACCGTCCGTAGGTCGGTCCGGCGTGGGTTTGAATGACTCGCGGTCGCGCAAAGTCGAGCACGAATCTCGCCTCCCCGAGCGTCCGATTTCTCCAACGTTCAGCGCCGGCTGTAGTATTCGACGACGAGCTGCGTGTTCACCGGCGGGATATCGATCTCGTCCCGCGTCGGGAGACGAAGCACGCGGCCACTCATCGTCTCCAAGTCACGGCTCAGCCACGCTGGTACAGCCTTGTTCTTGGCCGTCTCCTCCAGTACCTTGAAGTACTCACGGCGTCGACTCTCCGGGCGTACCGCGATGATATCGCCAGGTCGCACCTGATAGGACGGAATGTCCGTCTTCCGCCCATTGACGACAAACTGCCCGTGGCGAACCAGCTGGCGGGCCTGGCGGCGCGAGTCGGCAAATCCCAGTCGGTACACCACATTGTCGAGCCGCGACTCGAGGATCTGTAGCAGGTTGTCACCCGTCAACCCCGGTCGACGCTCCGCTTCGTCGAAGTGTCGCCGGAATTGCCGTTCCAAAATCCCGTAGACTCTCTTCAGCTTCTGTTTCTCGCGCAGCTGCAACGCGAACTCCGATGGTCGGCGCGCTGCTCGCTGCGTTGGTCCATGCTGCCCCGGCGGATAGTTCTTGTTGGGGTGGCGCTTGACGATCGGGCACTTCGGCCCGAAACAACGCTCACCTTTGAGATAGAGCTTAACCCCTTCCCGACGGCACAGACGGCAAACTGGTCCGATGTATCGCCCCATCGATCCTCCTTTGTTGCACGATCATCGCACTACGTGCGTCGGCGCTTGGGTGGCCGGCACCCGTTATGGGGAACCGGCGTGACGTCGGTAATGGACATGACTTGTAGGCCTGCGGCAGCGAGCGCTCGGATCGCCATTTCCCGGCCCGCACCGGCCCCCTTGACGTACACGTCGACTTGCCGCATGCCGTGTTCCATCGCCTTACGCGCTGCATTCTCAGCGGCCACTTGGGCGGCATACGGCGTGCTCTTGCGCGTTCCCTTGAAGCCACTCGATCCTGCACTCGACCATGCGACGACGTTCCCATTGGGATCCGTCAAGGTGACGATCGTGTTATTGAAGGTGGCATGAATATAGGCACGACCGCGCGGTATGTTCTTCCGTTCGCGTCGTCGTAGTCGAGCTGCACCACCGCGCGCTGCACCTCGTCGCCGATCAGCCATCGCCCGCTGGCCCCTTTCCGAACCTGCCGCTCACGATCCAGCCTGCTTACCCTTCTTCTTCACACCGATCCGCGGCCGTGGCCCTTTCCGCGTGCGCGCGTTCGTCCGCGTGCGCTGGCCACGAACCGGAAGTCCCATGCGATGGCGAAGACCACGATAACAACCGATATCGATCAACCGCTTGATGTTCATGGCCACCTGACGACGGAGGTCCCCCTCCACGAGCATCTCCTTCTCGATGAGGTCGCGGAGGCGCTGGACTTCGTCATCCGTGAGATCACGCACCTTGGTCCACGGATCAATGCCCGTGCGCTCCAAAATCTTCCGCGCCGTCGCCCAACCGATGCCGTAGATCAGGGTCAAGGCGTACTCGATTCGCTTGTCACGCGGCAGATCGACACCAGCGATGCGCGCCATCGTTCCCCCTCATCCCTGTCGCTGCTTGTGCTTGGGGTTCTCGCAGATCACCCGCACGATGCCATGCCGCCGGATGATCCGGCACTTCGCACAGCGCCGCTTGACCGATGCTGAAACCTTCATGCTGTCACCATCTCCCTTCTCACCAACGATCTTCATCGCGGGTCGGTCCCCGAAGTCGATAGGTGATCCGCCCCCGCGTCAAGTCGTACGGCGAAAGCTCGACACGGACCCGGTCACCGGGCAGAATCCGGATGAAATGCATCCGCAGGCGCCCGGATACATGCGCGAGCACTTCGTAGCCATTGTCCAGTTGCACCCGAAACATCGCATTCGGCAACGCCTCGGTGACCGTCCCTTCGACTTCGATGACGTCCTTCTTTGGCACAAGACACCCCACTCACGCGCGATCGCTCGCACGCATCACAAACGTGAAGTATACCACAGTCGATTACGGCTGGGTGAGCACCATCGGTCCATCATCACGCACCCAAACCGTATGCTCGAAATGCGCTGCCAGACGACCATCCACCGTCACGACCGTCCAACCGTCGCGTAAGACGCGCGTCTTGCCACTCCCGGCGGCGAGCATCGGCTCGATCGCCAGCGTCATGCCTGACCGGAGGAGCACACCCTCGCCTGGCTGGCCGTCGTTCGGTACGGACGGCTCTTCATGGAGCGCCCGCCCTACCCCGTGCCCCGCATAGCCTTCGACCACAGCGAATCCCGCACGCCGGATCACAGCGGCGATCGCTGCACCGATGTCACCGACATGCTTACCCGGCCGCGCCTGCGCGAATCCGGCCCAGAAAGCCTCTTCAGCAACCGCAACGAGTTGTTCAGCTACGCGATTTCCCCGTCCCACGACCACGCTGATCGCTGCGTCAGCGCACAACCCATGCCACTCGACTCCCACGTCGAGCTTTAGGAGATCCCCGTCGCGGAGAACTCGTCGCCCCGGGATCCCATGTAAAACCTGCTCGTTGACTGACGTGCAGATATGCGCCGGAAAACCACGGTAACCGAGAAACGCGGAGCATCCACCCTCCCGAGCCATTACTGCCGCTGCCAAGCGATCGAGGTCACCCGTCGTCACCCCCGGTCGCACGTTCTCCCAAAGTTCCTCGAGAACAAGGGCGACGATTTGCCCAGCATGTCGCATAGCGTCGATTTCGCGCAGCGACTTCAGGACGATCGGCATGGGTTGTGCGCGAGTCGTGATTCCAGCGCAACGAGGAGATCGTGCGTCACCACATCGATCGGCCGATTCGCGTCGATGTCGATGACCAAATCCCGAGCACGGTAATAGTCCAGCAGCGGTGCCGTCTGTTGCTCGTACGTTTCGAGACGTCGCGCGATGGCTTCCGGCGTATCGTCACTGCGCTGCATGAGCGCTCCACCACAGCGATCGCAAATGCCGGCGACTCGTGGTGGCGAGAAGCGCACGTGATAGGTTGCTCCACACGTTGGGCAGATCAGGCGACCACTCAGTCGCTCGATAAGCACCTCGCGCGGTACCACCAAATGCACCACCGCAGCGATGACGTCACCTCGCTCCGTCAGAACGCGATCAAGCGCTTCCGCCTGTGCGAGATTCCGTGGATAACCATCGAGGAGCGCACCGCGATACTGATCGCCCTGCTCCCGCTCGAGTTCATCGAGCCGAGCCAACAACACGCGCGCCGTCAATTCATCCGGAACAAGCGCGCCACGATCATAATAGCTGCGAACCTCGCGTGCCAGTTCGTCGTCACGCGTCATCAACTGCCGGAAGAGGTCACCAGTTGCAACATGCACCAATCGCAAAAGCGGAGCGAGACGCGCTGCCTGCGTGCCCTTCCCTGACCCCTGGGGACCGATCACGATGACGTGACAGCGTCCAGCCACCCGTTCCCCCTACCGGATGAACCCTTCGTAATTGCGCATGAGGAGCTGGGCTTCCAACTGTCGCATCGTATCGATCGCCACACCGACGACGATCAGGAGCGACGTGGAACTGAGAAAAAGCACCGTCACCCCAGTGATCTTTGCAACGATGTACGGAAGGACCGCCACAACTCCCAGAAACAGCGCACCGATCAACGTGATGCGCATGAGCACCTTGGTCAAGTATTCATCAGTTGCGCGTCCAGGTCGAATTCCCGGTATGAAAGCACCTTGGCGCTGAAGCGTTTCGGCGATGTTCTGCTGCTGAAAGAGGATCATCGTGTAAAAATAGGTGAACGCCACGACCATGACGAAGTAAGCGATCTGATAGGGCAGGCTGTTGGGATCGAACACCCGCGCGATCCCGTTCGCGACATCACGTAACCAGGTGATCTCGGAGGTTGCCAGGAAGTTGGCGATCATGCCCGGCAACAACAAGATACTGATGGCGAAAATCAGCGGAATCATGCCAGCGGAGTTGACTTTGAGTGGAATATAGGTCATCCCTCCGCCGTAGACGCGCCCCCGCCGGACCCGTCGCGCATGCTGCACCGGGATGCGTCGCTGCCCTTCCGTGATCAGGACGATCCCAACGATGATCAGGAGACCGATCGCCAAAAAGGCGACCGTGCCAATCAGGTTTTCGGACAGTGTGCCGCCGGTTACGAGGCGGGCCACGGAGCTGGGGAGTTGCGCAACGATTCCACCCAAGATGATGATCGAGACGCCATTGCCGATACCATTTTCGGTGATCAGCTCACCGAGCCAGACGAGAAACACCGTTCCTGCCGTCAGCGTGAGAAGAAGCGCTAAACTCCGCAGCCAGGTCGCACTGTCGAAGAGTCCGAAATCGCGCAGCACTCCCGCGCTGCTCATCAGTGCGGCATGCCCGTACGCCTGGAGCAGGGCCAACGGCACGGTCAGCCAGTGCGTGTACTGGTTGATCTTCGCTCGACCGAGCGCCCCCTCTTTGGAGAGTTCGGTCAAACGCGGGATCACCGGTGTCAGGAGCTGCATCACGATCGAAGCAGTGATGTACGGGTACACTCCGAGAGCGACGATCGAAAAGTTCGTCAGTGTACTACCAGAAAAGAGATTGAGCACGCCCAGGAACTGGTTCGTCTCCAGCAACTGCTTCAGAGCCTGCTGATCCACGCCGGGAACCGGAATAGTCGCCACAAAACGAAAAATGATTAGAATTCCCAGCGTGAAGAGCAATTTGCGCCGAAGATCAGGAAGCTTGAAGGCACTGACGAGTGCTTCGAGCATCAGCTGATGACCTCCACCGTACCACCAGCGGCAAGAATCTTCTGCCGAGCGCTCTCCGAGAAGGCATGGGCTTGGACGTGAAGCGGACGCGTCACGTCACCGTCACCGAGAATCTTGACCGGCGCGCCGTTCTCGCGTACGAGACGGAAGGAGCGCAGGACGTCTGGCGTAATCACTCCTTCATAGGGCAGCTCGTTCAGGCGACCGACGTTGACCACCTCGTACACGATCTTGAACGAATTCTTGAAACCACGCATGCGGCCGAGACGCAGGTACAGTGGGTTCTGGCCGCCCTCGAAGCCGGGACGTACCTTGCTGCGCGCCTTTTGCCCCTTGGTTCCTCGGCCTGCCGTCTTTCCCTTCCCCGCAGCGATCCCACGTCCCACACGCGTCTTCGGTCGTCGTGATCCCGGAGCTGGTTTCAGCTCATGCAACTTCATCCCGTTCCTCCGCTCACTCCGAGGAAGCTCCCTCGAGTTCCTCTACTCGCACGAGGTGCTGGACTTTCGCGATCATCCCCCGTATCGTGGGTGTATCCGGGTGCTCGACACGCTGGTGCAGCTTGCGCAGTCCGAGTGAGCGCAACGTCTCCCGTTGCTCGCGTCGATAGCCGATCGCGCTCTTGACGTACGTAATGCGCAATCGCTTACTGGCCATCGCTCTCCACCCGCTTCCGTCGACCACGCAGTACTCGTTCGACTGGGAGTCCTCGGCGCGCCGCAACTTCTTCCGGCGATTCCAGTTGGCTGAGCGCCAAGAGCGCAGCCTGAGTCACATTGACGGGGTTGTTGCTCCCGTGCGTCTTGGCAATGAGATCCTTGATCCCTGCCGCCTCCGCTACCGCGCGAACGCCGGCACCCGCGATCACTCCGGTTCCCGGCGCGGCTGGCTTCATCAGTACCCGCGTCGCCTTGAATTTGACCTCCACCTCGTGCGGGATAGTCGTCCGATCGAGTGGAACCTCGATCAGATGCTTCTTGGCATTTTCGACCGCCTTGCGGATCGAGTCGGGAACTTCCGTCGCCTTGCCGATCCCGACTCCGACATGCCCTTGGCCATCTCCGACCACTACCACGCTCCGGAAGTGGAAACGCCGTCCTCCCTGCACCACCTTTGCCACGCGGGCGATTTGGATGACACGCTCGCGAAGCTCGCCGAGACGGCTCGCATCGACCCGTCGCACCTCTTTCAAAACCGGCATCGTTACCCACGCCCCTCGATCAGAACTGCAATCCGGCGGCACGGGCACCGTCAGCAAGCGCCTTCACACGCCCATGGTACTTATAGCCACCACGGTCGAAGACCACCCGAGTGATCCCTTTGGCCAGTGCGCGCTCGCCGACCACTTGCCCAACGATTCGCGCCTCCTCGATTTTGGGGTGCGGATCAGGGAATCGCTCCCGCACCTCTTTCTCGAGCGTCGAAGCAGCGACCAGCGTGTGTCCACGCGTATCGTCGATGATCTGTGCGTAAACATGTTTGTTGCTCCGGAAGACGTTGAGGCGCGGCCGCTCGGGAGTGCCGAATACCTTGGCACGAACCCGCAGATGCCGCCTCTTGCGCGGCGATAACCGTCGCTTGAACTGAAAGCGCATCGTTTCCCTCCACCGTGATGCCCGCTACTCGATCCCCGTCCTGTGACGTTTTCGAGTAGCCCACTCAACGCCCGAGGCTACTTCTTACCCTTGGTCTTACCGGTCTTACCAGCCTTGCGTCGGATTACCTCACCCGCGTACCGGATGCCTTTACCCTGATAGGGTTCCGGAGGACGAACCCGCCGGATCTGCGCGGCGACCTCGCCGACTACCTGCTTGTCGATACCGACGACACCGATACGCGTCGGTGATTCCACGATAAAGCTGATACCCGGCGGTGGATCAATCCGTACCGGGTGTGAGTACCCGACGGTAAGCACCAGCGTCTTTCCCTCGAGGGCAGCACGATAACCGACACCATGAATCTCGAGATCTTTTCGGAATCCTTCCGTTACACCCTGTACCATATTGGCAATCAAGGTACGGTACAGTCCGTGGAGCTGCTTGAAAAAACGTTCATCGGATGGGCGCTGAACCTGCACGACACCGTTTTCCCGCTGGACGATCATCTTCGGGTGAAGGCGCAGCTCCAGCTGTCCCTTCGGTCCAGTCACGCGGACGACATTGTCCGGGGTGAGCTCGACCTGAACTCCTGCTGGAATCGGAATGGGTCGCTTTCCGATGCGAGACATTGGTCGCCTCCTATCTCAGAACACCGTACAGATGACCTCGCCACCGATGCCGCGGCGGCGCGCCTCCGCATCGGTCATCACGCCTTGCGACGTCGTCAGGATGGCGATCCCCAGCCCACCCTTAACGCGCGGGATCTCGTCTTTGCCGACGTAGATCCGCAGCCCGGGCTTCGAAACCCGCTTGATTTCGCGAATGACCGGTCGCTTGTCCGGTGTGAACTTGAGACGGATCCGCAAAATGGGTCGCGGCGAAGCCGGTTCGACCGCATAGTCAGCGATGTAGCCCTCTTCTTTGAGGATCCGTGTGATCTCGACCAGCATCTTCGATGCTGGCATGGTCGCTTCTGCCTTCCGGCCCATTCCAGCATTGCGGATGCGCGTCAACATGTCTCCGATCGGATCTGTGATGGTCATGACGCTCATGCCCCGCTTTCTCTCACCCGCACACTACCAACTCGCCTTATGTACGCCGGGCAGCTTACCCATCGAGGCGAGTTGCCGGAAACAGATGCGGCACAAACCGAACTTCCGCATGTACGCTCGGGGACGCCCACACAATTTGCAGCGGTTGCGGTGCCGCACCGCGTACTTCGGTGTCTTGAGCGATGCAACGATCTTTGCCTTGCGTGCCATTGTCTTCTCGCTCTCTTCGATCAATCACGAAACGGCATACCTAGCAGCTCCAACAAGCGCTTGGCCTCGCGATCGGTTCGCGCGGTCGTCACGATCGTGACCTCGAGCCCGCGCACCTTGTCGATCTTGTCGTAGTCGACCTCGGGGAAGACCAGTTGCTCGCGGAGCCCGAGCGTGTAGTTCCCCCTGCCATCGAACGACTTGGGAGAGACACCGCGAAAATCGCGGATTCTTGGCAGCGCGATTGCGATCAACCGATCGAGAAAATCCCACATGCGATTGCCGCGCAAGGTGACCATTACGCCGATCGGCATACCCTTCCGCAGGCGGAAGGCGGCGATCGACTTTCGGGCTCGCGTCACCACTGGACGCTGCCCGGTGATCGCTACGAGGTCGTTCATCGCATGGTCGATCGCCTTCTGATTCGAGACAGCCTCGCCCAAGCCGATATTGAGCACGATCTTTTCGAGGCGCGGCACGGCTAAGCGGTGCGGGTAGCCGAACTCTTCCATCAGCCTCGGCACCCCCTCTTCCCGGTACAACCGCTTCAACCGTGGCTCGACTCGTTCATGCACCTCAGCCGTCATCGCTCATTCGCCTTCACTTCGTTCGCCGATGAAGAGCAGGCTTTTCGATCACCTGCTGGCACTTCTTGCAATAGCGCACTTTCTCGCCCGTCTCCGTGAAACGGAAGCCCACCCGCGTGGGCTTTCCGCAGTGCGGGCAGATGAGCATGACCTTCGAAACATGAATCGGCGCTTCCATCTCGATGATGCCTGCCTGCCGCACTCTCGGAATCGCCCGCTGGTGCTTTTTGACGATGTTGACACCCTCGACGATGACGCGATCTTCCCGCGGAAGATTCTGGCGCACGCGACCGCGCGCTCCCCGATCCTTCCCGCGAATCACGATCACTTCATCGCCGGTCACGATCCTCGCTGCCATACCTGGCACCCCTCACCACACTTCCGGCGCCAGTGAGATGATGCGCATGTAGTGCTTCTCACGCAGTTCCCGCGCGACCGGTCCGAAGATTCGTGTCCCCCGGGGCTGCCCCTGCGGAGTCACCAGCACCGCCGCGTTGTCATCGAACTTGATATACGATCCGTCCTTGCGCCGATATTCTTTCTTCGTCCGGACGATGACCGCGTACACGACGTCACCTTTCTTGACTGCCGCATTCGGCTCAGCTTTTTTCACCGATGCAACAATCAAGTCTCCCACGGTTCCGTAGCGGTGCTTGGAGCCCCCGAGAACGCGAATGCACATGATCTCCTTGGCGCCGGTATTATCAGCGACGACCAGCTTCGAGAGTGGCTGGATCATGCCTCCACCTCGCCCTCTCGCTCGCGCTCCTCGATGAGCTCCGCCTGAACTTCCGGTGTCGCCCGCTCCAGAATCTGGCGAACAACCCACCGCTTCAACTTGCTGATCGGCCTCGTCTCTTCGATCAGAACGAGATCCCCGATCCGGCACAAGTTGTATTCGTCGTGGGCGTAGAACTTGCTCGTGCGGCGCACTGTCTTCTTGTAGAGCGGATGGCGCCGCCAGTAATCGACCGCCACGACGACAGTCTTATCCATCTTATCCGAGACGACACGTCCAACCTTGGTCAAACGCCGCTTCTGCCGCTGCGGTTGGGTCGCTCCCGGTTCACGAGTCTCACCCGTGTGGCCGTCCACTCAGCATCACCCCTTTCGCTGCTGCTGCGCAAGCTGTTCTCGACGCTTCCGCCGCTCGCGCCTGGTCAATTTCGGTGGTGGAAGCAGCCCCTGTTCTGCCAAACGAGCCCGCTCCCGTTCACTGAGGATCGTCAAGATGCGCGCGATATCCTTCCGCGCCTTGCGAATCGCCGCCGTATCTCTCAGCTGGCCCAGTGCCGCGGCAAACCGGAGGTCGCGCACCTGGTTGCGCAACTCGTCCAGCTTCTGCCGCAGCTGATCGTCCGTCAGGGCACGGAGCTCCGACGGTTTCATGATGCCTCCTCCTCAGCCGCTTCACCGGGGCGCTCGCGCTTGACGATCCGGCAACGGCACGGCAACTTGTGAATCGCCCGGGTCAGCGCCTCCAGCGCCAGTTCCTCACGGACGCCAGCGAGCTCGAACAGGATGCGACCCGGCTTGACGACATCCATCCAGTATTCTGGGTTACCCTTTCCACTCCCCATCCGTGTCTCAGCCGGCTTTTTGGTGACCGGCTTGTCGGGGAAAACACGAATCCAGACTTTTCCGCCGCGGCGCACAGCATTGGTGATCGCACGCCGTGCCGCCTCGATCTGCTGCGCCGTCACCCATGCTGGCTCCAAAGCCTGGATCCCATAATCGCCGAATACGAGGGTGCTTCCTCGCCAGGCGATTCCCTTCGTGCGATAACGGTGTTGCTTACGGTGCTGTACTCGACGTGGCATCAACATTGGTCGAGCTCCCTCGTCTACTCAGCGACGACACCCGCCGCGATCGGCGGACGAGCTTCTGGCAGGACATCACCGTGATAGATCCATACTTTGACGCCGATCTGTCCGTAGATCGTCGGGGCATGAACGACCGCATAGTCGATGTTCGCGCGGATCGTATTGAGCGGTACCCGACCCACGATCTCCCAGACCATGCGCTTCATCTCGGCACCACCCAACCGACCCTTGACGCGAATTTTGACCCCTCTGGCCCCGGCCCGCATCGCGGCCGCAGCCGCATGCTTCATCGCACGCCGATAGGAGACTCGCCGCGTGATCTGCTCCGCAATGCTTTCCGCCACCAAACGCGCATCGAGTTCCGGCTTGCGGATCTCCTGAATATTGAGATGGACCTTCTTCCCGATGCGCGACTCCAAGAGTTGGCGCAACCGCTCGACATTTGCGCCTTGCTTCCCGATCACCACTCCAGGCTTTGCGGTATGGATCGTGACATCGACGCGATTCACCGCCCGCTGGATCTCGATGCGGCAGATTCCAGCCCGCGGTAACTCACGATGTACTAACTCCCGAATGTCGAGATCCTCGTGCAGCTGCTCGCGGTACTGCCGGTCTTTCTCGGCGAACCATTTCGATTCCCAATCATGAACGATCCCGAGACGAAAGCCGATCGGGTTGACTTTCCTACCCACGCGGCGCTCCCTTCTCCGGCAACTCGTCGAGAATGACCGTAATGTGCGACGTGCGGCGCCACTTGCGACCGACGCGTCCGCGCGCGTGGGGCTGCCAGCGCTTGTACCGCGGTCCCTCGTCCACATAGATGCGCTTCACGTACAGGCGATCCGGATCAAGGTCGTAATTGTGCTCGGCATTGGCTGCTGCCGAGCGGAGCAGTTTCAACGCGATCGGTGCTGTCTTCTGCGGCAGCACCCGCAGGACCGCCAATGCGTCGCGCAGCGGCTTACCGCGAATCACGTCGATGACCATTCGTGCCTTCTGCGGCGATACCCGCACCTCGCGCACCATGGCTCGGACTTCCATCGCACGCTCCTCTTCACCTTATCGACGCCGGGTCGTCCGCTCGGCGTCCTTACCATGACCGCGATACGTCCGGGTCGGTGCGAATTCCCCGAGCTTGTGCCCCACCATCTGCTCGGTGATGTAGATCGGCACGTGCCGACGGCCATCGTGTACGGCGATGGTGTGGCCGACCATCTCGGGGAAAATCGTGCAATCCCGAGCCCACGTGCGGATGACCCGGCGCTCTCCTGTCCGGTTGAGCTCGTCGATCTTCTTGTTGAGTTTGGGATCAATGTACGGTCCCTTTTTCGACGATCGACCCATCGTTCATCCTCCTCGCCGGCTAGGCCTCATAGCGCTGCCGGATGATGAAGCGGTCCGATTTCTTGTTCCGGCGCGTGCGCTTGCCGAGCGCCGGCTTACCCCACGGAGTCTTGGGCGGCATGCCCCGCGGTGCTTTCCCTTCACCACCACCATGCGGGTGATCGCGCGGCGTCATCGCGGAGCCACGCACCGCTGGTCGCCAGCCCATATGGCGCTTGCGTCCAGCTTTGCCGATGCTCACGTTCTGGTGGTCCAAGTTCCCGACCTGCCCGATGGTTGCCATGCAGTCCGCATGAACCATACGGATCTCACCCGAGGGCAAGCGCAGGTGCACATAGTTATCGATCTTCGCGACAACCTGCGCCACCGCACCGGCCGCTCGCACCAGTTGACCTCCCCGCCCGGGATAGAGTTCGACATTGTGCACCTGGGTACCGAGCGGAATCTCCCGCAGCGGGAGCGCATTCCCGACCCTGATGGGTGCCCCTGGACCGGACTGGACGATATCACCCACTTTCAGCCCCAAGGGAGCGAGAATATAACGCTTCTCGCCGTCAGCGTAGTGAAGAAGCGCGATGAATGCCGTCCGGTTCGGATCGTACTCGATCGCTGCCACCTTAGCCGGAATGCCCCACTTATCGCGGCGGAAGTCGATGATCCGATAGAAGCGCTTGTTCCCACCGCCGCGATGTCGCGTCGTGATCACACCGCGGTTGTTCCGCCCGGCGTGCTTCTTGAGTGGCTCGATGAGCGACTTCTCCGGCTCTTCCTTTGTGATCTCCTCGTAGGTGAGCACCGACGTATTGCGGCGCCCGGGTGTCGTCGGTTTGTAGACTTTGATCGGCATCGCCGCACCTCAGTTCCGTCACAACTGGCTGAAGAGGTCGATCGTGTAGCCCGGCTCCAAGGTCACGATCGCCTTCTTCCACGACCGTTCGCGTCCCACAATGGGAATGCCACCACCTTTGCGCATCCGTCGGCGAACTTTTCCGCGGACATTCATCGTGTTGACCTTCTTGACCTTCACATTGAATGTCCGCTCGATCGCCTCTTTGATCTGGATCTTGTTCGCCTCCGGATGGACCTCGAACATGTACTGATTCATCTCCATCAGGCGTGTATTCTTCTCGGTAATGAGCGGGCGTCCAATAATTTCCTGGTATGGCAGTTCCATGATCACGCCCCCTCTTGTGCCCAAAGGCGGTGAATGACCTCCACCGCTTCCGGTGTCAGGATCATGCGCTCATACTTCAGTCCATCGCGGATATTCATGTTATGCGCGACGAGAACTTTCACGTCCTCGAGATTGCCTGCCGCTCGACGGACGTTGTCTCGTCGCTGATCGACCACGATCAGCGTCGACCGCGCCGTTGCGAGCGGAAGCCGCTGCAGGACACCCTTCATCACTTTCGTCTTGGGCTCGATGTCAGTCAAGCCACGCACAACGACAATTTGGTTCTCGCGCTGCTTGACCGAGAGTAGTGAGCGAATAGCCAACCGGCGCATTTTCTTCGGCATTTCCTGCCGATACGAGCGGGGGTGCGGACCCCACACCACACCGCCGCCCTTCCAGTGAGGTGCACGAAT
>Ga0209809_1000060_pt1 | contig 103259 bp, 89 predicted proteins | sample YNPMSTMetaG_FD_186172 | JGI IMG/M metagenome (GOLD analysis project Ga0209809, IMG submission 186172) | Anoxygenic and chlorotrophic microbial mat microbial communities from Yellowstone National Park, USA - YNP MS-T MetaG (SPAdes) (version 2) ...
CCAAGGTTTTCCTAGAAAGTTTACCCAAGAACACTATATACAGAATGATAATTGACAATAACACAGGTCTCATCAGGTTTGAAAAGGAAAGATGGAAAAAGTCGAAACTTATGGGGTGGTGTGGTATCTCATCCGTCAAACACATAAGGGTGGATGTTGATGATTATAGCAGGATGGACATATATCTGGATTCTATCACTGAGTCTTTCTACATTGTAGGATTCATAGATGATATTAGCAACGAAGAGAAACTTAAGCTTGCCCATCAAATAGCTGAATTTCTTGGAGTGCCGGTAATCGAAAAGACATAAACATATTGGTTTTGGTTCACTAGGGCGTATGTGGCAGGCGGTGGAAAGTTATCGAAGACCAGTCACCAGAGATGACAAACGCTGCCCAATAGTAGGGATGCTGCCACTTGGCTGGGCGCTTGGCCGCTGGCTTGCCGGGTGACAGCCCAATGGCGCGCCGGGTTTCTTCCGACTGCGGCCGTAGCTCTCCACGTAACAGTCCCAACCAGGCAGCCCGCAGCGCCGCCATCCGGCTTTCACCCCGGCCCAGCCGCCGGTAAAACTCACCCATCAGGGCGGCCGTCGCTGCATCCGAGACCTTCCACAAACTCATCACCTGCGTCTCCGCTCCGGCCAGCACCAGCGCCCGCCGCAGCCCGTACACCCCTTCCCCTTGGCGCACTTCGCCCAGCCCGGTTTCACAGGCCGAAAGCACCACAAGCTGCGTCCCCCACAGATCGAGTCCGGCAGCTTCAAGCGCCGTCAGTACGCCATCTTCATCGGCGCCGCTCTGTCTCTGCTGCACCCCGGCCAGAATCAGACCGGACCGCAGCAGCGGGTTCTCCCGGACTGCCGGACTGCTCTCTCCACAACCAGCCCCAGCTCCCGTGATTCCGCAGGGCGGCGTCATACTGCCCGGCCTGAATGAGGGCGTCGGCTTTCTGCACCAAGGTTTCAATGGATTGCCCGGTGGGGTCTGAAGGGGTCTGGACCGCGGCGGGTGCGGCCACCGTGGTCAGCAGGCCGATCGCCAGCCAGAAGGCAATGGGCAGAGTTCAGGCAGGCGGGACGCGCACGGGTGTCCTCCACAGGAAATTCAGCCTGTGCAATGGGTGACAGGTTCAGATCGGGCGCAGCTTTAGTGGCGTACGATGACCTTACCCACCATCGGGTCGGTTCTAGGCGGAACTCTGGCCTGGCGTTGTGTGCCTTCGATAATGACCTGGGTCTTTGGCGCGAAGCGCTCGACGAGTGTTGCCAGTTCCCGTTGCTGGGTGACGGACAGCGCCTGGCCCGGACGCAGTCCGTCAAACACCATCAGTCTGGCTCCCGACAGCACAATGGTGAAGCGTGTGGCTGCCGTGCGCGCCAGGCCAATCGAGGCATCTTCGGGAAAGACGAGCGGGTAGCCAACGGCAGAGGGTTCATCCGGGACACGGAATGCGGACAACTGGCCGTTGGAAGGCGCAAAAAGGTAGAGATAGCCGGCCTGGTGCGGCGTTAGGTGAAAGACAATGCCCTTGTCCGATGGGACAATTCCCTCTGGATGCAGAAAGCCGGCACCCTGCTGCGGATTGCCGGGCGCCACGAGTTCGATGTTGCAGGTGAGCGCACTGGCGGCTACCGGCGGCGCCGGCAATGGCGGGGTGCCAGCGGCGGCTGTCGCTTTGCCTTTGGTCGGCGCATCCCACCACCACAGCAGGGCACTACCAGCCGCGATAAGCAGCACCAGAACCCCTGCCGTCACGGCCATGCACTCCAGCGCCCGTTCCCGTGGGGGAAGTGTTCAACGGAGATGTCTCGGCCGTGGTGGTCGAGGTTGGTGTGGCAGACTCAACCAACGTGGCAGCATCACCGCCGACCGGAGGCAGGTTGGAAAGCGAAATGGTCGGTTCCTCTTCCGCCGCGCACAGAGACGCTTTCTGTTTCGCTGAAAGCTCCAGCGCGGGCAGAAAAGCCTGGATGAAATCTTTGGCGCTAGCGTACCGCTGACTGGCATCGTAAGCCAGTGCCTTGCGCAGCACATGTTCGACTTCCTTATCGAGGTCAGGACGGCGCTGGCGCAGGTGCTGGCCGAAACCGGCCGCTGCAAGTCGTCGTGGACTGGATAGCACTACGCATGTTGGACTGGGCCGGCTTATAGGGCCGCTTCCCAGCCAGCAGCTCGTAGGCAATGATGCCCAGGGCGTAAATGTCCGTTGCGGCCGAGCACCCGCTGGCAAGGATTTGCTCCGGGGCCATGTAGGGCAACGTGCCAACCAGATCATCCAGGCCATCCTGTTTCACGGCCGAGTTCGCCACCTTGGCGATGCCGAAGTCAATCAGCTTGACGTGCAGCGCCTCATCGCTAAGGTCTTCGAGCATGACACTTTCAGGTTTCAGGTCACGGTGATAGACGCCTTCCCGATGGGCAGTGCTCAACACCCGGCCAATCTGCGATACAACCCTAGCGACTTCAGACACCGACAGCTTGCGCCGCTGCATCACGGCCCGGAGCGTCTCGCCACGGACGTATTCCATAACGAAGTACGACCGCCCGGAAAGCAGCCGGCCGCGGTCCAGAACCCTCACCACACCCGGATGGGAAATGCGGGCCAGGGCTTCGCTTTCACTCTCAAACATCCGTTGGGCGAGTGGTTCGCTCTGCTGGTTTTCGAGAAGAACCTTGACGACAACCAGCCGCCCACGGAGTTGCTGGTCGCGGGCCAGATAGACGATGCCGTTGCCGCCGCGCCCCAGTTCCCGTTCCACTACGTAGCGGTCGCTGACGCTCGTGCCACGCGCCTGCTGTCCGGTATCCAGATGGAAAAAGGATTGTGTCTGGAGTACGGGCCTGCTCGGTGGGCAAATCTTCTAGGTCCTCCAGCCCGGAAGCCTGGAACGGCTCCGATAAAGCTTTGCACCGAAGGGTGTACTCGCAGGAGGGATTCGACTTCCTGGCGCAGGGTGTCGTCGCCGGCGCAGAGCGCCGACAGCAGGCCAGCCTGCTGGTCAGAAGGTGACTCAATGACCTGATTGAAGATTTCCGTTACCCGTTGATATTGCTCTAGCGTCATGGCCGCTTTCCCCCGCAGGCCGCTTCACGTGCCGGACGCAGCTCCCGATACAGAAACGTCTTGGCCATGGCCCACTCCCGCTTGACCGTAATGGGTGAAATACCCAGCGCCTCGGCCGTGGCCTCGACGGTCAATCCACTGAAAAAGCGCAGCTCCACGATGCGGCACTGCCGGGGCGCAAGGACTTCGAGCTTGCCCAAGGCTTCGTCGAGCGCCAGAACATCCACTGCGTTGCCGGATGGTTCCGGCGCTGCTACATCCTGCATCACATCCAGCGTGATGATGACGTGCTCGCCACCGTGCCGTTGCCGCCACCGGACGTGATCTACCAGGATGCGCCGCATAAGCTGGGCGGCAATCGCAAAAAAGTGCATGCGGTTGCGCCAATTGGTGCGCTCTTGCTGGGTGAGTCGCAGGTACGCTTCATTGACGAGCGCCGTCGGCTGAAGCGTATGACCAACGGCTTCTCGGCACATGGCGCGGACGGCAATGCGCCGCAGTTCCGGATGGACAACCGGCATCAGGCGCGCCAGAGCGCTTTCATCTCCGGCCTGCCATGCATTGAGAAGTTGCGTGATGTCCCCCATACACTACTGGTCAGGTTGGCACATTGGCGTGAGTTCACCTGCAGCTTTCACGCTCTGCCGGCACCCCTTCAGCGCACGTTCACTGTTTGACGAGTTCAAGGCCCACGACCAGTGCACCTGCCGTCGTGGATTCATTCAGGTGGATGACCGACGGAGCCGCCACACTGGGGCGCAGACCGATTTCACGGGTGACGGCCAGCGCCTCGTCAGGGGACTAGAGGTATCCCAGTTCCTGCCACACAATCATGCGCTTGACTGGCTGCTCCATCGCCGTCTCAACCCGTACCCAGACGTTGCCTGGGGGTATCCAGACGCCTGCCCCGATTGACGCACGGCCTGGATGAGCCGCTCATTGGTCGGCACATCCGGCAGCAGCGACCGGGACAGCACAAAGAAGATTTTTTTCGCGCACCTCGCCCGGTGTCAAAAAGGCAGACCACTGGGCTTCGGGGTCAGGTTTCTTGGCCGAGGGAATCTGGTAAGGCACATGCCCCTGGATGAAGTTGTCGCCGTTTTGCAGCCGCACGTGCGGGTAAATCATCCGCAGTGCGCCCCTGGAATCGGCGTTGAAAACGTAGAGGTAAGCGCCTGGTTGGCTTCCACCACAAAGCGGATTTCGTCGCCTGTGTTGAAAACCCGTCGGGGATCAACCCGCTCCGGCGTCCCTGCGGATTCCTGGCATAGAGCGTGTAACCCAAGCCGAGTGGTTCGAGGCTAGCGGGAGTGGTTGGGCGGTTTTTTTAGCGATTTGTTGCGGACCACAACTGGGCGTGTCTGCTTGACGGACGTTAGGCGCGTGTGGATGAAGGCATCGCGAATCTGATCGCCGCTCTCTGACCCAGCTTGCACCAATAGGAACCCGCCACCAGAGAGAGCCGCCGCGATGAGGAGACCAGCTTTTTGACAGAGACTTTTGCAACAGACATAGGGATAAGCCTGCCCTTCCAGGAGGAAGTGGTTTGTACCCCATGACCGATGTTTGGCCGGAAACAGTATCACGGGCTGGCCAAAAGCATGGGGAGGCGCTGACCGTTGCGGCTGATGCTTGGCGGTCAATTGACGAAACCGCATCCGGCCAACTAAGTTACGCCAGCTTCAACCCATCCCAGCCGCCACAGTTTCGCACCGCACTCCATGAACCCGATGACGAACCCCCACGCCGCGAAAATGGATGCGATGTATCGGCGGCAGCGATACATCTACGATCTGTCTCGCAAATACTTCCTGCTTGGGCGTGATCGGCTGCTAGCCCGGCTGCCGGTACGCCCAGCCGCCCGCGTTCTTGAAATCGGCTGCGGCACGGCGCGCAACCTGGTCATTCTGGCCGGCCGGCATCCCCAAGCGCATTTCTATGGCATTGACATCTCGAACGAAATGCTGCGCTCGGCGCGTGCCAACATCCGCCGTCACCGCCTGAAGAACGTTGCTGTCGCCGCTGCGGCTGCCGAAGACCCTGACCATTACCGGTTATTCGGTCTTGAGACGCCGTTTGATATTGCCTTTTTCTCCTATTCGCTTTCCATGATTCCCGACTGGCAGGCCGCGCTAGCTATGGGGCTAAACAGCATCCGTCCAGGCGGATGCCTAGCTGTGGTGGATTTCTGGGACCAAAAAGAACTCCCGGCGTGGTTTGAAAAGATGCTAACGGCGTGGATACGACGCTTTGATGTGACACCGCGCCCTGAAATCCTTGACGCCCTAGCAGCTCGCCGTGACCGAGGCGAAGGAAAACTCACGGTCGAGTCGGTTGGCGGGCGTTATGCTTTTATCGCACTTTTCGAGACAACTGCTCTTGGGACATCCGGAGCAGTTTCTCCAACGTAAGACAACCCTTTGTGAGGCATCTGTTTGTGGCAACGGATACAGTCCACCTGCTTCGCGCGGCAGTTCACCAAAATCCTATTACCTCGAAACAGGGACTGCTGGAACGGCTTTTTACGGCGTACTTTGATGCGTTTGTTTACAACCAAATCTGGGAAGACCCACGGGTTGACCTGGCAGCGCTGGAACTGACGCCCGAAAGCCGCATTTTGACGATTTCTTCCGGCGGTTGTAACGTCCTCAACTACTTGATTCATAGCCCGGCGCACATCACCGCCATTGATTTGAACCGCTACCACTTGGCACTGCTACGGCTGAAGCTGGCAGCGGTACGTCATCTGCCCGACCATGAGACGTTCTTCCGCATGTTCGGCAAGGCCAACGACCCGCGTAACGTCACTGCATACGACACTTACCTGCGGCCACACCTAGATGCTGCGACGCGCAAATTCTGGGAAGGTCGGACAATATCCGGCAGGCGGCGCATCTGCTTTTTTGCTGACAACCTATACAACCACGCGCGCAACGGTTTTTACCTGCGTTTTCTTGAAAAACTTGCCCACCTGATGCGCATTTATCCTGACCGCTTGGTGTACGTCACTGACCCAGATGAACGCGCCCGCATCTTCGATAGCACCATTAGCGGCTATTTTGATCACTGGCTGGTGCGCGCCCTCTCCAAGCTGCCCTTCATTGTCTTTGGGTTGGGGATTCCACCTCGGCAATACGAGGCACTACGCCGCGAAACCCCAGGGAATATCCTGGCAATGTACCGTCGGCGTCTCCGGCGCTTTGTCTGCGATTTTCCCATCGAGGAAAACTACTTTGCCTGGCAGGCGCTGGCGCGCCGTTATGACACCGAGCACCGCCGGGCAATTCCGGAATACCTCAAAGCCGAACATTTCGCGACACTGCGTGCGAACATTGGAAGGGTCACAACAGAAGTCGCTTCGCTTACGGACCATCTACGCCGGCAGCCAGCCGGAGCCTACGATCGGTTTGTGTTTCTCGACGCGCAGGACTGGATGAAAGACGAAGAAATTGCTGCCCTGTGGCGGGAAGTTGTCCGGGTTGCACCACCAGGGGCACGGGTCATCTTTCGCACCGCTCCAGAAACCTCGCCCGTGGAACAAGCCCTTCCGCCGGAGTTGCGGGCGCGCGTGCGCTATGAACGGGAACGCTCGACCGAGCTGTTTGCACAAGACCGCTGCGCCATTTACGGCGGTTTCCATCTTTACGTGGTCAACGAAAACTGAAAGCGCCTTGCCGACGGACCTACCGCTGACTGGATGTCTAGGAGTCCACAAAGCCGCTGGCCAGGTCAGCCCAATGGGATGCCGACCCCAAGCAGTCGTCCAAATTGCGGAGAACATGCTTTCCCGGCGACCTTGCGCCGCAACTTAGGATGTTGGATGAAAAGGGAGGCACCTAGTCCGTGTGCTCCCCTTGCCCGAAGCCAATGGCTTCCCATAGGGGTTTACCGCATGGCTGTTTTTCCAAGTACATGTTCTGCGCCTAGGAGTTTTCCCGGAAAGTTTCCAAGATCAGGCTAGGGGTGATAACCTCTGGCAAAACTTTTGGCTCACCGCCGTTGGCCGGATAAAACACATAGAGTGGAATACCGCTCCGGCCAAACTCTGCCAGCACACGGGTGATGTTCTCATCATAGTTAGTCCAGTCAGCTTTGATCATGACGATGCCACGCCGCTCAATTTCCTGACGTACGGCTTCAGCCTCTAGCGCTACCTTTTCATTCGCTTTGCAGCTTAGGCACCAAGCGGCTGTGAAATCCACGAAGACCGGCTTGCCGGCCCGGCGCAGTTCGGCCACCCGGGCTGGCGAGAATGGCTCCCACCGAATACTGCCTGCCTTTATCTCCGTGGAGTTAGTGGCGGCAGCGGCCGCTGGTGGGAGCCGGCGGATCATTCTCACCCCAAAGACCGTGCTGCCCACGATGATGAGCAGGGCTGTTGCCAAAGCAATGCGCCGGGTAGTAGGCGTCTGAGCTATGTTTCCCCAACGTCCCCAAATCCAGCCACCTAGCCCGATAAGAACCAACACTCCAAGCATCAGAGCTAGGCCGTCCACGCCAACTTCCAGCCCCAGCACCCACAGCAGCCAGACAACTGACCCCATGAGCAAAAAGCCTAAGAACTGCTTGAAAATCTCCATCCACGCGCCCGGCCGGGGCACAAAGCGGAGAAGCTGCGGCGCAACTGCCAGAACAAGGTAAGGCGCAGCCATCCCTAGGGCCAGTGCTGTGAAAATGAGCAGTGCTACAGCCGTCGGTTGTGTCAGCGCCACGCCCAAAGCCGAACCCATAAACGGCACCGTGCATGGTGTGGCAACCACCGTCGCCAGCACGCCTGTGAAAAACGACCCGACCAGCCCGCCCCGGTTCATGGCTGCACCGCCGACGGTCGTCAGCCCCAGTCCGACTTCAAAGACGCCGAACAGCACCAGCCCAAAAACAAACAGCACGGCCACAAGGAAGGCGACAAAGGCCGGTTCCTGCAACTGAAAGCCCCAGCCAAGCTGTCGTCCGCCAGCCCGCAGAACGAGCAAAACGCCCGCCAGTGCCCAGAACGACAGCATGACACCGGCCGTAAACACCAGCCCGTGCTGCCAAGCGCGACCCCGCCCGGCCTTTGCCTGCTCGACAAAACCCAGCACCTTGATGGAAAGCACCGGCAGCACACATGGCATCAAGTTCAAAATCAGCCCACCGAGAAACGCACTGCCTAGCGTGGTCAGCAGCGCCAGCCAACCTAGCGGCTGACCACCGGACGATGATCGTTCAGACCGCGTGCCAGCGACCGGCGTGAGCAGATCGCCCAATGCCGTCAGCGGTTCAATTGGCACCTCCACAGTCAAACCGGGTTCTGTGCCAGCTCCCCGCCATCCGGTAGGGGTGACAACCACCCCAGCCAGTTGGGTCGGCGTCTTTTCGGCGACTTTCGAGCGCACCAGACGCAGGGCGTACCCGCCTTTGACACGCAGCAAGTGCTGTGGTTCAGCGCCTTCGATGACGAGTTCTTCGAAAGGAAAGAACGTCACTTCTGTCAGGGGTTCGGCGTTCGCCGGGGGCATCAGCAAGAGCACCAAGTGGTCGCCATCCAGCGCTGCGCGCAGCTTCCATTCCGAAATGGGCAAGGGTAACTGGGCACGGGCGCGGGAAAATGCCTCAGCCCATGGTGAAGGCTGGGGCACGTCACTGGTCACAGGCAGCGTCAGGGTCAGCTCGGCATTGCCGGGGATACATTCCTCCTTGCACACAAGCCAGCGAACCTTGCCCGTTAGTGTCACCGGCTTGCCAACAGGAAGCTCGTCCGGTGGCGTAATGCGCACCATGTGCATGACTTCCTTTTCGTAGCCATAGCCAACCAGTCCGCTAACCTCGATGCGCTTGGGAATTGGCCACTGAATGTCGTCGGCCTTGAAGCCGGGCGGCAGTTTCCACTTGACGGACGTTGGCTGCCCGGAATCGCCGGGGTTGCGCCAGTACGTGTGCCAGTGTTCTTCCAGCTCAAAGCGAATGGCTACCCAGAACGGCAGGCCAGGCCGGATGGCCGTCGTTTCAGCAATCAGTTCGGCTTTGACGTGTGGTTGTTCCACGGGAGCTGCCATTACCGGCTGAGTCCACCACCCACCCGGCCAGCCAATCCAAAACAGTCCCAGAGCAACGGCCGCTAACCACAGCCGGCCGCCTTTCCAACTGTGTTGCATCATCGAAACCTCAAGCTTCATCAGTGCGGAGCTTTTCAAGAACCGAAGCATCTTCCAGCGTGGTGACATCCCCAACGGCATGGCCACTGGCCGCAATTTCGCGGAGCAGGCGACGCATGATTTTACCGGAGCGCGTTTTGGGAAGCGCATCCGTAAAGCGGATGTCATCTGGCTTAGCCAACGCGCCGATTTCCTTGGCCACATGCTCACGCAAAGCAGCCCGAAGAGCATCATTTCCGGTGTGTCCTTCCTGGAGCGTAACAAACGCCACGATGGCTGAACCTTTGAGGGCGTCGGGACGCCCGACGACGGCCGCCTCGGCTACGGCTTCGTGGGAAACCAGCGCACTTTCGATTTCGGCCGTGCCCAGCCGGTGGCCGCTGACGTTGATAACGTCGTCTACCCGCCCCATGATCCAGTAGTTGCCTTGTTCATCACGGCGCGCGCCGTCTCCGGTGAAGTAAACGCCTTCGATCTCGCTCCAGTACTGCCGGTGGTAACGTTCGTCATCTCCCCAGATGGTACGTAACATCGCCGGCCACGGCCGCGTCAGGACAAGATAGCCACCTTCGTTGGTTCCAACCGACCGCCCATCTTTCAGACGGATGTCGGCGCCGATACCTGGCAACGGACGGGTGGCCGTGCCGGGCGTCGTCGTCGTGGCCCCCGGCAGAGGCGCAATCATCATCCCGCCGGTTTCGGTCTGCCACCATGTGTCCACGATGGGGCAGCGTCCTTTCCCAATAACTTGGCGATACCACATCCATGCTTCGGGATTGATAGGTTCGCCGACCGTACCGAGCAGGCGCAGGCTGTCGAGACGATGTTTCAGCACCCACTGCTCGCCCCACCGAATAAACGCCCGAATGGCCGTCGGAGCCGTGTAAAGAATCGTCACGCCGTGGCGATCCACGATGCGCCAGAAGCGATCTGGTTCAGGGTAGTTAGGCGCACCTTCATACATCATCACCGTGGCCCCGTTGGCCAGCGGCCCATAGACGACATAGCTGTGGCCTGTCACCCAGCCGACATCGGCCGTGCACCAGTACAGGTCATCGTCCTTCAGGTCGAGCACCCAGCGGGCCGTGGCTGCCACCTGCGTCAGATAGCCACCCGTTGTGTGCATGATACCCTTGGGTTTGCCGGTCGTGCCGCTGGTGTAGAGGATGAACAAAGGGTGTTCGGCGTCGAGCGCTTCCGGCGGACAGTCGTCGCCTACCGTTTCGAGCATTTCGTGCCACCAGTGATCGCGTCCGGGTTGCATGTCCACCTTCGAGCCGGTGCGTCGCAGCACGATACATGTTTCGACCGTTGGCGCTTGCTCAAGGGCTAGGTCCACGGCTGGTTTGAGGCGAACTTCTGTCCCGCGTCGCCAGCAGCCGTCAGCCGTGACGACGAGCTTGCACCCGGCATCGTTGATGCGGTCGCGCAGGGCTTCGGCTGAAAAACCGCCAAAGACGACGGAATGGGTGGCCCCGATACGGGCGCAGGCCAACATCGCAATGGCGATCTCTGGCGTCATTGGCATGTAGATGGCCACACGGTCACCGGCCCGGACGCCAAACTTCTTCATGACGTTGGCAAATCGGCAGACTTCACGGTGCAGCTCCCAGTAGGTCAGCGTCCGGGTATCGCCCGGCTCACCTTCCCACACGATGGCTGCTTTCGTGCGTCGCCAGGTTTTCAGGTGGCGGTCAAGGCAGTTAGCGGCAATGTTGAGCTTGCCGCCCACGAACCACTTGGCGTGGGGTGGGTTCCACTCCAGAACCTGTTTCCACGGTGTTATCCAGTCGAGGGCAGCCGCCTGTTTAGCCCAAAAGGCCTCGAAGTCGGCTTCGGCTTCGGCATAGAGCTGGGCGGCGAGTTCCGGCGTGACGTTGGCTTGTTGGGCAAAGTCCGGCGGCGGTGGAAACTGTCTGGTTTCATGCTGGTGGGACTCAATGGCGTGAGGTTCGGTCATGGCTTACCTAGCTCCATGTTCGGCAAGATAACGGACTTGGCTAACGGCAAAGGAGATTGTCGGCAGGCCGAGTGGAATGTAGCTTGAAAAGCATGGGACGTGCGAATCCTACAACATTTCCTAAGTCGGCTACCTATGCCCGCTACTGGCTGCAAGCCGTGTTCTTTCTGCTTGCCGGCGTCGATCTGATCAACGCGCTCATGGCGCTCTTTTTTCAGGACGCAGCGGCTAGCTTCTACGGCTGGGAGATCAAAGACCCGGCGATGACGCAGCAGTATGGCATTGCCCTGTGCGTTGTTGCGGCAGCGTACTTTCTCATCGGGCTTGATCCGGTTGCCAACCGCCGCCTCTTGCTGTTGCCACTGGTCGAGGTAAGCGTGGCCACCTTCTGGACGTTTTTCCTATCCCGTGGGCGATACGGTCCGCGCAGTAGCGTTCTTCTGGCGCTGGGCTACTGTTTGTTCATCGTAGTGGCAGTGGTTGTCCCGACCGCTATCTTACGCACGGCGGCTGAAGAAGCAGAATCAAAGCCACCTCCGACATGAGCCAGTTGCGGCAGCAGCTCTGAGCGCCCAGGTGCGATCCCAGCAAACGCCTGCATGGCACGGATGGCTTCTCCGTGGGGCAGGGCAAAAGTAGTGTCGTGATTCCCACCGGGGATGGTGATCTGCACCACATGTTGGTTGCCACCTTCAAAAGCCGACCGAGTCAGCGCTTCAGCCATCCAGAGCGGCACAGTTGTGTCGTTTTCGGCATGCAGGATGAGAATGGGTGCGTGCACAAGGCGGATTTTTTCGATGTTCGGACAGCGGATGCGCGTCAGATAGCGGCAGGGAAACATCGGGTAGCGCAGCGCAGCAATGTCGGGAAGGGAGGTAAAGGTTGCTAAGGTTATCAATCCGGCCGGCATCACCCGCGCCGCCAAATCCACGGCCGGCGCCCCGCCCAGTGAATGCCCGACAATGAAAATCCGCTGTGGGTCAATGTCCGGCCGCTGCCTAAGGTACTCATAGGCGGCCAGCGCCGTGTCATACAGCCCCTGTTCGCTTGGCTCCCCGCTGCTGAGGCCCAACCCGATGTATTCCGGCACGAAGACATTGAACCCAGCGCGGCGGAAGACTTCGATCTGATTACGGAGAAACGGATAGTTGAGGTATTCGCCGACGCCATAGAAGAACAGCAGGGTCGGACGGCGGGCGGCATCGGGAAGCACCCGGTTGCCGTGTTCGTCGAGCGCTGGGCCGAACAACGCCGCGATGGTTTCGCCATGCGCTGCCGAAAACGTGACGTAGCTTGCGCCTAGCGGCGGCGCTACTTGTCGCCGAGCCTGTTCCCCACGGGCAATGGCACGGAACACCATGGCGTACTGGCGGGTGTAGAAGTACATGCCCGCGCCGATGTAGCCCAGCAGTCCCAGAGTGAACAGCACCAGAAAGACCCGCAGCAGACACGCTGCAAGGGGATAGCGCTGGGCAAAATTGTGTGGATTGGCTTCAGTGGTTGTTGTCTTCAGTCCTGCCATGGGTTTCGACGCCGCTTCGTCCAATAGCAATCGCTCTAACGCACGTTACCCATGAGCCGGCGGATGAACGGTGTGAGGGCAAACGCCACCACGGAAACTACGATCCCAGTCGCCGCCACCTGGTAAAACAGTGAACCGACGCTTTCCGGGTGGCTTTCGTCGAAGTGGCCGGCAATGAGACCGCCAATGTAGTTGCCGAAGGTCGGCCCTAGAAACCATATCCCCATCACTAGCCCGCTTAGCTGTTCCGGGGCCAGCTTGGTCATCGTACTCAGTCCCACCGGACTCAGGCATAGTTCGCCCAGCGTGTGGATGAGATAGACGGCCACCAGCCACCACGGACTCAGCTTGCCGCCGTTGAGAAAGGCTATGCCCACGGCTGCCACAATGAAGCCGACGCCAACCAACAGGATGCCGATGGAAAACTTGGCCGGGCTGGAAGGCTGCCGGTCACCCCACTGCACCCAGAGCCAGGCAAAGACCGGCGCCAGCAAAATAATGAGTATGGGGTTGAGCGACTGGAAGTAGCTCGAAGGAAATGCAAAACCAAAGATGCGGCAGTCCGTCAGCCGGTCGGCATAGAGGTTCAGGCTCGACCCGGCCTGCTCGAAAAGCGCCCAGAACACAATCGAGGCCAGGAAAAAATACACAATCGCCAGCATCCGTTTGAGTTCTTCTTCCGCCAGGGTACGGAGGAAAGAAAACCAGACTAGGGCAATGATGCCGGCAAAGACCAAAGCGATGTAGGCATAGCCGGCCGCATTGCCCAGACGGCCCACAACCAGCCCGTGGAGCTGCTGAAGGCCCGCAACGATGGCAAACAGGGCAAAGGCCACGGCCAGGTAGGAGGCCAGCCCCTGCCAGACCGGTGTTGCGTTGCCATCTTCACGCACCGGACGTTCGCCGATACCCTCCAAGTACTTGAATCCGACAATGTACTGCACCAGCCCCAGTGTCATCCCGATGCCGGCAGCGGCAAAGCCCCAGTGCCAGCTTGAACTCGGTTGAAAGCCCCAGCCGGCAATAGTGCGTTTCCATGCTTCCGATTGGGCCAGAAAACCGCATGCCAGCGGGGCAAGAAACGCTCCGATGTTGATGCCCATGTAAAAGATCGAGAAGCCGGCATCCCGGCGCTGGTCTTCCGGCCGGTAAAGCCGCCCGACAATGGCACTGATGTTGGGTTTCAAAAGACCCGTGCCGAGCACAATCAGGACGAGACCGGTGTAAAAGGCTACTTCCGACTCGAAAGCCATGGAGAAGTGCCCGGCGGCAATAATGATGCCGCCAATAAAGACGGCATATTTCAAACCCAGCAGCCGGTCAGCCGCCCAGCCACCGGGCATGGCTAGCAGATAGACGGCGGAGGTGTACGTACCATAGACCAACGCCGCCCGCGCATTGGAGTAGCCTAGTCCACCGTTTTCGCGGCTAGCCGTCATGTACAAAACAAGAAGCGCTCGCATCCCGTAGTAGCTGAAGCGCTCCCACAGTTCGGTGAAAAACAGGGTCATCAAACCAATGGGATGTCCAAAAAAGTGCTTTTCTGATGTGACGCCTTCCGGCGTCCCTGCAATGGCAGCCGACATGGTGTGAGCTTCCTTGACCGGGAATCAGTAGATTCGGCCGCGCACAATAGCGCATTTTTTCACATGCAACAAAAGGGGAGGAGAAAGATTTTTCAAGGATAGGTGCGCAGGTTTGGTTGGCATCGCCTGTCGGAAAAAGAGGCGTTGGCCGCTATGATCCCGTGGTGTTGAAGCTAAAACCGGAGGCTTGGAGCGGGCAATGGAAACCACGGCGTTACCAAAACTCGATTTGTCACCCTATGTTCAGGCGCTTGATTGGTTGCCCTCGGTGGAAGTGCGGGGACGTGTAACCGAACTGGTCGGTTTGTTAGTGCGGGCTTCTGTGCCGGGCGCCCGTATTGAGGAACTGTGCCTGATTCGGTCGCCGCACCGGGCGCAGGACCTCAAAGCAGAAGTCGTCGGGTTTCGCGGGTCGGAGATTATTCTTATGCCCTTGGGCGAGTTGCAGGATGTCGCCATGGGGGCAGAGGTCATTTCGACTGGCGGATCGCTCAAGGTACGAGTAAGTGATGAGCTGCTGGGGCGGGTGCTTGATGGGCTCGGAGAGCCTATGGACGGCAAGGGGCCTATCCGGCAGGCCGTTGAAGTGGCCGTCACAGCCCGGCCCCCTGATCCGATGAAGCGCCAACGTGTAACCAAGCGCTTCGTCACCGGGGTGCGCGCCATAGATGCGACTTTGACGGTTGGCGAAGGGCAGCGCGTTGGAATCTTTGCAGCCGCCGGAGTAGGGAAATCCACGCTGCTAGGGATGCTGGCGCGTAACACGGAGGCGGAAGTCAACGTCATTGCCCTCATCGGGGAACGTGGCCGCGAAGTGCGCGACTTTCTCGAACATGACCTCGGCCCGGAAGGTCTCAAACGCTCGGTTATCGTGGTTGCCACTTCAAACGAGCCATCGCTGGTACGCCTCAAGGCCGCCCACGTGGCCACAGCCATTGCCGAATACTTCCGCGACCAGGGCAAGAAAGTGCTGCTGATGATGGATTCGGTGACGCGCTTTGCGCGTGCGCTGCGCGAAGTTGGTCTGGCTACAGGTGAGCCGCCGGCACGCGCCGGTTTTCCCCCCTCGGTGTTCAGCGAATTACCCAAGCTGCTTGAACGGACGGGCAACTCCCATCGGGGCTCGATCACGGCGTTTTATACCGTTCTGGTCGAGGGCGACGACATGACAGAGCCCATCGCCGACGAAACCCGCTCGATTCTCGACGGACATATCATTCTCTCACGGGCGCTGGCAGCAGCCGGGCATTATCCGGCGATTGATGTGCGGCACTCGGTGTCGCGCGTTATGACGGCTGTGGCCGACAAGGAACACATTGCCAAAGCCATGAAGCTGCGCGACATCCTTGATGCTTACGAGTCCCAGAAAGACCTCATTCTTATCGGAGCTTACAAAAGCGGCAAGGATAAGCGCACCGACTACGCTATTTCCAAAATAGATGCCGTCAATCAGTTTCTGCGGCAGTCCACAAGCGAAAAGGCCGATTTTCAGGACACGCTCAACCGCCTGACAAAGCTTGTTTCCTAGATGTGTGAAGGCGACCGGCGACTACACGGCAGCCAGAAAACGGCGTGTTACTTCCACGACGGCTTCAAACTGGTCGTGGTGAACCCAGTGGCCGGCTTCAGGGATTTCAACGTACTGCATCCGCTCAATCATCTGAAGCTGCGGGCTTTGGGCCAGATTGGCCGCCCAGCTTTTCGCGCCTCGGATGCACAGTACCGGGCATTGCACGGCGGCGAAGAGTTCCTTGGCCAATTCGGTTGGCAAGCCCAGCGGCGGCAGGTTGCGCAGGTAGGGATCGAACTTCCAGATGAGACTGCCGTCTGCCGTGCGGTTGGTGCCGTAGCGTGTCAGATGCGCGGCCATGGCGTCAGAAAGATGCGGGTTGGCTTCTTTCATCCGGGCCGTGGCTTCCTCGATGGAGGCATATCGACGCGGCGTCCGGCTTTCGGCAGCCAGCACCTGTTCCGCCCATGTTCGCAGCCGTTCCGTGTAGGTCTTCGTCCTGGTTGCCGGCGGCGGCCCCCAGCCTTCGATGTTGACAACGGCTGAGACCCGTTCGGGAAACGCGCCGGCGTAGTGCATAGCCACGATGCCGCCCAGCGAGTGCCCGACAATGGCCGCCGGAAACCGCTGCACGACACCGCCAAAGGCCACCAGGTCGAGCATGAACTCCGGGAAAGCGTACATCGCACCTTCCACCCACGCGCTGTCGCCATGGCCGCGCAGGTCAAGGGCGTAGACGTGGTACTCGCGGCAGAACTCACGTGCGAAGTTGTCCCAACTGCGCGCGTGGTCCTGCGTGCCGTGAACCAAAATCAGTGGCGGACGGGTGTCAGGCCCGCCGTAGTCCCAGTAATGCAGCTTGAGGCGGTGCGAATGGAAATAATGTGACGAAGGATTTAGGGCTGCTTCCATGGTTGTGTCACGTATCCAGTGAGGGGCGTTCTGGTTGTCCGGGGGCAGCTTCGGCTGACTTCCTTTCTGCTTCCAAGGGCTTGGCCTGCTTGACGTGTTCTTCCAACCAGGTGTGCATCTCCCAGAGCATGTGCAGGATGGATTCGCGCGCCCGGTAGCTATGGCGTTCGTGAGGCAGCATCACCAGCCGTACTGTCCCACCAAGGCCCTTGATGGCTTGAAACAACCGTTCGCTCTGAATGGGAAAGGTCCCGGAGTTGTCGTCGGCTTCGCCGTGAATCAGCAGCAGCGGGTCGCGTATCTGGTCGGCGTAGTTGAACGGCGACATGCGCTGATACACTTCGCGAGCCTGCCAGTAGGTACGCTCTTCGGCCTGAAAGCCAAAGGGCGTGAGCGTCCGGTTGTAGGCGCCGCTGCGGGCAATGCCGGCGCGGAACAGCCGCGAGTGAGCCAGCAGGTTGGCCGTCATAAACGCCCCATAGGAATGTCCACCGATGGCGACGCGGTTGGGATCAGCGACACCGCGTCGGACACACTCATCAATGGCTGCCTTAGCCGAAGCCACAAGCTGTTCGATGTAGGTGTCATTCGGCTCGCGGCCGCCTTCGCCCACGATGGGGAAGGATGGGTCATCGAGAACGGCATACCCTTGCGTCAACAGGAAAAGCGGCCCCCAGTAGCTAACACGGACAAACCGGTAGGGCGACCCTTGTACCTGGCTGGCAGCGGCAGCGCTGACGAATTCCTGGGGGTAGGCCCACATCATCAGCGGCAGGGGGCCGTCGCGCCGGGGGTCATAGCCGGGCGGCAGGTACAGCGTTGCCGTCAGATCAACGCCGTCGGCCCGTTTGTAGCGGATTTGCTCTTTCTGGATGCCGATGAGCTGCGGCGTCGGGTGAGGGAAGTCCGTGAGCGCCGTCATCTGGCCTGTTGCCATGTCCCGGATGAAATAGTTAGGGGGCATGGTTGGCGACTCGCGTGTGAGAAGGAGGCGCCTGGCTGCCGGATCAAGCAGGGCGATGGGGCTTTCGTAGTAGGGTGGTTCTGACCGCCACAGCCGCGTTGTTTGACCGGTTGCCACATCGAAGCGATCCAGAAAGGGGCGGTCGCCTTCCGGTGAAGCACCTTCGCCAGTCAGGTAGAGCGTTTTGCCGCCATCGGGTGAAAGCAGGCGGAGCGTGCCGTCGGGAGCTGTAGCCGTAAGAAAGCTGCCGGGGTCGCCATATCGGTCTTCGGTCGAGTGTTCGTGGATGAGCGTTGGCGGAGTGCTGGGGGCGTCTGGTTGGAATCGCCAAGCCCGACGTAGGCGCGTCTTGCGCCAGCCTTCGTAGGCAATCGCCAACTGTCCGCTGTGCCACTGGACGGCCAGAAAACGATGGGCAAAGCCAAGGCTGGGGGTGGGGGTGCCGACAAACGGGGCAGGCAGGAAGAAAAGGCGGTCTCGGAGGTCGGCCTTGATGGCCGGGTTGCCCTCGTCCTGAGCTTCCACCCAGACAAGCGTAGCCGGGGCATCGCTGCGCCACTGTACGTTGCGGGGGCCTTTGGCAACGGCATCAAAGCTTGTCGGGATGTCATCCCGCAGCGGCAGGTCGGCAACTTCGCGGACAACGTTTCCGTTTTCGTCCCAGACCTGAATCCGGCTAGGGAAATAGCTTGCCGGCAGGGTGTAGGAATAGGGGCGGTGCAATATCTGCACCAGAAAGTACTGCCCGTTGGGTGATGGTGTAGCGCTTTGGAAAATGGCAGGCGCACCAAGGGGCTTGGTGCGGCCGTTCAGGTCAACCCGGACGAGTTGGGCCGTAAGGTAGTAATCAAACAGTGTTTCGTCGTAGGGATTGCGCAGCAGGTCCTGGAAGGTACGGGCGGCCGTGACCCGTCCGCGGTTTTCCTGCACGATGGGCCCGTCTGGCACGGCTGGGGGTGACGGCGGCGCTGCGCGCTTGGCCGGTACGGTTCGGCACAGCAGCGCCTGGCTGTTGGGAAGCCACTGGAAGGGGCGTCCGGCGATGGCGTTGAGCTGGAAATCACCCAGGCGGCGCACGGCGGCTTTTTCGACATCGAGCAGCCACAGTTCGACGCGGTCATCCGTGGTGTGGGTCATAGCTAGGTAGCGTTCGTCCGGCGACCAACTGAGGTCACCCAAGCGCGCCGGGTTGGGAAGTCCAGCCACACGGCGTTTCGTCCCGTCTGTCAGGCGCACCAAGGTGAGGCCGGTTAGGTAGGACGGTTGGCTGGGACCGTTGGTTTTTGGATTGAAGCGGATACCACCTAGGCGGAGTTCGGGTTGGGCGACTTCGGCAATGGGCGGCAGGGCAGGACGGTCAGCCAACAGCAACCAGTGCCGTTGCGGACTGGGCAGGGCTACGGGTGGCAGTGGAGCGTCCACCAGGTCGGCAATTGCTTTGGGGGGTGTGCGATAGGGGATTTGGGCAGGTGTTGGAAGCTGGAGAATGCTGCTCAGCCAACCGAGCAAGCAGAGCACACATGTCCACTTACGATGGTGTTGGTGTCGAGAAGGCATAGCCACGCTTATTTGTCAGTGTCATCGCCAACTTCAGGGAGTTCGACGCAGCCAAAGACAGCTTCAGGGTTAGTGTAATGCTTGAACTCCAGCAGGTTGCCCGATGGGTCTTCTAGGAAGAAGGTGCGGTGCTCGGTTGGTTCACCGGGAAAGCGGACTCGTGGAGGGTGACGGAAACGTAGTCCCTGCGCTTTTGCCCGTGCTGCGACATCGGCCCAGGCAGTCTCCGTGGGAAACACCATACCGAAGTGGCGTGGGTAGATACCGGTTTGCGGAGGTGGTGGTTCATAGACAAGATGGGCGACAAGCTGGTGCCCGAAGAAGTTGAGGATCAGCGCCCGCTCTGAGGCCCGGCCCGGAGTGCAGCCGAGGCCGTCGACATAAAAACGACGGGTTGCTTCAAGGTCGGTTACGGGGAATGCCAGGTGAAAGCAGGGTGCGTTCAACATAGGCCGTGTTGAGACAGGTTTCTGGAAAAGTCTCTGCTGCCTGCCTGGAATGGTGTTTTCATCCGGCGGCGCTGGTCATCTTAAGCCGCGCGCCAAAGGTGAGACAACCGGGATGGTCGGGAAGGGGGTACAAACCGGCTGTGGCGTACGACATTGCATCTGGCATCCGGCGGGATGCCGTTCTTCAGGCCGTGATGCCCAGCACCAGCACCGGGATGTCAATGTCAGAGACGCCACGGTGCTCCAGGTCCCAGACAAACTGCTCGAAATAGGAAACACCGGTTGACATTCTGCTGGCGAAAGATTTGACGGGTACGATTTCAATGCCTGCGTCTATCACATTCAAATTGTGAAAAATAGTCATTTTCGCACACACATTATACACCATGAAAGCATATTTGCCGAATTGAACCTCTACACCGAGACGATTTTTTACAAAATCAATTTCGCGGAATGCGCTCTTTGGTTTTTCTGCAGGATGAAAGTCTTCTGTGTAGTATTCACTGGAATATGTACATTCTATTCTATACCTTTTCCAATTTTGCCTTGCAAACTCTTCTGTGAATGCTTTATTCAGTTCTTTTGGATTGTAGAGCTTTCTTCCAGACATTTTTTTCCCTGCTGATTTTCGTTCTGCACCTTTCGCTGTCTATGCTGTGGATGATATTTTTGATTTCGCTGAATTCCAGATTGTATTTGCTTTCGACAACTTCTTTGCCATTATTGAACGAGTAAATGCCTGCAATTTTCATTCAGCTTTGTTCCGATTTTCGCTAATGCCAGTCTGTAGGTTTTCTTTCCATTCATCTGGAACCTGCGATACCTTCTCTCTCCCCGTCGGCTGATGAACCGGCTTGCCTATTGGGCGATACCCAAGGGTGCCGTTGAAATAGTCGGACAGGCGCCGGCGGGCAATTTCAACGTAGGTGGCTTCTTTGTCGCATCCTGCAGCCCGCCGGCCGTGCCTGACAGCCGCCACCAGTGCTGAGCCAACGCCCATGTAGGGGTCAAAAACCCAATCCTGCTCGTTGGTCAGTGCCAGTACGCAGCGTTCGGCGAGTTCAATGGGAAACTGGCAGGGATGGATGGTCTTTTCAGGATGATTGGATTTTACCGAAAAAACGCCGTAAAGCCCTGCACTTTAGGGCAGGGATATAAGGCGCACGCTGTTTTATCAAGCCAAACCTGTGATAAAATAGCAGTATGAGAGTCATGGAAGCCAAGCTACTCAACGGGACAGCAGAGCAGTATCAGGCTCTGGATGAAGCCATCCGTACCGCACAGTTTGTCAGAAACAAATGTGTGCGGTACTGGATGGACAACAAGAGCGTCAACAAAGCTGTTCTCTATGCCCACTGCAAAGACCTGGCCAAAGAGTTTGACTTTGCCAGGAAGTTAAACTCAGCGGCAAGGCAGGCAAGTGCAGAGCGAGCTTGGGCTTCCATTTCCCGGTTCCATACCAACTGCAGAAACAAGGCGGTCAAGAAAGGGTATCCCAAGTTCAAGAAGCATTGCCGTTCTGTGGAATACAAGGTATCTGGCTGGAAGCTGTCAGGGGATGGGATGACTATCTCGTTCACCGATGGCTTCAATGCTGGCTCGTTTGCTCTGTACTGCAATGGTGAAGCAAGACGGTTGATTCTTGAATCCAAAATCAATCGGGTGCGGGTGATACGCAGGGCAGATGGATACTATGCCCAGTTCTGCTTGGATGTGGAGCGCAAAGAGCGGGGAGAATACACAGGCAATGTGATTGGCATTGACTTGGGCTTGAAGGCTTTCTACACCGACCAGAACGGCAACCCTGTACAGTGTCCTAAGTTTTTGAGGCGTAGCGAAAGGAGGTTAAAGCAACACCAGCGCAGATTAAGTCGGAAGTTCAAGAAAGGGGCGAAACCTCAATCCAAGAACTACCACAAGCAAAGAAAGCGACTAGGCAAAGTGCATCTGAAAGTCCAACGCCAGCGTAAAGACTGGGCAATTAAGCAGGCACGGTGCGTGGTGGCATCTCACGATGTCGTGGCGTATGAAGACTTGCAGGTGAAGAACCTGGTCAAAAATCATCATCTTGCCAAATCCATTCATGATGCTGGCTGGTCTCAATTCACTGCGTGGCTGGACTACTACGGCAAGGTGTGGGACAAGGCAGTAGTCAGCGTACCGCCGCAGTACACCACACAGGACTGTAGTAACTGTGGGCATAGGGTAGTAAAAACCCTATCCACTAGAACCCATAGTTGTCCTAAATGTGGATTTGAACTAGACAGAGACCAGAATGCGGCTTTGAACATCCTCAAGAAGGGACTAAGCATCTTGGGAATGGAGTGGCAAAACAGTACCTTTGGGCAAAAGGGAACTGCCTCGAAAGAGGGAACGCTTGGGGAGAGATGCACCGCTGCTTTGGAGGGGCAACCTGAAGAAGTAAGTGCGCTCGCAGAACCAAGAACAAGAATCCCCTGCCTTTAGGCAGGGGAGTATGTCAAATTGGGAATGTCCCATACCGCGGCTTCCCAGTCCTGGATGAGTATCTCCCAGACATCGGATGGGTTTTTACCAAGGGGATTGCCTGATGGCTTTCCCCTGTTTGGTCCCTTGAAGTGACGTTTTCCCGGATATTTTGAGGGAACACGAACGGAGTCGAGATTGAATATGTAGTCATCTGACTTGGTAAACCATAGTATTGTTTCATACCGACCAGAAAAACGTTTGGAGGAATGCAGTCCATGTCCAAACGTCCATATTATCCGATTGCGCAACTTCATTCTAAACTTTTTGAAAATGGGATAATAGAAAATATCCAATGGATAGATTTCTCCATCTTCCACGAAGTTACCAACCTGCCAGCATATACTCCCGTTTGGTTTCAGTATCCTGCAAAGCTCCGAAATCAGACTGGATTGGGTTTCCAGATAGTCACTTATCGTTGTGCGGTTTTCGTAGATTTTTCCAAGATTGTATGGCGGGGAAGTGATAATGAGTGTGATGGATTCATCTGGAATCTGTGCCACAAAGTCCGCCACATCGCCATTGAAAGCTACGATTTCAGCTTCCTGATGAAAAGTGGCTTCAATTGATTTGACCGGGTGAAACAAAGGCAGGCTGCTCATCATGGACTTCTTTGAATCCAGGATACTTCCAGAGGCAAAGCGTTTGTAAACTTCCCTCAAGGCACCGGGTAGGATTCCTGACCGGTGAGGAAATGGCAATGGCAGCTTTCAGTTCCCGTTCCCGTGCTGGTTGGCGGGCGGCGTGGCCGTCCGCCGTGGGGAGCGTGGCGCTGTCGGCTGGGGGCGCAAAAGCAACAACCGCGCGCCATGCGGCGGCACAAGCGCGGCAAACACCTGGTCGAACGTTCCGACATCGCGCCGCTGCCACACATCCCGTACCGTACAGCGCCCACGCAATCCCAGGTCACGCCAGTTTGCCGTGACCGTTTGCATGTCGTTGCTGCGGTTGAACAGCCCGACAGCCAGACGGCCGTCGGCCAGCGGGCGTGCCCAAACTTCCGTCCCGTCCTGGGCTGTGTCGCGCCGGGTGGCTGGAACACCCAGCTCATCCTGGTCAATGCCAATAACTTCGGGATTCGTCAGCAGCCGGCGGGTGAACTCATCCAACCGGGTCAGATCACAACCCAGCATGAGCGGGGCCGCTAGCAGTGCCCACAAAGTCATGTGTGTGATCTGTTCGTCCGGCGTCAGGCGCGTCGGACGGGTGTTTTCTCCCCACCCAACAACGCCAAGCACGAGCATGTCCGGGTCATTCCAGCCGCCGGGCCCGGCAAACCGCGCCAGCGGTGAGTGCCGAAAACCAATCTCTGAGACGCTTTGCCACGTGTCCTCGATGTCACCCGTCGTCCGCCAGAGGTTGCCGCCAATGTTGGGCTGGCGCGCCCACGTCCACACCTCGCCCATGCCGTATTGACAGATGGCATAAACAATGTCGCGGTCAGTTTTGTCGAGCGCCGCCCGCATGACAATGTATGGTTGTTGCAGCGTCTCCAGTGTCTTCTGCCTTGCAATGCCCTCGTAAGAGCACCAGTCATGCTTGAGGTAGTCCACGCCCCAACTGGCGTATAGTCGAGCGTCAGCTTCTTCATGTCGCCAGCTACCGACATAGCGGCCACACGTAAATGGCCCTGGTGAGGTGTATATCCCGAAAAGAAACCCCTTGGCATGCAGCCAGTCACCAAGGGCTTTCATATCCGGAAACCGTTCGTTGGGCTGCATGACGCCCTCCGACGTACGGCGGCCCTGCCAGCCATCGTCAATGCAGACATAGCGGTAGCCACAAGCCGCCAGTCCGGTCCGTTCAAGGGCTTCGGCGGCTGCACGTACTTTCTCGTCTGAAACATGCGTGCCCCAGATGTTCCACGAGTTCCAGCCCATCGGTGGCGTCAGCGCCAGTTTGTTCCGGCCGGCAACGATGCGCAGCGTAGCCCGCGCCGTGCCGTAGCGGTTGCGCACGGTAATCGAAACCGGCGTCACACCTTCTTTTTCCACCCGGCCGCGGATGACACCCGTTGCCGCATCGAAGGTCAATCCGGGCGGCAGGTTGGTGACAGTGCATGTCAGTGGGGGCGCGCCGGTTACGGGCAGGCGGTAGATGAACTCGCGTCCCGGCGTCGTGCCCACCACGCGGGGGCCGTTGATGCGTGGCGTCGGTTCGTCATTGGCCGCGATGTCCGGGTAGCTCGGTTCGGCCGGAGGCTCTTCCCGGATGGCAGACACCGGATGGGTCGCCCGCGCAGCGTGGACAACCGGCCACGGCATGGCTGTCAGCCCCAGCAACAGCACGTTGATGAGAAACCGCATGGCAGGCAAAATCCTTCACCTCGCCAGAAAAATCCCTGCCGGCCGAGACTTTACCGTTTCAGGACGCCGCGGCCAATTTGTTGAGTCCGGGCTATTGGGTGTTGTGGACAAGTGTCCGGCGCAGCGTCCGATGTCCGACGTGCCCCGGATTGTGCTACTAATTCCGCTGGCGTTTCTGAAAACTCCCGGAAACGGAACACGGCGAAAGATGCAGGAAACCGAACCTGCTGTATGAAAGCCAGTGTGCCGGGGTTCGTTCTGTGAACAGCCGATGAACAGGTAATCTGAATGACTGCGGAACAGCTTGGACAACGCTACGCCCGCGACTATGCGTATCAGACCGTAGGAAACTCAGTGGTGATTCACGCAGACTGCCTGGAGTGGATGCGTCGGGCGCCGGGGGAATGTCTCCATGCCATCGTTACCGATCCGCCCTATGGACTGAAAGAGTATGAGCCGGAACAGTTAGCCAAACGCTCAAACGGTCACGGCGGTATCTGGCGCATCCCACCTTCCTTTGATGGGCATACCCGATCTCCGCTCCCGCGCTTCACGGCCCTGAACGGGAAGGAGCGGGAACAAATTGAAGTGTATTTTCATGAGTGGGCAACGCTTGCCCTGCGGGTCCTGTACCCAGGCGGGCATATTTTTCTTGCCTCTAATGTCTTTCTATCGCAAACCGTTTTTGCGGCGCTGGTGCGCACCGGCCTGGAGTTTCGGGGGCAGGTCATCCGGTTGGTAAGAACTCTGCGGGGTGGGAACAAGCCCAAAAATGCCGAAGAGGAGTTTCCCGATGTCTGTTCCATGCCGCGTGGGTGTTACGAACCCTGGGGCATCTTCCGCAAGCCACTACCTAAAGGCATGACCGTCAGCGAGTGCCTGCGACAGTTTCAGACCGGCGGCTTGCGGCGCAAGCCCGATGGCAATCCTTTCGAGGACGTCATTGAAAGTGAACGCACGCCACGAAAAGAACGGATGCTGGCCAATCATCCGAGCCTGAAACCGCAATCTTTTCTGCGCCAGCTTGTGTATGCTTCTTTGCCGCTTGGCAAAGGCATTCTTCTTGACCCTTTTATGGGTTCAGGCTCCACTATCGCGGCTGCCGAGGCGGTTGGGTATTCTGCACTTGGTATCGAGAAAAACCCGGATTACTACCACTTAAGCCTGAAGTCTATACCAGCTTTATCGGCGCTCGACGTCAAGGAAAATCAAATGTCTCTTCGGTTGGCCTAAGTTCGGTATATCCAGTTCTGCTTTATCTTTTCGAGTCCACTTTTGTTGAAGCTGGCTGTTATCGTCCGACGGCTCGCGGCTGAGCGGCCGGAAAAATTCCAGTCTTGCTTGTCAAGTTTGGCCCCATAAACCGCCTTGAACTGAAAAGGCTTGGGTGCATGTTCTTCTCATTGGGTGAGTTGCAATCAATCTGGAATACCAGAAGCCAAACAGATTCAGGATTGTGTCCTTGCCAACCACTTGAGTACCTTGAAACCTTTACTTCTATGCCCTCGTTCCTGTGAAGAACGGCATCGTTCGGGAAAATTCCCTTTTGGAACCAGGTCCGGGTGCCCGTTGTGGTGTTGATTCTTTACCAGTTGTGTGCAGTAGAAGGGAATCCTGTAAACGATATACTCTCCAACTAGACTGCTGAAGGTCGCTGGCATAAGAAGACATTCGAGGTGGGGTATCCCTTTTGAGTAAAGGCTGCTTGTTGACAAGACCCAGAAAGTCCAAAAAGTCATTCATGGCCTGGTGCAGTTGATTGATTTGCAGGCCATAGGGGAGCCTAGAATTTTGGTTGAAGCTGCCTGGGTTCACAGGGACAGGTGTGCAGGCGAAAGCCAGATCGGGCATGGGGGCAGTAGGTCTTCTCATCCAGCGAGCAGCGCCAGCAGGCCGGCTTCGTCCAGAAGGGGAATGCCCAGCGCCTCAGCCTTGGCTAGCTTCGAGCCAGGATTTTCACCTACTACAACATAATCGGTCTTTTTGCTGACGGCGCTTGTTACCCGTCCGCCGGCTGCTTCAATGCGAGCTATTGCTTCCTCGCGCGTCAGAGTCGGCAACGTTCCCGTCAGCACGAACTGCTTGCCTGCCAGGCGGGCCGTTGTACTCGCGCCGGACGTGTCGAGCCGGGTTACAACACCAGCAGCTTCCAGTCGCGCCACCGTCTGCTGATGCCGGGCGTCAGCAAACCACTCGCGGATGTGGGCGGCCGTCGACGGTCCAATGTCCCGTACGGCCACCAGTTCCGCTTCCGAAGCCGCTGCCAGTGCCGCCAGTGAGCCAAAGTGTTGGGCCAGAAGTTGCGCCTTGCGACGGCCGACATCGGGAATCCCTAACGCAAAGATAAGGCGCTCCAGCCCGACCGTTTTGCTGCGCTCAAGCTGTGCCATGAGATTGGCGGCTGATTTCTCCCCAAGCCGCTCCAAGGCTGCAATCTGTTCGGGTGTCAGGGTGTAGAGATCGGCAACATCCGTCACAAGGCCCTCCCGCACCAGCTTTTCCACCAGCACTTCGCCTAGCCCTTCGATGTCCATGGCCAGACGGCTGGCAAAATGCTGTACCTGCTGCCGCAGCTTGGTCGGGCAGTGCATTTCGGGACACCGCCAGGCCACCTCGCCTTCCGGGCGCACCAGCCGTACTTGCCGCTCCGGGCAACCCGGACAGTATGCCGGGACACTGATCGGCACCTCGGCGCCCGTGCGTGCAGCCGTAACTACACCCACAACCTGCGGAATGATGTCACCGCTTTTTTCAACGATGACCAAGTCGCCCTGCCGCACGTCAAGCCGCTGAATCTGGTCTTCGTTGTGCAAGGAAGCACGCGCTACGGTCGTCCCTGCCACAAAGACCGGTTCGAGTTCGGCTACTGGCGTCAGGGTGCCCAGCCGGCCGACCTGCCAGGTCACACCACGCAAGCGGGTCTGAGCCCGCATCGGCGCAAATTTGTAGGCAACGGCCCAGCGCGGTGCTTTGGCCGTTGTACCTAACTCATCCTGAACGCGCACTTGGTTGATTTTCACCACCACGCCATCGGTATCGTAGTCGCGTGCCGTCCGCTGGCTTTCCATTTCGGCGCAGTACGCCAGCACCTCATCCAGCGTCGCACATCGCCGGGCATGGGGATTGACGGGGAAGCCCGCCTGGCGAAGCCATTCGAGACTTTCCCAGTGCGTGGCAAAAGGCTTGACGCCATCGGCAAACAACTCGTAGCAGAACATTGCCAGCCGCCGGCTGGCAACCACTCGTGGGTCAAGCAGTTTCATTGTGCCAGCCGCAGCATTTCGGGGGTTGACAAAGGTTTTTTCGCCCTCAGCCTCAAGTTCGGCATTGAGCCGCCGGAATGCCGAAAGGGGCAAATAAACCTCGCCACGTACTTCGATGTCGGCGGCCAGAGGTTGCGCCAGCCGCAGGGGAATCTGCCGGATCGTACGCGCATTCTCCGTCACCAGATCGCCGGTTAGACCGTCGCCACGAGTAATGGCTTCCGTCAGCAGTCCATTGGTGTAGCGTAGCGCCAGGCTAAGGCCGTCAATTTTGAGTTCGGCCACGTAGTCAAATGGCCCTTCGTAGGCGCGTCGGCAGCGGGCTTCCCACTCGCGCAGTTCGTCGGGCGAATAGACGTTATCCAGCGACAGCATGCGAATCCGGTGCGGTACAGAAGCAAAGCCTTCGCTGGGGCGCCCACCAATCCGCTGGGTTGGGCTATCAGGAGTAACCAGATCGGGAAAAGCTGCTTCAATAGCCTGAAGCCGCTTGACGAGCTGGTCATAGTCGTAATCGCTAATGACCGGCGCGTGCTGCTGGTAGTACAGCTCGTCATGACGCGCAATTTCGGCGCGCAAGGCAGCCGCTTCACGCTCAGCAGCTTCTCGCGTCATCGGCAAATCTTCTGAAAACAGAGAGACCTTGGAAATCGTGGTTTGTCCGTCGGACATCAGTCATTCAGCCAGGAGGCGGTCTATGGCCTGCTGCAACTCTGCTTCGGTCAGCGAAGTGATGACGAAGATTTCTTGAACACCACCACTTGAACGGGCCTGGAGCTTGAAGCCGCCAACAATCGGCACCGTAACCCGAATCGTCAGGGGCGTTGGACGACCCTTGACTTGCCCTAGTCGCCCCGGCGTCACCGTCTTCACGCCGGGAACTTTACACAGGCGCGTCAGCACGGGGATAAGTCCGGGAATGTGCGTCGAGTGATTCCAAACCAGACGACCCTCACTCGTTTCCGCTGACTTCTTTTTCGCCATGCTGCGCCTCCTGGCAACTAGCTTGAGGCCTGACCTTTTACAGAGAGCAGCCCGCCAGATGTCAATAAAGTGCCACAGGTTTGGGCTGTTTCGGATCGCTGTAGTCGTAAAAACCGCGTCCGGTTTTACGCCCTAGCCAACCTGCCGCCACCATGCGCATAAGAAGCGGTGGAGGAGCAAACCGCCGTTCCTTGAAGGCATCGTACATGGCATTGGCCACGTTGAGGAGAACGTCCAGTCCCACCAGATCATTGAGCATTAGCGGTCCCATGGGATGCCCTGCCCCCAACTTCATTGCCTGGTCAATGTCGGCTATCGAGCCGACACCTTCTTCCAGGGCACGGATGGCGTCAAGCGAGTAGGGTACAAGCAAACGGTTGACAATGAAGCCGGTTTTGTCCGTGGTTTGAACGGGGGTTTTTCCTATTGCGCGCACAAAGGCCGTCACCTGCTCGACAACGGCTGCGTCGGTCAGAAGCGACCGGACAACCTCCACAAGCGCCATGCGCGGAACAGGGTTGAAGAAGTGCAGGCCGACGAAACGGGTTTGCCGTGCCGGTGCAACGACACTGGCCATCTGGGTAATCGAGAGCGAGGAGGTGTTGCTGGCAAAGACCGTTTCCGGTCGGCACAGCTCATCCAACCGGCGGAACAGCGTCTGCTTGGCTGCTAGGTCTTCAACAATGGCTTCGATGACAAGGTCGCATCCGGCCAGCATTGAAAGCTCCGTCGTGCCCCGCAGGCGCTGCTGGGCAGCGCTTTTCGCTTCATCTTCCAAAAGTCCTTTCTCGACCAGTTTCGACAGGGAGGAAACAATGGTCGTAAAGCCACGTTGCAGCCGATCGTCGTCGGCTTCGACCACCACCACGTCCAAGCCAGCTTGGATGATGGTTTGGGCAATACCAGCGCCCATCGTGCCACAGCCGACAACGCCTATGTTGCGTAGTTCTGTCATACCGTTATGATTCCTTTCAAATGAAGTTCTTGCGTGTTGATGTCACGAAAACCTAGTCTCAAAGCAGAAAATTTAGGTCGCAGCGATTCGTGCCAGACCGGCTATTGGCTGGTAAGGCAACGCTATTTTCGGGGAGCGAGGTCTGAACGTTCCATGGGTGCGTACACCGATGAACATGCCAGGAAGGGGCTCGATGCGCCGCTACCGCCAATTGAGTGCTGGGCCAATCAGTTTCCGAACTACCGAATTACGATTCGCATTCCTGAGTTTACGTCCGTGTGTCCACTTACTGAGCAGCCGGATTTTGGGACGGTGACCATCACCTACGTGCCCCGTGACCGCTGCCTGGAGCTGAAATCGCTGAAACTTTATATTCACGCCTACCGCCAGCTTGGGATTTTTTACGAGAACGCCATCAACCGCATTCTGCGGGATGTCGTTGCCGCATGTGACCCGGTTGAGTGTACGGTGACAGGCGACTTCAGACCCCGTGGCGGCATCAGTTCCTTCATCGAAGCCACTTACAGAGCGACCGACGCTGCCCAGGCAGCCGTTGCTCCAAAGGGAGGTTCTGCCTTATGACCGCACCGGCACCAATGAGTGTGCAGGACCGTGTCTCGCCAGAAGAATGGCAGGCGCGAGTTGATCTGGCCGCGATGTATCGCCTCACGGCCCTATATGGTTGGGATGACTTGGTGTTTACCCACATCTCCATGCGGGTGCCAGGCGAAGAGCACCACTTTCTTATCAATCCCTACGGTCTGCTCTTTGAGGAAGTGACGGCCTCGAACCTCGTCAAGATTGACCTCAACGGGCAGATCGTCATGGAAACCCCCTACCGCATCAATCCGGCTGGCTTTACCATCCACAGTGCAATTCATGCGGCACGGGAAGATGCTAGGTGTGTGTTTCACACCCACACACCACATGGGATTGCGGTCGCTGCCCAAGCAGAAGGGCTATTGCCACTTTCCCAGCAGTCGCTTTTTGCTCTTGCCAGCCTTGGGTATCACGCCTACGAAGGTGTGGTGCTCAGTGAAGATGAAAAGCCGCGCCTCGTTGCCGACTTGGGCAACAAGCAAATTCTCATCCTGCGTAATCACGGGCTGCTAACCGTTGGGCAAACGGCTGCCGAGGCCTTCCTGTTGATGTACGTTGTCGAAAGCGCCTGCCGCATCCAGGTCTTAGCGCAGTCTGGCGGACGACCGCTGGTGATGATTCCCGAGCCAATTTTGCAGGGAATTCGCGCCCAGGCAGAGCAGGTGACGCTCGGGCTTGGTGCGGAACTGGTCTGGCCAGCTTTGCTGCGTAAGCTTGACCGTTTAGACCCCTCATACCGCAACTAAAGGCAATGGCACCGGAAGCAGTTGGAACTGTAGCCCCCGCGACTTGGGTCATAGCACTGGCCATAGCCTATCTCATCGGCAGCCTTCCCTTTGGCTATTGGATTGCCAAGGCAGCCACAGGTGAGGATGTACGGGCTTCCGGCTCGGGAAGCACGGGTGCGACAAATGTCGTGCGCAAGGCCGGCCTGGCTGCCGGTCTGGCAACTTATGTGCTGGATGTTTCCAAGGGAATGCTGGCGTTATGGGTGGCAGCGCAGTGGTTGGGGTTGTCCTCAGCTACGGCCCAGGGGGCCATAGGGCTGGCAGCCATACTGGGCCACATATTTCCGGTCTATCTCGGCTTTCGCGGCGGTAAAGGTGTAGCAACCGGAGTGGGCGTATTTCTGATGTTATCGCCCCGGGCTACCCTGCTGTCCCTGTTGGTCTGGGCGCTTGCCTTTGCTCTCACGCGCACGGTGTCGGTGGGTTCGCTACTGGGTGTACTTGCGTTGCCAGTTAGCGTTTGGGCAACTGAGAGCTGGTGGCTGAGACGGCCATCGTCAGTTTGGCTACCGACGCTGGTGTGGTCAATCCTTATCGGGCTGCTGATCATCGCGCGCCACCGCGAGAATCTCCACCGGCTCTACCAGGGCACGGAATTGACCTTTGAAAAGACACGGCTTCGCTCAACGCCGTCCCAGGAGTCATAAACCCATGTCGAACACAGTGCTCGTGGTGGACGATGAATCCACCGTACGTCTCCTTTTCAGAAAGATTTTGACCAAGGCCGGCTTTACAGTCCTAGAAGCTGTGGATGGAGAAGACGCGCTGCGTCAAGTAGACGCAGCGATGCCGGGGGTCATTATTCTGGACTGGGTTATGCCAGGTCTTGACGGTCCTGAGGTGTGTCGTTTGATTCGTGCGAATGCTAAGCTAATCGACAGCCAAATCATCATGCTGTCGTCGCGCAGCGAACTCGAAGACCGCGTACAGGGCCTTGATGCCGGCGCCGATGACTACTTGGTGAAGCCATGCGAGACCAAGGAACTGCTAGCGCGGGTGCGCAGTGCCATGCGCATTCACGAACTCAAACACCAACTGCGCGAGAAAGCCGCCCAGCTTCAGGAAACCGTCGCCAAGCTGGAAGAGCTAGCCCACCAGCGGGAGGAATTCACGGCCGTACTTGTTCATGACATTCGTTCTCCGCTGGCTACTGTCTACGGGGCGCTGGAACTGACAGAACTCCGTGCTGAAGAGGCCGGTATTCTTGATGACGAGCTGCACCGGATTTTCCAGCACGCCTACCGTACCCTTGACCATATCACCACCCTTGTCAACGAAGTACTGGACTTTTCCAAGGTAGAAGCCGGTGGGGCAACCCTTGAGCTGGGATTTGTCGCGGCGGCGGAGCTCATCCAGGAAGCTGCGGCACAGGTTTCCATCAATGCCGAGCGGAAAGGCGTTGCTCTGCGTGTTGAGTGTCCGCCTGATCTGCCCAGCTTACTGCTTGACCGTGGGAAAATGCTGCGTGCCATTGGCAACCTGCTCTCCAATGCCATCAAGTTCACACCTGCCGGCGGCACGGTGACGCTGCGCGCCGAGCAAATGGAAGGCGTCGGTTTGGATGCAGGCAAAAGCTTCCTTGCCATTCACGTTGAAGACACCGGGCCAGGCATTCCGGCCAAGGACCTCCCTTACATTTTCAACCCCTACTACCAGGCCCGGCAGCGTACCCGGCAGTTAGGCACTGGTTTGGGCCTGGCGATTGTGCAGCGCATTACGGCCGCCCATGGTGGGCAGGTCAGTGTCAAGAGCACCGAAGGCGTTGGCACGGCCTTTACCATTACTCTCCCTATATCCAACCTGTGCCATCTTTCTCCATCTGCTACATTGCCGGCCAACAACACGGAAACGAGTTGACAAATTCCTCCGTTATCGTCATCGTTTGTCCGTCATAACGGATGGTTTGACAACTTAACGTGGCGATTTAGGCAACTTGCTCCACGCTAAAAACTGCTAAAGCGCCGGTGGTTCAAGCCGTATCTGCCCCGCACGCTTTGGGCAAAGGCGTGCGGGGCAGTTGGCTTTTGGGAACTGCCACACCTTTGGCGCAGATGCTTCACGGAGGAGGTCCTCAATGGCGGAGTACCACTTTGATACCCTTGCTATCCACGGCGGTTATGCGCCGGAAGCGACAACGAAATCCCGTGCCCTGCCGATTTATCAGACAACTTCATACCAGTTTGATGATGCTGATCATGCCGCGCGCCTGTTTGCGCTCAAGGAGTTCGGCAACATCTACACGCGGATAATGAATCCGACAACCGACGTGTTTGAAAAGCGCATGGCTGCACTTGAAGGTGGTGTCGCTGCCCTGGCGACAGCCTCCGGGCAAGCCGCTGAAACCCTGACCATTACTACTATTGCCAGCGCTGGCGACAACATCGTTTCGACCAACTCACTCTACGGTGGGACATACAACCTGTTTCGCTACACCCTGCCCAAGCTGGGGATCACCGTGAAGTTTGTGGACGCCGATGATTTTGACGGCATCGAGCAGCTTATAGACGAGCGTACCAAGGCCATTTACTCGGAGACCCTAGGTAATCCGAACCTGCTCGTGACCGACATCGAGCGGCTTGCCGAGATTGCCCACCGCCACGGGCTACCGCTCATTATTGACAACACCGCGGCTTCGCCGGCGCTGTGCCGTCCCATCGAGCACGGTGCAAACATTGTCATCGAGAGCGCCACGAAATTCATCGGCGGCCACGGAACGAGCATCGGCGGGGTCATCATTGACGGGGGCAACTTCGACTGGAAGGCCTCCGGGCGTTTTCCCGACTTCACGACGCCCGACCCGTCCTATCACGGTATTGTCTACACAGAGGTCTTTGGGAATATGGCCTTTATCATCAAGGCGCGGGTGCAGGGCTTACGGGATACCGGCGCGGCATTGTCGCCCTTCAATGCTTTCCTGTTGGCACAAGGGACGGAGACGTTGTCCCTGCGCATGGCACGACATTCGGAAAATGCTTTGGCTGTAGCCAAGTTCCTCAAAGCGCACCCCCACGTCGCATGGGTCAACTATCCCGGCCTGGCGGAAGGCGAGCAGAAGGCGCGGGTGGAAAAGTACCTGCCCAAAGGTGCCGGTGCGCTTGTGACTTTTGGGATTCAGGGGGGATATGAAGCCGGTAAACGCTTCATCAACTCGGTCAAGCTCTTCAGCCTGTTGGCCAACATTGGCGATGCCAAGTCCCTTGTCATCCATCCAGCTTCAACCACCCACTCTCAGCTTTCTGAAGAAGAGCAGCGGGCAACGGGCGTAACACCAGAGATGATTCGGCTCTCCGTCGGCATTGAGGACATCCGTGACATTCTGGCCGACCTTGACGCCGGGTTGCGCAGCGCCGTCATGTCGGAAACAACTACCGGAGCGACAGCGACAACGCAGTCGGCAACAGCGTGAATTCTTTTGAGCTTCGCCAGCGCCCCTGTGACGGTTTTGGGCTGAGAGATGTTTGCCGTCCGGTGCCTGCGCTGGCGATAGTTTTTGCCTTCGGCTGCCTTACAAGCACCTACCCAGCTGGCTATGGAGGTTATTCAACCGACAGTCGAGTGTGATGTCACCCTTGACGAACAGCCTTTTCACCTGGAAGCCGGTGGCGAGCTCCCAGAAGTGACGCTCCGGTGCGCATGGTATGGCCAACCGGAAACAGCACCGGGTGGTATCCTGTTGGTGTGTCATGCCCTGACGGGCTCGGCCCGGGTAGCCGACTGGTGGGGTGGGTTAGTCGGAGCAGGTCGTATCTTTGACCCGGCACACTATGCCATCGTCGGTATCAACGTGCTTGGTTCGTGCTACGGTTCAACCGGGCCCACAACGCTTGACCGACGGCAAGGGCGCCCCTACGGCGCACGTTTTCCACTGGTCACTATCGGGGATATGGTGCGCGCCCAGTACCTCGCGTTGCGACAACTGGGCATATCGCATCTCAAGGCTGTTATTGGTGGTTCAATCGGGGGAATGCAAGCCCTGCGTTGGGCAACGGATTTTCCCGACATGCTCGATGTGTGCTGTGCCATTGGGGCAACGCCGCTCCCGGCTATGGGGCTTGCCCTAAACCATCTCCAACGGCAAGCCATCCTACTGGATGCGACTTGGCAGGGCGGCGACTACACCACCCAGCCGGCAGCCGGTCTGGCCCTGGCGCGTGCAATTGCCATGTGCAGCTATAAATCGGCCACACTGTTTGAAAACCGTTTTGGCCGCCGCCCGGATCGGTCTGGCGAGGACCCTCGGAAGACCCTGACCGGACGGTACGATGTAGCCGGTTATCTTGACTACCAAGGAGAAAAATTTGTTCGGCGGTTCGATGCCAACAGCTACCTCATCCTCAGTAAAGCCATGGACACGTTTGACCTGACCGACGCCGAGCTAGCGCGTATCCGTGCCCGGGTTTACTTGGTAGGGCTGTCTTCGGACTGGCTCTTTCCGGCAGCAAATGTACGCGCCCTGGCCCAGCGGCTTCAGGCCCTTAACGTGATAGTTCAGTATGCCGAGATCGCAACCGACCACGGTCACGACGGCTTTCTTGCCGAACCTGAAGCTGTTGCTCCCTACTTGCGAGCCGCCCTTGACGACCTAGGCCAATGAGTTCAACGCACACCTTACCTTCTTCTGCGCCTATCCCTTCTAACCTGTGTCCAGTGGTGATGAAGTTTGGCGGCACTTCTGTCCATGATGCCGCTGCCTTTGAACGGGTGGCGGCTATCATTCGTCAGCAGCAGCGCCAACAGCCCAACCAGCAGCCCGTGGTGGTGGTGTCGGCAATGGCCGGCGTAACGGATGCCCTACTTGGCGCCGTCAAGCGGTCGCTTGAACAGGATACGGTAGCAGCGCTTGAGTGGTTAGAGCCGCACTTTGTCCGTTACAGCGAGGTAGCTGAACGGCTGACCGAGGGTGTCGCCTATGGTGAGTTCGTCCACGTGCTCTATACCGCCCGCGAACGCATTGCACAAGCACTGGAGATGATGCGTCGCTACCCGGGCACGATTCCGCCGCTGCGTGATGAAGTCGTCGCCTATGGCGAACATCTTTCGGCTGCGCTGCTGACGGCCATCCTCGCTGGCAGTGGCACGGCCTGCCGCACCGTAGATGCACGTACATGCATTGTAACTGATGAGGTGTATGGCCGCGCGCGCCCACGCTGGGAGGCAACACGGGCGCAGACCCGCCAGGTGTTAGTCCCGGTGCTGGCAGAAGGGGTGATTCCGGTACTTGGAGGCTTTATCGGTGCTACCCTTGACGGGGCGACGACAACGCTGGGCCGAGGTGGCTCGGACTATTCGGCCACGTTGATCGGTGCCGCGTTGCAGGCATGTGAGGTGCAGATTTGGACAGACGTTGCTGGCATTTACTCGGCCGACCCGCGCTTAGTTCCCAATGTGCGGCGGCTCGAAAGGCTCTCCTACGGAGAGGCGACCGACCTCGCGCTGTATGGCGCTAAGGTGCTGCATCCGCGCACCATCGAGCCGGTTGAGTCCATGAACATTCCGATTAGCATCCGCAACTCCTATGATCCAGAAGCTGGTTATTCGACCATTACGGCTTCATCTGGTGCGCCGCATGGGGCAATTCTGGCCATTACCCACCGAAGTGGTGTCGCTGCCGTGCACGTGCGCCCCAGAGGCCAGTGGCACACGGCCGATGCCCTAGACGAAATGGCCCGTATTCTTGACGCCCATGGCGTGTTCGTCGAGCACCTCGCTGCCTCTCGCCTCGGTCTAACTGCGACGCTAGAAGACGGCGACGCCCTCGAAACAGCTTGGCGCGACCTTCAGGGATGTGGAGAGGTGCAAATCACAACAGACCGGGCGCTGCTGTGCGTCGTTGGGAACTTCGGGAACGAAGCGACAGAACTCCATCCAGTGCTCAGTGAAATCTTAGCCGAGTTTCGGGTCACCCCCTTGCTCCCCCATCCATCGCCCCATGCGCGCCTGTTTCTTGTAGCCGAGGCTGCTGCCCCAACTGCTGTGCAGAAACTGCATGCACGACTTATTGAAAATCCATCCTGAGCGTGTCACCGTCTCTGTAAAGCCACCAGCTACCGGAGGAAAGCCGCCCATGGCCGAACTTTCTGATGCCAGCCTGCTTGTCCGCTCTTTTATGCGCGCCTATCGCTACACGGTGTCGAACTGGCAACCGGCGCGGCTAACTAAGCCGCTATCTGCCTGCAAGGTCGGCTTGGTCACAACAGCCGCCTTTCACCTGCCTACACAACCGACGTTTGATCTCAAGCTGGCCGGCGATCCGTCCTTTCGTGTTATTCCAACCGACTGTGATCTCACCACGCTCAAGGTCGGGCATACCAGCCCATCGTTTGACCACACCGGGATTGCGCAAGACCCGAACCTAGCGCTGCCCATCACCCGGTTCCAAGAGTTGGTGGCGGAAGGTGTTGTCGGCGCTCTCAACGCGCGCGCCTGGTCGTTTTGCGGTTCGATTGCCAAGCCCGGCGAACTCATCACTCGTACTGCGCCGGAAGCCGCTGCCCAAGCCCGGGCCGACGGCGTGGAAGTTGCTCTGCTGACGCCGGTCTGACCGATGTGCAATCAGTCGGTCGGACTGATTCAAGCCGCATTTGAAAACGAAGGCATCGTGACGGTCTCCATTTCACTGTACCGGTTCGTTACCGAGAAGGTGCGTCCCCCACGTGCACTGTGGGTGCCTTTTCCGTTGGGGTATCCCCTGGGCGAGCCGCACAACCCAGCCCTTCAGCGGCGGGTTATCCTGGCGGCCTTGGAGCTGGTGACCGCAGATGAGCCGTTGCCGCTCATCCGCGACTTTCAACCATGACCGATCTGTTGCACCGTCTGGCAGGGACTGTCCTGCTGCGTCCCTATGTCTTTGTGTTCCTGCTGGCGTACCTTTTGCTGGCGCTGGCGCGGCTGGGTTGGTTGCGTACCTTAGTCTGGACCGTCACGGCGTATCTCATTGCCTGGGCTTGTGAGTGGAGTTCCATTCACAACGGCTTTCCCTTCGGCCGGTACTACTACATCGACCGTACGAGTGACCGTGAGCTGTGGGTCGCCGGCGTGCCTTTTTTTGATTCGCTGTCCTTTGCTTTCCTTTCCTTCATCAGCTTTGAGGCGGCTGTTTTCCTGCGCACGCCATTGCATGCCTGGCACATGTCGCCCGACGACACTCCGGCACGACAGTCGTGGCTAACGACCGTCTATGCCGGGCTGCTGATGATGTTTCTCGACGTGGTGATCGATCCGGTAACACTCCAGGGCGAGCGGTGGTTTCTAGGACAGATTTACGGCTACCCACGGGTTGGGCCGCACTTCGGCGTAACAATTGAAAACTATGTCGGGTGGTTTGTGGTTAGCGTGCTCATCACCACGGCCTTCCGTCTATGGGAAGCAACGCTGCTGCGTGGTGTTGCGCGGACAGGCGCCTTTACCTTTCCGTTCCAGCACATTGCTCCATTAGGGGTTTATTTCGGCATTCTTGCCTTCAACATTACCGTCACCTTCTGGATTGGCGAGACAAGCATGGGTTGGGCGAGCACCTTCATTGCGTTTCTCATTGGCTGGATGTTTGTTCAACACGCTGTTTCGCCCTATCGAAGCCAACCTGAAGGGGTGAAAAACAGACGGTAAAACGTATCCGCCCGGCAGAGTATGAGCCGGGCGGACAGGCCCCGAAGGATGTGCCGGAACGGAAGCTTACCAACTGGCCTTTCTGACGCCCGGGATTTCGCCCCGCAGGGCTAATTCGCGGAACTTAATGCGCGATAGGCCAAACTTCCGCAGGTACCCGCGCGCACGTCCAGTAATGGCACAGCGGTTGCGAATGCGCACCGGGGACGAGTTACGCGGCAGTTCCTGAAGCTTGTACTGTGCTGCCGCACGCTCTTCGTCGGTTGCATTTGGGTTGCGAATAATAGCCTTGAGCGCAGCGCGCTTTTCGGCGTACTTGGCGACAAGACGCTTGATTTTCTCGGCTTTGGCAATGCTGCTTTTTGTGGCCATACTCCTGTTTCTTGAAAATTTCAGAGTCTTGAAGGGAAAGGCTGGCAAGCGTGGTCGGCTTACTTTGTTTTGGCAGTCGGTTTGGTGGCTGATTTGGTTGCTGTTTCGTTTGTTTTCTTTGCGTAGCGCCGGTTGAAGCGGTCAACGCGCCCGGCAGTATCTACAAACTTTTGCTTCCCAGTGAAAAACGGGTGAGAAGCGGCTGAGACATCTAGCATCACCAAGGGATACTCTTGCCCGTCAATGGTGATGGTCTTGTTGGTTTTGACCGTTGAGCGGATGATGTAGTTGACGTCCGCAGACTCATCTCGAAAAACAACGGGACGATATTCGGGATGGATGCCTTTTTTCACGGTTCACCTTCCTGCCGGCCGCGCGCCAGCAGAGAGTTGTGTCTGCTGGACGCTGCGGTTGACCTTGCATAAGACTACTGGCTAACGTGTTCGGCAAAGCCAGAGCGAAACCCTAATCATACACAGAAATAATCTTGCTCGCCAAGCACAAATTTCAGATGGAATGTAATCAACTGCCAGAAAACCAAGTCGGCTTCTGGTTGGGGTAGAGTGCAACATGTCACTTCAGGGTCAAGTTATCGTCGTTACTGGGAGCACGGGGGGGTTGGGTCCGGCCGTAGTACGGGCCTGCCTGCGGGCTGGGGCGGCCGTAGTAGCAAGTTATCGCGGGCAGCGTGATCAAGACGAGCTGCGGCGTTGGTTTGGTGCCGAAGATAACCAACTTCGGCTTGTACCAGCCGATCTGACCGAAGAAAGCGGTGCGGTTGCTCTAACCGATTGCGCTATGCAGCAGTATGGTCGGCTGGATGGCTGGTTGAACCTGGTTGGTGGCTATGCTGGCGGAATCCCCGTTGCTGACCTCGAGCTAGCCGACCTTGAAGCAATGCTGACACTCAACCTGCGGACAGCCTTTCTGGGCAGCCGCACCGCTTTCCGTGCCATGCAGCCACGTCAGCGAGGGAGCATTGTTAATGTTTCTTCACTGGGTGCGCTGCGCGGCACAGCCGGACATGCTGGCTATGCCGCCGCTAAAGCTGCTGTCATCCGTCTGACGGAAGCCCTGGCTGCAGAAGGTGCGCCCTATGGGATACGCGCCAATGTCGTGCTGCCTGGCGTGATTGACACACCGGCTAACCGCGCAGCGATGCCTGAGGCTGATCGGTCAACATGGGTTGCGCCAGAAGATGTTGCGGACGTCTTGGTTTTTCTATTGTCCGATGCTGCCCGGTCTATTACTGGTGCAAGCATACCGATTGGGGGATAAGAAAGCTAAGCAAGGCGCGTTGTCCTGGCTCATGTGGCCGGCGTACTGCTCGTGGGGCTAGGTTGGTCAGCTTCGGGCGCATTCTCGACCGGAAAGTCATACTCGACGGGAATTTCCGAGGCAATGAGATTCCAAGCCTGAAAAGCTTTCATCATTGCCATAATCAAACTCATATTGCCTTCAATCTTGTAGTCCGGCGAGGACAGTGCCCGCTGCACGGTGATTTCACCCCGGTTGAGTCGGGCCGCTTTTTCGTAAGTCATCGTCGTCCGCGATACAAAGTTGGCGCTAAAGGGCTCTTCCCGCAGTGCCTGCCAGGGGCTGGGGTGCTCTTCATATTTCCACTCAATGGCCTTGCCATGTTTGAACGTCCATTGGGTTCGTCGGTCCTTGCCGTCTGGGCCGTCGTAGACCCGGAAGACAAACGTGCCATTGAGCTTTTTGCCATCTGCCAGAAAGCGCGGGTCGGTTTCCATTCGCCGCGCCATTTCGTCAAGCCATGCCTTGGAGTAGAACTTGATCATAAGGTTTCCTAGATAAGGCTGAAGTCCGGGGGAGATTGCTGCACAGTCATTCAGTCAGTGCATCGGCGTCAAGCCGAGCCGGTATCGAATGGGGGCTACTCAGAAGAAGCCCGGCAGGATGGCTTCAACACCGAATCTTGAAAGCCGCATCTTGAAGGCCACAATGGCGACGTTGTGCCTGGCAGGGTGTTGCATCCCAAGCCGGCCGCTTTGTGACCACAACGGGCCTGTGTTCCGCAAGTTGGCAGTGGTCTGTTGAGTCCAAAGCCCGGTTGCCGTTGTCAGAAGAGTCTCGGAAAACATCCTTACTGCCTGTTGACTGGGTAACTTGCCCGGTGTGGGGACGGAAGCTGTGTATAGCTCGCCTTGCCATACCTGTTCCTACCGGAAATGGATGTCCTCTAAACGGTGAGTTTTCTTACCTTGGGAGGCTCTGCCCAAGGCGGTTGAAAATTGCTTGGAAAGGGGGCATGGGTTGCTAGAGCCTTCCCTTATTCCTAGCAAATACGGAAAAACTTCAAAGAATTCCTTTGCAGCGCTACAAATCGTTCTGTAGCTTGGTTTCAGACTCACTTCCCTCACAGCCTTCCTGTGATCACTTACCTGGTGGAAGGTATGCGTCCCCAAATTGCGTGAGTCCTATTCAAAGTGTGTCTGGGTGAGAAAACTGGCGCCGCCCGCATCTTGGATTCATAAAAGCGTTTTTTCGAGTATGAAGTTTCTTTTCATTGCACTTGATGGGCAAGCCGATCTAGCGCTTGCTGTCGCTGCAGCGCGGGTGCGTGAACAGCATGGGGTCAATCTCCAAGTAGCTTTTCACATTGCAGCCGAACTTGACCGTCCAGAGGCCGTGGAGAAGCTTCGCGCTGATGCAGCGGAAGCCGACTTGGTGTTTGTTGTCCACCAGTTTGACGACGAAAAAATTGCCCTTATTCGCGAGTTGCTCCACCGTCATGCTGCCCGCTACCAGGCCGTCATCTGTGTAATGTGCGCTCCGTCACTGATTCGGGAGACGCGCTTGGGCCGCTTCGTACTGTCCAAAAAAGACGAAGGCGAGACGCCCTGGTACTCGCCGTTGCGCATGATCCGGGCTGTGAGGGATTCCTTCCGGAAAACTGACGGCCCAACAGAAGAACCCAAAGCCGCACAGCCGCCGGGGCGCACCATGCTCACCGTGCTCAAGAATGCCGGGAAGATTATGAAGTACATCCCCGGCACGGCGCAGGACATTCACGCCTACATGATGAGCATCCAGTATTGGCTCAATGCCTCGGCCGACAATCTGGAGCAGTTTCTGCTGTTTTTGCTGACGCGCTACACGGAAGCTTACCGTGGGCGCTTCAACCCGAAGCCGCCGGTTGAGTACCCGGATGTAGGCTTGTTTCACCCGCGTGAAGGGCGCATCGTTGAATCCCTCAAAGAACTACGCACGTATGTCCCGGCGCAGCCTAATGCGCCCACCATTGGCGTGCTAATGTTGCGGTCATATCTGCTGTCAGGTAACCGGGCGCACTATGCCGCCGTCATTGAAGCCCTTGAAGAACGAGGTGCAAACGTCATACCAGCCTATGCCTTTGGGTTGGATGGCCGGCCGGCCGTGGAAAAATACTTCCTTGAACGCGGCCGTCCAGTTGTGGATGCTGTGCTTTCGCTGACTGGGTTTTCACTTGTGGGGGGCCCAGCCTACAACGACGCCCTGGCTGCTGAGCGGTTGTTGAAGCAACTGGATGTGCCGTATATCTGCGCGCCCTCGCTAGAGTTCCAAACCATTGAGGAGTGGCTCTCCGACCGGCAGGGGCTAAATCGCCTGCAAGCAACGCTGATGATTTCCATTCCCGAACTGGATGGGGCAACCGACCAGATTGTCTTTGCCGGCAAGTCAGGCAACTCGCGCCTGCTAGAACCGATTCCCGATCGGGTGGAGCGTTTGGTAGGCCGGGTTCTGGCGCGTGTTCGTCTGCGCCGCTTACCACCCGGCAAGCGACGGGTGGCCATCGTGCTGTTTAACTTTCCGCCAAGCCAGGGCAATGTCGGCACGGCAGCTTATCTTGATGTGTGGGCAAGCCTGCACCACCTGCTGGGCAAGATGCAGCAGGCCGGTTACTGCCTCACAGACGTACCCGCCACCGTGGATGAGTTGCGCGACAGCATCGTCCACGGCAACGCGGTTGAATATGGCCAGCCGGCTAACGTCTGTGATGTGTTCTCGCGGCTGGAGTATGAACGACTTGTGCCGGCCTACCGTGAGATTGAGCAGTCGTGGGGTCCCTCGCCGGGTGAGAAAAACGTCTATGGCGGAGACTTCGCCATCATGGGACGGGTGTTTGGCAATGTCGGGGTGTTTATCCAGCCGAGTTTTGGCTTTGAGGATGACCCGATGCGCCTGCTGTTTTCGGAAGATGCCACGCCCAACCATGGCTTTGCTGCCTTTTATGCCTACCTTAGCCAGGTCTGGGGCGCCGACGTGCTGCTGCACTTTGGGACGCACGGCGCAGCAGAGTTTATGCCCGGTAAGCAAGTTGGGCTGAGCCAGTCATGCTGGAGCGACCGGCTCATTGGTGACTTGCCCAACATCTATGCCTACTGCGCCAACAATCCCTCCGAAGGGCTGATTGCCAAGCGCCGGGGTTACGCAACGCTGGTCAGTTACTTGAGTCCGCCAATTGAAGCGGCTGGTCTGTACAAGGAGTTCGTCACGCTCAAGGAGACCATGGATGGCTTCCGCAACGAACCGACTCGGCGCGAGGCTTATGTTCCGGCTATTGTCGAAAAGGCCAAGGAACTGCACCTGCTTGACCATGACTTTAGGCCTGACGAACTAACAACCGAGCGGTTTCAGAAGCTCTACGCCGACCTGCTGGAGCTGGAATACAGCCTGATTCCGACGGGGCTACATACGATGGGCGACGGACTTGACGAGCAAGAGCTGGTCGGGATGCTCCGCGTGGTAGCGGATTTCCCCATAGCCGAGCGCCGCCTGCCAAGTTTGACCAAAACGGTTCTTGCCCACTGGGCCGGAACAGAGGCTGACGCTGGGACAGGGAGTAATGGTGACAAAAGCTTGGCAGCCTTTTCCCAAAAGGTCGATTTGGAGCGTCAGGCACGGCATTTCATTGGCGAAGCCATTGTGGAAATGCACCAAAAACGTTCGGCCAGCGCCGGCGCTCGTTACTTGGCTAAAGTTTGTCAGGCCAAGCCAAGCCTCTTTGAAGAGCACTTTACCTTCCTATTTGACTTGCACGAGAAGCTCCGCACCAACGCCGAGCTTGATGCCCTCCTGCGGGCCCTGGACGGACGCTACATTGCCCCCGTTGCCGGCGGCGATGTGATTCGCGACCCGAGTATTCTCCCGACGGGACGTAACCTGCACGCCATTGATCCCTATCGTATGCCGACTTATGCCGCCGTACGCGAGGCGCAAAAAACCGTCGCGCTTCTGCTCGACCGATATGCTCGCGAGCATGGTGGGGCATTGCCGCGCAGCGTGGCGCTCGTGCTGTGGGGAACCGACAACCTGAAAAGCGGCGGCGTAGGCATCGCTCAAGCCCTCTGGCTGCTGGGAGCGCGGGCCATAACCGACGAGATGGGACGCATTGCAAGCGTTGAGCTCATACCTGTGGCCGAGCTAGGGCGTCCTCGAATTGATGTGGTGCTGACACTGTCCGGGATTTTCCGGGATGTTTTGCCGCAGCAAATCCGTTTGCTTGACCGCGCCGTGCGGCTGGCTGCCCAGGCTGACGAACCGCCAGAACAAAACTTTGTCCGCGCGCATGTACAGGAGATGCAGCGCCAGGGCATCGCTTTTGAAGATGCCGTCCGGCGGATTTTCTCCAACGCCGCCGGTAGCTACGGAGCCAATGTTAACCATCTGGTGGATTCGTCCACCTGGGAAGACGACAGCGAAATTGCTCAGACCTTCCTCTCGCGCAAGGGTTTTGCCTACGACCCAAGTGGGCAGTTTGTTGAAGCGCAGGATGACTACGAACGAGTGCTGGGCAGTGTAACGCTAGCCTTCCAGAATGTGGACTCTACCGAGATGAACATTACCGATATTGACCACTACTACGAGTACTTGGGCGGTGTGGCCAGTGCTGTCAAGCACCTGCGGGGTGATGGCGTAGCTCCAGCCGTGCTGCTGGCCGATGCAACCGGCGCTGACGCCAAGGTGCGTAGCCTAGAAGAGGCAGTACGGCTTGAATCCCGCACCAAGCTGCTCAATCCCAAGTGGTACGAAGCTATGCTGGAAAGTGGCTACGCTGGCGTAAGCCAGATCGAACGGCAGGTCTCCAACACGTTTGGCTGGAGCGCGACCTGCCAGGCCGTGGATGACTGGGTATATGACGGCGTGGCGCAGACCTACGTGCTTGACGAAAAAATGCGTACACGGTTGCAGCGTCTCAACCCCAGTAGCTTGTCGAAACTGACCCGCCGCCTGTTGGAAGCCAACGGGCGGGGGCTATGGAAAACGGACGAGGCAACCTTGGAACAGTTGCGTGAAGCCTACGCCCAGATGGAAGACGCCCTTGAAAATGTGACTTTGTAATCCCCAAGTCCTTACCTAAGAAGTAACCCCCCAAGTGAACTGCTATGAAGTTTGTACTTGTTGGTCTCAACCACCACACGGCGCCTGTTGCAATACGTGAGCGCTTCGCCTTCAGCAAGCACTACCTGCCAGAAGCCCTCAACCTGTTTGTGGACGGACAAAACATCTGCGAAGGGATGATTCTTTCCACATGTAACCGGGTTGAGCTTCTAGGTGTAACCCCACACGAAGCGGCTCAAGGCATCGCCTGCGTCAAAAACTTTCTTAGGGCCATCCACCAGAAATGTGACCACTACGACGAGTACCTGTACCAATACACCGACGAGGAAGTTGTGCGGCATGTTTTCCGGGTTGCGTCAAGCCTGGACTCCATGATTATCGGAGAGCCGCAAATTCTTGGGCAGGTCAAAGAAGCCTACGCCACAGCACAATCGCTAAATAAGACCGGAACCTTGCTCAACAAGCTGATGCACAAGGCCTTTAATGTGGCCAAGCGGGTTCGTACGGAGACAAAAATCGGAGCCAATGCCATCTCGGTCAGTTATGCCGCTGTTGAGCTGGCGCGCCGCATCTTCACGAGCCTCGAAGGGCGGACTGTCATGCTGGTTGGTGCCGGAGAGATGGCAGAACTTGCGGCCACCCACCTGATGAGTGCCGGAGCAAGTCACATTGTGGTAGCTAGTCGGTCATTTGACAAAGCCGTTCAGTTGGCTGCCAAGTTCAACGGGTCTGCCCTGGCTTTCGACCGCTTCCGGGAGCGGTTGCCGGAAGCCGACATTCTCATCTTTGCCACGGCAGCCCCACACTTTGTGGTTCGGGTTGCCGACGTTGCAGCGGCGATGGAACGACGGCAACACCGTCCGATGTTCATCATAGACATCTCCGTACCACGCAACGTTGACCCCTCCATCAATGAACTAGAGCAGGTCTTTGTCTACGACATAGACGATCTGCAGGCTGTGGTTGAAAGCAACATGCGTGAGCGGCGACATGAAGCTGAGCGCGCCAACCGCATCATTGAAGAAGAAGTAAGAGCCTTTGTTGCGGAATGGCGCACCCTAGCTGCTGCCCCTCTCATTGCTGCGCTCAATGCTCATTTGATGGAGATGGCTCGGACCGAGTACGAACGCCATCGCAAGCGCATTGAACGTCTAGGTGGCATGCCTCCAGAGGTCGAGCGATATGTCCGTGAGGTCATCATTACGTCCATCCTGCGGAAATTCGCCCATCCTCTCATCGAGAGCATTCGCGACGCAGCCGCACAGGGCGAGCAGAGCCGTTTATGTGAAGCCTTTGGACTTGAAGCACGGATTGACGCCCAACAGCCGATGCGTTTGGCACGTTCGGCCTAAAGGTGCGTCTCTGTTAGAGGGGCAGAAGTCGCCCTTCATCACTTGACCAGTTCCTTCAGATTTCATCCTTGGCGAGGTACTCATTATGATCGTTTCAATCTACGGCAAAGGTGGTATCGGCAAGTCCACAACTTCTTCCAACATCGCTATTGCCATGGCGAAGCGCGGCGCGCGCGTCCTCCAGGTGGGTTGTGATCCCAAGCACGATTCGACCTTTACGATTACCAAACGAATGATCCCAACCCTTGTCGAAATCCTTGAAGAGCATGACTACCACCACGAAGAAATCGAGCCTTCGGAAGTGATTTTCAAGGGGAAGATGGGGGTAGATGCTATGGAGTCTGGCGGCCCGGCTGCAGGCGCCGGTTGTGGCGGCTACGTCACTGGCGAAGCGGTAAAGTTTTTGCGCGACCACAACCTGCTAGATAAGTACGACGTGGTTATCTTTGATGTCCTCGGGGATGTCGTCTGTGGTGGTTTTGCCACGCCCCTAAACCACTCTGACTTTGCCTGCGTCATCACGGCCAATGATTTTGACTCGCTCTTTGCTGCAAACCGCATCTGTGCAGCTGTTGTGGCCAAAACTAAAAACTATCCCATCTACATTGCCGGCCTGATCGTCAACCGTTGCCCTGACACCGACCATGTAGAACGGTTCTGTGAGCGAACTGGCGCACGCATCATTGGTCACGTTCCGCAGATTGATGAAATCCGCCGCTCGCGGTTGGCTGGCGTGTCAATCTTTGAGATGAAGCGCATTGGCGGGATTGCCCTGGCTCAGGATCGGTACCTTGAAATTGCCGACTACCTGCTGTCTGAACCAGAGCCGCTCAAGGTCAAGCCGCTGACTGACCGGGAAGTGTTTGAGCATTTGCGCAGCGAGTACATCAACATCAACATCCAGCGTTTCAATGCTGAAGATTTGGAGCTGCTCGAAGATCCCTCATGTCTGGCGGTGAACTGAGTGGGAGCGCGGCGGGGCAGCCTTCCTTGCCTGCCAAGCGTGGGCAAGGAAGAAAGGCAAGCAGCGCAAGCAGGTGTGTTTTGGATAGGGTCAGGGAGAAAAACGTATGGCAACCCCACTGCCGGTGATGAATTCCGGGCGATTTTCGCGTATCTGCAGCGACTGCGGTATCTGCACCTCCAGTCTGCGCCCGCACGTCAAGGATGCCTGTGCCTTTCTGGTGCAAAAGTACGATGAGTTGGAAATCACCGTTCAAGGGCACGCCCGGCGACCTGGAACGGACGAAGTATACTTTGGTCCGTACCAGAAAATCTTTCGCGTGCGCCGGCACCGACCGATTGCTGGAGCGCAGTGGACCGGGGTGGTGACAACGGTTGCTATCCGGGCACTAGAGCAGGGACTTGTCGAAGGCGTTATCCTGACCGGTACAGCGCCGGGCACTCTTAACAAGCCCCTGCCTGTTTTGGCGCGCACCCCAGAGGAAGTGCTTGCCTGTCGAGGCAACAAGTTTGGTCTCTCGCCAACCCTGGAAAAGATCGATGACGCCGTTGCTGCCGGCATGAAGCGCGTTATGGTTGTTGGCACGCCGTGTCAATTTCATGCCCTGCGCGTCATTGAGCCAACCCTACCCTTTGACGAGTTGTGGTGTCTGGGCATTCTGTGCAGCGACAATACGACGCACGAAAACTACATGACATTTTTGAAGTCAGTGAGTCGGTCGCCAGAGACGGTCGTGCACATGGAGTTTATGCCGGATTTCCGCCTGTGGATGCGGCATACCAACGGGGAGATTGAAAAGCTGAACTTTGTCGAAATCCCCATGCACGAGATCGGCCCTGATCTGATCGCGCCCTCCTGCCGGGTGTGTTTCAACTACACAAACTCACTGGCTGATCTGTCTGTCGGGTACATGGGCGGCGGTATGCCAGATGTCCAGTGGCTCCTCGTGCGGAATGACAAGGGGTGGCGGTTGCTTGACCTGATTCGGGATGAAGTGGAGCTATCTGAGCCGACCGAAGGTGGCAGTCGCGCCCTTGCTATGAAGGGCTTTCTGGCACAGCTTGGCAAGCCCTACACCAAAGGGGCACCTCGGCCGGTCAAAAAACTTATTGCTTTTCTTCAGCGTCGGTTAGGGCCACGGGGGCTGGAATTTGCCCGGACTCGCGTCGAAATGAAGTTAGCCGAAGGGCTCTATACAGTACGCCGCAAAGCTGCGCACCGGGAAGCATTGCTTGTGCCACGGTACGCTTATGTACCGCTTGCCAAGTACGTCCTACCGGGGGAGACCCAGCCGCCAACACCGCCTGTCAGCGTGAAGCGCCTGCGTCGGTTGCCGGTGTCAGGCAAGAATTTGAAAACAGTAAACCCAGTTGGTGTCACCTAATAGGTAAGTGATCATCACAGCCTCACAAGAGTTCATTTTGGGAGGTTACATCGTGTCAACTTATACTCCAGAGCAAATGCTCCGCCGTCAAAAGAGCAAATGGATGCCAGTGCAAGCCTTTTTGGCTCCAGTGCAGTTTGTTATTTTCTTCATCAGTTTAGCACTTATTCTTCGCTTTATTCTTACCGGTCAAGGATTCTGGCTTGCTAACCTGAGTGTCATGATCAAAGTCATCGTCTTGTGGGTCATGGCCATTACGGGGGCCTTTTGGGAAAAAGATGTTTTTGGACGCTATGTCTTTGCCGAAGAGTTCTGGTGGGAAGATTTCTTCTCAATCTTTGTTCTAATCTCGCACACGCTCTACGTCGTCGGCTTTTTCCTCAGGTGGGAAGAAATGACTCTTGTTTATGTCGCCCTCGTAGCATATCTAACCTACTGCATCAATGCCTACCAGTTTGTGCGTAAGTATGCCATCAACCGGAAGAAACTGAAGAGTCACGGCTACACAATTGCCGGAGATTTGCCTTGGCTCTCTCGTTCGTAAACGATTGGCAGGGGAATAGTTAGGTATGCCAGTACTGCAGATGGTCGAAAAACTCGAGCGCTACGCGCCGGGTGGCGTTGACACGGATGTACCGAGCTGGCGTCGTGAAGGTGCCATTGTGCTTTATTGGCTCGGCGCCTTTACACTAGCCTGGTTATTTCGTCTACCAGAGCCATTTGTCTTCAATGTCTCCCAAACCATTGCCTCAGTTTGGGGGATTCTTCTGTTGATTGCAACACTCAGCTTCTCCCAGTGGCTCTACGCGCAGGTTGCGATCCATGAAGAGCGGCCTTTCAATCTTATCGGCACGCCTATTTTCATCATCGGGAACAGCCTCGGCGAAACACTAGCCTTTCTACTAGTTTTCAAGCTGGGAGCAGCAGTAGGAGCCTGGTTAGCTCATATCATAGGCCTCGCTGGTTTTTTCTTCCATCTGGTAGTTTTTAGCAGTGGGTTCATTACTTTTCTTGTCTATGGAGGTGCCATTCACGGCCTTTTCTGGATGCGTATTTTCCCCCCTCACTTTCGCGAAGACGAATGGGCAAGAAAAATCCGAAAATTCCGCCTCTGGTCGGAAAGTATTCTGTCGCTCTCTTGGTGTTTGACGTTCTACGTCTTTGAAGACTTCTGGAGCGTTGTATTCTTTCATGCCATTGTGGACACAGTCCTTATGTTGAGAGTACGTCCCCGGATTTTCCGCTTCAACTTCAGAACGGTAACAACGGCCTAATCAATGCCAATGTCGTTGTTGATCATGATTTTTCGCCGGACGAGCTAGCAAAGGATTCCTCTAGTATCACTACGGAGAGAAGGCTGCCATGAGGAGAAAGCCCAAGTGCCTGTTTATCAATCCCCCGGTTATTGAGAGAGTGGCCGAGCGCTTCAACTTCATTAGTATGCCGCTAGCCATTTTGTATATCGGTACATTTATCCAGTCGCACGGCTACGAAGTCGAGCTTTGCGACATGAATGCCGGCCAAGAGCCCGTCTTTAGCGACGACATTGATATTGTGGGCATCTCTTGTGACACAGTGAAGTACACTGTTGGGATGCGAATTGCCAAGGCTGCTAAGGCTGCCGGGAAGTATGTTGTCATGGGCGGGACTCATCCTACCTTTGACGATGAAGCCACCTTGCGTTCTGGCTATGTGGATGTCGTGGTGCGAAGCGAAGGCGAATACCAAATGCTGGAGATTGTCCAGCAATTTGAAGCGAATGGCAAAGTTGATCCGTCAACCATCAAGGGGGTTTCATGGCTCGACGGCGACCAATTTGTGCGCAATCCACCGATGCCATTTATCAAGGACTTGGACAGTCTACCCATTCCTAACCGGGAATTGCTTGATATTCCCCGCTACTGGAAGCAAACACGCTCGTGGCTAGGAAGATTTGCCGATCCAGTTTACAACATTTCAGGTTCACGCGGCTGTCCGTATGACTGCTCGTTTTGCATTGTGACGGCCAACTATGGCGCCAAGTGGCGGTATCGTTCTGTTGACTCTATTATGCAGGAAATCGAGGAGGGATTTTACAAATACAAGTACCGTACGTTCTTCTTCACAGACGATATTTTCAATGCCAATCCAAAGCGGGCCATGGCCATTTCGCAGGCCATTATTGACGCCGGATTGGCAGACAAAATCAAGTGGACAGCACAGTGTGTCACAAACGTCTTCGTAAAGTTTCCAGAAGTTGTCGAAATCATGGCTGCTGCCGGTTGCATAGGTGTCATCATGGGAATTGAATCTATGGACCCTGAAACACTTAAGGACTACAACAAGGCAGCAACTGTTGATGACAATGCTGAATGTATTCGCCTGCTGAAAAAGCATGGCATCGCCTCAATGGCTTCCATCATTATTGGACATCCAAAAGAGACCCGGGAGTCATTGCAGGCAACAATGAAATATATGTGCGATCTCAACCCAGAGATGCTCTGGATTAATATTCTGACACCTTATGTCGGTACAAACTTACGGCGCGAGTTTATCCAGTCAGGAAGGTTGCTACCCAATCTTTCCTGGGAGGACTATGACATTTCGCATGTCACCTTCAAGTTGGATTATTTGGAGGCATGGGAAATTGAAGTCACCCGCAAGATCATGACGGCTATGTACTATAGCCGTCCGAAATACATTCTGGAAAATCTTCCACGCCTGTTTTTTGGGAAAGTCCCTACGCCGGTAGTGAAACAAGCAGCCTGCTAGGCCAAAGGGCCTGTTGAACTAACTTTTGCATCCCTCCAAGGAGACTCCCTTCGCCATGTCTGTCGTCGTTCAAATCAAGCGTCGTAAGAAACTTGGTCGGCACCGCCCACTGAATATCCGGCTGGTTTTGCCTCGGTATTACAACCCGGAAAAGGGACAGCAGCACAAACCTTTCATGATTTTTCCGAATATTGTCCTCCCAACATTAGCGGCAATTACGCCTCCCCCACACAAGGTAACAATCGTAGATGAGAATGTCGAAGAGTTGCACATTCCTGACGATACCGATCTGGTTGCCATCACAACCTACACTCGAAATGTCCAGCGTGGCTACAAGATTGCGGATGACTGCCGCATGCGTGGGATTCCGGTCGTTATGGGAGGAATTCACGTCAGCTTCATGGTCGAAGAAGCACTTCAGCACTGTGATGCGGTCGTGACCGGCGAAGGAGAGCCAGTCTGGCTCCAAATCCTTGAAGATGTACAGAATGATGATCTCAAGCCAGTGTACCAAGGCGGTCACTCTCAGGACCTAAATAAACTGCCTGTACCGCGCTGGGACTTGCTCAAGCTTGACCGGTATTTTAAGCCGATTCCCACGCTGAAGATGCCGATTATGAGCATCCAAACGTCACGTGGGTGTCCCCACAAATGTGACTTTTGTACCGTACCGTTTTTTGCTGGTGGTAAGATGCGGTACCGCGATCCGGCGCATCTACTGCGTGAGATTGACGCCTACGGAGCTGAGTTTTTTTCGATTGCCGATGATAATCTCATCGTCAATCCCGACGCAGCTGCAGAGCTGTTCAAAACCTTAGCCAAGCGCAAGCTGAGCTGGTTTGGCTTTTTTGATACCCAAACTGTCAAACGACCGGAGCTGGTTGAGTTGGCAGCAAAGTCCGGTTGCCGGCGTGCTTTCATAGGCATTGAAAGCATCCATCCAAATGAGCTGGCAAGTGTGAACAAAAAATTCAATCGACCGGAAAAATATGAAGAGCTCATTCGGCTTTTCCATCGAAACGGCATTGCAGTAGATGTCGGCATTCTCTTTGGTTTTGAGGACGAAACCATCGAGAGCACTCTAGAAACCATTGAGGAGCTGAAGCGGTGTAATGTCGAAACAGCCATCTTTTCTGTGATGACACCTTTTCCGGGAACGGCGCTCTATCAGCGGACAAAAGACAAACTGCTGCATACGGACTGGGATCGTTACACCGGCGAAGAAGTCGTCTGGGTGCGTGAGGGTGGCGATGCCGAATACACACGGTGGCTGCTACAGCTTGCCTTCGAGCAGTTTTACTCTGTGTCCTCGATTTACAAACGGGTTCTTTCGCCACGCTCCCACGCGCAGCGCAAGCTCTTGGCAACCATTTCCAACCTTCGTTTCCGTAAGATTATCAAGCACCGTTTTCCGGAACCGCTCCCGTCGGATTTTCTGCGCAGTGTACGTCAGGCACGTCTGGCCTACGCTTGACACATTTCTTGCAAGATATCCCCCCAGTGTTTCAGCCCGTCTGCACCCAAGGTACAGGCGGGCTTTTTAGTTTAGTCCCACTAGAGACAAGTTGGGCTCAGGCAAGGAAGAGAAACTCGTTAGTCCACCGGCCTTGTGCTTTGAGAATGAGCTCAATGACTTCCCGCACGGCACCTTGTCCGCCTCTGCGAGCAGTGATGTAGTGGGCAACCCGTTTGACTTCCGGGGCGGCATTGGCAACTGCAATGGCTAACCCAACCTGCCGCATGACGGGAATATCCGGCAGATCATCCCCAATAAAAGCCGCTTCTTGGGGGGATAACGCTTGCTTTGCCAGCAGTTCGGCAAGGGCCTCGGCCTTGTTACTCATTGCCTGACAAAGGAATTCGATACCGGTCTCACGTGCCCGCTGCTCAAGAGCCGGCGAGGAGCGACCCGTGATCACGCCTGTCCGGATACCGGCGCGCTTGGCCAGCTTCAGGCCATGGCCATCTTGCGAGTTAAAGACCTTGAGCTCTCTTCCGTCTGGGAGAAGATAAATGAACCCTTCAGTGAGTACGCCATCACAGTCCATCAACAGCAGGCGCACCTGGCGTGCTCGTTCAAACACGATATGGTTCATGGACTCGTCCGCAAGCAGGCATCAACACCACGTGTGGCTTAGGTTCGACGTTGGAGTAGGAGGCGGCTTACAAGCGTTCCGCGACAACTCGGCGTACCACAGTAGCAGGGATAGTCGCGCCGCCAGGTGTCGGGATTCCCATCGGCAACTTGTAGGTGGTAGTCCATAGTCAGCTCGACACCAGGTGGGATGTCTGCAATGGCTTCAATAAAGACACGCCCACGAGAGTCCTGGAGACTTTCACAGTTTGGTTCGCAAGAGTGGTTGATGTAGCGAGCCAGGTTACCAAAGCGGCCGCCATCGAGGACGGTGTGCTCATCGAGAATGAAAAGAAACGTATGCGTTGTCTGGGTTAGCTTGCGGGCATAGCGCCGGTTGGCTTCTTCGCGGCTGATTCGCTCGCCACGATATTCGATAATGCGGGTCCCGGCTTTGATGAAGGTCGTAGCGAAAACGCCCCAGCCATGGATAGGTGACCGCCGAAGCTCACAAAGGTGGTGACGTTGCATAGCTTCTCAAGCACGGACGAGGGAGAGGTTCAAACATGACACTGCTTTTCGTGACCGCGGGGAAAGTCAACTCATAGGGACCGTGGACGCGCCGGCCGGTTGCCAGCAAATCCGAAACCGACACTCTGGCGACCCTTCGCGCCGACAGCCTGTCACCGTAACCTCAGGGTTGATGCCGCCGCACAGTTCGACAGCGCGTCGAAAATACCCGATCCCTGATTGGCAGTACTGTGATGGTGGTGGGAGGTCATACGCAAGGCAAACCGTCCCGGAACGAACTGGCCCCGTTTGGTTTTCCGGTTCGTAGCGCGCACTGCCAAAGGTCTGAAAGGTTGGGGAGACAACGGCCGAGAGTTGGAGAAAGCCATCCACATCTCGATGAACCAGACTGTCATACGTCCCGCCGATGTTGAGTTCGGCAGAGAATGCCCCTAGCGCTTCTGGTAAGTCAGGGGTTGTTGCGCCTAGCGCCTCAACAATCGCGGCATCAAGCCGGACAAGCACACCCAGATCGTACCACTCACCCAGAAGGACAGTCTTCGTGAGCACTGCCCGGTCAGCCTCGTCGAGGTTTTGCAAGATGCGCTTGAGCGTTGCAATCCCATGGCGCATTTGCAAATAAAGCAGACGCGACTTGATCAGACTACCCTGCACTTTCCAGTGGCGAATGGTGGAAAGCTGGGCGGCCCGCTCCTCGGCCGTAATGGGACGACAGCAGATGGGGAGTGATTTCATCGGGCAGACTCCATGTAGAGAGATGATCCTTCCAGTACCGTTCAAGAAGGCGCGGGAAACTTGATGCATATCTGAGGATGGATCAAGCTCGGAAAGCAGGGCCAGAACGCTCCTCTCCGTAAGGATGTTTGGAAGGCTGCCCGACAGGGGCCGATGACATGCACTTTCAGGGAATCTATTCCCAGAGGTTGTCAAAGCGAGTGCAGGCTTTGATAAAAGCCAGGCCCACCGTGCCTGTTGGGCCGTTGCGCTGTTTGGCTACAATTAGTTCCGCACGCCCGGCATTGTCTTCCGTCGGATTATACATCTCTTCCCGGAAAATAAACGCCACAACATCGGCATCTTGCTCGATGCTACCACTTTCGCGTAAGTCTGACAGAATTGGACGGTGGTCGGCACGATTTTCTGACGCACGGCTAAGCTGTGACAGGGCAATCAGCGGGACATCAAGCTCCTTGGCCAAGTTTTTCAGATCGCGGGAAATCTGGGAAACCTCTGTCTGGCGGTTTTCGGGGCGTCCGCGGCCCCGTACAAGTTGCAGGTAATCCACAATAAGCAAATCAAGGCCATGCTGCACCTTGAGCCGCCGGGCTTTGGCGCGCATTTCAGCAACTGAGATACCCGGTGTGTCGTCAATGAAGATAGGTGCTGTAGTGAGGTCTTGGAGAGCTTCGGCAAGTTTTCGCCACTCTTCGCGGCTAAGGTAGCCGCTCCGCAGACGCTGTGAGTCCACGCGGCTTTGGGCGCACAACAGGCGCATCACCAGGGATTCCCGCGACATCTCCAGGGAGAAAATGCCCACTCGCTTACCCTCACCTACGGCGACATTCTGGGCAATGTTTAGGCAAAAGGCTGTTTTACCTGCTGATGGTCGGGCGGCAATAACGATGAGGTCGGAAGGTTGCAGGCCGTTGGTCAGGCGGTCAAAGTCCGTAAAGCCGGTAGCCAGTCCTGTCAGGCGGCCGCTGGTGCTCTGAGCATGTTCGATCTGCTGGAGCTGCTTTCGGGCAACTTCGGCCACCGGCACAAAGCCGCTGCGGAGGCGCGCTTCTCCTATCTCAAAGATGTTGCGCTCGAGTTCGTCAATGACTGTGTGAGCGTCGCGATCTCCGCGCTGACAGGCAGCCATGCCTTCCTGGCAAACCTTAAGTGCTCGGCGGAGCAAGGCCTTATCCTTGACGGTCTTGGCATAGGCTTCAAGGTTAGCTGGGATGGCGTATGCATCGAGCAGTGCCGAAAGCGCTGTAATGCCGCCAACCTTATCGAGCTGGTTGCGTTGGCGCAGAACGGTCACGAGCGTTGTGGGGTCAATCGGCTGCCCTGTTTCTGCCAGCTCGCGCATCGCCGCGAAAATGTGCTGGTGGCTCGGTCGGAAGAAATCCTCTGGTTGGAGAATTTCAAAAGCTTCGTAGCAGACCTCATTGTCGAGCAGGATTGAGGCTAAAACGCTCCGCTCTGCGTCGAGGTCGTGGGGGAGAACGAGGGGCTCTTCTGCGGCTTTGGGCTCAGTTTTACTTGACCGTGCTGACATAGGGGCGTGCCATAGAGATCGGCATAAATCTCGGTGCCACAAACAGACGCCGTCTCTGCCGCTCAAGCGAGAGTCACGAGGCTGGCGCTCCTAAGACAGCGTGCAATATTACTGTGTTGGTAAAATCAGGGCGTGTCATGCAAGCCCTGCCCAGCCAGAAGGGACGCACAGGTTTAGCACGGATAGGCCGGGGGATGAAACTCCACTGGGAAAAGTGGAGTGACGTTGAGGCTCCAGTAACTATCCGAGCGTTCCACCTCTCCAACGGCCAAAATGACCAGGTGGTTCATGCCAACGACCAATGGGCCGGCCGCACCCAGAATCAAAAAACCTTGCTCTTCGAGTGCCTCCCGTGCCGATCGGGATTTTTTCTCACAAAAGGGTAAGATATATCCGTCTTGCACGGCCTGCCGCCAACGTGACAGTAAGGCAAAGGCGTAGGCTTCGAGTCCGGCTACGGCAAGGGCTTCTGCCTTGGGAAAGGTCACTTTCCAGAATTCCATGTTCATAGCCACACCTCGTTGCGACCACCTCCGGTGGCAGCACCTCAATAGGCAAGTTGTGCTCTACTTTGCATTGCTCTCCCCGTTTTGATGAATGGTCTGCCGAGAAAACCTCCGCCAACAACTAACTGGATAGGAAATCCAGCGCCAGCGCTGACATTGCCCGGACACCGACAGCAAGGCAAGCTTCATTTACCGCAAACCTAGGCGTGTGGATGTCCCCTTCGACGCCGGCTGCGGGGTCTGACGTGCCAAGGGAATAAAACATCGCCGGCACTTCGCGGGCGAAATAGGCAAAGTCTTCAGCCCCCATTCGCGGTGCATGCCGAAGTACGCATTCCTCTCCGACTACGCGCCGAAGTGTCGGAAGCATCTGCTCGACCAGTGCCTGATCATTGACCAGCGGCGGGACAAGCCGTTCGTACTGGATGTCACAGCTAGCACCGCTACCGGCAACAGCGCTTGAGACAATTTGGTGGATGAGACGCTCGGTCTCAGCGCGTACGGTTTCGTCAAAGGCACGCACTGTGCCTTCCAGAACCACTTCATCCGCGACGATGTTATAGCGCCGTCCGCCCTGCATGCGCCCCACCGTAAGCACCATAGGCTGCTGGGCATCAATCATCCGGCTGCGGATAGTTTGAAGCATCATGACAATAGTTGAGGCAACGACAATAGCGTCTACACCCCGATGAGGATACGCTCCGTGAGCCATCCGCCCCCGGATGGTGATGACAAACCGATCGCAACTCGACATCATGACACCTTCGTTGTACCCAAGCTGTCCGGCAACCAGCGGCGGGTAGCAGTGCAGGGCAAACATGGCATCCGGGCGCTGAGGTTCCAACGCGCCTTCTTCAATCATGAGTTTGGCCCCACCGGTTTCACCCGGCGGCGGCCCTTCCTCGGCCGGCTGGAAGAAGAAACGAACGGTTCCACAAAAGTGCTGGCGCAGCCGAGACAGCACTTCTGCAGTACCCAACGCCACGGCCATGTGAACGTCGTGGCCGCACGCATGCATGACGCCGGGTACGGTTGAGGCGAAGGGCAGTCCCGGTGGTTCGTCAATCGGCAGGGCATCCATATCGGCTCGAATACCGACGACCTTGCCGGGCTGCCGGCCATGGAGAGTGGCCACAATGCCGTGGTGGGCAACATTGGTGCGTAGTTCAAAGCCGCCTATCTCGCGCAGTCGGTGGATCAGAAAACGTGAGGTGCGAACTTCGCGGTTGGAAAGTTCCGGGTGCTGGTGTAGTTCGCGCCGGATGGCAATGATCCGGGGCTCAAGGTGGGCCACTAGGTCAGCAATGTACCGGTCTCGCTGCTTGGTTGAGTTAAACGCACGCAAGGAAGTAGATGAAGAAGTAGCATCATCAGGCATGGCATTGCAAAGGTTTGCTTTTGGATAGCCTTTCAAAAAATCATGAGAAATAGCTCAATGGTAATCCTGCTGGCTGCGGTTGGAAATCATCTTTTGCAGAAGGGCTAGCTGCACCGGCTTTGACACCTTGCCATCAGAGAGGTGGGAAAAATGTGGGGGAAGTTGACCGGGTGGTTGCTTCTACTCTTGTTGGCTGTCGTGCCACTGGGGGCGCACCAAGAGCAGACTGCCAACGGGACTGAAGCCCAGACGGCGACAAAAGTAGATTTCGACCACATTCGGCAAAAGCTGTTGGCTGTCATCAACGCCCAACGCGCACGGGTCGGAGCACCACCTGTAGCCCTTGATGAGCTTGCCAACCAAGTCGCTGAAGCCCATGCGCAGGAGATGGCGCGGTACAACTACCTGAGCCACTGGAATCGCGATGGCTTCCTCCCCTACATGCGCTACGGGTTACGTGGCGGGACAGACTATACGGCTGAAAATGTCTCTATGCTTTCGGGGCTGTCGCCAAACGCCGGTACAGATGAGATCACTGCGGCTGTGCTTCAGCTCCAGCAGGCTATGCACGATGAAATCCCACCCAACGACGGTCATCGCCGCACCATCCTCAACCCGGAGCATACCCACGTTGGTCTTGGCATTGCTGTTGCCGGCAAAGAGTTGCGCCTAGCCCAGGAGTTTCTCAGCCGCTACATCCGGTTTGAACCGCTGCCAACCAGGGCACGGCCGGGCGATCGTTTGGAGGTCACCGGACATATCCTCAACCCGGACAAGTACGCCTTCTATGCTGCCGCAGTGTATCACGAGCCGCTACCTCAACCTTTGACGCTTGAATGCCTCCGCCAGCCGCGCTCCTACTCCCTGCCGGAAACCTCTCACATGCTCAAGCCCCGCCTTACGGACGGTTCGCTATACACCGACGGCACCACTGGCGAAATCGAGATCGGCCCTAGTGGACACTTTGCATTTGAGTTGTATTTTCCGAAACGCGAGCCGGGGGTCTATACAACCCTCATCTTCGTTCAACGTGGTGCAAAAGGCAAACCCTTTCCCGCAGGGAGTCTCTGTGTTTGGGTTGAGTAAAAATTTCACCCTGATGAAATTTTCGTAAGAAAACCAAGTTTTTGGACGCCCCCTGGGAATTTTTGCATCTGGCAAGTGCCGTGGGGAATGCCTCCCGACGGGTGTGTGACCATTGGCGCTGTGACAAAGCCGGCAATATATGCAAGGGCTCTCTGGAGTGCTACCCACAAAAATGAGTAGGCACCTTTCGGTTGGTTTGCAGAGCCAGATGTAACAGCAGTATGGCATTAAAGTTGCTTACCCCGAGTATGGCAAGAGTATGACAAGTCCGGCAGCAGTAAGCTGGACGTTTTCCGCAAAGCAAACCAAAGCAGAGCAGATTTGAGGAGGAAGCTGTATGACGAACTGGATGAGTCGTCTGGTGTGCGGCCTTGTCCTGATGTTCGGGTTAGCGACGGCAGGTTATGCCCAGCTCGACACCGGGACCATCACCGGGACGGTATCCGATGAATCTAAAGCCGTGGTTGGCAACGCAACGGTCACCGTGCGCAATGTCCGTACAGGGCTGACTCGCACGACCCAGACGGATAGCGAAGGTCGCTTTCGTTTCAGCAGCCTGCCCATTGGGAGCTATGAACTGACGGTGGAAGCCACCGGACAGGCTAAGTATGTCCAACAGGGTATTGAACTGTTGGTCAACCAAGTGGCGGTGTTGGAGATCGGGTTGAAAGTCGCCGCCACTCAAGAAGTGGTCACCGTCACGGGCGATGCCTCGATTCTGAACACCACGAACGCTGAGGTCAGCACCCGTTTTGACTCCAAGCGGCTGATGAACCTGCCGTTTGCGACGAATGGCAACGTGTACAACATCCTGCTGTCCGTTCCGGGTGTCAGCCAGCTTGCTTCGGGGCAGACCGGGTTTGCCAACGGCATCAGCTTTTCGGTCAACGGCGGGCGCGTCCGCTCAAACAACTTCATGGTGGATGGGCAGGACCTCAACGACCCCAGCGTGGCCGGCGTGCAACAGCCGCTCAACAACCCTGATCTCATTCAGGAAGTACGTATCATCACCAGCCAGTTTGCGCCGGAATTCGGACGCAACAGCGGTTCGGTGGTCAACATGATCACCAAGAGCGGCTCAAACGAGTTTCACGGTTCGCTGTTCTGGTTCAACAACAACAATGCGCTCAATGCGCGGAGCAACCTCGACAAGCGGGCCGGACGACGGGAAGCCCCCTTCCGCATTGAAAATCGCATCGGTGGCTCCTTGGGCGGCCCTATCTGGCGCAACAAAACTTTCTTCTTCGGGACACTTCAACGGTGGACCGACCGGGCACTGGGTTCGGGCTTCACGCTGAACGGGGCCCCGACAGAAGAAGGGCGGCAGGTGTTGCGGGCAGCAGCCGGAGACCGGCCGCAGGTCGCTGCCCTACTACGCTTCCTCCCACCAGCTCAGGCGCCGATTGGCCGCAGCGAGAGTTTTACCATTGGTAACCAGACCTTTACTGTGCCGCTTGGCTCGCTGACCGGTTCGGCGTCGCAGAAGTTTGATAACTGGCAGTGGTCCAGCCGGATTGATCATCAGTTTGATGAGCGCAACCGGATTTCCGGCAGTTTTCTGTTCAATGACCAGCTTTCATCAGGTTTTGGACAGGTGACACCGCCGGGTTTGACCACCCGCGTGAAATCCCGTCAGCAGGCGCTCAATCTCACTTGGACGCACATTTTTTCGCCACGCTGGGTCAATGAGTTCCGCGCTGCCTACAACCGCTTCAACTCTGTCACCAATGCCAGCGACCCGTCTTCCCAAGAAATTCCCTCTATCGAAATCTTCTCGCTGGGGATGCAGGGCTTCAATGCGGCGCCCAGCCGGACGGCCATCGGTCTAGCGGTCAACCTGCCGCAGGCGCGCACCAACAACACCTATCAGTTTTTGGATGTGATGACCTACACGGCGGGCAATCACACCATGAAGTTCGGTGTGGAAGTGACCAACCGGGACATACGGAGCTTCTTCTTCCCGACGATTCGCGGGCGGCTCGCCTACACCACCCTCCAGAACTTCGTCAATGATGTTGCCCAGATTGCCCAGATCAATCTGCCGCTGCGTGGTGGGCAGGCCATTCAGTACTATGACTTCACGGATGTTTTCGCCTTCTGGCAGGATGAGTGGCGCATCCGGCCCAACTTCACCATCACTTACGGGTTGCGCTACGAGACGCCGGGCAATCCTATGGAAAACCTCTACCGCCTCAATGATCGCATTGTGGCGGCCAACGGCAACGATCCGAACTTCCGTCTCCAGGAGCGTCCCGGACGCGACACCAACAACTTCCAGCCGCGTTTTGGCTTCAACTGGAATCCACGCACACAAGCTGATGGCATCTGGGGCGCAATCACCGGGGGCGACAAACTGGTGGTACGGGGCGGCTACGCCCGGACCTTTGATGCTTCCTTCCTCAACATTGCGCTCAACGTTGGCACGGCCTCGCCGTTTGCCGCAACGGTAAACCTGCCTTCCAGCGGTGCTTTTGCCGCGCTGCGCGCCGTACAGCCTTTTAGCGGCAATCCCCGCCTGCTGGCGGCGACGATTGTTGCGCCGGATTTTCGCTCGCCTTTCTCTGAGCAGTTCAGCCTTGAAGTGCAGCGTGAGTTGACCCGTGATGTCGTGATGCGTGTTGGCTATGTCGGGACGAAAGGCACGGCGCTGTTCCAGACAATTGACGGGAACCCAAACCGTCCCCGGACGACGCCACCAACACCAACCGACCCGAATGTTCGCCTCGACCCGACCCGTGGTCCGGTGCGCTTGCGGGCAAATGCGGCGTCTTCGATTTACCATTCGCTCCAGATTAGTGTGGACAAGCGACTGAGTCGCGACTTCAGCGCCGGTGTGCACTACACCTGGAGCAAGTTCATTGACGAGGCTTCGGAAATCTTCAACCCCTCGACAGGTGAAATTGCGCTCCCACAGGATTCGTTCAACCGCCGGGCTGACCGTGCCGTGTCAAGCTACGACCGGACGCACCGCCTAACGGGTAACTTTGTTTACGAGTTTCCTTTCTTTAAAACTCAGCAAGGGGTTGTTGGGCGTTTGCTAGGTGGGTGGCAGACTTCTGGCTTCGTTACCTTCCAAAGCGGCGCGCCGTTTACGGTGCTCAACGGTTCAGACCCACTTCAGTCGCTGGCTGGCATCAATGCGCTGGTAGGCGATCCGATCCGTCCGAACCTCAACACAACCCGCAATCTCAGCCGCATGACGGTGGCTGAAATCCTGCGGGCCGGGGGCGCGAGCCTGTTTGCACCCCTGCGTCCGGGGCAGCGCGTTGGTGACGCCGGGCGCAACATTCTGCGCGCCGACGGGATTGGCAACGTTGACCTGAGCATTGCCAAGAATACGCGCATCGTGGAAGGGCATAACATCCAGTTGCGGGTGGACTTCTTCAACATGACGAACACGCGCAACTTTGGGATTCCGAACGCCATCCGCACGTCGGCAGCCTTCCTCAACCAGTGGGGCACCGATGGTGGCAACCGGCGCATCGTGTTTGCCCTGCGCTATTCCTTCTGAGTCGTCCTTTGGTTGGTGAGGACGCCCCCGTGCAGCCCAACATGCTGCACGGGGTCTTTTTTTGGCAACTGCTTGACAAGCTGCATTCCTCTGACTATGGCCTAGCCCACATGACGCCGGCCACCAGTCGCCTTCTGTTACCCAGGCCCCACCGGTTTATCGCCGCGTTGCCAACGCTTTTGATCTTTTCGGCGGCAGTAGTGGGCTTAGTCATTGGTTGGAAAACCTTTTGGTTTCTAACAGACGATGCCTACATTGCCTTTCGCTATGTCAACAACTACCGGCTCGGTTACGGGCTGGTGTGGAATCCGCCGCCTTTTCGCCCGGTCGAAGGCTACACAAGCTTTCTATGGGTGATGTTACTTGCTTGGGTTTGGAGGGTCACGGGCTTTGATCCACCAACGGCTGCCAACTACCTTGCGCTGGTCTGTGGGGCGCTAACGCTGGTACTGACCGGCATGGCTGTGCTGCGGCTTCCACTGAGACCTTCCCTGGCTGCTGGACGCCACGCCCTGCTGGCGGCAGTGTTCATCGGCCTGCTGAGCAATCGGACGTTCCTTGCCTGGACAAGTTCGGGTCTCGAAACGGCTCTGTTCAACGCGCTTTTGCTTTCCTGGATACTCAGTTGGTGGTGGTTGCCGCGTGGAACGCCTGTGCGTCTAGCCGTGGTGGCTACCTTGGCGTCTTTGGTCTATCTGACCCGCCCTGATGGGCTGCTCTTTGCCTTGGCTTCAGTAGCGCTGTTTGCCGCCGATGCCCGGTGTCGGGAAGACCGGTGGGGCACTGCGGACTGGCTCGCCATCACGCCCCTGCTGCTGGTTCCGGCGCATCTGCTCTGGCGGAAGTCCTTTTACGGTGAGTGGCTGCCAAATACCCACTACGCCAAATCAGACCCGCGCTGGCTCTGGGCAATGAGCGGTCTGCGGTATGCGCTTTCCTTCATCATCGAGTACGCCCTCTGGTTCTGGATCGCACTAGCGCTGGCAACAGTCTGGGTGGGGATACGCCGTCGCCGGTGCATCATGGGCTGGCTGCAGGAGCATCCGGTGCATCTGGAAAGCGCCCTGGGCTGGAGCATCATCGGACTCAGCATTGGGGCGCAGGTGGCTTACTACACGCTGGTCATCGGCGGTGACCACTTCGAGTTTCGCGTGTATAGCCACCTGCTACCGCTCATCTTTTTGAGCACCCTCTGGATGCTGAATGCCCTGCAGTTTCGGTTTGGCGCTGCCATTATCTTTCTAGTGCTCTTTCTGGCTGCTTCCCTCGTCATCCCGTGGACACACTGGCTGGCAACAAAGGACCGTCTGACACGCGAAGCCACCAGTTATATGAAGGTTTCTGTCGCCGATGCCCTGTCGCAGCGTTTTCCAGCCCTGCCCAACGTTGTCCTCGCTTATGTCCGTCTGTATGACCGCTTACAGTTCTGGCTCATTGACCATGCCGCATGTATGCGCCACCAGGAGCACAAAGTCTTTCACCTGTTTTTGATGCAGGTGCTGCCGCCACGCGAGGTTGGAGAAAAGGTGCGGGATGATGCTTATCCAGTGGTCACGCAGACTTCGGTCGGTGTTCTAGGATGGGTGTTGCCCTACGTCAACGTCATAGACGAGCACGGTCTGAACGATTACGTCATTGCTCGTAACCGGCGGGCGTCCGGGAACCTTATGGCGCATCTCCGCAGCCCGCCACCCGGCTACCTAGAGTGCTTCCGTCCGAATGTGGCCATTCGGAACGGTCACGTCACCATTCTCCCACGGGACATTCCGCTCACCGCCGACGATATCCGGCGCTGTGAGGAGACCTTCGAGCCCTGACGCGGAACTTTTCACTCGCCACGCAACGCCACCCGCAGTGCCTTCTGGGTCGGAGTCGGGTTGGGCAAAGGGCCGACGGCCACATCGAGCGTGGTGATGACCTCCGGCGTCAGGGTGACAGTCAGGGGGCGCTTTTCCCGGAGAACCGTCAGCTTGACCGCTTTCTGTGGCTGAAGGGTAGACAGTACTGCCGCAAAATCAGCTTCACTGCGGACGGGCTTACCTTCTACGCTGCGCAGCAGATCGCCTTCTTCAAGGTCGGATTCTCCAGCAGGTGAGTCGGGATCAATCTCAACGATTTCCAGCCCGGCCGGTGTGGCTTCCAGCTCGAAGCCAAAATCGAGTTCTATCATAGGTTCGGCTAGCATGGTCATGCCCATGTGATTTAGGGCTGTCTCCAGCGGTAACTCGTCTGTTCCTTCTACGTAGCGCTGAAACCAGCCTTCCATGTCTGTCCCGGCCAGCTTGCCGGCCGTGGCCACGATGTCCTCGTGCCGGTAGCCTTGGCTATCGGGCGGAAAGTCATGCATAAGCTGCCGCATGAGGTCGTCGAGACCGCGTGTGTTCGACGTACGGGTACGGAGTTCAATGTCGAGCAGCAGCCCGACGATAAAACCCTTGCGGTAGTAATCGAGCGGGATGTCCTCAAAGCTGCTTGTGCCGATCAACCACGTGCCGATAGAAGCCTCGGCCAAACTTACCTGCCGGGCAGCCGGGTTGTTGGCCAGATAGGTCAGAGCATTTTGAACGGCCTCATCAAAGTCGGCCGCTGAGATAAGGCCGGCCTTGCGCAGCCCGCGCCAAGCGTAATACTCCGTAACGCCCTCGGCAAACCACAACTGCGGCGTATAGAGCTCGCGGTCAAGCGTATACTCGGCAAACTCGCGTGGTTTGAGACGCTTGACATTCCACGCATGGAAAAACTCATGGGCGGTGACCACCAGCCAGTTCTTCGCCTGGGGTCGGTCGAGCAGGTCTTCCGGCGCGTAGTTGATGAGTGTCCCGTTGGCGTGCTCGAGTCCTTCTAGCCGCTCGTCATCTTCGTCTGCGAAGGGCAGGTACTGGAACATGTACTGCTCGAAGGGCAATCCGCCCATCATGTCGGCGTAAGTCTCAATGATAGCCGTCACGGCCTTCTGCAACCCGGCCGGATTCTTGGGCCGGCGCGTCGTGACAATAGCAATAGGTTTGCCACGTACGGAAAAATCAAAGCGCGTCAACTTGCCGACGGCAATCGGGGCATCAATAAGCGCATCGTAACTTTCAGCCTTGTAACTCCGATTGGCGTCGTGAGGCAGCGGCAGGGCAGCCTGCCAGCCTTGAGGAAGGTTGAAGGTAATTGTTGCCGGCCAGCGTCGTCCATTTGGGACATAGAGGAACGTTGCTGCCCCAACAAACTGCCCGTAATCCGGGCCAAGCCAGTTGGAATCTACGCTCTGGCGATCACACAGTAGACTGTACTGCAGGATGACCGTGGACTGTCCGGCACATTGGATGCGCCAAGTTTGTTTGTCCCGTCGCCGCAGCGGAAGTAGTTGCCCGTCGGGGCTTTGGGCCGTCAACTCAAAGAGATGTTTGGCGTGGTTGAGAATTTCGTAGGAACCTGGCGTCCAGGCCGGAAGGGCGACATCTAGGGTTTCACATCCGTCAAGGTTGCGAATTGTCATTTCAACGCGCGCTTCATCGTCACCGGGCGTGCTAACGGTGATGCGGTATGCCACCGTCGGCTGCGCTATGGCCACTGGCGGCATCCAGCCAATCAACAGCGCCAACAAGACAAGCCGTGCCCTCAAGCGCCAACCCCAAAGAAAACCAGAACGAAAACCGACAGGGAACACCATAAGTGGAGACAAAACTGGTTAGAGATTGACCGGCGCGACGGATGCCTGATGCATGCGGGATTGTCAAGTCGCCAACTACCTCTGGTCATCAGTGGACGTTACCTGGGCGACTGTGAAAAACTCTTTTTTTCCTAGCCCCAACCGGGGTTGCTAAAACACGCTGCAGGAGATTGCTTCGAGGGACGCATGCTGACCGAACGCGCCATTGAAAAATACATCCTTGAAAAGGAACCCTACTATCTACCGGTTGGAAATGAAATCGAGCTCTTTACGGCCGCCTATCAAGCCAAGCTACCCGTTATGCTGAAGGGCCCAACCGGGTGCGGTAAAACTAGGTTTGTCGAGCACATGGCCTGGCGGCTCAAACGTCCGCTTGTGACAGTTGCATGTCACGAAGACCTGTCGGCCACCGACTTGGTCGGCCGCTATCTGCTGGAAGGCGAAGAGACGGTCTGGCACGATGGCCCTCTGACTTTAGCCGTCAAGCACGGTGCCATGTGCTACCTGGATGAAGTCGTCGAAGCCCGCAAGGACACGCTGGTGCTTATTCACCCACTCACCGATGATCGGCGTATCCTTCCGGTCGAAAAGCGCCGCATCATTCTCGAAGCACCGGACGAATTTCAGTTTGTTATTTCCTACAATCCGGGCTATCAGAGCGTGCTCAAGGACCTCAAACAATCCACCCGGCAGCGTTTCGTCGCCATCGAGTTCGACTACCCACCTTTCGACATCGAAGTCGCCATTGTGGCGCATGAAGGACAGGTGGATGAATCCACAGCACGCGATTTGGTGACCATTGGACAAAAGGTACGCAATCTGCGCGGGCACGGCCTTGAAGAAGGTGTGTCAACGCGCCTGCTCGTCTATGCTGCGCAGCTTATCCGGGGTGGTATCCCACCAGTCAGCGCCTGTACCGTCGCTATCGTCAATCCCATTACCGACGATCGTGACCTTCAACGTAGCATTCGGGAGATTATCACAACCGTTATTTGAGCACGGTTTCCGGCGGCTGACTCGAACAACCTGAATGACGCACTGTGTCAGGGAAAACGCAGCGCGTCATGTCGCGTTAGCGGAAGGCCAAAAAAGCTTTGCACTTTTCCCCGGAAAAAGTGTAAGTTTACGTACTCTTCCCGGCTCCGGCCTTCACACCCCCCAGCCCCCGAAATCAAGGAGTTTCACGTATGAGTGCAACGACTACTGCAGTGTATGAAGTTGCGCCCGAAGTCAAAAGCTTTGTCGAAAAAACGCATCGCCTGCTGATTGACGGTCAGTGGGTTGAAGCCAAACGAGGCCAGGTGTTCAAAGTATATAACCCGGCAAACGGAGAAGTGATCGCCCACGTTGCAGAAGGGAATGCCGAGGACATTGATCTGGCTGTCAAGGCAGCGCGGCGCGCTTTTGAAGAAGGCCCGTGGCGCAAGATGACACCTTCCGAACGAGGGCGGCTCATCTGGAAACTGGCAGACTTGGTCGAGCAGCATCTGGAAGAGTTTGCTCAGCTTGAAACGCTCGATAATGGAAAACCCCTGACGGTGTCACGCGCAGCAGATGTGCCACTGGCTGTGGATTTGTTCCGCTACATGGCCGGTTGGGCCACCAAGATCGAAGGCGAAACGATTCCACTCTCTGTGCCGGGAGGTAACTATCTGGCCTACACATTGCGTGAGCCAGTAGGTGTTGTCGGGCAGATCATTCCGTGGAACTTCCCACTGCTGATGGCAGCCTGGAAACTTGGTCCGGCGCTGGCTGCAGGCTGTACAGTGGTTCTCAAACCGGCCGAAGAAACACCGCTTTCGGCGCTGCGGTTAGGTGAGCTCATCTTGGAAGCCGGGTTCCCACCAGGTGTGGTCAACATCGTGCCGGGCTATGGCGAAACAGCCGGAGCAGCTCTGGCTGCTCACCCCGATGTAGACAAAGTGGCTTTCACGGGCTCAACAGAAGTCGGCAAGCTTATTGTCCAGGCAGCAGCCGGCAACCTCAAGAAAGTCACCCTCGAACTCGGCGGCAAGTCGCCCAACATCGTCTTCAAGGACGCCGATCTATCGGTGGCGATTGAAGGCGCAGCCAACGCCATCTTCTTCAACCATGGCCAGTGCTGCGTTGCCGGTTCACGGCTCTTTGTTGAGGATGACATCTATGACGAGGTTGTGGCTGGCGTCAGCGAAATTGCCAAACGGATTCGCGTTGGGGAAGGCTTCGACCCGGCGACTCAGATGGGGCCGCTGGTTTCAGAAACCCAGCTCCGGCGGGTGACAGGCTATATTGAATCTGGCGAAAAGGACGGCGCCAAAGCCATTGTTGGTGGACATCGCATCGGCGACAAAGGGTACTTCGTCGCGCCGACGGTGCTTACCGATGTGCGGGACGATATGAAGGTCGCACAGGAGGAGATCTTCGGTCCCGTCGTGGCGGCCATGAAGTTTTCAGATATTCGGGAAGTGGCTGCCCGCGCCAACAACACCATCTACGGGCTAGGGGCTGGTATCTGGACACGTGACATCAGCAAAGCCCATGCCCTGGCAGCCGAAATCAAGGCCGGCACGGTGTGGATCAACTGCTACAACGTTTTTGATGCTGCGCTGCCCTTTGGCGGTTACAAACAGTCTGGTTGGGGGCGCGAAATGGGGCATGCGGTACTGGATGCCTACACCGAAACCAAGTCAGTCTGCATTAAGCTCTAAACTGTTTGCCTGACTTGGGCACATGCTCTTGCGGGGCAGGAACAAACCGCCTGCCCCGCAATTTTCAGAAGCCGTATTGGTTTTAGGGGCAAGGTGGACGGATATGTTTGAGACGACATTACTTGCTGGGAAAAACATTCTGATTACTGGTGGCGGCACGGGCCTGGGGCGCGCCATGGCACTGCGCTTTGCCGAACTCGGCGCGCGAATTGCCGTCCTCGGCAGACGGCCTGAGCCATTGGCTGAAGTCGTCCAACAGATCGAAGCACAGGGCAGGGAAGCCATGGCAGTTTGTGCCGATGTTCGGGATGCTGTGCGCGTCAATACTGCTGTAGATGAAGTCATCACACGCTTTGGCGGGCTTGATGTGTTGGTCAACAACGCCGCCGGAAACTTTCTGGCGCTGACTGAAACCCTGTCGCCCAATGCTTTCAATGCCGTAGTGGGGATTGTTCTCAACGGCACCTTCCACTGCACGTCAGCCGTAGGCAAGCACATGATTGCCAGCGGGAAGGGGGGGTGCATTCTCAACATTGTGGCTACTTACGCTTGGACTGGCGCAGCCTACGTTGTGCCCTCGGTGTGCGCTAAAGCCGGTGTGCTGGCGATGACACGATCACTGGCCGTGGAATGGGGACGCTATCGGATTCGCGTCAATGCTATTGCGCCAGGCCCCTTTCCGACCGAAGGAGCCTGGTCACGTTTGATGCTTCCGGGAATGGAAGAGGAAGGAAAACGCCGTAACCCAACGGGTCGCTTTGGCGAGCCACATGAACTGGCCAACCTAGCAGCCTATCTGGTCAGCGACGCCGCCAGCTATATCAACGGGGAATGTGTCACAATAGACGGCGGTGAATGGCTCATGGGGCAATCGTTCAATACCCTGACGATGCTGCCGCGCGACCAGTTCCAGACGCTCGTTGAAGCTTTGCGTCCTAAGAAGACTGATAGTTCCGGAGCCGGTTGACGGGCGTTCGTCTTACACCGGTATGACAGGGGACTGCGGCGGCAAAACCGGTTGCGGAATAAGCGCCCCGGTGGTTGCTTGGACGCCCCGCAGGTGACGGCGAAGGGGGCCGCGATACACCGCCCCACAGCGGCGACAACGGTAGTACGTTTCACCGGGCTTCAACTGCTTGCGCAGATCGTCAGGGACGGTCAACCATTCCCGCAAGTGACCGTTGCAGACGCTTTCCTTCCCTTTGTCGTCTACCTTTTTGACCGTGCAGTTGTGTTGAATATCAGGGTTTTGCAAGGTTAGGATTTCCATTACCCGTCTCTCCCGCTTCCTTCAATGGAGCCGCTTTTTTCAAAGCGGAAATCCTACACTGTGTGCAAATTGTACGCCAAGCCTGTCATGGCAAGTAAGACTCGCTGAGCATCCTGCGTGGGGGAGTTGTGACGTGCGCCTTCCGTTTGAACCCGCTTCCTTCCCGGATGTTTTGGATACCCTGCTTCAGTACGACCTGACACCGGCGATTATCTTTCTGCCAAGCCGCCGTGGATGCGACGAAGCTGTAGATAGCTTCCGCCGGACGCGCTTGCCAGACTTACCCGGTGAGCAGCAACGGCGGATTGCCAGCATTGTTGCGGAATATCCTGACGAAGCTATCTACGTTGAGCGGCATCGGCAGTTTTCCTTGCTGTTGCGAAAAGGTATTGCTGCCCACCATGCCGGTCAGTTGCCGGCCTGGAAGCACGTTGTCGAGCGGGCAATGGCTGCCGGTGCACTTCGCGCCGTTTTTGCGACTTCGACCCTAGCTGCCGGGATTGACATGCCGGCGCGGTCGGTGGTGATTACGGCTTCGAGTTTGCGCGCCGATGATGGGCACCGCGACATCAAAGCCTTTGAACTCGCTCAGATGACCGGGCGCGCCGGTCGCCGGGGACGTGATCGGGTGGGCTTTGCCATCTTTGTGCCTGGCCCCTTCCAGGATATGCACGTCATTGCCGAAAAGCTGCTCAGTCCCCCAGAACCGGTTGAGAGCGCCTTTGATGCCAACTACACCATGGTGCTCAACTTGCTTCAGAAGATGTCGCCCCAGGCTGCCCGCAGTCTCATCGAGCGTAGTTTCCGGCACTTTCAAAACCGGAAACTCGCCGACCGCCTGCGCCCCCGGCTTCAGGAAGTCAAGGCGATCCTCGATGCCGACGCCGAGCTATGTCCGGCTGGTGACCGTGCGCAGACCTTTGCTGATTACCGCCCCATAGCGCGCGAACTGGCTGCGGCGCGCAAGCAACTGCGCCGCTGGCAACAGGCCAAACGACAACTCGACTTGGACGACCCGAACGTGCGCAGGGACTATGAAGCCGCTGTGGCTACCGTGAGACGGCTTGAAGCAAAAGCCGCAGAGTTTCCTTGCTTTACCTGTCCCCATGCCAGCAACTGCGGGCCTCGGGCGGCAGAAATGCTTGAAGCGCGGCGACGCTATGAACACCTCCTTGCCCGCTGCGCTGAAATCGAGAACGGTTTGTGGGAACGCTTCAAAAAATGCGTTGCTGTACTCCAGCACTATGGCTACCTTGACCGCGACTGGCAGCCGACACCGGATGGACGGTGGGCGGCAAAGTTGCGGGTGGACAATGCGGTTTTTGTTGGTGAGCTGATTCGAGCCGGTATCTTCGATGTCGAAAGTCCCCGCCATCTAGCCGCGCTGTGCGGTGCCATTGCAGCCGAAGACCGCGAATTTGCGCTCTACGAACAAACGCGCGCCGACTACCTGCGTCCGCTCCGTCAAGTGCGCAGTATTGCCTACGCCATTGCCGACGTGCAGGCGCGTTATGACAACTATTGTGCGATGACCATTGACTACGATGCGGGACAGTTGCTGTGGGCCTGGGCGGATGGACAGTGCAAATGGGAGAACCTGCTGGAAATGACCGAAGCCGTCGAAGGAGATGTTGCACGGCTGTTGCTCCGTACGGCAGATTTGCTAGGGCAGTTAGCCGGCCTTTCAGCTTCCCATCCCAAATTGGCCGAGCAGGCGCAGGCAGCTATTTATGCCATCCGCCGTCCGCCGGTTGAAGACTAACTATGGCCGGTGGGCAGGAAAAACGGTTGGACGTTGGTTGCGGGCAGCGAAAGCTACCAGGTGCAATCGGACTGGATCGCGTCGCCTTGCCTGGTGTGGATGTCGTCCACGATTTGAACGTCCTTCCCTACCCATTTCCAGACAATGAATTCAACGAAATCTACGCCCGGCACGTCATTGAGCATGTGGAATCGGTGCCGGCCTTCCTTGCGGAACTGCATCGTATTGCAGCCCCTGGCGCACGGCTCTACATTGAGACGCCGCACTACTCATCGCTTGGTTCGTGGAACGATCCAACGCATCGCTGGCATCTGAGTACCTACAGCTTTGAGTACTTTGCCAGCGGCCATCCGGCCGCCCACTACATGGGCGGTGGCTTCCGGCTTCTCCGCCTGGAGGTGACTTTCCTGCGCCTGTGGCACTGGTTGGGGATAGCCTGGTTGGTCAATGCCGTCAACCGGCATCCCCGCTGGCGAATTTTTCGCAAAACTTGGGAGGAATACCTAAGCTTTGTGATTCGCGCGCGGGACATTCGCGCCACACTTGAAGTGATCAAACCCGGCCTAGAGTAAATCTCATACTTGCGAAAATCCCCGCCGAACGTATAGCCTGCTGGCTATATCAAACGCGGAGCAGTATCCATTGTGGCCGCGGAAGACAGCCTACTGGGTAGGTCACCGATGAAAGTCAGGCAGTGGGGCATTGCGTGGTTGGCAGGAGTAGCGCTGTGGACGGGGTCAGCACTGGCACAGCAGTCTGTCCTGCCCGCTGCACCGCCGCATGACCTTGTCTTCCCTAGGATGGCTCTTCCCGGTGATGAGCCGCCGCCAGAGTGGGTACGAGCGCTGATTGAGCGGGCAGAAAACTACTTTGTGCTGGGGGCGCGAGCCTTTGACGCCAACCGTTCGGAAGCAGCGCGTGAGTATTTCAATCTCGCGCTGGACGTGTTGCTTGAGTCTCCGACCGGCGCGCGGGCGCATCCGGCGCTCAACGCCTACTATCGCCAGTTGATTGAGCGCATCCGCTACTACGACCTCCAGATGCAGCAGACTGAGGTGGGTTGGGGCGAGCAACGCTTTACGCCGTCACCACTTGACCTGTTGCGAGATGTCGTGGTTTCGGATGCCGATCTGGCCGACGTTGAAGTGCGTGGCGAACTGGATTTCACGGCCGTGGCGGCGACGCCTGAAGTGCGGCGGTTTCTGGCTTACTTCACCCGGGGTGCAGGCCGGGCAACGATTATCAACGGCTTGCGGCGAAGCGGACGCTATCTTGACCTTGCCCGCCGCATCTTTGCCGAAGAGGGCGTACCGCAGGATTTGGTATGGCTGGCCCAGGCCGAGTCTGGATGGAGTCCACACGCCCTTTCACCGGCTGCCGCTTACGGCATCTGGCAGTTTATTCCTTCCACCGGGGCGCGTTTTGGTTTGATTCAGAATGCCTGGGTTGACGAGCGCGGTGGGATTGAGCAGCCCACTCGCGCCGCAGCACGCTACCTGAAGTGGCTTCATCAGCGCTTCAACGGAGACTGGTTGCTGGCTATGGCGGCTTACAACTGCGGGGAAGGCAATGTTGAGCGCGCTTTAGCACGCAGCCGCTACCAGGATTTTTGGTCGTTGCAGCGGCAGGGATTGCTCCCGCGTGAGACGCAAAACTATGTGCCTATCATTCTTGCGATGATTCTCATCGCCAAGCATCCCGAGCTTTACGGCTTTCACAACATTCCACGTGAAGCCCCACTTCGCTACGAGGTTTTGCCTGTCACCTCAACCGTAGACCTGCGGGCTGTCGCTGCTCAGTCCGGTGTCTCGCCAGAAGTTCTCCGCAGCTACAATCCAGAGCTGCTGACTTACACGGTGCCACCCAACTATCGCCTGCGAGTGCCGTTGGGTATGCGATCAGGGGTACAGGCGGCGCTTGTAGCACTTCAGGCAACACCTCAAGTTCCAGCCATTCGGACGCGCTTGGCGCGCCGGAAACGTCCGTAGCCCAAGCAAAATATGCCAGGCCCGACGGAGCTGCCTTCCTCTGTGTTCCCAGAACTGCTGCCGCCACAGGCGTGTGCCTGGTTGGGTGTCGTGGATGTGGAAGGGACCGTGCGGCAGTGGTCATTTGGATCTGCAAAGGGTTGGCATGAGCCTTTTCCTCTTGGCTCGGTGACCAAGTTGGTCGTGGCGCTGGTTGTACAGGCGCTAGAGCAGCAAGGGCAGATTGCGCTCGACCATCCACTTATGTCGGGCCTCCCGATCACGCTGAGGCATTTGTTGTGCCACACGGCCGGTTTGCCAGATGTGCTGCCATCGGTCTCGTTTGACCTGGCACAGGTCAGGTCGTGGTCCTTGCTGCCGCCAGGGACGGCCTTTTCCTACAGCAACTTGGGTTTCATTGTCGCCGGCGCTTGGTTGGCATTGCAGACGGGGTGCCCACTTTCGGTGCTTGCTGCACAACACGTCTTTGCGCCTTACGCCATGACCCAGGCTACCTTACGTGACGATTTACTGGGGGCTGCCGGTGGCCTGGTAGCGACTGGCAAGGATGTCAGTCAGTTGCTAATCGGTTTGCTCCGCGCACCATCGCGGATCAGATCACTGGTGACAAGACAGGTCAAAGTCCCTAGCCGTCCTGGTATGTCGGCTGGGCTAGGTTGTTTTCAGCGCTTTTGTGGCGGGACATGGCTGATTGAGCACGAGGGATTTACTGGTGATGCCTCGTGCGTAGTGTGCCTTGCTCCGGAAGCCGGCTGGGGATATGTCTTGTTGACAAAACACTGGCCGGTCCGCTTAGCTCGGATACGTAATCGGCTTGAAGCCGCCTGGTTTGGTTCCTGTCCGACGGCTGAAACGACACTACAGCGGCTGCCTCCCAAGGCTCACGCACAATACGTTGGTGAGTATGTAAATGGGCCGCGGCGCTTGCGCATTGTTAGTCAAGGCGAGGAACTCTACCTTGAGCGTGCAGGGCGGCGATTTCCACTAGTGCAGGCTGACGGCAAGCATCTTGCCGTAGCCGTACCATTGCGTGAGCGACCTTCGACACTGGCCGTCATAACCGGCAGCGATGGTGGTGTTATCGGCCTATACCCATTCGGTTCCCTGCGTGCCATGTGCCGCTTATTCGGTTGATGCAGAGTGTTTGTTTTCAAGGGCGTTGCGCAAGGCATGCCAGGGGAGGCTTGCGCACTTGACACGCACGGGATAGTGGCTGACGTTTTCAAACATGGTGAGTTTGCCAAGATGATGGGGTTCGCGCGCCGGGTCAAGCTCGCCTTTGACAAGGCGATGGAACTCCTCGAAAAGCTGCTCGGCTTCTGCGCGCTTCTTTCCCTTGACGCTGGTTGTCATCATCGAAGCAGAGGCCATGCAGATGGCGCAACCGGTTCCCTGGAAAGCCACGTCTTCTAGAGTGTCATCGTCGCTGACATTGACATAGACCGTCACCCGGTCGCCACACAGTGGGTTAGCGCCTTCGCATATGTACTGTGCGTTCTCAATGACCCGAAAGTTTTTTGGGTGCTTGCTCAAGTAGATGATTTGCTCACCGTAGAGACTTTTGTTGCTCATAAGTCTACTAGAGTGCAAAAACAGCGATAGCCTTCTCAATCGCTGCACCGAGCGCTTCAATCTCAGAGGGCAAGTTGTAAAATGCAAAGGAAACCCGTGCTGTTGCCGGAACGCCGTAACGCGCCATAACCGGCTGGGCACAGTGATGTCCAGCGCGAATGGCAATCCCTTCCTGATCAAGCAGAGTACCGATGTCATGGGGGTGAATCCCGTCAACGACAAAGGAAATAATGGCCGCCTTGCGGGATGCCGTCCCAATGATGCGGACGCCAGGAATGGCCAACAGGCGCTCTGTAGCTTGTTCGAGCAGTTGGTGTTCGTAAGCCGCGATGGCCTCTAGCCCGACCTGGCGCAAGTACTCAATGGCCGTGCCCAGCCCGATGACTTCGGCAATGGCCGGCGTGCCGGCCTCAAACTTGTGGGGAATCGGCGCATAGGTTGTCTTTTCAAAAGTGACGGTTTCAATCATGTCGCCGCCGCCAAGAAACGGATTCATCTGTTCAAGCCACGCCGTCTTGCCATACAGAATGCCAACGCCGGTCGGTCCGTAGGTTTTGTGGCCGGAAAACACGTAGAAATCGCAATCAAGCGCTTGAACATCCACCGGCATGTGCGGGGCTGCCTGCGCACCATCCACAAGGACGGGGACACCCTGGGCGTGAGCCAGGCGAATGATCTCTTCTACGGGATGAATCGTACCCAGCGCGTTAGAGATGTGGCCGACGGCTACGAGCTTGGTGCGGTCGGTAAGCAGCTTTTCATAGGCCTCCAGAATGAGTTCACCCCGGTCATCTACGGGGATGACCCGCAGGTGCGCGCCTTTTTCTTCGCACAGCATTTGCCATGGGACGATGTTGGCATGGTGCTCGGTGGCTGAAATGATGATTTCGTCCCCTTTGCCGACAAACTTCCGTCCGTAGCCGTGGGCTACGAGGTTGATACCTTCCGTCGTGCCTTTTGTGAAGATGATCTGGCGGGCTTCAGGAGCATTGATAAGTTGTGCTACTAGATGGCGGGTTTGCTCATAGGCCTGCGTTGCTTTGGCTGACAGAAGGTGAATACTACGCCGCACGGTTGAGTATTCTTCCGTATAGAACCGGTTCATGCGATCAATGACGACCCGCGGCTTCTGGCTAGTGGCAGCATTGTCAAGGTACACAAGGGGATGGCCATTGATCGTCCGCTGGAGTGTTGGAAAGTCTGCCCGTAAAGCGGCAGCATCAAATGTGGAAGGTGTTGCCAAAACTGCGTGGGCCGTCATAGCAGACAATCTCCAGGGGCTGAATGGGATGGCTCAAGGTGCCGCGCCAGCGCGCCGTCCAGCCGAACCTTGAGCGAGGGGATAGGAAGTCTTTCGCTGACTTCGCGGGCAAACCCGAACGTCAGCAGGCGACGCGCGTCGGCAAGGGGCAGACCCCGACTGCGGAGGTAAAAGATTTCGTCTTCGTCAAGCTGTCCAACCGTTGCGCCATGGCCACACTTGACATCATCGGCAAAGATTTCAAGCTGGGGTTTGGTGTCCACCCGCGCCTTTTCAGACAGCAGAAGGTTTTTGTTCGTGGTCGTGGCGTTGGTGTGCTGGGCGCCGTGGCGGACAAGCACCCGTCCGTCGAAAACTCCATGCGCCTGCTCATCAAAGATGCCCTTGTAAAGCACTTCACTGGTGCTGTTGGGAACGGCGTGATCGACCGTGATGTGAGTATCTGCAAGCTGTTGTCCACGGATGACCTGAAGACCATAGAGCCGGCATTCACCCCCTTCATCCAAAAACCGGGCGTGGATGTCCTGCCGGGAGAGCTGTCCTCCTAAAGCGTGGGCATGCCCTGTGAAAGCCGCACCCCGGCCAATGTCCACCCGAAGATCGGCAATGTGGTAGGCTGCTATTCCTTCAGTCTGTACCTTGATGTGGGTTAGATTTGCCCCTTGGCCAAGACGGACATCCGTTATGGCATTGGTCAGGTAAGGATGGGTGCCAAACCGGCCTTCTTCATCACACAGCACTGTGTGAATCTCAACGACCGTGGCTATTGCGGCTTCGTCAAGTTCAATCGTGACGCGTGGATGTGTCATTATGTCGTCACTCTTTGGGGCAGTGACGAAAAACAGGCCGATCGGCATTTCCAGAACCTTGTTGCGTACCACTCGAATGGTAACCCTGTCCCGCAGAAATGCCGTGTTCAGCACCCGGAAGGGAGACTGCTCGGTTTCCGACCAAGAAGCAGGGCCCTCAAGGCAACTGACTTCAATCCCGGCTGGCAGTCCACGAAGGTCAGAGAGCTCCCTTTGGAAGAAGCCATTGACGAACACCATCCGGGTTGTTGCCGACTCGTCGAAAAAGGGAATGGCCGACTGCAGGCTGGCTGTGACCAGACCGTCTGCCGTAGCAAGTTGGAAGGATCGTTTCGTCAGCGGAGCCAAGTTTGTGTAGCGCCAGGCTTCTTCCTTGACGGTCGGCAAGCCAAGCCGTGTGAAAGCGGCAAAGGCTGCTTCTTGCACATGTCCATAGCGTGATGCAGCGCGTCCTGACGCCAGTGCGGCAAAGGCTTCAGCAAACGGGTTGGGCAATGTGGCCGTTTCGGCTTTCATGGTCATCCTCCTGCCCTGGCTTCAGCAACTTTGGCTTCGACCTCTTCCCGAACCCAGTCATAGCCACGCTGCTCCAGCTCTAACGCCAGTTCCTTGCTGCCGGACTTGACGATACGCCCATCCAGCAGAATGTGGACAAAATCGGGCTGGATGTAGTTGAGCAACCGCTGGTAGTGCGTCACGAGGATGATGGCATTGTCGTTGGTATGAAGCTGATTGACACCATTTGCTACGATACGCAGTGCGTCAATATCCAACCCGGAATCTGTTTCATCAAGCACGGCCAGCTTTGGCTCCAGAATGGCCATTTGCAGGATTTCATTGCGCTTTTTCTCACCGCCTGAGAAGCCTTCATTGACAGAGCGTTCAATAAAGCTCCGGTCCATTTCGACAATCTTGATCTTTTCCTGAAGCAGATCATCAAACTCTAGGGGATCAAGCTCCTCTTCACCGCGGTGCTTGCGAAGCTGGTTGTAGGCCGCACGCAGAAAGGTCGCATTGCTAACACCGGGGATTTCCATCGGGTACTGAAAGGCCAAGAAAATCCCTTCGCGTGCGCGTTCATCAGGTTCGAGTTCGAGAAGGTTTTTTCCAAAATACAAGACCTCGCCAGCCGTAACTGTGTAATCAGGATGTCCGGCCAGCACCTTGGATAGTGTGCTCTTACCAGAGCCATTAGGGCCCATGATGGCATGAATTTCACCGGCCCGGACCGTAAGATTAACTCCACGCAAGACCGGGCGGTCCCCAATGACCACGTGGAGGTTTTTGATTTCGAGCATGATTTCGGGTTCTTTCACTGGTTTGTACCCTTTAGATATGGTTTTTAGACCATCAGAAGACAGATTTTCTGTCTTTGTAGTTGAACTAGCCAACTGAGTTTTCAAGTTTCAGACCGAGAAGACGCTGAGCTTCAACGGCAAACTCCATAGGTAGCTCTCGGATCACTTCCTTGCAAAAGCCACTAATGATCATAGAAATGGCATCTTCCTGTGGGATGCCACGCTGCATGAAGTAAAAGATTTGCTCTTCGCTGATCTTGGAGGTTGTGGCTTCGTGCTCGACCTTAGCGGTGTTGTTCTGTACTTCGATGTAGGGAAACGTATTGGCTCCGCAGTCGTGACCAATGAGCATGGAATCACACTGAGTATAGTTACGCGCGTTCTCGGCGCTGGGCAAAATTTTGACTAGTCCGCGGTAGCTGTTGTTTGACCGTCCGGCAGAAATACCCTTTGACACGATCCGCGACCGTGTGTTTTTGCCGATATGGATCATTTTCGTCCCGGTATCGGCCTGCTGCCGGTGGTTGGTCAGGGCGACGGAATAAAACTCACCTACTGAATTGTCACCAATGAGAACACAGCTCGGATACTTCCACGTAATGGCCGATCCAGTTTCGACCTGTGTCCAAGAAATTTTCGAGTTGCGACCTAGGCACTTGCCACGCTTGGTGACGAAGTTGTAAATACCACCGCGTCCCTCTTCGTCTCCGGCATACCAGTTCTGAACAGTGGAGTACTTAATCTCGGCATCATCAAGTGCAATTAGCTCAACAACTGCGGCATGCAACTGGTTTTTGTCGTACTTAGGAGCCGTACAGCCTTCAAGATAGGAAACCGATGCTCCTTCTTCACAAATAATCAGCGTTCGCTCGAATTGTCCTGATTCCGAGTTGTTGATGCGGAAGTAACTTGACAGCTCCATCGGGCATTTGACGCCTTTGGGAACAAAGACAAACGAGCCGTCACTAAACACTGCTGAGTTGAGCGCTGCAAAGTAGTTATCGGCGATAGGAACAACTGTACCAAGATACTGCTGAACAAGCTCTGGGTACTCTCTTACAGCTTCTGAAAAGGAACAGAAGATGACGCCATGCTCGCGAAGTTTTTCCTTGTAGGTTGTGGCAACCGAGACACTGTCGAAAATGGCATCCACAGCCACATTGGCTAACAGTTTTTGCTCGTGGAGTGGAATGCCAAGCTTCTCAAAAGTTGCGAGCAGTTCTGGATCAACTTCATCAAGGCTGTTGAGCTTTTTCTTTGGCTTTGGAGCTGAGTAGTAGATGATGTCCTGGTAATCAATAGGTGGATACTTCACGTTTTGCCATGTCGGCTCTTTCATCTTCAGCCATTGGCGGTAGGCCTTGAGCCGAAACTCCAGCATAAAAGCTGGCTCTTCTTTCTTTGCAGAAATCAAGCGGATGATGTCTTCGTTGAGGCCACGTGGGACAACATCAGATTCGATGTTGGTCGTAAAACCATATTTGTATTCCTGCGTGGCAAGGGTAGCAGCAATCGCACTCATAACAACGTTCCTTTCTCATTGGTGACTAAGCCTGTGCGTTAGGGGACAGCCTCAGTAGCCATTAGTAGCTGAAAACTGCCGTCACACCGACATTGCAGCCGTAGAGCGTGTCGGACGCTGAAGTTGAAACAACCGCTCGCTGACTTCGCACTCGTGGTGGACAAGCTGGGCAAGGGTAATCTGGCTCAGCACTTGTTTGACGGTTTCGTTGAGTATCTGAAGCACAGGGCGGATGCCGCAGTCAGTGTTGTGGACACAGACTTCCTGGATGCCCGAGAAACTTTTGCAATGTTCCCTGAGGTCGGCATGCTCAAAAACGCTGATGATCTCGCTGACATTGATTTGGTCGGCTGGACGGGCCAGCATGTAGCCGCCCTTGATACCGCGCGCCGACTTGACAATGCCGGCGTTGCTCAACAACCAGAGGATTTTCCCGGCATTGGCCGTGGAAATACCTTCCCGCTCGCCAATTTGCTTGAGGGTCAGCCCCTGTCCCTCAGGTTGGCGGGCAAGCTGGATAAGGCATCGAAGGCCGTATTCTTCTTGAGCTGTGATTCGCATCAGTGTGAAACTCTACTCGTTATCTAGGGTCTTGCCCTATCGGATTTCAGTGCTTTCCACCTTACTGAATACTTTACTTTTTCGTCAAGAATATCTGCCTGGCGCTGACCGAGGGCGGGAGACCTACGGGGTGAGAGTAGGTGCTGGCCGTGAAACCGAAGTCAAAAGCAACTCGTTCCGAAGATGAAGCTACGGAGCTCAAACGGCGCGTTGGCAGCAACCTTGAGCTGCTGCGCCGACAACGTGGGCTAAGCCTAGAGCGCCTCGCGGCGCAGTCTGGCGTGAGCCGAGCCATGCTGGGGCAGATTGAAGCCGGCGAAAGTGCGCCAACAATCGCCGTTTTGTGGAAGATTGCGCGGGGGTTAGGCGTGCGCTTCGCCGATTTGCTGGGCGATGAGCCGGAACAGGCAGTGGTGGTGCTGCCACGCTCCTCGGCGAAAGTGCTGCGCTCCCAAGATGGACGCTTTGAAAGCCGCGCCCTCTTTCCCTTTGATCGCGAGCGGCGGGCAGAGTTTTACGAACTGCGGTTGCGCGTTGGGTGTGTTGAAGTTGCCGAACCGCATCCCGAAGGCACGTATGAGAACCTAGTCGTTCAGCAAGGCCAACTGGCGCTGACCATCGGTGACCGCGAAACCGTTCATCTTTCTCCAGGTGATGCAGTGTATTTCCGGGCTGACGTACCCCACGTCTATGCCAATCCAGGCCAAGAAGAAACCTTGGCTTACTTAGTGATGACCTATGCTATCTCACGATTGTAATGCTGCCGTCACTGGGGAAGCTGTGAAGGCAGCGATCTGCCGTGTCAAAATAGGCCTAACTTATGTAAGCTTTCTCACGCATAAGCGACTTGGCGCGTCCCGATCGGTCGCGTATAGTCTCTAGGCCGTGCCCCCGCGGTTACCTTTGCCGATTTCCTTGAGAGCCCACCATCGCTGATGAACCTTCGGACTTTTAAGCGTCCCCAACCGATACGCCTAGGCGTTTTGCTGCTTAACCTAGGCGGACCGGAAAAACTGGCTGATGTTGAGCCGTTTTTGCGCAACCTCTTTTCCGATCCTTCCATCATCCGTCTGCCCATCCCTGCGCTTCAGCGGCCGTTTGGCTGGTTGATGGCCCGACTGCGACGAAGCAAATCCAAGCGGCTGTACGAGAGCATCGGTGGTGGCTCGCCGCAGCGGCGCATTACTACCGAGCAGGCAGCGGCGTTGCATGATGAGCTGGCACGCCAGGGGGTTCAGGCGCGCGTGTATGTCGGGATGGTGTGCTGGCATCCGTTGATTGAAAGCACGTTTCAGCAGGTGCTCCAGGACCGCATCACGCACCTTGTTGTGCTGCCCCTGTTTCCCCATTTTTCCGTGACCACCACGGGAGCGGCTGCCAAAAAGCTCATTCGCTGCTTTGACCAGCACGGTGGCGTCCGGGAGATGCGGCGCAGCTACGTGACACATTATGAGACCGAGCCGGGCTACATTGCGGCGCTGACCGATCTCATCGCGGAAGAAATGCGCCGGTTTCCCGACCCGCGCCCGGAAGCGATTCAGTTGTTGTTCAGCGCGCACAGCATTCCGACCAAGTATGTTGAGCGGGGCGATCCCTACCTGCGGCACCACGAGCGGACCATTGCCGCCGTCATGACGGCGCTTGAGCGGCGGCTTGGGACGCGGCCACCGCATCGTCTTTCCTTTCAAAGCAAGGTTGGCCCAGTGCGCTGGCTAGAGCCCTCTACGGAAGACACTCTGCGGCGGCTGGCAGGCGAAGGCCACGAACAGGTGTTGACTGTTCCCATCAGCTTTGTTTCCGAGCACATTGAGACGCTGTACGAGCTCGACATCCAATACCAAGCGCTGGCCCGGGAGGTCGGCATTCCCCATTTTCGCCGAGTGCCGGCGCTCAACTGCCACCGCGCTTTCATCCGTGGTCTGGCTGAGTTGGTGCGCGCGCGCCTAGCAGCCCGTTATCAGCTTCAAGCGGCAGAGCAGGCTGCCAGGGGATAACCCAAAGGCGGTAATTGCTATGGAACGCCTTCTCCTCATTGACGATGACACCGAACTATGTGAACTCGTCGTGGAATACCTGTCAGCCGAAGGCTTTGCCGTCGAAGTCGTTCACGATGGCGAGTCAGGGGTCAAACGGGCAACAAGTGAACCGTTTGCGCTTGTCATTCTCGACGTGATGCTCCCTCGGCTCGATGGGTTTGAGACGCTCAAGCGAATTCGGGCTGTGTCGCACGTGCCAACCCTGATGCTGACGGCGCGCGGCGACGATGTAGACCGCATCGTGGGCCTAGAAATCGGCGCCGACGATTATCTCTCCAAACCTTTCAACCCTCGTGAGTTGCTAGCACGCATTCGGGCCATTCTGCGGCGGACCAAACCGGAGTTGCTGGCTGAAAAACTGGTTGTCGGGGATGTCGAGCTGGACTTCGGTTCGCGCAGCCTCCGAAAGCAGGGGCAGACCGTGGCCGTGACATCCGTTGAGTTCGACCTGCTGGCCGTTTTGCTGCAACACGCCGGCCAGATTGTCTCACGGGATGATCTCTCGCTGCGAGCCCTGGGAAGGTCCTTTCACCCCCTCGACCGCAGCGTAGATATGCACGTCAGCAATCTGCGCAAAAAACTCGGCCCCCACATAGATGGCAGCGAGCGTATCAAGTCGGTGCGCAGTGTTGGTTATCTTTACACGTTGTGTTCACCGGTAGAAGCATCTGCGCCCTCTGCTTAGCGCTCTGCCATGCGCACCTTGTTTATCAAGATTTTCCTATGGTTCTGGCTGGCGATGGCCGGGTTGACCATCTTAGTCACTGCCGTTAGTTCGCTAACGGCTTCCGACGTTGTTTGGCCCGGCCGCCGAACCCTGACCGCTGCGACAACCCTTTACGCCGAAACGGCCGTGCTGCTCTACGAACAACAGGGGCCGGAGGCCGTTGCTGATTACTTCCGGCGGGTAATGGAGACAGCTAAGCTGCAAGCCGCCCTGCTGGATGAACATGAACAACCGCTTGTAGGCGTCCTGCCGCCTGCCTGGCCAAGGAGTCCTGATGGCAAGCATCTTGAGGAATTCGCCACCGTGGAAAGCAAAACCTTTCTGCTGCGGACGGTGGAAAGCGCCGGTGGTCGGCGCTACCTGCTGGCGACGGTGTTTGACCGGAATCTGCTGCCGATTCCGCCTTTCTGGACACGGGCGCGTATCATCCGCCTGTCCGTCTTTGTGCTGGGAAGTGGCATCGTTTGCTACGGGCTGGCCTGGTATCTGACCCGTCCCATCGGTCGCCTGCGCCAGGCGGCCCAACGGTTGGCAGCCGGCGACCTAAAGGCACGTACCGGTGCGCGGCTAGGACGCCTAACCGATGAGATTGGTAGTCTGGCGCGCGACTTCGATGCAATGGCCGAACGTATCGAAGCCCTGGTAACATCCCAACGCCGGCTTTTCGGCGACATTTCCCATGAACTCCGCTCACCGCTGGCACGCCTGCGAGTGGCGCTTGAACTCGCCCAACGCAAGGCCGGCCCCGAAGCCCAGTTACACTTGGCGCGCATTGAGCGAGAGTCCGAGCGGCTGGATGAACTTGTCGGGCAACTGCTGGCGCTGTCGCGACTGGAAAGCACGGCGTCCTTAGGAGCGACCCAGTGGCTGGATGTAGCCGCCCTGACCCAGCAGGTGGCAACGGACGTGGATTTTGAAGCCCAGGCTGCTGACCGAACCGTCCAGTGCTGCATCCTAACCGAGGATGCCCACCGGCCTATTCTCGGCGATGCCGAACTGCTGCGCCGCGCTCTGGAAAACATCATGCGCAACGCCGTACGCCACACGCCACCGTCATCCCGTGTCGAAGTCGAGGTAAAAGCCGTTCCCGACCGGCTTCACATCACGGTTCGGGATTACGGCAAAGGCGTCCCCCCGGAGGCATTGGAGGACATTTTCAAGCCCTTTTATCGAGTCGAAACTGCCCGTGACCGGGCCAGCGGAGGTGTCGGTCTAGGCTTGGCGATTGCAGCGCGCGCAGCAGCGCTGCATGGCGGGCAAATCTGGGCCGAAAATCTTGCCGACGGCTTCCAGGTCACGCTAGCGCTTCCGGCGTCCTCTCCCAATGGCGATGGCAGCACGTAACGCATGAATCAGACAAGGCATCATGTAGGCGAGCGCTCAAGGGACACAAAGCAGGCAGGCAAGACGCCTTCCCCAAGGAGCGCGCCGGGTCAGTTGGTGTCTTGGTGGCGAAGGATTTCAACGTCAAACCGAATGACCAAACCATCCTGCACCAGTTCATCTACGATGGGAAGCAGGCTGGCAATCCGCTCCGGCATATCAATCACTGTTACGACCAACGGAAGGTCTGTTGCGCCACCGAGCCGGTCAGCCGTCCGAACTTGCCCGCTCAAACCGAAACCGGCAATGCCGCGCGTTACCGTCACTCCAGCTACGCCGGCCAGGCGCAGACGGTGAACGAGCACCCGGTAGAGCGGTTCGGTTTCCCACATGTCGTCATTGCCAATGAAGATTTGTAGGGCCTGTGCCGTACCTTCAAGCTTGCGTGCTGCCATGACCAGACTACATTCCTTGAAACACGTTGAGATGAGAAGTGCCAATGTGGCCGAAGACAAAAACAAAAGGCAAGCCGACGGTGAGCCGGCTTGCCAGTTGTCCAGTGTCGTAGGTGTAGCTTCAACTTGTTGTGTGAAACTTGACCATGCGCAGTTGCCAGTAGGGGGTCAGGTCTTTACAACCGAAATGGCCGTACGGAGCCGACGAGAAGCTGCGTTCACCGGTTTGGCCTGGAATGCGGCAGGTGTTGCGGCCATACACCAGACAGCCATAGCCGATGACCTCATCCACACTTGACCAGATCGAGTAGCGGTAGGCACCCTCGTAGCCCGTGCTGGAGTTGAGTTCGGTCAGGAAAGCTGACACACCATAGGGCCCAAAACCACCCAGCAGGTAGCCCGGATAAAACCCGTTCGTGTTGCTGCATGTCGGCGTGGTCGGGCCGGAAAGATAGCAGCTTGCCAAGCCCTGGTTCCCACCGGCAATCCCAACGAAGGTATCCACAATGGAAGTCAGGCTTGGGCCGAGATCGTAGCTGCCGCCGGCCAGCGCATCAAAAGCCGGCCCGCCTTTGATGGCCTTGCGGGCTAAGGTCACCCCCATCGAATGCGCAATGATGTCCACCTTAGCTGCTCCCGTGTACTGCTTGACGGCCAGGATAAAAGCACGTAACCGGGTAAGGTATTCGCGCGAATGGTACTGTTGTGACGCAAGCAGGGGATTGGCCGGACCCCAGGTGGTGGCGTATAGCTCACTGGTCTTGTAACCCTGCGAGAGAAAGTACTGAATCGAAGCATTCCAGCCGGTTTGACCCGGAACGCCCGTACCCACGGCTTTGTCGGAGTTGCCGTGAATGAAGATGACCGGCTGGTTGACGACCGTATCGGCGTCATTTTGCCGTCCACCATAACTGCCCCCGGTAAGGTCTGTCCGGGCAAAATCAAAGCTTCCGTAACCGTTGGCGACGAGCCAGTTGCGGAAATGAGGCGTAATGCCTGACGTAGAAACCTGGGCAGGTGCCGGCACAGTAGTTGTACCCCTGGCATCTACCGGCAACCCAAACAGGCCCAAGAAAACGGCAAGGCAGAGAACCAGCCACCAACAAGACAGGCGATTCATAGGTTCCTTCTGCTGGTACATATTCAGATGTGGTCGAAGATGGCGAAAACGCGGTGTGGTGAAACTAAATAGCCAAGCTACATCAGGAGCTATGTACACCGCAATGCCGGCGATGGTTATGTTTGATGGCCAATCGTTGACCAAACCCAGGAAAATTGTTGACAAAACCTAAACAATCCATTTGCTATAAACGGTAAACCATTGACGTGCTTAGTCCGCTTTTCTGGCGCCATTCAAGCAACCTTGAACAACGTCCAGGCCCTCTTTTGAAAACAAACTGATCCTTAGACTAGGGCGATTGCCATGAACTGTACTATCACGTGTTTAAAACGGCAGCGAGTTGTTTGGCTGCTTATTGGGATATGGCTTGTTCTTCACGCGCTGGTACCATGGAGCGGGTGGCAGTCCTATGCCCAGACGACGACCGGTACCATTCTTGGAACAGTCATTCGGCAAGATACGACTCCTATTGCGGGGGCCATTGTTCGTATTTTCAACAAAGTCAATGGCCTGACCCGTACGGCGCGGACAGATGCCCGTGGTGTCTATCGTTTCGACCTGATTTTGCCAGGGCTATATGACATTCGCGCCCAGGCCGAGGGCTTTCGAGAAAACGCTATCGAGAACTTCATCGTCGAGGTCAACCGGGAGAAAATCATCCAACCCCCCCCGATCATTCTTGAACCGCCAACGGCTCCAGCACCAACGCCACCGCCGGCGCCGACAACGCCCGGACAGCCACCGGCACCAACCCCTGGGACAACCCAGGCTAACATTGCCGACGCAGCCCTGCGCGGCAGCGCCACGGCCGAGTTCATCCTGGCACTACCGCTGCGTGGCGTCCGTAACTTCGACACCTTCGCGCTACTTGCACCGGGGGTAGCGCCGCCACCTTCCTTCTTTGGCGTCAGTGGACCAGGCATCGGGCCGAATGTGGGCGCGGGTGATTTTGTGGTCAACGGTGTTCGGGCGCGCGGCAACAACTTCACCATTGACGGTGCCGACAATAATGACCAGGACGTGGGCGGACGGCGGCGCGGTTACGTTGCCACAGCGCCCCAGCCCATCGAGAGCCTCCGCGAATTTCAAATCACGACCCTGCTGGCCGATGCTGAAAGTGGACGCAACGGCGGTGGGCAGATCAACGTCGTCTCGCGCACCGGCGAGAACGAGTTTCACGGCAACCTGTACTCTTTCTTCAACGACGCCCGGCTCAATGCCCGCGACGCCTTTGATTTTCGTGCCGGCTCGGTAAGGATTGGCAAACCGGCCTTTACCCGTCACCAGTCAGGGGCCACGCTGGGCGGCCCCTTCCGGCAAAACCGCTGGCACTTTTTCACAGCATTTGAGCGAATTGGCGTCAATCGCACCCAAGCAACACACTTTGCCGTTCCAACGGCTGCCGAGCGGGCAGCAGCGCTGGCCATCGGCCGCACGCCCAGCCTCCTGGGGCGCGACCTGCTTGATTTGTACCCGCTGCCTAACAATCCGGGCGGCCCGCACGGCAACAACACATTGACGCAGTTTCTGGCCGGCAACGGCGCAGCAACGCTGTTTTCATTTCGGAGCGACTATCAGTTCGCTCCATTCAACTGGCCAACGCTCTTTACGGCTCGCTACAACCTCAGTGATGATCGGGGGCGGCTGCCGAACGTCGGGGACGCCATCAACTCCGGGGTGGATTCCCGGACGCGCACCCACAATGTCGCCTTTGATTTCACGACCCGCATCTCCGACCGGTTTTCAAACCAGATGCGGTTGTCGTACGGCCGGCAGCGGCTTGGATTCGATGAAATCCCCGGCAGTCCGTTCATCTTCCAGACCCGCTCGATTGGGGTGGATTTGACCGGCGATGGGCGTCCTGATGGGCGCAGCGGCCCGCTGGGTCGGGTGAATGTGCTGCCCTACAGCAGCATCGGCGTGGACCCCAGCATCTTTCCGCAGGGGCGGGTGACGAACACGATTCAGCTCGCCGATACCTTCATCTGGAATCACGGACGCGGAACGCTCAAGGCCGGTGCCGACATCCGCTTCATTCGCTCCAACAGTTTTGCCGACATCAACTACCGGCTGAACCTCAGCTTCGCGCCGGGGATTGTCATTCCGCCGGGCGGAAACTTCCGCTACGCCAGCGGGGTGGACTTCGTGGGATTAGGGCTGCCTTCCGATATTGGGCAGACCTTTGTGACCGATCCCAACTCGACCCTGGGGCTGCGGACAACCGAATACAACTTCTTCATCAACGAGACGGTCCGCCTTGGCTCACGGGTCATCGTCCGGGGTGGGGTGCGGTATGAACTCAACACCGTTCCCGACACCGGCGATGAGCGGCTGCGCCGTGGCCTGGCCGTGCGTCCAGAGGATTTTCCCGTCGCACCGGCTGACCAGCCCCGCGCGGCAGCCTTTTTTGCCGCATTCAACAACTACCGGGCATTTGTCAACGAGCGGGATGGCATTTACGACTCCTCACCCCGAAACTTCGCCGGCCGGGCTAGCCTAGCCTGGGATGTACTAGGAAACGGGCGAACGGCTGTGCGGGCTGGCTACGGGATGTTCTACGACATCATCCCGCTGACCATCACCGGACAATCCCGCAACCTGTTCCCCAGTAGCACACAAACAAACTTCCGGTCAGGCATTGTGTTTCCAGATATCCTGCGTTCCAATCCGGCGATTCTCCTGTGTCCTCCGGGGAGCGGCCGGTGTGGGGCGCGTGTCCCTCCGCTGCCCGACTCCATCCCCGGCAGTGGCAGTCCCAGTTCAACGGCAGCACCTATTATCGTTGGTTCGCCCCCGTTGTTTCTGGGGGATTTGTTCGACCGCCAGAACTTCAGTCTGGCCTATACGCTGCCACGGCGGAATATGAGCGTAGCGCGGGTACACCAGGTGTCACTGTCGGTGGAACAGGTGCTGGCCGACCGACTGACGGCTTCCGTAGCTTACGTCGGCACGTTTGGCAGCAACATTATTCGTCCCGGCACGCCCAACGGAGGGCCACTCACGCCGCTGTACTTCTTCCAGGCCACGCCAACCAGTCCCTTTGACCAAGTACAGGTTCTGCAGCGGCGGAATGACAGCGCAGCGGGAGCCATTTCGGGCTTTTCGACCGATGCCGACGCCACCTACCATGCTCTCCAAGTCAGCGTCCGGCAGCGGTTTACACGGGGGCTGACGTTCCAATCTGCCTACACCTGGTCGCATGCTATTGACAGCACTTCGGAACTGTTTGATACCGCTGGCAATGCCAATCGGTCTCAAAGTGAGCTCGACCTTCCCAACATCACACGGCTAGAACGGGGCAGTGCCTCGTTTGACATCCGGCATCGGTTTACGACGGGAGTGCAGTATGACCTACCGTGGCTGGCAGCCAATCCCTGGCTAGGGGGATTTCAGGTATCAGGTATCGTGACCCTGCAAACCGGACAGCCCTTTACGGTGATCACGGGACTGGATACCAACCGCGACGGCAACCGCACCGACCGTCTGGCGACGACGCAGGGGCTGGTGCTCCGGCGCCAGGGCGCACAGCAGATTGCGCTGGCACCAGGTGTCAATCCATTGACTTTGACTGCCTTCAACTTTACCGCACCGGGCGAGGGCGTTGTCGGGCGCAACACCTTCCGTGCACCTGGTGTGGCACTGGTGGATGCGGCGCTGACCAAGCGGTTTGTCTTTGCCGAACGGTACGCCCTGCTGCTGCGGGTTGAAGCCTTCAACCTGTTCAACCGCACCCACTTTGCGACGCCCATCAGGATTCTGGAAGCGCCCGCCTTTGGGCGGGCTGTGGCTACATCGGTACCACCCCGGCAGCTCCAGTTTGCGCTGAGGTTTCAGTTCTAGTTGGTGGACTGGTTGGGATGAAGGGGCAGGCGTACGGTGAATGTCGTACCCTGCCCCTCGGTACTTTCAACGGAAATGCGTCCGCGGTGGGCGGTGACGATGCGCTTGACGATGGCCAGACCGAGACCCACGCCCAGGCTGTGGTGTTTCCCGCCTTGGCGGTAAGGCTCAAACATCGTTGCCCGTAACTCCGGCGCAATACCGGGGCCGGTATCGGCCACGCTGATGACCACCCATTCACCGTCTGTTGCGCCGCTGACCGTGATGCGTCCGCCTTCCGGCGTGAACTTGAGGGCATTGGAGAGCAGGTTGGAGACGACCCGCTCCAGCTTCGGGCCATCCCCGACGAAGGGCGGCAGGTCTTCCGGGGCGTCCAGTGTCAGTTCGATGTTTTTGCCCTGCGCCTGCAAGCTGATTTCACCCACACAGCGTTTCAGCAGGACGGTGGGGAAGACGACGCCTTTGAGCAGGGTCATGCCGGTCTGATTGGCGCGGAACAGTTCCAGCAGGTCACTGGCAAGCTGCAGAACCTTGTTGAGTCCCTGGCGGGCTACGGAGACGATTTCCTGCAGGTTCTGGTTTGCACAGGCATCCCGGGCTTCGAGCAGTTCCAGCGCCATCTGCATGGCTGTCAGAGGCGAACGGATGTCGTGGGCCACCATGGCGGTGAAGTCTTCGCGCAGGCGTTCGGTTGTTTTGCGGTCTGTGACATCCCGGATGATGGCCACAAACGTATCTGGTTCATCGGCAATGATCCGCGCCTCGAACTCGCGCCAGGTACTTTGGTACTGGGCCCGGTATTCCACCGTAAGTTGGGTTTCGGCGGTCAAGCTGTTCAGCGCCTGTGCAATCTTGGTCGCCCCTTCCGCCGGGAGAACCTCCGTCAAACGGGTATCGGGTGTGATTTCAAGGTTGAACATTTCCGCCGGGCAGGTTTCGCTGGGCTTGAAGTACGTGACGGTTCCATCCCGCCGGCCACGAATGACAATATCAGGCAGGGTGTTGACAAGGGTGCGGTACTGCTGTTCGCGTTCACAAAGTTCGGCTTCATGACGCGCGGCGCGCAGCAGGTAGTACAACCGGCGTTCGAGCAGCTTGAGATTGAACGGCTTGGAGATGAAGTCCGTGATCCCGGCTTCAAACGCCTCAACCACGACCGGCTCGGTGTCGTAAGCCGTCAACAACAGAATAGGTAGGATTTGTCCCTCCGGGCGTTGGCGAATCTGCCGACACACGTCCAAGCCGGAGCCATCGGGCAGCATGGCATCGAGCAGCAGGGCATCCGGCAACCCGTGCTGTGTGCGTGTCAGTGCCTCGCTAACATTGGATGCACAGGTGACCTGGTAGCCCTGCTGCTCCAGAAAAAACCGGAGCAACTGCTGCTGCACGGCGTCGTCCTCAACGATCAGAACTCTCATCGGTGAATCGAAGGGCAGGTCGGACAGAAAATTTCGGCCGGGGATTGTAGCATTCCTAGTGTAGGCTAGTTTTTCACTTCTGGGTTGGCATTTTGGTGCGGAGGCGTGCGTTATGTTCTGGCGTCTGAGCTGGTGGTCGGCTGTACTGGCGAGTTGGTTGGTTTGTTTGGGCGGTTGTCACACCCTGGCGGCCTTGACGGACGAGGCTGCGTCCTACTCAGTGGAGGACACCTCTACTGCCGCAGAAACCTTTGAGCAAGTACGCACAAAGGGGTTCGATGCGCTCTTCAACCTTGACTACCGTGGCGCATGGGCGGCATTTGAGCAACTCACCAGGATTGAGCCAACCCATCCAGCCGGTTACCTCTACCTGGCCAACTGTTTGTGGGCCGAAAAGCTCTACCGCCTGCGCCGCTTGCAAGCAACGACCTATGCTGGCGAATCCTTTTTTGCTGACACCAAAGAGGCTTTCGACAGGGAATTTGACCGCCGCTTCCGTGAAGCTGTCGATCGGACCTTTCAGGTGGCAGATGCCCGTCTCAGGGACAATCCGCGTGATGCAGTCGCCCTCTACTACAAAGGCTTGACGCACGGGCTGCTAGCAGCTTACGAGGCTACTATCACACGCGCTTTTCTGGCTGCCTTGAGCCACAGCAACAAGGCTGTTGCTTTGCACCGTGAGGTTCTCAAGATTGACCCCGACTACACCGATGCCAACCTGTCCATTGGGGCGTACAACTACGCTGTTGGGTCTCTGCCGCTGCCGGTCAAGGTCATTGCGGCATTAGGCGGTGTGCGCGGTTCTAAAAAGCGTGGATTGGCCTTGATAACCAAGGTCGCTGAGGAAGGCCGAACGGCCCAAGACGCAGCGCGACTGCTACTGATTGCGCTCTACAAGCGCGAGAAGCGATACGCAGAAGCGCTGCCGTATCTTGAGGCCTTCACTCGCCAGTATCCAGCCAACTACATTGCCCGTGCAGAACTGGCCGATACGTTGGTGCGCTTGGGACGCTTAGAGGAAGGGGTTGCGTCCTTTGAGCAGTTGCTTAGGGAGTCCGCGGCCAGAACCTATCGCGATGCGATTCACTATCAGCTTGCAGATGTGCTGTTCTCGGTTGGGCGCGTTGCTGAAGCTATACCACACTTCCGTGCTGTGCTGGCGCTTCCCAATGCCAATGCGGAGTTGGTGACGTTAGCACAGTTGCGGTTGGGTGAGGCGTATGACGTGCTGGGGCAACGAGCCGAGGCTATGCAGGCGTATCGCGCCGTTCTCAAGCGGCCGAATGTGTTTGATGTTCACGCACGCGCACAGGCGCACCTGAAAAAGCCCTATGTGGCGGCAACAGCCGTTGTGTCACCGATTTCCCCAGATGAGGCTGAAGAAAGCCAGCCGTGACCCACAGAAAGCCCTTCCTGCCGGAAAAGATATGCCCTGTGTGTGGTCGTCCTTTTCGCTGGCGCAGGAAATGGCGCAACGTCTGGGAGCATGTCGTCTATTGCTCGAAAGCCTGTGCCAGACGCAAACACCCTGAAAGGTTGCCTTCCGGTCAAGAGAAAGAACAGAAAGGAAGGTGCTGAGCTAGGTTTCAGAAAAGTTGGCATTTGCCGTTTTGTAAAGGTCGGTGGCTAGTTGGTGCAACATCGTGGTCATGTCCTGGCATGTTAGGCAGACATCTACTTGGCTGGGGTGAGTTGGTGCTGTTGCTGAATGTAGGCAAGCAGGTTGCGCGCCGCTATTTCCAGCGCGCGGTACACCAGCTCAAACCCTTCTTCACCGCCAGCGTAGGGATCGGGCACTTCGGCAATCCCAATGGTGGGGGCAAACTCCATCATCATGAAGATTTTGTGTTCAAAGCCGCGCGGGCATAGCGAGCGTAGGTAGGTATGGTTGGTGCGATCCATGGCCACCAGGTAGTCAAACTGGTGAAAGTCCTCCCGCCAGACTTCTCGTGATCGCAGATCGCTAATGTCAATGCCGTGTTTGAGTACCGTCCGCTGAGCGCGTGGGTCGGGCGGCTCACCAACGCGCATCGGTGAAATGGCGGCGGAGTCCGTTTCAATCTGATCGGTGAGTTTGGCCTCGGCCACGAGGTGACGAAAAATGCCTTCGGCCATTGGCGACCGACAGATGTTAGCAGTGCAAACAAACAAAACGCGAATGGTCATTGTGGTTTCCAAAAAGGGTATTCAGTAAAAATGTCAAATGCGAGGTGAGAAGTACTGATTGTAAATGATAGGTTGTTTGCCACGACATGCCGGTTGCCCGTGCTGTTGTCTTCTCTGCTGGCAACATAGATAGCGCTGCTTTTACATACCTTCACCACAGGCGGGGCAAACGGCTGCGGGCCACTTGCTGCACAACCTGGTTTGTCTTTTTCTAGGTGGTCTCTCTGTAGGTGTATAAATCACTGCGGCGTATGGTCTGGCCAGACATGTGCTGAGACCTACACTGTTGCTTGCAGAACCAAAGCCGGACAAAATCCACAAACGCGGCCATCAAGCACCGGTTAGTACGTTCTACTGCTGCACACGCAATGATCGCAGCTGACTCATCTATTTCTGGGATTGAGCTATCAGAATGAGGAAAACAGGGCTACAGCATGGCCTGTTGCCGGTGCTGCGCTGTTCAGCAAGTGCAAAGGTAGCGGGTGCGTCTGCTGTGGAACACGCCACTGGGTAGGGAAGTCGGCACTCACGGCGGGCAAGACGGGCAGCGCCGGACGCAGGCTGCCCTAACGTTGAGCAACGACGACATCGAGGCGCTATGGCTGTCAAAACCCTGGGACGATCCATGAGCTATCGGCCGGGTTGACTTTCTGTTCGGCGTCGCCAAGCTTAGCAGCAGCATTGACCGGCAACACCCAGACTCCATTCGTGCGACCAGTTGGGAGTTCATATGTCTTTCGGTTTCCTTCGTCCGCTAATGCCGGTGTGGTGTCACGGCTGTTGTCGGACCTGCCGGCGCTGGCCGGCGCTCATCGGTTTGTGGTGTATCCTGCTGCTGACAACGGCCTGTCAGAAGCAGGAAGCGATTGTCACTGTGCCGACGGAGACGGAAGCCAACGAAATCATTGCCGTACTCCAGGACCGGGGCATCGAGGCTAAAAAGGAAGAGGCCGGCGGCGAAGACCAGAAGGGCTGGCGCATCCTGGTTGTTGAGGATGCCTTTGCTTCCGGCAAGGCGGTGCTGGCCATTCGCATCCTGCAGGAACTGGGCCTGCCGCGCCCGACTGGGACGGGCCTTGGCGAAGATACCGGCGGCGGCACGTTTGGCGGACTGTCGCCAACAGCTGAGGAAGCCAAGAAAATCAAACAGATCAAGACGGAAATCGAGCGCCAGTTACGCCAGTTGCCTGATGTGTCACGGGTGAGCGTCAATATCGTATTGCCGGAAAAAGACATTACCAGCTTGCAGCCAACTCCGGCTAAAGCTTCTGTCTTATTGGTAACAACGGCGGCCGAAACCCGTTTCAAGGAAGATGATGTCCGGCGCTTGGTGACAGGCGGCGTTCCTAACCTAGAGGCCAATAATGTTGTCGTCACCATTTTTCACGAGCCGCCGCGCCAGCTTCAGACACAACTGGCCGAGATTGAGCGACGCGCTAAGGTCAACAAAATCATTACGTTCGTCAGTATTTCCGTCGCGTTGATTGCTTTGGGCCTGGGTGGCTTGCTCTTCTATGTCAAACGACGTCAGGCAACGCCAACTGCGACTGAAGCGCCCTCTGTAACCGAAGGAGGTGAGCGCAAGCAACTCCAGGCCTGAATTCAAGGCTGTGGCTTGCATCTCTGGTGATCTCCCACTAGCCTAAGGCTTGACGATGCAGCATAGGGGCAGCAGGTGGGAACGTCTCCTAAAGCCACAGCTTGTAGGATACAGGTCACGCCGGTGCTGTTTTCACAACGCCTAAAGAAGCAACCGTGCCAGTTTCTGTGACGGCTTGCTAATGCATGCAGGGGCAAGTTACACCTTTGCTTTTTTGCCTGCTTTCCGATACTTCCTGTCAATGACTTCGCCGGGCAGCTTGTGTGTCTCTAAGATGTGCCAGCATAGCTGAAAAAAACAAGCAGCTTTTTGGCGTAACCCTGTACCAGAGTTATTATCTAGCCGAGCCGGACTTATCTGAAAGGCTGCAACCGAAAACAGGTGTTCCCCACAGTAGCTCCTGAAAAAAGATTTCCAAAGGGAACAATGAGGTGCACTTGATGAACAACGAGACACAGGGTTACGGAGCTTCAAAGAGTTGGTTTAGTACAGGGCAGGGATGGCTTGTTCTAGCACTCGTAGCCTTTATCATCCTAGGCATAGTGGTGGGTGGAATTATTGTTGCACTCGTGCTTTTTGGCGTGAGAGGAGGTTTTCTGTCTAAGAGGCCCCAAGAGATTCAGGTAGGGCAAGTGCGGCTCAAAGTGCCCAAGGGGTTCGAGGTCAAAGCAGTTCAGGGAGGCAAGGCTCTCTTAGCACCTCAAGAAGGTCCACAAGATGCCTTCCGTGAAAATCTTACCCTTCTGGTGGAATCCTTGCCCCAGCCGCTTCTCTTCCATCAGTACGCCCGAGTTGTGCTTCAGCGGAATTTCCAAGCGCTTCAGAACTTCCAACTAGGCGGGATTCGGCCTATCCAAGTGATGGGCGGTAGGGGCGTAGAGTTCTTTGCGCGTGGAGTGCACCGGCAAAACCCGCTGGAGTTTGTGGTTCTAGCCTTCGTGATCGGTCAGGAAGGATACCAGATTACCTTGACTGGCAGCCCCGGAAAGCTAGGTCAATACCAAGCTTTCTTCCAAGAGGCTCTGGCGCCGCTGGGGGTGACTTATGTGGCTGCGACCCAGGTGCCCCAAAGCGGCATGGCTTCTCCCGATACCTTCCCCCAAGGCCCCCAGGGACCTTCGTTTTCTTCAGAAGGTGGGTGGTCTTTCCCTCATGGGGATAGTTGGCAGGGGGGTAGCTGGAGCCTGCCTGACACATCCGCAGGCTACGATACCTCCCATGACGATTTCAACTCCTGGTCAGCAGAGGAATGGAGCCGCGCACTGGGGGACAACCCCCCTGAACCCACACACCAAGATGATGCAGGGAATCTCTATTGGGAAGGTCCTTCTGGCATCCTTCACGACTGGAGCCCTGACTACCCGGGAGGCGACGTGCCCTGAACATGTATGCGTTCTACGCAAAGGCATTTGAATTGGCCCCAAAGTTGTCGCCATGCGCTATGTGCAAACAAGTCTTCTCGTCTAAAGCCCCATCATGTAGTGCCATGATGACCGGCTACAGAATGCAGCAGGGTGCTTTGAGACAGAACGCCTTTTTAGAGCGCGCAAGAGTTGGCCTACCAACGTATTTGTGCGCTTCCACGGCTTTACATTTGCCCGGCGGGGAAAGCGTTCTTTTCAGAACCAAGGTCTGACCGGGTAGATAGGCCACTCTGCTGCGCGATAAGCCAGTGACAAGACCGGTCAGCCACGCAGGATTGTATGCCTTGCACTTGGCTTTATCTAGTGGCAGGTAGTCAAGCGGAGTATGGAAGCCGCGTGAGAGATATGCTGCCGGCTACCCGCGTACCGGGGCCCTTTGTGTACACATAGGGTTTGCAGGGTTGATTGATGCCGGGGTAAAGGGCAAAGATACTGGGGTAAAGGGCAAAGATACTTCTGCTGCGTGCAGAACTGGGCTCGGTCTTTCGGGTTTTTGAGCGCAGCGTGTCTTCGGGAGAACACACTTTGCCGCCCGGAGCGACGGCCCTTGTTCGAGCAAGTGTATGGGGAGGTCGGCAATTTTGCCAGAAGCTGCTGTAGCCGCACCGGTTGAAATCGAGATCAAACTGGCGCTGTCACCCAAACTGATGCCCCGCTTTAGGCGGCATCCTCTTGTGCGTCAAGCTGCACGGTCACGTGCTAGGCTGTACACCCTGTACGTTGATACTCCGGATGCTGCCTTGCTTGAACGAGGTCTCGTCCTGCGCTTGCGCCGCAGTGGGCGTCGCTGGCGACAAACTTTGAAGGTGTGGCCAAACAGTGGGGGACTGCTTGCCGAACGCCCAGAGTGGGAAACGCCCATTTCCAGCAAACGCTTGAAGTTGGATTTGTTGCCTCCTGAAGCTCGGTTCCTGATCCCATCGGATATTGTGCCTAGGCTGGCACCTTGCTTTGAGACGGAAGTCTGGCGCGATACCTGGCAACTCAACTACGACGGCGCATGCATTGAGGTTGCCCTCGACCATGGTGTCGTGCGTGCTGGCGCCCGCATCTGCCCGATTACCGAAGTTGAATTAGAACTCAAGTCCGGCCATCTGCTGCCGTTGTTTGATGTTGCTGAACGTCTGGCTGCTGACCTGCCCTTCCAGCTTGAACCCCGCAGCAAGGCGCAGCGTGGCTACCAGCTTGTAGGTGCCCTGCCATGCACGCCGGTCAAAGCGACTCCCCCACAGCTTTTGCTCGATGCTCCGGCCAGCGTGTCGTTTCAGCAAATTGTACGAAGCTGTATGCGCCAGTTTGAGGCTAACCTGCCCGGGCTACTGGGCACAACCGACCCCGATCCCGAATTTGTCCACCAGATGCGCGTTGCCTTACGTCGCATGCGGGCAGCCATCGGACTCCTGCGCTTTATGGGCTACACCAAGCCGGCCTGGCTGGGTGAACTCAAGTGGCTGATGGGCGAGCTGGCAGTGGCTCGCGACTGGGATGTCCTAGTAACGGAAACACTACCCCGTATTCAGGCGCATCTTCCGCAGCCGGAACGACTTGCTGGCCTGCTTGAAGCTGCCGAAGTGCAACGCCGACTGGCCCATGACCGAGCGCGCGCGGCACTGATGTCGCCACGTCTGGTGCAGTTGTGGCTTAGGGTAGAGCGTGACCTGGCACTACTACCGGTTTCGGCCGATACAACGGCCGCTTGGTCACAGGCTGCCCTGCGTCGCCGCCGTCGCCAGTTGGTACGCTTGGGCGAACGGCTGCACGAACTCGATGCTGCCGGACGCCATGCTATGCGGATTGCAGCCAAAAAGCTCCGCTACGGCGCGGAATTCTTTGCTGTTTGGCATCCTAAAGCGGCCCGGCGCTTTATTCGGCATCTGTCCGATTTGCAGGATGTGCTTGGTGCGCTCAATGATGCCGCAGTGACGGCACGCTTGTTGTCCAGCCTGGTGCCGGCCGGTGATGCCGCCAGTAGTGAAGCCGTAGGCCTGGTCACGGGCTTCCTGGCATGTGAGCAAGCCTACCGTCTGGCTAAGCTGGAGCAACTCTGGCACGAGTTCCAAGACCTCCCACCTTACTGGAAGAAGAGCAAACCTTCCCTTCCAACGGCAGGGTTCCCAGAAAGCTCATAGCCGTCAGGCGCGGACGGCCCAGGCGGCAAGGAACATCCCTAGCACGAGAAAGCCTTGGGCATGGGCGTTGTACCAGACGGCCTTGTGGATGGGATCGGCTAGAAACGTGCGCTGGAACCACATTTGTGGAAGCACGGTAGCCACCACGAGCACTGCCCAAAGCCATTCCCCTAATAAGGCCAGCAAACCAGCAGCGGCTATCTGTCCGGCGTCCAAGACAAAGATACCTAACCAAGCCCCACGTGCTACCCCGAAGACCTGCGGCAAGGTATGAATCCCCATCCGCGCGTCACCTTCGAGCGACTTGAAATCATTGGTCGTCATGCTGCCAATGCTGGCAATGACATAGCAAACGGCTACGGCTGTAGCCATCCAACTGATGTGGCCTTTGAAGGCTAACTCACCTGCCATCCAAGGTAGCAGGATGTACGAAGCTGCGACCGTGGCGTTGCCTACCCACACGATGCGCTTCAGCTTGATAGGTTTGGCGCTGTAGAGGTGAGCGTTGACAATACCGATAAGCGCCAGCACCACAATCCACGGGTGGATGAGGTAGGCTGACAGAAGGGTAAGGGCACACAGCAGGCTGATGCCCAGCGTGGCTTCGCGCAGCCCAATCCGGCCCGAAGGGATAGGCCGGTAGGGTTCATTGATGGCATCTACGTCGCGGTCGAAGTAGTCGTTCATCGCCTGGCAGGTGCCGGAGATGAGCGGCCCGCTCATGAGCAGTCCCAGCCACAGCCGCCAATCGGCAAGGCTCGCCACAGTGAACGCGGCGCTGCACAGGGCGCCAGCGACGTAGGCGCACATGACGGGAATCCACGTGACAGGCTTGAGCAGCTCAATCCACGCCGAGACCTTATGGCGCGCCGGACTGGCGGTGCGAGGTGTCGCTTGTGACAGCGGAAGCGGAGATGATGCGAGCCCTTCTTTCACGGCCGGACGCTCCCTTAGACCCTCGATAGCCCTATTTTCCAACTTATGGAATCACCTAACAGATGCAAAATCCATTTTCTCGGTGAATAATGTCCCAGCAAGCTTGTCCGGCCTCCGGCGCTTCGTGATGTTGCCTTAGCCCCCAAATGTACTCGGCGCAGAGAGACCTTGTCAGGCATAGTATGGATAAGTCAACTTCGGCGAGTTGAGGGTTCAACCGGCGGGCAGGTGTCATGCTGTCTGTCCAACAGAGCGGCGCGCTTTACGTGCGGCTGAAGCGCCCATCCCTAGCTACCCCAGCCTGCTTGTCTTATCTCGGTAAACAAGCCGCAGAATGTAAACGGTGCAGGCTTATCGCGTCGAAGCCACAGTGCAGCGGATAGTTCACCGGTTGTCCACCGTCTGCCGCTGCAAGCCAGCAACGCCGTGGAAATGACCATTCTGACCGCTTGCTGTTGCGGGCAATCACTGACGGCTATCCCTTGCGTGGCATCCCATCGCCCAGCTTGACCCAGCAGACCCCTTGCGGAGTCCGACCGGGAAACCAAGCCATTTCTCGATACCCCCATCTGGGTCTGGGGGGCATAATGGCCCACATGTTCCCCTAACAAGACATACCAGGCCCATGAACTAACGGCTCAGGCATCAGCGCCATCTCGTGCCGGAAGGTCGCAAGGCCTATTGGGTCTAGCCGCTTGACCCTGCTCCTTCCGGCTAGCGCATGATCGAACCAAGTGCTGGCTCACCCGGGCATGTGGCTTCTGGGACTGTTGCCCCGGATTATTGTCGAATCAACCCATCGGCTCGGAAGCTTCCCTCGTGATCAGCGCATGCAGTGGGCGTGTACTCGTATCTGCTGGTGACACTGGATTTTGTCGGCTCCGGACCTGCCCGCACGCCGATGCGGCACGGTAGGCTGCCTGCTTGAGAAAGCCCACCATGTGGTCATAGACACCGCGTGAATGCTTTTCTCAGCGAAAAGCCCTGACAACGGGTGAGGTTCATCGCTGTGCTACGCCGGCAGCGCGCAAAGAATCAAAATATGTACCCTACCAACCATCGTTACTACTAATAGTGGTTCTGTTTGATTTTTGCTTTCAACCGTGCCTTCTGGCACTCACGAGTCGTCTGTTTATGCCGAGGAGCTTCGCAATGATGAAACAGGAACTTGCTCCTGCCCATCTCACCAACATTGCCCGCACAATTCTTGAAAAGCGTTATCTGCTCAAGAATGAGCAGGGCGAGGTGATTGAAACCCCTGAAGCCATGTTCTGGCGGGTGGCCAAAACCATTGCTGCAGTTGATGCCCGCTATGGCGCATCGCCAAAGCAGGTTGAGGAACGCGCCGAGCAGTTTTACCACCTGATGGCCCAAGGCTACTTTGAACCCAACAGCCCAACCCTGATGAATGCCGGACGGCCGTTGGGTCAGCTCAGCGCGTGTTTTGTCTTGCCAATAGATGACAACCTGCCCAGCATTTACGAAACGCTCAAGTATCAGGCTCTTATCCACCAAAGCGGCGGCGGTACTGGCTTTAGTTTTTCACGGCTGCGTCCACGCAATGATGTGGTGCGCAGTACCATGGGCGTAGCAAGCGGTCCGGTCAGCTTTATGGACGTTTACAACCACTCGACCGAAGCAATTAAGCAGGGCGGGACGCGCCGCGGCGCGAATATGGGCATTCTGCGCTGTGATCATCCCGACATCCTTGAGTTTATTACGTGCAAACTCGATACGACGAAGATCACGAACTTCAACATCTCAGTCGCCATCACCGATGCTTTCATGCGCGCTGTTGAGCGCGACGAACAGTACGATTTGATTAATCCCCGCACTGGTACTGTGCAGATTGCTTCACGCGATGGTCTGAAACACCCACTAACCGGTGAGATGTTGGTTCTGCCCGGCCAACCCATGCGCCTGCGCGCCCGAATGGTTTTCGACCTGATCGTACAGTGTGCCCATGCCACCGGCGAGCCGGGTCTGTTCTTCATTGACCGGGCCAACGAGTACAACCCGGTGCCGGCCCTGGGCGAGTACGAAGCCACAAATCCGTGCATCACCCGTGATGCCTGGGTGCAGACGACTGACGGCCCCCGTCAGGTCGCCGAACTGGTCGGCAGGCCGTTTACGGCCATTGTTGACGGAATGGCGTATGGCAGCGATGCCCGTGGCTTCTGGTCCAACGGACTCAAGCCAATCTATGAACTGAAGACTTCCAGCGGTTACTCGCTCCGGCTGACTGGTAATCACCGTGTGATGCGCGTGAACGCCGTGGAGCGCAACGGTGAGCAGACCGAGTGGGTCGAGGTTCAGCGCCTTCAGCCGGGCGACTTGGTGAAGCTTCACAATCATCGTGAGTTCACCCAGTGGGAGGGTGCCGGCACGCTGGAGCAGGGCTGGCTTCTGGGTCTCCTCGTCGGTGATGGAACGTTCAGTGAGGACCGGGCCGTCCTCTCCTTCTGGGGGCAGGACGCTGAGTATATGGCCCAGCAGGCATTGGGTGCCAT